>Ga0208826_1000027_pt1 | contig 192496 bp, 163 predicted proteins | sample AD_UKC115_MetaG_FD_184451 | JGI IMG/M metagenome (GOLD analysis project Ga0208826, IMG submission 184451) | Active sludge microbial communities of municipal wastewater-treating anaerobic digesters from Hong Kong - AD_UKC115_MetaG (SPAdes)... | ecosystem: Engineered > Bioreactor > Anaerobic >...
GTGCCAATGCCACCAAATATGAATATTGTTACGATACCAGCAATGATGGCGCCTGCAGCAACTGGATCTCGACTGGAACCAACACTTACGCGGGCTTATCCGGACTGCAGCAGGGAACCACCTACTATTGGCAGGTCAGAGCATGGAATGGCACGTACGGCCCCACTTATGCCAACGGAAGTGCAAGTGCATACTGGTCCTTCACAACTGTAATCATGACCCCGGGAGCGTTTAACAAATTATCTCCTGAGGACGGATATGATGGAACCACGATGTCCCCAGTCTTGAGCTGGAACATGAGTGCGAATGCAACAAAGTATGAATACTGCTACGATACCAGCAACGATGGCGCCTGTAGCAACTGGATCTCGACTGGGACCAACACCTATGCGGGCTTGTCTGGTTTACAATCTGGAACCACCTACTACTGGCAGGTCCGGTCATGGAATGGCACTTACGGTCCCACTTATGCTAACGGCAGCGCCAATGCTTTTTGGCACTTTACGACTTTAGAATCTGGTGTGTGGATCATGGATAATTGTTCTCTCTATGAGAGTGCATATGGTTCTATCATGCATTTCATCTGTGAGTTTTACAATAACACGGCAGCCGGTGCTGAATTTGTCTCATTAGACGTGGACATTTATGATGCAAATGGCAATTTGATTGGGACTGATTACTCATATGCATACCTTTCAATCATTCATCCTCAGGAAATTGCTTGTGTTGATGTCATGTTTAATAATCTTCCAAATTTCGACTATCTGGAGTACTACGGCAGTTATTGGGAAACCAGTGAAAGACGGCCATCCCTCTCAGTTTCCAACCATTCCGGAAGTCCTAGCAGTTATGGTTATTATGAAACCCTGGGGATCATTACCAATAACACTGCCAGCACTGTCAGCTATGTAAATGCCGTAGCCTCACTTTACATAGGTAATGGTTTAATTGTGGGCTGTGATTTCGACTATATTACTGCAGATCCACCCCACTTAGCACCTGGTCAGCAAAGCTCATTTGATACTCTCACATGGCTGCCAGATCCCTATGCTGTCACCCGCTATAAGTTACAGGCAGATGGTTCGATATATTCTCAAAATTCACTTGACGAAATGAATGGCGAAAGGTTGAGTGCACTTGGAGGGAATAAAATCATGCGGCTGATGGATTGGTCGACGCTTTTCCAGATCGGTCCGGAAAATAGAAATCAGTAATCGCGATTCCTGGTTATGTTGAACCTCTTGTTTTCACGAGGTTCAACATTTACTGGGTTATTAGCACCAGACCCGTTGACAGCAATTTACACACCGATGCAAACTATTATTAACCGGATCTTTACCTGGAACTTAATTTTGTCTTGTGCGAAAATTATTTTCTAGATTAAATTAAAAAACATCTGCGGTCAATGCAAATTCATTTATTCATAAAAAAATTACTTAAAAAGAAAAAGTAAATATGATATAATCATCTACAGGAGCTGAAAATTTGGGTAGATTTTTTGACTAAGGAGATGGTAGCGATGAAGATTCATAAAATATTTGTTTTTTTGGTCATTCTTTCGATCCTGTTTAATGGAGTAACTACTGGCATAGTTTCGACTAATGCCCAAAGCCCTGATCAAGAAGGCTTTAATCAAGCGAATTCTTTCAGTATATTAGCGCGGAAAGGTGCCGAGACGATCGGGGTCACACAAATTGAGGGAGACCTCGGAATTGCCGAAGAGGAGATAGTGCCAATTGGCAGCTGGGAGGCAGGTGGCGAGATCTACCTTGGTACCGAAAGCCTGGCTGGCACAGTTCTGAATGAAACCGATGCTTACTATGAACTGTTAGCGGAGAAAGCATGTGACACAACGGTGGTTAGCGAAGACAATACGCTGACCACTGTTGTTTTAACCCCTGGTGTTACATGTTTCGAGGGAGACGTAGTGTTTCCAGAAGAAATGCTCATAGAAGCTGGTGCAGTTGACGGCACAGATTACCTGATCCGGATTGCAGGCAGCGTGGAGTTTCCAAGCTTCAGCAAGGTTGTTTTGACCGATTCGAAACAAGTTGAAGCCATCACCTGGCAGGTAGAAGGCGCTGTAACAATAGGTGAACAAAGCCAGTTGGCAGGCACAGTGCTAAGCAAAGCTGACATTCGCCTGGGTGAGAAAGCAGCGATTGTCGGTCGTTTGATTTCCTTAGAGGGCTCAATCTACGCTAATGAGAACAAGGTCAGCTTCCAGGTTGAGCAGGTAGTAGAGCCGGAACCCGTGGAGCCGATCGAGGAACCAACAGTAGAGCCAACGGTTGAACCTACCTCTGAACCTACCCCGGAACTAACAGAGGAACCCACACCTAAACCAACTCAGGAACCGACCGAGGAACCAATAGTAGAGCCAACGTTCAAACCTACCTCTGAACCTACCCCGGAACCAACAGAGGAACCCACACCTGAACAAACTCAGGAACCGACCGAAGAGCCAACACCCGAACCAAGTGAAGAACCAACACTTGAACTAACAGAAGAACCTACTCCGGAACCAACAGAGGAACCCACACCTGAACAAACTCAGGAACCGACCGAAGAGCCAACACCCGAACCAAGTGAAGAACCAACACCTGAACTAACTGAAGAACCTACGCCGGAACTAACAGAGGAACCCACGTTCGAACCGACTCCTGAGCCGACGCTTAAGCCTGAGGTGGAACCTGAAATTACATTCTCGCCAACACTTGAGTTGGTTCCTGGCACGGAATCTTCAACCCAACAGCCTATGGGAGGAGAAGTTGTTCCAACACCACTGGTGCCGAATGGCTATATTTACCTGAAGTATCCAACATTCAAATGGACTTTAATTGCGGGTGCAAGCAATTACAATATCCAGATTTACGCAAATAGCAGTTTGGTCATTAATAAGATTATTTCTGCCAACGCCTGTGGCACCACCCAATGTTCCGCTGTAATCGGTCCATTGCCATACATTTCACTGTATTATTGGAGAGTGAGCGCTTATGATGGCAATTGGCAGCCTTGGAGCTCGTTTAAGTATTTTACACGTCTGAACCCTATCCCAACCTTGGTGGCGCCCATTGGTACGATTTCGATTTCCAATCCTCAATTCCAATGGAAACCAATTCCCGGGGCGACCCATTACAACATCGAACTCTATAGTAATGGCAAGCTGTACACCTACATGACCCTCACCAAAAACGCCTGCAGTTCAACGATCTGCCAGGTCAGGTTATCCAACAACCTTCCTGCAGGTAATTACTCCTGGCGGGTTAAAGTATACATCGAGGGCAGTTGGAACGAATTCAGTGCGTTTAAATATTTCACACTTCAACAACCTTATCCTCAATTAATAGCACCAACCGGTGTGATCTCAGTAAAAAACCCGCAGTTTCAATGGAAACCTTCATTGGGCGCTACCCATTACTTCATCGAACTTTACTACCAGGCAGGCTTGTACACCTACATGACCCTCACTAAAAACGCCTGCAGTTCGGTTATCTGCCAAGTGAGATTATCAAACAGTCTACCTGAAGGTAATTTCTATTGGAGGGTAAAGGCATATGGCGGAGGACTTTGGGGTCCGTTCAGTCCCTTTAAATACTTCACAGTTCCGCCGCTATGGGGCACTGAAATTGAACCCAATGATACGAGCCCACAATATTTGCAGCACATAGGGATGGATTATTATGTGGCTGCTGGCATTCAAAAACTGGGGGATATTGACAAGTTCAGTTTCGACGCAGTTAGCGGCAGAACCTATACGATCGAGCTATATAATCTCGATAAGGTGTTGGGTACATCGGGAACCAATTGTTCTTGGAGGGAATACTCTGGGCTGGCAATAAAACTCTTCAACAGCTCAGGAGCCCAAGTGGCTTGGGAATGCCAGGCTTGGGGGCCTGGCGACGTGCGCCACATCATCTCTCATACAGCCACAATGACCGGTCGGTACGTGATTCAGGTTTATCCAAACAGTACGAGTGTGATTGGAAATTACTACTTGCGCATTCTGCCGAAATTTGATGAACCTGGGGCAAAGTGGAATACGACAACCATGGAGCCCAATAACACAATTTACAACGCTTATCAAATTGAAATCGGGCTAAACAAAGGTTTGACTTCCGCAATCGAATGGCGCAACCCGGATTATTTTACAACTTACCACGACGAGGATTGGTTCCGATTCTACGCTACTGCTGGCAGGACTTACACCATCGAACTTTACAACGTAGCGAGCATTTTGGTAGGAGGCAATGGTATCCATTTGACAGTCTACGACCCGCTAATGAATCAAATAGCAGATGAATGGGCTAATGGTCACGGCAACGTTCACTCGTGGTCCGCTAAAACCGCCGGCCAAAATGGATGGTACTACCTGCGGATAAAACCCGATAGCGATACTGTGGCAGGAAGTTACCGTTTACGGGTATTGCCAAGGTACGACGAACCTGGTGCCGCGTGGAACTCTTCCCTTGAATCGAATGATAACTGGACGCTCTCCTATCACATAAATTTAGGAGCAGGAAACGCATTGCCAACATCCATTCTACAGAGAGATCCATCTTACTATACAATTCGCGCAGACAGAGATTATTTTCATTTCGAGGTGGTGCAGGGTGGAGTTTATTTGGTTGAGGTTTTGAATGTCGCTGACACCCTTATGGATGAAGACTATTGGGGTTGTGGTAATGCATTTGAGCTCTTTGTTTATGACCCGAACTTGAACTGGGTGGCTGATGATTGCTATGGCGACACCGAAGCTACAGTATATCGGTCGACTACATTTACTGCGGGTTCAACTGGAACATATTATACGCTTATTAATTCAACAGACGCGTCCAAGTATGGAAATTACACCATCCGAATTACGAGAACGAATTAATAATTTGTTAAACAGTATAGCCCGCTTTCTACTGCGGGCTATGCTGTTCTCCGGTTGAATCCGAACAGGATTGAAACAAGAAGGTTTCAACATAGGTTTAATTTCATTACTGAAGACCGTCAAAATTGACAACCGAAATAAACAGTAAACACTGCTTTTATCGGAGAAAGATATCTAAAACACAGGGAACGCTGGGAATTATGCTTATGAAACCCTGGGAGTTATCACAAATAACTCCATAAGCACTTTTAGTGGGGTAAAAGCTGTTCCTTCACTTTGTGTCAACAGCGGTTTAGCGGTAGGCTGTGATTAATGCTACGCATCGCTATCCAAATTAGCCCCCAGTCAACAAAGCTCGTATAATAACACATAACTGCCAAATTCCAATGCCGTCACCTGTTATATGTTATAGGCAGATGGTTGGATTGGCAATCTAAATTTTCTTGACGAAATGAATTTTGAAAGGTTAAAATAGAAATCAAAGGTGGCAAGAGGCGGTATTTGAAAAAAACAACCATCAGTTACTACCTAAAAAAGAGTTTGCCAGTCATAATAGTAGCACTTGTGCTTCTTATTATTGAATTTGCTGGATTTAACCGCGCCTTCACGATTAGTGCAATGACAGACTTACCAACAGCAGTACTGGAAATTAATGACGGAGTTCTTGATAATTTTGAATATCAAGATAACTTTCTAATCTCGGAAGGATCCGATCCTAAAATTCAGTATCGGGATCTCAACATGAAAATAAGGGGGGTTGATATCAATTGTGAACCAACCACAGACCGTAATTCCAGCCAGATCTTTTTTGCGACTATAGATCGTCCAGTTTCTGAAGACAATTCAATAAGAATATCGCTGACAAAAGATGATAATGTCTTTTTTTTACCAACAACGCTTTTCGTGACTAATTTGAGATTTGATCTTGCAACGGATGCCGGCGAAACCTTGGTCTGTACGGATATTGTCCTCAATCCAGAAATTGAATACCAATCGAACTCCTTACGTATTCTCATTTATTTTTTGGTGCTTTTCTTGGCTACTATGGTCAGCCTTAAATTTTCGCAACAACAGTTGGATGCCTGGTTTAATCATTGGGGAGGATGGATAATAATACTGTTTGGGTTGGTCATTGTTTCAGTTGATCTATGCTACCCCTTGGTCTATACTTACGATTCCGGCCATTATTTGTGGTTAAGTGAACTAATCGAAAATAATGAATTTGCCAACTGGGATATCATCCGAAATTTAATCTTTCCTCTACATTTGTTCCTGTCAAAACGTCTTTTCACCAATAGCAATATCGGTTTGAAAATTCCGATGATTATTTACCACCTGGGTCTCTATTTCAGCCTCTTCTTCCTATTGAAAACGGCTGCCGAAATAAAGAAGGGATGGAAGCAGGTTGCGCTGGCACTCGTGATTGGAGTGTTTATCATCCTCGACCCTACGGTCATTGGTTATTACCATGCCGTGTTGACCGAGTATATGGCAGCAACATTAGCGGCACTCGCGTGCCTTTTGGCTTTTACTCTATACAAGTCCCCCTGGTATTCGAAATCATTTTGGGTTGCAAATATACTTCTGGTGCTTATCTCAATCGTCGGATGGCATATTAAGCAACCATTTCTAGGGATTGGTTTATATCCATTCCTTATCGGATACCTCCTTAAATTGCTTAAAAAATCGGAATATAAAGCATGGTTGGTTGCTGGTGGAGTCACAATCATTATAATTGGGTTGTTGTTTAGCTCAACCGTAGCTTGGGAGGTATTCCTCTCAGGGCGTGGTAATCCGCTAGATGTAAATCGCCAATTCAGCGCTTGGCTTGTAAACCAGATTTCTGATCAATCGGAAGAAGCTACGACAAGAGATAACAATATCGTGAAACATATGATAAAGAAATATCTGACTTCGAGCAACTTCTTTTATTTAGATCGTGCTGAGATGAGCATGATCAATGCTCCGTCTCTAATAAGGGCGGCACAGAATGGACAGATTGCGCACAACATATACAGTGTCGGTAAAAGCAATATGGTGGCTTCAGCTTACTTTGAAGAAGTTCTTAAGCCTTATGATGAAGTAAGTCAGCCTCCTGAGGCGATTAATAACCTGATGCTCTCGCGAATCAAATTCTCCAACTTTCTTTTCACTATCGGGTATTTAACTCTACCGTTTCTTCTGATTATCTATCTATTCTGGTGGATCAGGAAAAAAGACACATTAAGTGCAACTTGTTTGATTTTGGCCGGTACTGCGGGATTAAATGCACTTGTACATACCATTGGCGCAGCCCCATTGGATCGTTACTTCTTCTGGGGTTATCCGTTGATCATGGCAGCTTGGATTTGTGGATTGATAGCAGCTTTTCGCTCGGTGAACAGGGAAAAGCCATCAAGCGGTAAAATAGAAGCACAAACAACTAAAGACTAAACACCAATGAAACTTGTTATCCTCATCCCTGCGTTCAACGAAGCTGAGTCGATCGCTCAGGTTATTCAGTCCATGCCGGAACAGATCGAAGGGATAAGCCAAATTCAAGTTTTGGTTGTTGATGATGGCTCCAACGATAATACTGCTGTTTTGGCGAAGGAAGCCGGAGCAATGGTGGTATCACATCCCTATAACCAAGGCGTCGGCAAAGCATTTAACACCGGCCTGACAACTGCGCTGGAGATGGGCGCGGATATAATGGTTAATATTGATGCTGATGGGCAGTTTTCTCCTGCCGATATTCCTCTGCTGATCAAACCAATCGTTGAAGGGAAAGCAGATTTTGTTTCAGGTAATCGTTTCCGTACGGCGGATGGCAAACTGGTTCGCCCTGACTACATGTCCAAGATCAAATTTTGGGGAAATCAGCGTATGTCCAACCTGATTAGCTTTATCACCGGTAAGCGTTATGATGACGTCAGCTGCGGGTTTCGAGCTTACTCCAAGGAAGCTTTGATGCGCCTAAACCTTACCGGCAAGTTCACTTATACCCAGGAATCTTTTCTCGACCTGGCAAATAAAGGCTTGGTCATCAAAACTTTGCCCGTTGAAGTTAAATATTTCCCTGACCGCAAGTCGCGTGTAGCGGGGAGCATCATGAAGTACATGTTCCAAACCTCAAAAATCATCTTTAGAGCCTATCGTGATTACAACCCGCTAAAATTTTTCGGGCTGTTAGGCTTGATACCCTTCTTGATCGGTCTGGGACTTGGCATCTTTATGATAGTTCATTATGTGACCACCGGGGCATTTTCGCCCTACATCTTTGTTGCCTTCAGTGCGGTTTACCTGGTTACCCTTTCCATCTTGCTCTGGATTGTAGGAATCTTGGCAGATATGTTTGTGCGCATCCGCTTGAATCAGGAACAATTGCTCTATGCAGAAAAGAAGCGCCGCTATGACGATAGAAAAAGAGAGGCGGATCTATGTCATTAGAAGATTTGATCGACAAGATCTTGAAGACCGATTGGTCTGAAGAACAAATTAGTAAATTCATCGGTCCATATAATGGATCTTTTTTTGCTTATTCAACCGATCACCTGGTACGCAGTAACGCCGCTTCGGGCGGGACGGTTACAGCGATCCTGGAAGGCTTGCTCAACCGAGGTGAGATCGATGCCGCAGTGGTATGCGTTCTGGAAATTGTCGATGGAAAAGTCGAAGCCAACTTCAGACTTGCCAGAACTCATGAGGAATTGCTTGAAGCACAAGGAAGCAAGTATATCTCCACCCGCTTCAGTTCCCAAGCAATGGAGCTTATCCGGAATTTCGAGGGCAAGCTTGCCGTCGTGTGTTTACCTTGTGATGCGAAGCTGCTTAATAAAGCCATAGAAAAATCACCGGAACTGAAAGAAAAAGTAACTTGCATTATTACGCTATTTTGCGGGCACCTCTCCCAGCCAGACCTGACTCAGCTTATTGTTGATCGCTTACGTCCCGAACCAGAATCCCAGCTGAAGGATTTTCGCTACCGCTCCGGTCATTGGCGCGGCAGACTGATCGCGGAGTATGAGGAAGGGCACGTAGTTTCAAAGAAGTTTTCAGCTTTTAGCAAGTATCAGAACCTGTATTACTTTTGTGAAACCAAGTGTATGCATTGCTATGATCACATTGGCTACTTCGGTGATATCGCTTGTGGCGATATTTGGCTTCAACGAATGAAAAATGATCCCATCAAACATTCAGCTGTTATCGCCAAAACAGAGCGAGGATTGCGCATCGTGGAAGATACGGCTAAAGATGGTTTGTTAGTTGTCGAACCACAGCCTATTGTGGAAATTGTAGAAGCACAGTCACGCTCGTTCAAGATCCATTACAACATCTCCGCCCGGGCAAAGGCAGGTGAAAAACTGGGGCTAAAGATCAAAGATGAAGTGAATGAGAAGGTCCGCTGGTCCGATTATCAGGTAGCTCGGATTATATTAAAGAACTATTTGCTGACCCAAACAGAAGAGGGTCGGGAAAAAGTGCGCAATATGTCGCGGCAAAAGGTCACCTTGCAGCTTTACTTGCTAAAAGCATTGGAGGTGCTCTAATGACTGGCAAACAACACGCTATTATGGGTGGTTCGGTTTGGGGCAATCGCGGTGCCGAAGCGATGCTGATGACGGTGATCGCGGAAATCAGGAAGTTTGATCCTGAAGCAATCTTCAATGTTTATAGTATTTATCCTGAGAAAGATCGTGTATTAGTTCAGGATGATAATATCCGCTTTTTGAGTGGAAAGGCACTTACTGTAGCGATCACCCATTTCTTATGGGCGCTGCTGGCAGCTCCGTTTCGCTCGCTGAGGATAAAGATTCCCTTGCCAAAGTCAGTCGCGACTCTGCGAGAATCCGATTATTTACTCGACATTGGTGGAATCACCTTTTCTGATGGAAGAGCATTACAGTTACTCTATAACGTTTTCACAATATGGCCAGCAATGTTGCTTGGCGTGCCTGTGATCAAGCTTTCACAGGCAATGGGACCATTTAAGACAAGCCTGAATCGCAAATTAGCAAAGCACTTTTTACCCAGATGTAAACGTATTTTTACACGAGGCAGCATGACTCATGAGTTTGTCCAGGCTTTACTGGGATTGGACGGCAAGATAGAACAAGCAGCTGACATTGCCTTCTTGTTTGAACTAGATTACAGTCTTTCGCAAGAAAACGAAGAAAAAGCGGCTCACCTACGATCGAAGATACTGGAATGGAAAAATACCGGTGAGAAAGTAATCAGCATCGTACCCAGCAGCCTGGTCTTGAAACGCTCTCTCAAGCAAGGCACCGATTACCCGGGCAAATTACTGAATTTATACCTGAACACCATGGGTAAACCGTTCCGGTATGTTTTTTTACCTAATGGCACTCGCGAGGGTTCAGAAGAAACCATGAACAACGATATCATCGCCATCGATGCGGTCCGTGAAAAATTCCGGCAAGAGCTATCCGAACATGAGTTTGAAAAAATCGAGTGGGTGGATTACGATATCAATACTCGGGGGGTGCGCGAGATTATAGGGGCGACCGACGGGTTAGTGGCATCACGCTTTCATGCAATGGTGGCGGGGCTCTCGCTCTGTGTGCCAACGATGGTAATCGGCTGGTCGCATAAGTATCGTGAAACTTTGGCTGATTTTGGCATGCAAAACTACGCTATCGATTATAAAAACACTGACCTGAAAATAGTGAAAGCATACCAGGTGTTCTTGGATAATATGGATTCCATCAAAGCGCAATTAGCAACCAGAATTGACGGGGTGAAAGCATCTTCAATCAAACAATTCGAGTATTTAAGGCAAATGAGCATTGGATAAAAAGAAGATTTTTAGCATCTTCAAATGGCTCTGGCTCGTGCTGGTGTTGGCTGCAGCCGGATATTATTTTTATCGTAACCAGGATCAAGTCATTAACCTAATTAACCAGATCAGTGCCTGGCGTATTATTCTATCGTTAGTCTTATTGATAATCGGGAAAATGTTCCTGGTTTTGTTGGTGCAATTTTCAGTCAATAGTGAAGGCTGGCATCCAAAATATATCGAGACACTAGGTATTTATGGTCTCTCCTCGCTTGGAAAATACATCCCAGGGGGGGTGTGGCATTTTGTAGGACGGTTTGGGATTTACAAAGTCAACGGATTGTCAGGCAAGGCATCCACGCGAGCAATGATTTTAGAGAATATTTGGCTACTTGGATCTGCTGTAGCCACCGGTGTAATTGGGGTCTTTCTAAACCGGTTCGATTTGATCGCAGGATTTTTAAATCTGCCAAACCAGCATGGTTTGGCGATCTTGTTCACTGTTCTAGCATTGGGGTTGTGGATTATTATCTTGATTATCGTTCACAAGACGATGCGCCGCCACACAGCCGGAAACATTCCTAGCGTTTTTGTTGTTGCAGGTCTTGGGTTATTGCTCTGGATTTTTATTGGCAGCAGTTTCTTTGTAATGTTCAGCGAATTTCAACCTTCGGTCGCTCCGCTTTTTATTGGGGGATATGCTGTTAGTTGGGCAGTGGGTTACATTGCCGTTTTTGCTCCAGGAGGTCTGGGCGTTCGCGAAGCGGTCTTGGCGTTTGTATTTTCCAATATTGCCTCAGTAGAAATGATTGCCGTTTATGCTGCCATGAATCGCATTATCTGGGTAATTGCAGAAGTCTTGTTTGGATTGGTTGGAATGGTTCAGAAGCAAAGGTTGCAATCAGATCAGCCCGAGGACAAAGATATTGCGAAATTAAAATCAGAAGCAGAAAAACAAGTAGAAGAAATACCTTCTACTTCAAAAAGGCCGGATGTGCTTGAGAGCAAGTAATTCCGAGACGATTTATTTTCAGTAAACATGATCCAAATTAAACTTATGAGTCGGGGGGTACTTGGTTGTCTGAGGGTTGTATAGCTTCATTAGTTTGGCTTGTCCTTATTAGATTTTGTAATAAAAAGTAGCCCTTCACACGAATTGCTGCCACCTCCAGGAGGTAGAGCTAATCGGTTAGGTTTGGTGCTAAGCTAAGCCAAGATGAGGTTTCATTTGCTTTGGGTGCTAGCGAAAGCAAAAAAACATCGCTTGCATAGGATTGAATTTCTATATCCGTAGCTGGATGGTTGAGTGGTTTGCAACAAAAGTTAATCTACTAAGCTTATGTTTTCAATTAATGTTCTTCGGCTTTATCCTGTATTGGTTTTCACCAATAATTCGTTGCTATAATTAGCCATTGAAATAAACAATAGGAAGTCATTATGAAGACAATCGATTTAGCACTCCTTGGATTTGGGAATGTCGGTAAAGCTTTTGCCCGCTTACTGACCGCAAAAAAGCAGGAGTTACAAGAACATTTTGGATTTAACCCACGCATTACAGCAATCGCAACCGGAAGCCATGGGGTTTGCCTTGACCCAAGCGGTGTCGATGATCAATACTTACTCAACCTCCTGGACAGCGAAGAGCCGTTAGAACTGTCTGTTTTGGATAAGATGGCTTTCAAAGGGGATATGTTTGATTTCATTCGGCAAGCCCCAGCCCAAGTTTTAGTCGAAACCACGCCCGTAAACCCTCGCTCTGGATTACCCGCGCTAGATTATCTGCGGGCTGCAGCAATACGAGGACTTCACCTCATCACCGCCAACAAAGGTCCGGTGGTTTACGGTTTTCGGGAACTGACCGAGCTGACCAAGGAACATGGGCGCCTCTTTCGGTTTGAATCCACCGTAATGGATGGTGCTCCAATTTTCTCGCTTTTCCGGGGTCCGCTCGCAGGGGCGAAGCTGCATGGCTTTTATGGGATTCTTAATTCTTGTACTAACTTGCTCCTCGACCGCATGCGTGGAGGAGAAACTCTCGAGCAGGCAGTTGCTTATGGTGTTTCGATTGGCATCACTGAGACCGATCCTAGTAATGATGTTGACGGATGGGACGCTGCTATCAAAGTAGCTGTCCTTTCGAACGTTCTAATGGGTCAAAACCTCACCCCCATGGATGTAAAACCGACCGGTATCCGTGGGATTACACCTGAAATGATTGCATCGGCGGAATCCCAAGGGAAACGCTGGAAGTTAGTTTGTCAGGGAGGCTGGCAAGATGGGCACTTTCACGTTAGCGTTAAACCTGAAATGGTAGGGCCTAACTCCCCGCTTTATACCGTTGATGGGACTTCTTCTTATGTGAACTTTGCACTGGATGTACTCCCAGGATTGGGCATTTTAGAGACTGATCCCAGCCCTAATACAACCGCATTCGGGCTTCTGGCGGATCTAATCGACATTGTAAAGAGTGAGACCAGATGAGCATTGCCTACTTAGGGCTTGGGACCAATCTGGGCGACCGTAAACAAAACATTAGCAAAGCCATTGAAGCAATCTCGCTGAAAATGAGTATCTCGAAGCAATCTTCACTCTACGAGACAACAGCCTGGGGCTACACTGAGCAGCCTGATTTTCTCAACCAGGTTATCCAGGTTGAAACCGATTTGAGTCCCCTGCGTCTATTGAATTTTCTCAAGAAAACCGAGCTAAAGTTGGGACGAGTCGAAAACTTTCGCTATGGACCCCGCTTGATCGACATCGACATCCTTTTTTATGATGATTTGGTAATAACTACAAGTCGTCTACAAATCCCTCACCCCATGCTCCCAGAAAGGGCTTTTGTTTTAGTCCCATTGAACGAGATTGCTCCCGAATACATTCACCCAATTTTGAAGAAAACAGTAGCGGAGCTGCTAGCCGAATTGCCGAGTCAGATGGGGGTAAGGCTATGCGAATAGCACTAGCTTTTGTGGCGCTGTGTCTGCCCGGTTTAGCCTGGTGGCTTTGGCTGGGAGATCATAAACAAGATGGCGGCGAGGCTCTGGCGCGCATATTTGCGGTGAGCGCAAGTGTAATCACTCTCGCGGCTCTAGCCTTTTATACGGTCAGGCTCAAAATCACCCCACTGGCTATCGGATTATTGCTAAGCTCATTCATTGGGCTGGTATTGACCGGCTTGATACACAGTTGGAAAACCGCATTCAACAAGACTTGGTTAATCGCCTTGTTTGTGCTGGCTATTTTTACGACCTGGCGAATTTGGCAAGCAAGGGAACTGGTCTTCCCCAATTGGGTCGACTCTCAACACCATGTATTGATCATCCGCAAGATCATTGAAAATGGCGGCTTGCCAAGCACGCTCGAACCTTATCTGCCTGGACCTTTTTACTATCACTTTGCATTCCATGCGGTTACTGCATTTTTCTCAGTATTGAGCGGTTTAGCCCCAGAACAGGCTGTTTTGATGCTGGGGCAAGTGATAAATGCCTGCGTTGGCATCTCAGTTTATGCGCTGGCTAAAGCGATGAGCAAAAATTGGCGAATTGGGCTGCTGTCAGCGTTTTTTGTCACCTTCGCGACCAAAATGCCGGGTTACTACCTGACTTGGGGCCGTTATACTCTCTTAATGGGCGTAACGATATTGCCAGTGGCAATGGCGGAGGTAATGCAGGTAAAGGAACGCCATGAACACTGGTGGCAAATAACGGGTTTGACCCTCCTTACCGCCGGCACCCTGCTCAGCCATTACTTTGCGGCATTTTTATTGGCGCTCTTCCTTGCACTGGTTGGCTTGCAATGGCTCATAGAATCAATCAGGTTTAAATCAATAGACTGGAAACCGATTGCTAGTATTGCGATTTCAACTTTCATAGGTCTGGTCCTTACATCACGTTGGTATTATCGAATTGTTGTCTACTCAAATGCGACTTCCAGGCCAGTGCTTCGTATGATGGAGTCCGGAGCTCTGGAAGGGTCATGGGAATATCTTTCCTATTTGGTTGGTCCGATCAGTGGTTATATCTTAATTGGTCTTGGTATTGTTGGGTTATTGTGGTTTTCTTTCAAACCAAAGAGGTTTTACCTCTTTGGTTGGGTTGTAATCGTCCTTTTCTTATCCCTTCCAACAGGACTTCGCCTATTGAATTTCAGATATGATTATTATGCGTTGGTCGCGTTTATTCCCATCACAATCACTTCAGCTTTCACAATTGTCCTAGCATCGGAGAAATTAATTAATAATAAGAGGATCTCAACGTTAATAATCCCGTTGATAGGCGTATTGATATCCGTTTTTGGGGCATCTCTAAATCTTAGTGCTGTAAATCCGGAAACAGTGCTGGCAACTAAAACTGATCAGATGGCTCTTGATTGGATTGAAGCGCATACGCCTGAAGATGCACGGTTTTTTATCAATACTGTCGGATGGAGCCCAAATAATTATCGTGGTGTTGATGGAGGAGGGTGGATTTTGCCAAGTACTGGCAGATGGAGTATTGTTCCAACCATTTTCTATCCAATGAGTGCAGATGAGGATTTTATTCAGAATACAGTGAATTTAGGACGCAGGGCAAGCTTGATTACAGATTGTGGTGATGATTTTTGGTCTCTAGTAAACGATGCCAAACTTAATTACATTTATATAAAGAAGGGCATAGGTGGCTTGCAACCGAGTGCCTTGATATCATGTGAGGGAGTCCGCCAACTGACGAACATTGGGGGTGTCTATATTTACTTAATCAGCGAAACAGATAACACACCGTAAATGGTATACTTTTTAATCATTCCTCGCTGAAGTAAGGGTTCCTATGGATTGGGTTGAAGTACGTATATTGTTCACCATCTTTCTTATGTTAGTTATCCCTGGCTGGGCAATTTTGGCCGCCACAAATCTCTGGCGCCGATTCGAAGTAATTGAACGATGGATTTTTGCGGTTGGGCTAAGCATCGCCTTCTATCCCATTCTTTATTATCTAACAAGAGCAATTTTTCCGACTTTGCGGATAGGCCAAAACAAGCTGTTTTTGCTTTTAGCAAGTTTATTTGTCTTCACTGCTTGGTTACTTCGAAATAATTGGCGGGAGCAGTTTAAATTTGGTAAGTACGGAGGACCCTTTCTGTTCGTCCTAGCAGTGACATTATTAACTCGTTTTTGGTTGGCACATAATTACCCATACCCTGCATGGACTGATTCGCTCCACCATATGCTACTCACCGATTTAGTTGCCACAACCGGGAAGCTACCCTTTGATCTTCAACCTTACGCCCCCACAAACCTGGATCAATACCATCTGGGCTTATATGCACTCACTGGCAGCCTGCAAGTGCTTGCAAAAATTCCCGCCCATCAAGCACTTTTGTGGATGACACAGACATTGAATGGTATTTGTGGTCTTGGTGTAATGATTTTTTTGTATAAGCGAGTTTCTCCTTTAGCGGGGTTAACAGGTATGCTAGTGGTTGGTTTGTTAAGTTTTCAACCAGCACTTTACTTCAGTTGGGGAAGGTTTACTCAAGGCTCATCCCAATCCATATTATTAATCGCCGCTTTTGCTACCTGGGAAACGATCCGGATATGGAAAGGGGATTGGAAGAAAAATCGCTCACTTGCATTGGCTCTAACCGGGGTATCCGCAATGCTCATTGCCGGAGTATTCTTGATACATTTCAGAGCCGCTGCCTTTTTGCTTCCACTGATAGCTGTGATTTGCGTGTACGAGCTGACTCTAGCCATTAAGAAAAAAGAACATTGGGTGAGGACCTTGCTCAGCATCGCTGCCATTGGGATTGTTAGTATCGTTTTGATTCTTCCTGCATTAGTTCCCGCAATGAATTTCTACGTAGATCGAAGATCCACACCAGCGCAATCGTCTGAACTTGAGACCGAAGATAACCTTGTGGATAATAAGTATTTCCATTTTAAATTCAGTTCACTCTACGGGCTTGGGGCGAGCAAGTGGCTGGTCGGTCTGACTCTCTTAGGCATGTTGGTTGGTTTGTTCAGAAAAAACAGGATTGTCATAATCATCATGACCATCTGGATAATCCTATTATTTACGGAGGGAATGCTTTATCGTCTGAATATTCCACTCTTGGCTTTTACAAATATGACAGGTATGATGATCATGCTCTATTTACCTATAGGCGTGATTGTTGGAATTCTGGCGGAAGATCTTTTACAACTTTTTTCAACGAATTCGCGTGAAAAGACAGAAACACAGTTTTTATGGTTGCTTCTGTTCATAGGCGTTGTTGGTGCCTTTTACCGAATTGAAGATGTCCAAACTTACCGCCAGTTTATGACAGCTTCAGATGAAAAAGCCATGAAATGGATTAAGCAAAATACACCAAAAGATTCTGTTTTTGCTGTTCATACATATTATTGGCTGCCTGATTCCCCACATGGATCGGATGCGGGTTATTTCATCCCTTACTATGCCGATCGGAAAACTACTACCGGGACGATGATTTCGAGTTTGGGTCCTGGCTACGAAGAAGTAATGATTGAATCGGAAGTTGTGATGAGCCTATATTCATCTTCTCCTGATATTGACGCTCTCTGCGAACTCGGAGTCGACTATATTTACGATGGCGCAAAAGATCCATTTGACGGGAGCAAGTTTAATATTCCAGCAATAGAAAAAACCAAAAACACCCAAATAGTCTATCAGGATGGTGGTGTCAAAATCTATAAGATTTGTGACTAATGGCATACCTTCGGAGTAGTTTGTGAATATTTGTGTTGTAACCCAACAGTATAAAAATATTTTTAGCGGCGTTGGGTTGCATGCAAATAACCTTACTAATGCTTTACTGAATGATGGGCATAAGGTAACTTTAGTACTACCTGAGGATCAGGCTCCCCAACTCATCTCTCCTCAGCTGAGTATCACAACTGTTAAAAAACCTCGGTTCAATCAAAACCAAGCAAGGTGGATATCACTGAGCTTCTCATTTAACACTGCTTTACAGAGATTGGAATCACAATCTAGATTTGACCTTGTCCATTTTACAGATGCTCGCGAATCCTTTTTCTGTACGCCGCATGCCTCAATGATCGGCCATGTCAATGACACCTATTCTGCCGAACTCAAGACGCCACTTGAATATAAGAGGAATTATCCTGATTGGTTGTTACGTTGGCTGTATTACAGCGCTGTTCATTATCTCGAATCTCGCAAGCTGCATCGCTTAAAGCTCTTGGTTGCTAATAGTCAATATACTGCAAACACAATTATTAAAACCTATCCCAAAACAGCCCCTAAAGTCCGTCTCTGCTATAAAAGCGTTGATATTGAGAGGTACCACGAAATAGATAATAGACGAAAAGTATCACCTCCTGATTTAGATCATCCGATTATTCTATTTGTTGGAAGCAACATGTATCGGAAAGGTGTACCTGATTTAATCAAGGCTGCGCCTGGAGTGATTAAGCAGCATCCTCAGGCTAGATTCATCATCATCGGTGAAGATAAATCAACAGACCGCTTGAAGAGACTTTGCTATGATCTCAATGTTGATCGCAATTTCGAATTCGCGGGTTGGCAATCCCAAGAGAGTTTATTAAGTTACTATCAACGAGCGTCAGTTTTCGTAATGCCCTCTCTAACTGAGGCGTTTGGAGTAACCTTTTTAGAAGCTATGGCTGCAGGTGTACCTGTCATTGGAACAAATGTTGGAGGAATTCCTGAGATCATCCATGACGGCACCAATGGGCTGCTCGTTCCTGTTGAATCCCCATCCTCCATCACAGACGCGATTAATCAGTTGTTGTCAGATGCGCAATTGCGCGAAAGATTTATCCAGAGTGCATTTTCTACGCTAAACAATTTTAGTGTGGATAAGATGATGGAATGCACACGGAGCTTGTATCAGGAAATCCTTGAGAATTAATAACCTATTCGTAAAAATCCAATGCATCAATAATGCTATTCTGGACGATTGATTTCAATAATTGGCTCTTTGCTTCCCTTTGGTATGTTTTCAGCGCTCCCCCTGCTATCTGGTTTCTCAGTGCCTTGTTATGATAAAGCACGCTTACCGCATTCGCGAGCGCTTCTGGATTATTCATTTCACAGAACCAGGAATCGACCTCATGGGTCAATAGTTCACGATTTGCGGCATTATCCCCGACAATTACTGGTTTCCCCATAGCGATCATCTGGAAAACCTTGCCTGGGATGACCCTGCAGGCTTTACTGCTGGCTCCAAAATGCCCCCCTAGGCAAATAATTGAATTTTGGATTTCAAATGGAAGTTGTTCTACAGGAACAGGCGCAGCTAGTTCGATATTACTAATTTGCCTTTCCTGAATTAATTTCTGAATTTTTCCAAACTCAATTCCCCTGCCAATTATCTTGAACCTGATCGAAGTGTCAGCCTGGAGAAGTTCAGCTGCCTCTACTACCACATCCACGCCGTGTAAAGGTAAGTATGAACAATAATAAAGCACAGTGCAACTCTCTGGTTTTTCAGGCAGAGGGTGAAATAAAACCTCATCGCAACCAACAAACACTCTCTTCATCTTATCGACCGAGATACCAAATGTATCATGATAGTATTCAGCCTGGGCATGTGTATCTACAAAAATTAGGGTGGCTCGTTTTCCACTCTGCTTGTCCAGGGTGAACAAATATCTGGAAAGCAACGAGTTATTATCTGTGATATTACGATCCTCAACCAGGGTATCAAAAGCTGACACAAACATGTCCAAAACGATCGGCTTTTTGACAAATAGGGCGATCATCCGTGTGAGCAGTTGCCCAAAGAAACCCACGAAAACAAAATCAAAATCTTTTCTGATCATCCTCGGAATCAATTGCAGGAATCCAATGAAGCTTTGCCAGAGAATCGCAAGAATTCCGCCCTTGTATATTTTTGCATTGTGGGAACCAAAGATAGTAGCCTGGCTGATATTCTGAATCGCAGATATCATCAGTTCATTTCGAGGGTAGTTTACTTCTCTACCAGATATGAATATTGACCTTAGCATCAACTTACTCACTTACCCATTTCCATTGAGATTTGGTAGTATATTCGTCTGAGATTATAATCTTTAACATGGATAAGGGGATGCCTCTCGTTGTGGTTGTGATCGCCAACTGGAATTTGCGCAAAGACTTGCTCGAATGCCTCGAATCTTTGTATGAGACTGACTATCCACGTATGCATGTAATCGTAGTCGATAACAACTCAACGGACGATTCTGTTGCCTGCGTTGAAAACCAGTTTCCGCAAACTCAACTCATCGAGAGAAATGAGAACGGCGGTTATGCTGCTGCGCTCAACGATGGGATACGGGCAGGGTCTGTACTCGACCCAGATTTCTTCCTAATACTCAACAATGACACCTTAGTCCCGTCGGAAACCCTAGGCAAGTTAGTAAAGATTATGCAATCTGATGGGCAAATTGCAATTGCCGCACCGAAGATCATCTATCATGATCATCCGGAAAGAATCTTCAGCTTGGGCGATCGAATTTACTCCTGGCTTCCATTACCGGTACGGATCGGAAGGAAAGCTTATGATCGACCGGTGTATTCAAAAACAATGGAATTTGACTATCTTTTCGGTTGCGCATGGTTAATTCGCACGCAGAGCCTGAAGCAGGTTGGTTTATTCGACACTTCTTTTTTTATGTACTACGAAGATGCGGACCTTTGCCGGCGAATGCGGGATAAAGGTTGGAAGAATGTTCGCGTTGGTTCAACTGTTATCCGTCACAAAGCATCGCTGAGCTCTAAATTGGTTCCTAGCAAAATGGTTTACCTGAGAGCACGTAACCGTTTTTGGTTTTATCGCCGCTACCGCCACGGACCTCATCCAGCATTGACGTTTTTAGCCCTCTTGCTCGGATCAATGAGGACGGTCTTTATATACCTGGTTACTGGCAAGAAATCACAGATCAGTCCGTATGTTAAAGGCACTCGGGATGGTATAAAGCAACCTGTTCCGCCTCTCACTGATACAGAATGGAATTGGCAGCAGAAATGGATTTCTTTCTAGCAGAGTTTAACTTCGAAAATGCCCTCAATGAGGATTTCACTGTTCCAGGGTGTGATTCGATGGCGCTCCCAGGAGCTAATTTATATTGGAAGTCTTCATCTCCATTGGTGAACATACAGAGAGTATCAGATTGGACGGTCTTTCTATGGGGATCAGCCCGACACAAGTCGCAACAAGAAGTTGATCGGGATTTGGCTTACGAAATGGCTGTAGAATTATCGCAGGGTGGTAATCTGCGATCATACCTGGTAAAACTTGAGGGTGATTTTGGAATTCTAGTTTGGAACGATAAAAAAAGACAGCTGTTTTTCGCCACAGATCCCATTGGGATGATGAAGGTTTACTACGGAAATGGACAAGGAAGAATTGTCATCTCATCACATGCCCATCTTGTCGCCAGGAAGCTAGGTAACCTCATTGTTTCATCCGAAGGGTTGTCCATCTTATTCTCACTAAAGGGTATACCGGCACCATACACAGTATTTCAGGGTATTTCAGTGCTCAAGCCATCAGAACTCTTGACCTTTACAAAAGACAGCAAAAAGAGCGAAGGATATTGGCCTATCCTGGATCGCACTATCCCATTTCAGGGTTCATTTGAAGACGCGCAAATTGAATTGTGCCGCCTACTCGAAAGTAGCTTACTTAGCATCGCATCTAAGAACCAAGAACCTCTCGGACTTTCATTGAGCAGCGGTGTGGATTCTGCTTTAATCGCTAAATTAATGCTAGAAGCAGGTATAAAAACTCATGCATTCACAGTTGGCTATGATCCTCCAACAAGATACGATGAGACGCAAGCTGCTTTAGAAAACGCGCGACTGATGGGTCTTCCGATAGATGTCTACAAATTTTCTGATCAGGACATTTCACAAATTCTTGATCTTGCGATGAAAAGCCTTCCTGAACCTCTGGGGGACGCAACGATTCTGCCACAATTGTTAATGACCCTGTCTGCCCAAGAAAAGGTATCTTCAATCATCGATGGGACGGGGGCTGATAACATATTTGGTGGCATGCAAAAATTCAGCGCTGAAAGATATGCAAGGCAATATCTTAAAATACCTAAGTTCCTGCGTACCAATGTAATTCGCCCAGCGCTAAACCTGTTGCCCTCCTCGAGAAAATCAGCTTTCACAGATCAAGTGCGAAAAATGCAAAAGTTTAGCTATGGTGTTGAGCTGCCAGAATATGAACAAAAGGTTTATTGGTCTAGGTTCATGACCCAAGAAGCGGTAGAGCGGTTAATAGCTCCTACTTTGAACCCTGATGGGCGCCTTGCTGACCAAATCCTACTCGGAATCAGGGATGAGGTGCCCATTGATTATGATGACTTTTTCAAATCAACTTATGTAAGTATCAAGGGTACTATGCCCACGCATGCAACCCAAAAAATTGTTACCTTACAATATGCGTCCGGAATCAAATATCACATGCCTTTTATGACTCCTGAATTGGTGGAATTCTCTTTGGGTCTTCCGACAGTATATAAATTTTCCCGTAATGAGCCCAAGCTCGTTCTAAGGTCTGCTGCTTCAAAAATACTCCCAAAAGAATGTACGAATCGAAAGAAAGCAACTTTCTCCCCACCTATAGGGCGCTGGCTTATGGGTGTTTTTAAGGCTGAATTCATGGACCTATTGAAGAATAATATCTGGTTTAACACTGAGGAGATTGAAAAAATGTTATCCGATCAATCCACAGGATGGAGAGATTGGCAGTGGGAACTCTGGTTGATATTCATCTTTCTCAAGTGGATGCAAGAAGTTTCAAAATGAGCGTTTGGTTGACAAATCCTTGTAACTTTTGTGGTTGTCAGCAAGCAACTCATTTTCTCACGCTTACAGATCTCAGACTAGGACTCCCTGGTTCATGGAACTTAGTGAAGTGCGATCATTGCGGCCTGTTATTCATTGACCCCCAACCAAATTGGGAGGAATTATCTACCCATTATCCAAAAGAGTATCATGCGTATCTCCATAAAGATTCAAAAATTACTGAGTTTCTCCGTGGATATGGATTACGAAACCGGGTGAAATTAATTTTAAGGAACGCAATGGTGCAAAAAGGCACACTTTTGGATGTGGGTTGTGCGACAGGGGACTTTCTTTATAAATTCCAGGTCATGACCGATTGGAGTGTTATAGGATTGGAGATCGTTCCCGAAGCTGCTGCCGTAGCCAGGGCTAAGGGGTTAATTATCATTGAAGATGAATTGGAAGCTGCCAACCTTGAACATGATTATTTTGACGTAATCACACTCTGGGATGTGTTGGAACACATGGCAAACCCAGCCAAAGTACTTAACATATGTTTTACACTGCTTAAACCAGGAGGAATTTTAGTAATTAAGTCTCCTGACCCTTCAGGAAAAGAAGCTTTAATGTTTAAAGAAAATTGGATAGGATATGAGGCACCTCAGCATTTATTCGGTTTCCCCAAATCAGTCCTTGTAAACAAGTTGAAGGAAATGGGACTTTCAGAGATAAACATAATCCAAACAGGCAGTGATTATTCATCCTTTTTCGTCAGCTTTGGGCATTGGATGAAAAAGCTTGGTTGGCTTAAAGTAAGTGAGTTTATAATAAGTGTCACGCATAAACCATTTGGACGGATCATTGCAGGGATAATAATCAGACCTATTCGGTGGCTTGGGATTAATGCATCCTGTATATATTTATGTCAAAAACCACGCTATGAAGATAAGGAGCTTTTATGAAAAACATCAGTAGATTTGCAATAGTATTTATTTTGCTTTCTCTTCTTTCAAGTTGTGCACAACAATCGACACCAGATTCTGGAAGTACTCCTTCGGCTGTATTGCCTTCACTTGAGAAGACTGCATACCCAGTCCCGGATTATTCTCTTGAGTCCTCAACATACCCTTTCTCAGCTGAGCAAGAGACTCAAGTGCCGCCATATATGGTTCCAGGATTTGTTACCATGACACCAGATCCGAGCCTTACCAGCATCATTGTGTCCGAAGTTCGCCACGAAAACGATGTGGAAAGTATCTATCTTACGAATATCAGCTCTGAGACCCAGGATATCAGTAATTATATGATCTATTCTCCGAAATTAGACGTTAGAAAGATTTTTCCAAGCAATTTAGTACTCGAACCAGGTGAATCATTTATTTTATACAACGGTGCTAATCTGGAAAGCTATCCAGCTGAGCAGCGATGGCTTGACAAACCTATTCTCACAGAGGTATTGGATGAGGTCTGGTTAACAAACAGTGCAGGCAGGATTCTTTATTACTTTATTTACTACCCAAGTATTACCCCTTAAGTCTAAATTAGTTATTAAGTGTTATTGCCTGCAGTTTAGCAATAATCTACAATAATCGTAACTTAGTTCAAAAGGAGCATAAATCATGAAAAAAATTTTTTCCATTTTGCTGTTAGTCGTATTTCTCCTTGGGTCTCTTGGTCACATAACGGAAGTTAAAGCAGCTACCATACCTGCTTATGAATCTTCTATCCAGATTCAGAATCTCGACCCATTGGAAGTTGCTCATATTTCAATTACTTACTACAACCCTGATGGCAGCCTCGCAACCCTACCTTCCCCTTACACCAATCCAGTTGCTGATACTGTGCAACCGGGATCTTCCAACACTTACCTTCCCATTCACCCAAACGCTGGCTTTAGGGGATCGGTTGTCGTGAGTTCCGATAAACAAATCGCTATCATCAGCAACCTGACAATCGCTGCAACCAACCGCGCTCTTGGCACTTATACCGGCATAGCTACTGGAGGAACAACGCTCTTCTTCCCCCTGATTGATAAGCGAAATAACGTTTCAGTTTTCAGCATCCAGAATACGAGTGATGTTACTGCTAACTACGTTATCGATTTTGTTCCGGTACCAGATGGTGGCTATGCCGATATCCCTAATGTTTCCGGATCACTTGAACCGGGTGCTGCTGCTACTTATAACATGGCAGACTACAATGGCGCAAACCCCTGGTTAGGATCAATCAAGGTAACCGCTTCAACAGGCACATTGGCTGGTGTAGCAAGCAATGTCAACGCAACGGTTCCTGCCTCTCCAACCAATGGCGTCTATAACGCATTTGGCTCTGGAAGCTCTGTTTCTATCCTGCCATTAATTATGGAAAACAATAATGGCAACCGTACCGGCACGAGCTGCCAAAATCTGGGGCCTGGAGCTGCTACCATCACAATGTCCTATACCCCATCTGAAGGCTTCCCTGCCCGTCCAGCTGATGTCTTCGAGAATGTTCCCGAAAATGGAATTGCTGTCAAGGTTTTGGATTATCTAGGTACAACGAAATGGATTGGTGGTGCAACCGTTACCGTCAGCGGCTCTGCTAAAATCGCATGTGTAGTAAACCAGACCCGTCCTGCCAAGAAGAATTCCAACTTATACGAAGGTTTCAATCCTGATGCAGCAACCGATACAGTGGTGATGCCTCTGATCATGAGCAAGAACGGCTCTACTACCAAGACGTTCACCGCATTTAGCGTCGCTTCAGTAGATGGAACCAATATTAATGTCACTTGTGATTGGAAGCCAAGTGAAGGGTTCGCCGACATTCCCAATACTACGAAGAGTGGAGCTGCGGTCCTTGTCTTCAGCCAGCAAGTCGGCTTTAGTCCTAGTAATACTCGCTGGATTGGTAGCGCAGTGTGTACTGAAAACACGGGCAAAGCAATATTGGCAGTTGTCAATCAAAGCCGTGAAGGACTCCCTGCAAACTATCAGCGTGATGTAACTTCAGCTTACGACGCTTTCAATCAGTAAAATCTAAGTTCTAAAAAACGCCCCAATGTAGACTTGGGGCGTTTTTTTATTTTGGTATATAATCACATCTCAGTTCAAGATGATAGAGATACGTCATAACACCATTATAGATTCGTCCAAGTCCCAATCTGCCTATGACAGTCTTTACGCCATTGGGGGTATCGACCTTTCAGATTCTTACTACTTGTGGTTGCTGGAAAAATTGAATCCATTACCAGGCAAAGTGCTGATTGACATATCATGTGGGAGAGGAAAACTCGCGGCATTTGCTAAGAATAAAGGCCTTTATGTAATCGGTTTGGACTTTTCACTAAGTGCAATCAAATCTGCTCAACAAATTTACTCGGATTTAAACATAATTGTTAGTGATGGCGAAGAGATTGCTCTGAAAGAAGAGTGTGCTGATTATATAACACATATCGGAAACCTGGAACATTATCAAAACCCTTCTAAAGGAATTCAAGAAGTTGCAAGACTTTTAAAAGCCGACGGTACCGCCTTAATCTTGCTCCCTAATGGTTTCTCAATCGCAGGAAATATTCAACATGTTCGTAGAACTGGAAAGGTCTTTGATGATGGTCAGCCAATTCAGCGATATAACACGCGCGAAGGTTGGCGAGAATTATTGGAGGCTAATGGATTAGAGGTTATTAATACGATCAGATATGAACATTTTCTTCCCAGAACCAAGCAAGACTGGCTTTCTCATCTAAAACGTCCATCTCGTTTACTTCGATGGGCTTTTGCGTGGGCAATACCTTTTAACCTCTCAAACTGCTTTGTGTATTTTTGCCAACGCTCTTCGAAAAAAAAATAAACATGTCCTCATTTTCAGAAAAAATAAAGACATTCTACGCCCGCCATAGCCGGGTGATAAAAGTATTGTTATATATTGCCTGGGCTGTTTTGTTTGCATTCTTAGCATACACGGTCTGGAAATCTCGCCAACAGCTTCTGCTTTACTTAGTTAATGCTAATTATTCACAGTTCATTATTATCACTATCATCTACTTAATTGCCTTATTCCTCGCTGTACTTAATTGGTCAGTCATTATGCATGCTTTTGATAGCGCGATTTCGTTATGGATGCATGCGAAGATTTATCTTGTCTCAATGGTTTCAAGGCGTCTACCTGGAACAATTTGGTATGTTGGCGGAAGAATGCTCCTCTATAAACATTTAGGGGTCCCATCAATCAATACAGCTTCTGCCAGCGGCATCGAATTCATTATCAGTTTTATAGCGGATGCCTTGTTAGCTGCCATCTTTATCCCTCTAGGCATTAATTTATCGAAAACCTTGTTAATCCCTCTGGGAATCGTCGTAATCCTTGGTTTATATATTTTGCAGCCGACAAACCTGGGGAAAATCATGGTTAGACTAAAGCACCCACTCGCCCAACCTGTGCGGACCGGACAGGTATTTGGGTGGCTTTTTTTGCGAATAGCGTTGGTATTAACCGGTGGATTAATGATCTTTTTCACTATCAGAATATTTACTCCGATCGGATTTGATTTGCTCTTATTCGTGCTTGGCGCCCGGGCTCTCTCTGGAGCGGCCGGTATGTTGACATACTTATTGCCGAGTAGTATGGGCGCATCTGATATTACCTTACTTGCGATGTTGTCCTCTATTGTTCCAACCCCACTGGCGACAGTAATTGCTCTTTTGGTTCGAATTTACACTACATTATTCGAACTTATTATTGGATTTATCTTCTTTATCATTCTTAATAAGTCCTTCCCGTTCTCAATATTGAAGAGTGCTAAAGAAGAAGATCCAGAAGAAAAACTAAATGAAGAGTACTCTGAAGAAAGGTTGCAGGAATATCAAATTCATTCTTAAATTGTTAGGGGAAGCAATATCGTAAGCATCACCCCATAAGCATTAATTCCAAACATTCCAGATGGACTTAATCACAAGTTATAAAGATTTTATCGCTCATTAGTTTATAGGCTCCCATTGTGATGATCCCTGGAAACCTCTCGTTGAAAATGGTAATTCGTAACTGATGATGTTAGAGTGTAGAAAAAGTAACACCGTTGGATATGAACCGGAGACTGTGCACCTCTTTGATATGTTCCCGCAGACACACCACGTGGAACCCGTGGCAATTCTGCAGCAGGGATGAGCAATTAATCCTTCAGCAACTCATTGCTATCTTAACTAAATCTTCCCCTAAAACAACACATTGGAAAGATCGGCACGATACTGACGCACATCCGGGTGATGCTCGCCCAGGACCTCTAGCAAGCCCAAGTAAACCTCGCGTACTTCATCATCCCGGTAGTGTTTATCCCGGCGCAAAATATCCAAGAAACCGTCTAGGGCTAACTGAATCTTGCCTTGTTTGGCCAAGCGTAAGCTATTGCGATACGCCGCCTCAAGCGCATCCTTAGGCGGGTCTTGTTGCTTCTCCAACCAAAGGTAGGCATCTGCCACAGGCTTGAGGAGCTGGGCGGTATTGAACTCATAACTGGCTGGGAAGTTTGTCAAAATCCTTTTAGCTTCCCGGGCGCGTCCCTCAAGGAGCAGCAGCCGTACGAGCGCCAACAAACCAGCAGGGCTATCAGGGTTGTTACCCAAATATTGCCGCAGGGCATCTTCTGCACCATCAAGATCACCCAGAAGCATCAAACTTTTTCCTTTCTCCAAGAGCAGGTCCCCAGTTTCAGGCATAATGCGACGAATAAAGTTGCGCAAGTTGGGTTCGGACAGTACCCCTGTAAACTCAGATACGATACGACCATCCACAACGGCTTTGACTGCCGGTACCGACTTGACTTTGAGGCGTTCAGCTAATTTTGGCTGTTCATCCACATTAACACGCGCTAAACGAAAAGCTCCGTCGGCTTCCTCCGCAAGTTTAGCTAACAACGGTGATTGCACCCGGCAAGGGATACACCACGGTGCCCAAAATTCAAGTATAACCGGTGTGTGAGATGAATAATTCAAAACTTCGTAATCGAAGCTCTCATCACTAATATCGATAATATTTGCCCCGGTCATCATTTGTTTCTCTCGCTTTAATTTTTATCAGACTCCGACGTTTATGTTTTATTCATTGCCTTCATCGCCATAAACTTGGGGTTGAATTACCTCGATCACTTTGCCATGAATATCAATGGTGATTTTAAATCCCATCATGCCCAAATATTGACGCGCTTCCTCAGGCAAACCTTTTTCTTGGATAACCTTAAATTGCTCATCTTTATTTTCTAATTGGCTGCGCAACATCGCCACAGTAAAAATATCTTCTTGACCCAGCATCTTAGCTGCCTGCTTGCTGAGGATATCTTCATGCCCGATGATTTGCGATGTTAAAGCCTCCCACACCTGCCAATCCACATCTCCGGCGGGGATGTAGCGTAAAAATCCATCGTCATTCAGAACATAACACGGCTCTGAACCAACATAAGCGACCTTTATAGGTTCGCCCTTAGGGTCGTAAACCAATCCTTCAAAAACAGCTTTTATCACAAACAATCCTTCCACTCTATGTTTTATAAAATATTACACGCATTGTATATAAAAAAGATTAACTTCCATATACGAATCTAGTATCCGCTGAGGACGTCCACACGGGTACCAGTTTCTTCAATGTGATAAGGCACTCCAAATGGAACCACTGGCGTCGTCCAACGGTAAATCCACTTGGCATCCTCCGGGGTAATTTCAATGCAGCCATGGCTCATGGGCTTGCCCCAATTAGCATGCCAATAGGATCCATGAAAGGCAATGCCTTTGAGTGTGAGATAACTTACCCAAGGAACGCCAGGAAAATCATAATCCATCTTTGGGTTTCCTGAAACTAAATACATACGCCGCGAAGGGCGTTTACGGTTGGTCATAAAATTTCCTGTGGGTGTAAATGTTGCAGGAAGTCCTGACGAAATAAGTGTAGAGAATACCTCACGATTGGCTTCGAGAGCGATTGCACGCTGAACACGCAAATCCACTATGATGCGCTTCTGCTCAGGGGGCACTTCTGCTGAAAGTGGCGCGATTTCCTCAGGATTCATCAAGTGCACAGCATAAGCACGGACAAAATATGGTATTCCGTTGATTTCGTCAGGCAGTTCGTACCAAGGCACGCCAAATTCATCCATTACGCGCGTTTTGACCCAAAATGTGGAGCCGTAGTAATAACGCCGGCGAGTTTTCTGCACGCGAGGCTGAAGGTAAACATCAATCGCTGGCACGGTAATTTCTCCCAAGCTTCCATTAGCTGGGATTGGTTCCTGGCTCACGTTACGTCGGTTTTCTACCACTTGGATGAAAGCTGAGCGCACATATTCCCCATCTGCTAGCCGATACCAAGTTTCGCCCTGGTTAGCTTCCTCTGTTTGCTTAATTGTTTCTAATATGGGGATAATTTGGTCGAACTTCAGGCTATAGCAACTCCGTGCGTTTTGGTTGGGTTCAGCAAATACAGGCCAACCCTCCTGGGCAACACGTCCCAACTTAATTTTACTTTCATTTACAAATGCTTTCGAAAAGGAAAAACTGGGTATAGCTGCCGATAACACTCCTACACTGCAAAGCTTCAAAAAGTTTCGACGCGTCAGCCTTAATTTTGGGGAGTTCATCAATAATGAATATATACCATTATTCCAACGTAAGACCAATAGTACAGCCACTCAGCATCGCTCGTTTCCATATTGATGCAGCCATGGCTCATGGGTTGACCAAAATTGTTATGCCAGTAGGTTCCGTGGATGCCATAATCATTATAAAAATACATGGTATAAGGCACATCGGGTAAATAATAACCTGGGCCAGTCATGTCAGCATAAAGATACTTTACATATACGTAATATGTTCCTGTAACGGTAGGTGTATCCGGTAAACCTGTGGAAACCAAGAAGGAAGCCACCACCGTATCATCCACATAGGCATAAAGCATTTGTTGGCTCAAGTTTACATCAATCCACTTAGTGCCACTTGGATCAGGAGGATCTTCTGGGGGATTCTCCTCCTCAGCCACATACGTCACGGTCACCTGAGGGACCTCTGTGGGTGTATGCGTAGACGTTGGGGTTGGCGTAGGTGTCTGTGTCTGGGTTGGGGTTGGCGTGGGTGTGAGCGTAGGGGTTGGCGTTACCGTGGGTATAGGCGTATTAGTGGGTGTCAAACTGGGTTTGACCAAGCCAGAAGGATCATAGCGGTCAAACTGTTTGCCAGCTTGCGCAGCCGGGGAAAGGAAAGCCCCCATCGTGTGCAACTGCATAACCAAGAAGCACACAACCACGATGATCAAGGGGATGAGCAAATTTAGCTTATGCCGAGTCAGGTTGGTGGTGTCAATTTCAGGCATAGCAACCTGCGCCGCTGCTTCGGGCTGCCAGCGGGCAATTCTGCTTTCACGCAGCTGCTGGGAGACCCAATGCATTGCTTCCCGCGCGGTTGCATTCTGGGGATCCAAATCCAGCACGCGCGTGAGGTAGCCCAAACTTTCCTCCGGAGCAGAAACTCCCGCCAAAATCAGCAAAGCATCGATGTTATTTGCATCCTCGGCAAGCACTTTCTCAGCTATGCTCTTAGCGTGCAGCAAGTCGCCTTGCAAGATCGCTTGTTTGGCTCGTTCGATTTGGTCTCCTAAGCTTGTGGGGGTGTTTTGCATAGATTATGGCTCTGATGTGGGCGTGGGGGTTGAGCTCACACCTTCATTGTTGAGGTAGCATTGAATCCCTGCCACGATGCCATCCGCAATGAGTTCGGGTTTCTTGGTCAGGATCTCTTGGTCCAAGTTCAAAAAGCCCGTTTCGATAATCGCAGCAGTGGTTAGTGGATCAATTTCAGTAAAAGCATGATAAGAAGTCATGTCGACTGTCACCGTATGATAGTTATATTGCAATCCCGTAATTATTTGGTAGCGATCAGCCATACAAGCAACTAAACGGGTGGCATTATCAGCTTTGGTTTCTGAGAGTGCAGCCGCAATCTTGAAGCCAGTCGCAGAATCTGAATAATACTCACATGAATCCCCATGGATAGAGAGCAGCAAGACAGCTTGATAGCCAACTAAGCGCGGGTCAAACTCATCCAATAGCTCCACCTCATAACCTAAATCGGTAAGCTTCTTCTGCACAAAGGATGCTATGGTGCTGTTGACTTCCAGCTCAGTCAAACCACTGGCACACACTGCCCCGCTATCGTTCCCGCGGTGCCCAACCACGATGCCAATCTTGTCCACTGGGAAGCCTTCGGGCAGCAAACCGGCAGCCATCTGGGTCTGGTCAGCCGCGCTGCTTTGGGCTAAAGCTTCAGCTAAGCGTTCCTGCAAGCTACTCGAAAACAAACTGGCGGGCGTCCAAATAGTAAAAAGTGTAGCAAGGATAGCAGCGCCTGCTAAAATCACGCGCAAAGTTTGCCAAGTTAGGCTCTGCGGAGGCATTGGCTTGCGCTCTTTTTTCACTTTCTCTTCGGTAACCGTCTCCATGACGGGACGTTTTTCCTTATTATCAGGCGTTTCTTCCCTCATGCTCATGCTTTTGCTCATAGTTTAATCTTACCTTATCTCGATTAGTTTATGATTAAGAATAGACTTTTAACTTAAGCCTTACTATAATTAAGAATGACCCATAAAAGAACGGTCGAAAGGATTGGTGCAATTCCTATGCCACAGCCATTAACCCGTGAAGAACAAAATATCCTCCTTGACATTGCTGCGGATGCAGTCTACGCTGCCGCACACCGCCAGAAGCCGCCAAGAATTGACCTTGCCAGTCTGCCACCAGCTCTGCAGCAAAATGGTGCCAGCTTCGTCACCCTGACTAAATATGGTCAACTGCGTGGATGCATTGGCAGCTTGCAAGCCTATCAACCCCTCGCGCTTGACGTACAAGAGCGTGCTGTACAAGCCGCGGTGGAAGATCCTCGCTTTCCTCCTCTGCGCCCAGAGGAGCTCCCTGCAATCGAAATTGAAATATCCCGCCTGACCGAACCAGTGCCCTTGCATTATGATCGACCCGAAGACTTGCCCAAAGCGCTGCATCCAGGCGTAGATGGCGTCATCTTGGAGGATGGTTTCCGCCGAGCTACATTTCTCCCCCAGGTTTGGGATGAGCTGCCAGACCCTGAAGAATTCCTCAGCCACTTGTGTATGAAAATGGGTGCTCATCCTGACCTCTGGCGCAGGAAGATGTTGAATGTGCAGGTTTATCACGTCGAGGAGTTTAAAACAAAACCGGAGTGGTAAATCCACTCCGGCATATTGCAGCTATAACCACAATTAAGCTTCGACATCTGGGGGTTCTGAAGGAGCGTCTGGCGGGGTTTCCGCAGGACCTTCCTCAGAAGAGGCTTCGATTGGTGCTTCTGTGCGTGTTTCAGCAGGGGTTTCAACAACGGTTTCGATAACTTCAACTGCCGACTGTGAAACGGCATAAGCTTGGCCTTGCAGGTGAGCGACCATCAATTGGGAATACATCATTGTAAACAGAGCGCCAATGCCAAAAACAATCCCGCCAAGGGGCGCAATCATGCCGCCCAAGATAGAACCACCGATAACCAGGAGCCAGCTGGTGATGTTCTTGGATAACATTCCAAAGATGTTCTTAAAATTGAAGCCTGCGGCAATATTGTCTTTTACCGCAATATTAGCTTGTACTACTGGCAAAAACAGCGCTAAAAAGATCGAATACGCAATCAAGAACATCACAAGTACCGCGATAGCAAACCCAGCAAGCACTCTGCTGAGATCATGCTGAATGAGGACAGCAAACATGCCAATCAACCAAGCAATAACGATAAAGACTAGCCCATAAAGCAGCATGACAACCACATACTTAAACCCTAAGGCTAAATCATCACCAAAATTGCAATTTGGTAGAGGTTGGTCAACACGGTTGGCAACATTACGGGTTACGCGCATCACGTAGCCAATGACAACAATCCAACCGACGATTGGGATGAGCCCAAACAAAATGGGAATAATAATCTTATCAAACCACTTAGGGTCATCAAAGATATAAGTAAAAGCCTTTCCAAAATCAACTTGCATTCTAAACCTCGTTTCCTTTGTATGGTTAGTAAAAATTGCCTAAGTTTATGCTTGAATAAATTCTTCAACATTAAGCACAAATACGATGGCTTTCTTTTCTTTGCCTTCTTTATCAATGACGCAATTTTCGCGTAAGATTTGCAACGCGCGCTCCAGGCGCTCATCTTCCACGCCAATTAGCAACGTGCTGCGACCGCTGCGGAGAAATCCGCCCGTTGATGCAATCATGGTCACCCGAAAGTTTTCACCCGTCAACATTCTGGAGACCCGGTCATTATCTTCGTCGTGGATGATAGCAATAATGAGTTTCATCGTTAAATCTCCTCAAAATGATCCAGGTCTAAAGAAAAAACATTAATTCCTCCCACAATTGTTTCAGCAATGAAGGGCATAGTCACAGTGGGATTTTCCAGAGGGGTCGCCACAAAGCTGATGCGCTTTTTGCAAGTAGTAATCAGGATGTTCTTAACAGAGACGTAATTCTCGTCTGAGCAGCCAATCAGGAAGGTAACATTATGCTCGCGTAAGAACCCTCCGACGCTGGGAAGGTGGTAATAACTCACTTCAGCTTCATCCAGTGCTTTTTCGAGCAGATCACAGTCAGCAGTTTGAATGACAGCTATCAGGAGTCGATTTGCTTGGCTATCAATCTCATTCATAATATTGCTACCTCCTTTCAGCTTTTTATATTTATTGTATCCTAATTCAATGCAGTATTCAAATTACAACGTGGAGGGTGTTGGAAAACATTGGTTAATCGATTACATCCTAATAATCCAAAGTTAAGAATTTCAATCTGCCCTCACCCTGCCCTCTCACAGCTCCGAATCGCATTCTTTTTTTTAGCTTCAATCTGCTGGGAGAGCGTAATTCTTTTAAAGGGTGGGGGTATGCTTTTGGCATAATGTTGCTATGTTATAAACTATTCAATTATTGACAACCTCCAACATCCTCACACAATTTTGGTTTCTTGGCTTGCTATGTTGCCGTTTGTTTCCGTGAAAAATGAATTAGGAGCGGTCGTGCCCGAATTTATCGAGAAATTTTTTCAGGATATCACGTTCCTCGCTTACTTTTGATATTTCCTTCTTTAGGCGGTGCATTTCTGCTTGAAGATTTTGATCGGTCATGGGTTCCAACCTGGCTGGCTCACTGCCACGTTGCACAACGATATACTTCCAGCTCCACTGGCTGAGTAATCCTGGTGTAATCCCCAGTTCGCGCTCAATTTGCACCGCAGGCTTACCGCTGCTATTCAACATCTGCAATGCATGCAATTTGAACTCAGTCGAATAGGTGCGTCTTTTGCGGGTCATAGTAACCTCAACTTCTGAAACGACCAAATTTAGATTTATCATAGTTATAAAGATATTCCGTAGGCATTTCACTCAAACCAATCCACCACCATATCTTCCAGGTCATCGAGGTCTACGTCTTCTTCGCTGACCACCTTACCAAGCACCGACTGGCCCGCCAAAATTACGCTTTTAACGTTGCCACTGCGTAAGGGGTGCCACCAAGGCAGCTCCTCGCCATGCGCCACCAGCCGGTAAGCACACGTTTTGGGCAGCCAGTTCGCTTCGCGCGCTAACTGCGGGGTCACCAAGAGGCACTCAGGCACGTTTTCATGCCGATGTTGGTAATCCGTGCAACGGCAGGTTTGCAAGTCCATATAGCGGCAAGTCACGTTGGTAAAGCGTACTTTCTCTTCCCCAGGCGTGATCAATTTGAATAAGCAGCACTTACCGCAGCCATCGCAGAGTGCCTCCCATTCTTCTGCAGTAAGCTCTTCTAAAGGCTTTTTCTTCCAGAATTCTGGTTCTAGGGGCATTCTCTTCCTTATCTTAAACGTTTGGAGTAAAGTTGCGGATTGATAAAAGGAATCAGCGCCAGCTGCACCGCTTGGGCATAAAACCCATCCCGCGTGAGCACATCGTGCGTCAGCAAACCCACCGCGCCATTGTGCTGCTTGGAGCCTTGCGTGCCAAAGACTTGGTCATCTGCTTCGCCTAACTCTATGCCGCTGCTCACAAGCTTGGCAACGGGTGCCGGCAATCCAAAAGCCCCGGTGCGTGCCCATCCGCTTTGCTCTGCCGAGAGCACCACAACCCAAGCAAATGCAAGTAAGGTTTCAGAGTTACCAGGTAAGCCATCCACGCCGCCTTCGATTCCTACCCAGAAGTCCGCCTCAGGCACTTGCTCTTGCGCATTAGCTGCGCGCTGTTTAGCACCTTGCAGTGTCTCCGCATCATTTTGCGGTTGATCGCTCACACCGGAAGGCACATCGATGCCTCTGAAATTAAAGCACTCTTGTGGGAACATGGCACTAAAGCCAGTCTGAACTGCCGTTAGCTTAACCGGGTTGGTCGACCCAACAATAACCGTTCGCATTGCCCCCGCTCACAGTTTGGGCAGCATGATGCTCTGCTGACCTTGGTACTTGCCCTTCTTCATCGCGTAGGTAATTTCGCAGGGTTCATCGCCTTCAAAAAAGAGCACCTGGGCAATCCCTTCGTTGGCATAAATCTTGGCGGGTAAAGGTGTGGTATTAGAGATTTCCAGAGTGACGTAGCCTTCCCATTCAGGTTCAAAAGGTGTCACATTGACGATAATGCCGCAGCGCGCGTACGTGCTCTTGCCAAGGCAGATAGTCAGCACGTTGGCAGGGATGCGGAAATACTCCACGGTACGGCCTAGCGCAAAGGAGTTAGGCGGGATGATACACACCTCCCCGCGAAAATCCACCATGGAGCGCGGGTCAAAGTTCTTCGGATCCACGATAGCCGAATTGATATTCGTGAAAATCTTGAACTCGTCCGCAACGCGGATATCGTAGCCATAAGAAGATGTGCCATAAGAAATCACGCCATTGCGAATTTGCCCCTCTTCAAAAGGTTCGATCATGCGTTGTTCGAGCGCCATTTTTTTGATCCATTTATCCGGTTTCAGACCCATTGTTTCACTCCATGTTTAGATTTTGCTTCTAAGCGCGCTGTTTTAGTCCCTATGCATCCTTGGTTAATTTAAATGCTCAATCCGGCCCGCTGCAAAAGTGACTCTTCGAGCTCCTCCATGATTGGCTCAGCCTGCTGCTCAAGGTCTGCCAGCTCTTTTAACATCTGGGCTGGCTCTGTTTCCTGTTCCAAGCCCTGAAGGTTGATGCGGACATTTAGCGCAGCAGATTTCAGCGCTGCCAAAGCCAGGTTGGCGCCAGCGGCTGCATCCGAAATGGCGCTGAGGTTACCGATGGCAGCCATACGCACCGCCAACTTCAATACCTCTTGAGCAAGCTGAGCTGTTTCAAGCGGTACACGTGCAGCTTGCAGCGTTGCCTCTTTAATAGCCTGCGATCGCTCTTGCTTTTGGGTTTCCATCTCTTTGGGCAGTTTACGTGCCTTGAGGATGCCCTCAAAAGCAGCTGCGTCCAGGTCCACGGCTTGGGTAAGCTTGGCGCGTAAAGCCTCGCCTGCCTCGATCACTTGCCAGCACTCCGCTTCCGCTTGGGCGTATTTGCTCTTACCCACCGTCAAGCGCGCCACCATCACCACCAAAGCAGCCGCCAAAGCGCCAGTGTATGCAGCAGCCGAACCACCACCCGGGGAAGGTGTCCCTTCAGCCACTTGATCGAGAAAGTTTTCCTCAGGTTGCGGCGCTTCCATCATTTGTTCCATTTGGAAGGAGAATAAGCGGTTATCGAGCAGCTGCTCCAGGTCAAAACCCTCCAGCTGCAAGTACCAACCTGCGGCATTCACCAAGGCTTGGTTGGGTACAAGACCGACAATTTCTGAGTGATGGATGGAAGTGCCATAGCGCTCTGCTTCACGCCGCACAGTTTCGGTGACCAATGCCATCGGCGTGCGGTGGTAATTGGTAAGGTTCATCGAAACTTGCGCCCTGCCTTCTACCAGTATACCGATCGCCTTAACGAAACGGAACCCGCCCGAAGAATGCCGTACCCGCCGTGCGATTTTTTCAGCAATGCTCACATCGGTCGTATTCAGGTAAATGTTATAAGCAATCAGTGCTTCGCGTGCGCCAATGATTGTGGCACCAGCCGGCCCCAACACCTTTGGACCCAGATCCGGTTCACGGGTCGGGTCAGTGGCGATCAGCTCCTTTAAGCCTTCATATTCACCACGGCGGATATCTTCCAGGTTTTTACGTTCGGGCCGCAAGGCGGCTTCTTCGTAAAAGTAAACCGGAATGCCGAGCTCCTCAGCTACACGTTTTCCCAGGCGGTGCGCCATTTCGACGCATTCCACCATGGTCACGCCTGAAATGGGTACAAAAGGCACCACATCAGCAGCACCAATGCGCGGATGCTGCCCTTCATGCACGTTCAGGTCAATGAGCTCGGAAGCTTTTGCGATGCCGGCGAAAGCCGCCTCTTCCACAGCTGCCGGCTCCCCCACAAAAGTCAGCACGGTGCGATTGTGGTCCAGGTCCGAATGCTGATCAAGGAGCTGCACACCCTTGACTGAGCGGATCGCTTCCATAATCTGATCCACCACAGCACTGCGCCGAGCCTCAGAAAAATTGGGGATACACTCTACGATTTTTATAGGCATGCACGCCTCCTTGATAGTTATGAGCATATTATACCAACCAAGTTCTCCTGCTCACAGAAGCTTTTTGGCAACCAAAACTGAATCTCTTGAAAAATATTATTACGTTCTGATTGTCTTTATTGATGTCTTTCTAAAATAATATTAATTTTCTTAATTTGCCTATTGACATTATTGAATTTATATGCTATACTTCTATTATGATAGGAAAGGAGGAGAAATGCCGGAAGCACCCGAACTTTGCCCAATTTGTCAATCCGAAATGGTCATCACCCGCTTTTACTGTCCCAAGTGTGAAACGACGATAGAAGGTTACTTTAACCGCAAATCCAACCCCTTTGCCAAGCTCAGTGATGAGCAGCGTGATTTTTTACTCACGTTTGTACGCTTGGAGGGGCGCCTGAACCGCATGGAAGAAACCTTAGGCATCTCTTATCCCACGCTAAAGAACCGCCTTACGGAGGTAATTCATGCACTCGGTTTTGAAACCGATAAACAGCCGGCGTCTTCCAGTGTAGACCGTCAACAGATCCTCGAGGACCTTAATCAGGGCTTGATCACCCCTGACGAAGCCTTGGAGTTACTCCAGTCACTTCAAAAATAAGCTAATAGAAAAGGAAAATATGACCACTAACGAAGAACGCCTAAAGATCCTGACCATGTTGCAGGAAGGCAAAATCGACACCTCAGAAGCAGCCCGCTTGCTGGAAGCTTTAGAGAGCAGCCCAGAGCCTGAGCCGCAAACAAAAGCAACCGGGAAACCACGCCATTTGCATATCAAGGTTACCCGCTTGGCAGATAGTAAACCCATTGCCGATATCAAAGTGCCCATCGCTCTGGTCAATGCCGGCATCCGCTTAGGAGCCAAATTCTCACCTGATTCGTATGGCATTGACCCTGATGCCTTGCAAGAGATGCTAGCATCACCAGAGCCGCAACAAATCATTGATATTACCGACGAAGAAGACGGAGAGCATGTGCAAATTTCATTAGAATAAACCCAGCGGATCAAACACAACCAGCGCCGAGCCCAATGACAACCTTGTGGGCTCGGCGCAATGTTCTCCCCCAGTTATTAGCATGACCGCGGCACTTTGCCACCTAAGGATGGATAGGAAACAAGCATTAATGCCACTCTTCGCTTTCAGCAAGTTTTGTTCCGAGATCCAGATTATTAACTAAGGGTAAAATGTGGATTAAATCCCCTTCCATATCACTAAAAATATAAGGCTCGAGCCTTGCAATCATTGACGCGCAACTTATTCGTAGTATGATTGCCTCCGTTAAATTTCATAAAATCAACCCAATCGACGTATAATAAGATATCTATGAATTCATTAAATTTTCCTATTAACCCGGATTTCCTTGCCAAGATTCATGAGAAGACTCCTGAGGAGCTGTATGCCGGCTTGCATTCTCGGCCCGATGGATTAACCCAAGAGGAAGCCCAACAGCGCTTAGCCGTTTTTGGGCCAAACCTACTCAAAGAAGCCAAGGGTACACCCTTAATCGTTAAATTCGTAGCTAACTTCACGCATCTCATGGCAATTATGCTGTGGGTGGCAGGCATCGGTGCCTTTTTGGCACAAATGCCGCAGTTAGGCATTGCAGTTTGGGCAGTCAATATCATCAATGGCGTCTTTAGCTTCTTCCAAGAATACCGCGCAGAGAAAGCCACCGAGGCGCTTAAAAAGATCCTCCCACAAACTTGCCGCGTCATGCGTGATGGTGAGGAAAAGCGCATCCTTGCTGAAGAGCTGGTTCCCGGTGATGTCATCTTCCTTCAAGAAGGCGATAATATCCCTGCTGATTGCCGTCTGATCTCGAGTGCTGATCTGCGTGTTAACCAATCAACCCTCACCGGCGAATCACACCCGGTGAACCGCTCCGCATTACCTGTCAGCGGCGAAGGACTGACCGAGACCGAAATTCCAAACCTAATTTTTGCCAGCACCTATGTGGCCGCCGGCTCTGGTAAAGCCATCGTTTACCGCACTGGGATGAACACCGCATTTGGCCACATCGCCGAAATGACCCAGGAAATGGGTGAAGATCTTAGCCCTTTACAAAAGGAAATGGAGCAGATCACCAAAATCATCACCTTTATCGCGCTTGGTTTTGGGGTGGTTTTCTTTATTATTGCTTTTACGATATCTGCCACGCCACTGGTAAAAAGCCTCATCCTGGCGCTCGGTATGATTGTCGCCTTTGTGCCTGAAGGTTTATTACCCACCGTCACGCTCGCACTTGCGATGGGCACCCAGCGCATGGCTAAGCGAAACGCCCTGATCAAGAAACTTTCAGCGGTAGAGACCTTAGGTTGTACGAATGTAATTTGCACCGATAAAACCGGCACGCTCACCCAAAATGAGATGACCGTGCGCTCAGTTTGGGTGCCTTTTTCCCGCAATGGTCAGGCGTATTTCGGGCGGGAAATCAACGTTTCTGGCATCGGCTACGAACCCATCGGTGAGTTTAGTGAAGACGGCAATCGTATAGATCCCAAGCAAGACCCTGCGCTCAGTGCAGTAATGCTTACACAAGCCAAGTGCAACACCTCTCGCATTATCCCGCCGGAAGAAAAATCCGATGGCACCAAGTCCAAGTGGAAAGTTTTAGGTGACCCCACCGAGGCGGCTTTGATAGTGCTTGCCCAAAAAGCTGGTTACAACCAAGATAACCTAAATTACGCCCAAAATATAGCTGAACTCCCCTTCGACTCCCGCCGTAAGCGCATGAGCGTCATCCAAATGGTACGTAACGAGGATGGCTTCCAGCGCGTAGCATATGTTAAAGGTGGCATCCGGGAGATTTTAGATGTGTGTACCACGCTGCGGATAGGCGATCAAATTGTCCCGCTCACACAGGAGTGGATCAACACCATAATGGCACGCAACGATGACTATGCCCGAGAAGGATTGCGCGTCTTGGCTGCAGCCGAGCGTACTCTACCTCAAGATCTGCAAGATTATCAGGTTGAAGCCATCGAAACTGGACTGACCTTCTTAGGCATGGTGGCGATGATGGATCCGCCCCGTGAAGACGTCATGGAAGCTATCAAGAAATGCTACCACTCCGGAATCCGTATCATCATGATTACCGGCGATTATGGCTTAACTGCGGAAAGCATTGCGCGTCGAATTGGCATCGTAAGCGGAGAAAACCTGCGCATCATTACCGGTGCCGAGTTAGAGAACATGACCGATGACTCTCTGATAGAGGCGGTAAAGGAGCAAGTAATATTTGCGCGCGTTGCCCCCGAACATAAATTGCGTGTGGTCAGCGCCCTGCAAAACCAGGGGAATGTCGTCGCTGTGACAGGTGATGGCGTCAATGATGCCCCCGCTCTCAAGAAAGCCGATATCGGCGTAGCTATGGGGCTCTCCGGCTCTGATGTAGCTAAAGAAGCTGCGGATATGATCTTGATGGACGATAATTTTAGTTCCATTGTAAATGCTATCGAAGAAGGACGTGCTGTTTACGAGAACATCAAACACTTCACCACTTACATTTTCACAAGTAATACGCCTGAAGCTGTGCCCTTCATTATCAATTCCTTTACTGGCGGCAGGATCCCGATTGCTCTCGACGTGATGCATGTGCTTTCCATCGATCTGGGCACGGATATCGTACCAGCGCTTGCCTTAGGTGCCGAGCCTCCTGAACCCGGCACGATGGACCGCCCGCCGCGTAAGCTGACAGACCACTTGATTACCGGCCAGCTTTTAGCCCGGGCTTATCTCATTTTAGGCCCTGTACAAGCAATAGCTGCCATGTGGGCATTCTATTTCTATTACTGGACTAATGGATATGCAGGTCAATGGATGGATCTGCCTGGAAGCGGGCCTATTTACCGCTCAGCAACGGCGATGGCCCTGGCGGCAGTAGTATTTACGCAAATTGGCAACTTATTTACGATGCGCTCATCGACCCGCTCCGTCTTCAAGACGCCACTTTTTACCAACCCCATGATTTGGATTGGCATCGCGACAGAATTGGTGCTTGTGCTTGCCATTGTTTATGTGCCTTTCATGCAGGATTTTATTGGCACTGGCCCATTCGCTGCAAAGTATTGGCTTTATCTCCTATTATGGGTTCCCAGCCTTCCACTGGTAGATTCCATTTGGAAGGCAGTTCAAAACCGTAAGGAAAAACAAAAATTGGCTCAGTCTGCAAAAGGAGAAATATTATGAAAGTAATCATTATTGGATGCGGGCGAGTGGGAGCCGGGCTCGCCAAAGCTTTAAGTATTCAGAATATCGATGTATCTATCATCGATAGTGACCCAAAAGCCTTTAATTTGTTAGGACCTACTTTCAAAGGCAAGAAATTTGTGGGCATTGGCTTTGACCAGAAGGTGCTCTCCGATGCTGGGATTGAGCAAGCCGATGCTTTAGCCGCGGTGACCGCCTCAGATGAAGCAAACTTGGTCGCTGCCCGCATGGCAAAGGTAGTTTATCGCGTCCCCCGCGTTACTGCGCGGGTTTATGAGCCTGAAAAAGCGAAGATCTACCGCCGCATGGGCATCCAGACAGTTTCACCGGTCACTTTGGGGATTGACCGCATGACCAGTCTGATCATTAACCCGCAACTGGTGATTGAGCGTATGATTGGTGCTGGGCAAGTGCGTCTGGTGGATGTGGATATCACCCCGCAGCTAAACAATCACTCGGTGAAAGAAACTGAGGTGCCAGGCGAGTTGCACATTGTGGCGATCACCCGCAGCGGAAAGACCTTCCTGCCAAATCCAGCAACCAAATTTAAAACTGGTGATATCGCCCATCTTTTTGTAACCACTGGCTCCACCAATAAAGTCAAGCGTATTTTTGGTGAATAAGCACAGGCGGAAGGAGAAACGAACATGAAAGTAATGATCATTGGCGGCGGAAAAGTCGGCACATACTTAGCTAATTACCTGCTTAGCGAAAATCACGAGGTGCGCCTGATCGAACTGCGCCCTGAAGAAAAACCTAGAATTCTCTTAGACGTGCCCGAAAGCGTGCTTTATTTTGGCAGCGGAACCGACCCGGATACCTTAGAGGCAGCCGGCATCCGCAAAATGGATGTGGTTGCAGCCGTCACCGGTATCGACGAAGTCAATCTGGTCGCAACCAGCTTGGCGCGCTTCGAATTTATGGTGCCGCGCACCATTGCGCGCATCAATCATCCCAAGAACGCCTGGATGTTCACCGAAGTGAACGGCGTTGACGTGGCGCTTAACCAGGCGGACCTGATGGCAGCCTTGATTGCTGAGGAAATGTCCTTAGGCGATATGATCACGCTCCATAAGCTGCGCCGCGGCAAGTTTGATCTTGTGGAAGAGAAGGTTGCACCCAACGCAATTGCCAGCGGCAAGCAACTTAAGGACCTCCAGCTGCCTGACCAAACGACCATTGTGGCAGTCATCCGCAGCGGCGAGCTGATTATTCCTTCGGGTGATTTTCAATTCGAAGCAGCCGATGAGGTCCTGGCAGTGGTGCATAGCAGTCAAAAGAAAGATTTGGCAAAATTTTTCGACCGCGTCATCTAAACGGCTTAAAATCGAAAGAATATCCCTGTCATAAGCTTGCAGGGATATTTTTGCTTTTTTTAGTCGCCGGAAAAGTAAATTTCAAACAGCGCTTTATGGTAGGATTGAATCAGATTTTATCGAGATAATTGGCAGGTAATATTATGTTTAGAACCCGTTTTGCCCCCAGCCCCACCGGCTACATGCACATTGGCAATTTGCGCACTGCGCTGTATGCTTTCCTCTTAGCACGCAAACATCATGGCACTTTTATTTTGCGCATTGAAGATACCGATCAGACCCGTAACGTGCCTGAGGCTGTGGATGCCATCTATAAAAGTTTGGCTTTAGCCGGCATTACATACGACGAAGGCCCCGATAAAGACGGCGGCAGAGGGCCTTATGTGCAAAGCCAGCGGCTGCCTATCTACAAAAAATATGCTGAGCAGTTGATTGCTTCAGGCGATGCTTATTACTGTTTCTGTAAAAAGGAAGTACAAACTGATAATGAGGAATCGCCAGGGATTGCAGAACAAAAACGCGACCCTTGCCGCTTTTTGACCCATGAGCAGGTAACCGCCCGCTTCGCCGAGGGCATCACGCCAGTCATCCGCCAGCGCATCCCCAATCAAGGCAGTACCACCTTCGTTGACCATGTTTATGGCGAGATCACTGTCGAAAACACACAATTAGATGATCAAGTGCTGCTCAAATCGGATGGGTTCCCCACCTATAACTTTGCCAATGTGGTGGATGACCACCTGATGGAGATAACCCACGTCATCCGCGGGCAAGAATACCTTTCCTCCACACCTAAATACAACCTGCTCTATCAGGCTTTTGGCTGGCAGATCCCAGAATACGTTCACCTGCCCCTCATTCTGCGTGAAGATGGTGCCAAGCTCAGCAAACGTGCCGGCGATCCTTCCTTTGAAGACCTCGTACAGATGGGCTTTTTACCAGAAGCAATTGTCAATTATGTGGCTTTGCTTGGTTGGAACCCGGGGGACGAACGTGAGATTTTCAGCATGGAAGAACTCATCGAGGCTTTTGATATCGAACGCATCAACAAGTCTAGCGCTGCTTTTTCGCTGGAGAAACTCACCTGGCTGAATGGCGAACATATTCGTCGGCTCGACCCACAAAAATTCCACGAACTGGCGCTGAAGTATTATCCTGAAGGCGTGCGCCATCTGGACCTGGAAAAAATCAGTTGTCTTATCCAAATCCGCATTGAACGCTTCACCGAAATCCCCACAATGGTGAAGTTCCTTTATGAGCTGCCAGACTATGATGCAGCGCTCTTCGAGAACCCCAAGTCCAAATCCACACTGCAATCCAGCCGTGAAATCTTACAAGAGGTCATCCCCCTGCTTGAGAGCATGCAAGAATGGACAAACGAATCACTCTTCATAGCGCTCAAAGATTTTGCTGCGGCGCATGGCTATAAAATCGGTACAGTGATGTGGCCCATCCGCACGGCGCTTTCCGGTTTGTTTGCCTCACCGGGCGGCGCCACCGAGCTTGCTGACCTGCTCGGTAAAGGCGAAACTCTGCGCCGGCTGAAAATCGGCTTGGAAAAATTGCAGCTGTAATTCGAAGGATAAGAAACCGCCCTATGATTGTGCCAATCAGGGCGGTTTTTTGGAATAATTCTTGCACAAAAACTAACAAGATTAACGTGCTAAGAAACTGACCATGAATATACTCCAGGATTTCGCCTTGGCTTTGGTGGATTTTCCCACTGCCTTGCCCTATTATCTTGTGCTGCTGGCAGCCGGCGGCTTAGCATTTTTAGCTGCTAACCGAGCAACGAACGCTGGCGAGCAGCTCGCTCTGCCATTACGCGCGGCTTTCTTGGTTGTGTTCTGCTCACAGCTTGTTCTGCTGACCTTAAGCCTGCTGCTCTTTCAGGGTTATGCCGATATAAATGAATTTTTCCCTCTGGCGTTCCAAACCCTAACCTTCATCACTTTGGTCTGGATTGTTTGGGCATTGGCGTTTCCGCAAGCCAAGAGGTGGCTGAGGCACATACCGATTATTCTGACATTGGTGGCTTTTCTGGCTGGCTCAGTCACTGTTACCTTTATTCCCAACCAAAGCGCTGTTTTTGGAAGCAGCTGGGTTCATCAGGTTTGGGCAGGGGCATCCCTTGGGCTTCTGATTGTTGGCATTATTTCTATCCTTTCTCGCAAGCACTTTTATAAGTTAGAAGGTTTTTTGGTGCTCCTAATTGCAGCTTTAGGTTACTTCGTTTACTTATCTAACCCAACATCCGCTGCGCTGCCTTCCGCCGTTGCCCTCAGCCAGTTACTTTACTATCCGCTCTTAGTCAGCATTGCTTGGCAAACCCAACCCAAGCCAGCCTTAGTCCAGCAAGGTAGCCCGCTGCCTGCCTCGCCCCAGATGGCGGAGGCTTTCCTCGAGCTCAACCTGCAGACTGAGCAGGAGCAGATTCGCAATGCGCTTACGCACAGCCTGAGTGTTTTCTTGATGAGCGATTTGCTTGGGTTGGTAGAGCGCACCTCAGAGGGTAACCTGCGCGTGAGCAACACTTATGACTTGATCCGCGAGGCTTGGCTGCCGGTTTTTGAGCTCATCCCGGAGCAGGTGCCTCAACTTAGTGCGCATTTTGAAGACGGATTGCCCCTCAGCGCAAACAAAACAGAGGAACTGGCTGAGGAAAAAGCAACGCTCCTCCAAGCATTGGGCTATAATGCCAGCGGCTGCTTGTTTCTTTACCCGCTCAAAGGAGCGGGAGAAACCCCAAAATATGCACTGCTATGCCTTACCCCTTATACCAATCGCGCTTGGACTCCTGAGGATCAATCGCGCCTAAGCGTCATTGCAGAAAAAATCGGGCGGGTTTTGGATAATTCCGCTGCGATTGAAGCTCAAGCAAGAGCTGTTGAAGAATTGCGCATCAACCTCAACCAGATGCAACGCCAAAATGCGCACTTAGGAGAAGATTTGGAGCGCCACCAAAAGCTGCTAGGTGAGTTGCGTCAGGAATATCTGCAAGTTAAGAACCGTTATTCGAAGGAAACCCAACTTTGGGCTGAGAGGCAAAAGTTTCTCGAAGGCAAGTTGGCAAACTTAGAAGAAACGCTCCAAAAACAAGCGGCTGCTTTTGCGGAGGTGGAAAGCTTGCGCCGGCAAAAAGCCGAATTGGAAGCAGAGCTCACTAAGAACAATGAAAAGTTAGCCAACCTCAAACACGCTTTAGCGAGTGCACAAGAAGTGCTCAGCGGCGATAGCCTTACCTCTACCGCTAAGGTTGAGCCGGAGGCAAGTGAAGGCTCAGAAATGCTTTCTGGCATTCAGGCTGCCGCTGCCCTGGAAGCAACGCTGAAAGAGAGTGCCAATTCCCTCGATTCCCACATGATCCAGCTTGAAAACCGACTTCAGGCATTACCCCCGATCCCTCGAAGAGTCCTTGCTACGTTGCAGAAAGTGCTGCAAAGTTTGGTGAGCAATGCCATAGCAGCTTCGCCTCAGGGGAGCAGCATTTCTGTTGAATTTCTACCTTCTGACGATCAAACCCTCCCTGAGAGCTTAGAAATCCGCGTGACAGATCAAGGCGGCGGGCTCAGTGAGGCAGAGCAACATGCTTTCCTCAGCTTCGTAACGGGAGCAGAAAACGACATTCCCAAGAGCATTGGTAACGCGGGAGCGTTACAGCAAGCCGTGGCACTTGTCCAGGCAGCCGGAGGACACTGGTGGATCCATACGGAGCCTGGCTGCTCGAGCACATACCGGGTGAGCTTGCCGCTTGATGAGCATGATGCACTTTCCTCGGGCAGCGTAGAAGATTAAAATGAACCTTAATAAGTATCAGCGGAGAGAGCCGTAAAGAGCTTATGAGACTAAATCAACATCAAAAAATTACTTTAGCAGTTTTTATTGTGCTTACACTCTCGTTTGTTGGTGTGATCTTTTCAGCTGCCTTGGTGCGCGGCATGGCTAATTCTGCCTCATCCAAATACCAGATCAGTCTTAAGGACTACCCACCCACCGCCACTCCTTTCCAACCTAATGCTTTTGCTAATATTCTGGAAGATGGCACGATTGAACTATTACCGCAGCCAGTCCATACCCCCACGCCCGTGCCAGTGATCTCGGAGGATCAACTGCCCGACCGCCAGATGAACATCCTGCTCTTAGGCGTAGACGACTTTGCAGCGAATGGTTTTCGTACCGACGTGATCATGCTGCTCTCGCTCAACCCAAAACATCACTCGGTCAGCTTGGTGTCTTTCCCGCGGGATCTTTATGTCACCATCCCTGGTTACTGGTCTAACCGCATTAACACCGCTTGGGGTTTAGGCGGCTTTGAGTTGCTGGCAGATACCTTCGAAGTCAACTTCGGCATTCATCCGCAATATTACATGATGGTCAATTACAACGGATTTAGGGACGTGGTCAATAGCTTGGATGGTATTGATGTGGTTGTAACCCAAGAATTACAGGATTCGTGTGGACGAGACTCAAGTGGTTGGTGCATTATTAAACCTGGTACAGTGCACATGGATGGCGACATGGCATTGTGGTATTCCCGCTCCAGATTGACCAGCAGCGACTTTGACCGCAACCGACGGGCACAAGAAGTTGTTAAAGCGATTTTCACCAAGGCAATGAACCTCAACATGCTTCCCAAGATACCAGAGCTCTACGGGCTCTACCGCGAGTATATCGATACCAATGTGCAGCTCCTTGATATTCTCCCTTATCTGCCCTTAGCGACTGAGGTGATGAAAACAGGGAACATTAATCAGTATGCCATCGGACCTGAAGTGGTGAGCAACTGGATCACCGCTGAAGGCGCAATGGTCCTCATCCCCAACTATTACGGAATTAGTGATATCTTGAGCGAAGCACTTTACTTGAACGAATAAGCGTTATCCCACTCACCTCTTCACATCCTGTGGCACAGAAATTTATATACTATATGCCGACCTCCGCGCAGAATCAATTGACAGTTCCTCACAATTAGCATACACTATAACAAATATTAGCTATGCGAAACACAAGCGAGGACTTATGGATTCATCATCAGATCGCCTATCAGCCCACATCACCGAGAACACCCTGCTCCCTCCAGCTATCCAAGCCTGGAAGATTTACCTGCACGATCAAGGGCGCACAAATAATACTCTCAAAGCTTTCTCGGCAGATCTCTCCCTTCTAGCGGATTTCCTCCCAGCGGATAAACCTTTAGGACAGATTACTACCAAAGACCTTGAGGACTTCCTCGAGTGGCTGCAAAACGATCGTAACGTGCCTTGCAGCCCAAAGACCCTCTCCCGCCGCATCACCTCAATTAAATCCTTTTTCCGGTGGTTGACTGTGAATGGCGTTCTTTCTCACAACCCTGCCGAAAAGATCGTGCAAAAGACGGTTGTCAGCCCGCTCCCGGAGGTGCTCACTGCCGCGGAGCAAGAAAAAGTTCTGGATGCTGCTGAAGCCATGCGTACTGCTGCCAACCCAGACCTGCGCCCGTATGTGCTTTTGCGCTTGCTGCTCGAAACTGGCTTAAAGAAAGGCGAATCCCTGCACCTGATGACCAATCACGTGGAACTGGAAGGACCGGAAGCACCACGCATCTTTGTGCGTTATTCCAGCCCGCGTTACCGCTACAAAGAACGCAATATTCCCGTTTCTCCAGAGTGGGCAGAGGCTTATCAAGAATACATCCAACGCTATGAGATTAAAAATCAAGTCTTTCCATGGTCTCAACGGCGCTTGGAATACCTCCTCGAAGATGTGGGCAATGCAGCTGGTTTAGATAAGCACCTATCCTTTGATATGTGCCGCTGGACCAGCGCCCTGAACGACTTGACCGCTGGTATCGATACGGATAAAATCCGCCAGAAACTCGGTATATCCAAGATTCAGTGGCGCGAGGTTTATGCCAAGCTGCACAGCTTAGCAAAAGAGTTAGGTTATGAGCTCTCTTCAACCTCTGCAGCTGAAGCGTTGGATTAGCTAAATAAAAAAGAAAGATCGTGAATATGCAAACAAAACAGCGGAAATCCGCTTCACCTATTTTAATTGCGATTGTAGTGCTTATCCTCATCGGCGCAGCGCTTCTCGCAGCAATCAGCCTCAACCAAGTGCGTGCTGGTGAAGGGCAGTTCATCAGCAACCTATGGGACCGCAACCCCACAGAAGCAGCTGCTGACCCCTATCTAGCAGGGGATAGTGCTGCTTTGCCCATTCCACCATACGTCAAAACGATAATGCTCTTAGGATCAGACTACAGCCCCGGCAGTGGTCATCGCACGGATGTGATGCTCCTGGCAGCCTTCAATCTTAAGAATGGCAAGATCAACTTGTTTTCTTTTCCCAGGGATTTATGGGTAGAAATTCCAGGTTATTACCCACAGCGCTTGAATGTAGCCGAACCATTAGGGGGGTATGAGCTCCTAGGAGATACCTTAGCGTATAACTTCGGCTTCCGCCCAGATCATTATGCTATTGCCGATTTTAAAGGTTTCAAGCTCATCGTTGATTGGCTCGGAGGTGTCGACGTCCAGGTCACCAAGCACATGGAAGATTCATGCTTTTTCACACCTGAAAATTGGTGCGTGGTTGAACCAGGCACAGTTTACATGGACGGCGACTATGCACTTTGGTATGTGCGCGCGCGGCTCAATACTTCCGATTTTGACCGTACCCGCCGCGCACAAGAGGTAATCCAAGCCATAGCTCGTAAAGCGCTCAGTCCAGCTTACATTTTCCGGCTGCCTTCCTTCATCGAAACTGCCTTGGATGTGGTTGAAACGGATATGAGTATGGCAGATATGTGGTTGTATGCCTTCCCGCTTTCCAAATTTTTCAGACAAGACATATTTACGAGCTACACCCTTACCCCCAATGAAGCTGCATTTTACACTACCGATGAGGGTGCCAGTGTTTTATTGCCAAATATCCCCGCCATTCAAGCGATTTTGCAGCAAGTCTTCTGGATTGAATAAAAAGGTGGCTTAGCGCTTAGGCGGTACTAAGTGGAGATGTAAAATCTCAGGCTCATCTCCAATCAGCCGCCAAGCTTGGGAAATACGCAACCCACACACCCATAAAACTGAACCCTCAGAGAGCACCAGTGGCCATTTTGCCCGTGCTCCCTGGGGGATTTTTTCATTAATAAAAAAGTCACTCAGTTTCTGATGCTTGCCTTGCAAGCCAAGCGGTGCCCAGCGTTCCCCTGGGCGCATAGCACGCACCTCCATGGGCAGCACCAGGTCAGCCGGATTCAACCAAGCATGCTGCCGATCTTGCTGCACCTCTATTGGTAAACTTTCGTATTCCCTTCGGCTGACCAATTCTGCTTCTAAGAACCAACCGTTTGCTAGCGGCAAAGGCTCTCCCAGATCGAGTGCGTAACTCTTTTCTGATGGAAGTTGAGGAAAATCCGGGAAATCAACACTAGTGCGGTGATAACCTAATTGAATTGTACCGTGGTCCACCCAAACTTTTACCTTTGCTAAGAAATCTACCTGATTTTGCCCGTTAAGGATCGCCTTCCGCACCCGTTCGATGGCTTCGTATCCAATGTTACGCAGCCCAGGCACGAGCTCGTTGAGGGCATGCATGAGCACGCGGCGCTGCAAACCTTCCTCCAAGCTTAAAAAGCTGTCTTGATCCAGCAGCAAAAATTTTTCTTGTTTGCGCCTCAGGCAAGCTTCAAAAGCGTGCTCCTCGAGCTGCTCAAGCAGGCGGGCATCCGACTGCAAAGCTAAGGTGTTCCTGAGCACAACCTGTTTAAATGCCGGGTTGACTTGTTCGAGCAGAGGAATAACCTCCAACCTCAGCCTATTTCGGAAAAAACTGGGGTCTTGATTACTTTCATCGCTCAAAAAGAGCAGCCCATGCTCCTGACAGTAAGCAAGAGCCTCAGCATGAGAAACTTCTAACATCGGCCGCAAAATGGGCACGTGGGGGTTAATTTCTTTCTGGTAGCTTACAGCTTGCATGCCTCGCAGCCCGTTGATTCCTGCACCTCGCAGGAAATGCATCAAAACCGTTTCAACCTGATCATCAGCAGTATGCCCGACTGCCACGCCAGCAGCACCGCGCGCTTCAGCTAAGCTTAAGAGAAACAGATAGCGGCAAATTCTGGCAGCTTCTTCGATGCCTAATTTGTGTTCTCGAGCATAATCACGCACATCTGCCTTGCCAACTTCGCAAGGAATCCCCCAGCTTTGCATCAGCCGCTGAACATGTTCTGCTTCTTGCCCCGATGTGGGGCGTAAGCCATGGTCAAAATGACCGACAATTACAGGTATACCGGCTTTCCACAGGCAATGGGCAAGAGCTAAACTATCCGCCCCACCAGAGACGCCAACCACTAGTGGTTGTGAAGCCACATACCCGCAGGCTCGGAACAAAGCTTCGATGATTTTTTCGGAAAGCATGTCAAAAATTATACCTTACGCACGCAAACCCCTCAGACAAGTATTCCTTCGGGGATTAGTCACGGCTTACCTGTCAAGGTTAAATAGAAATGTCCTAATGGGTGGATAAAGCCTTCAGTATAGGTTTTTATCATGTCTAACCACCTTATTTCTTCTTGTCTATAATGTTTCACGGTGACCCTAACCCTGACCCTTCCCCCGCGGCAAGCAGTTTTTTCTGCCGCGGCTCAGCCGCTGGGGAAGGGAAATTAGTTTGAAAGAGGGCGCGGCCCTCTTTCAAACATCAACTCCCCGTCCCAGCGATAGTTAATGAGGATAATATAATAAATATTAGTCCGCTGGGAAGGGGAGTAAGAGGGGAAAGGCTGCTCGTACATAGTTCGTCATGATTTTATCGTTCGTTTGAAAAGACACGGAGTAATCGAACGACGATTTCATAGCTCCTAATCTTAATTAGGACATTTCTATTTTGCTACTTTAGGACATTATCACTTTGCTCTTACACAGATTTATTACGCTAATAAGTTACATGCTGAATCAAGCAGAATTTCCTGGAAATCATCATTTAGCAGAACAAAGATTTACTACCTCAACTTCTTATCGATTTTTCCATTCTCGATCTAATAATGCATACAGATACTCACTTCCCCATTCCCCTTTGAAAAAAATATTCTCCACAAATGTCGCTTCTCGGCGCATCCCTACCCTTTCAAGTAAAGTGTAAGATGCAATATTCTTAACATCACATACTGCAAAAATTCGATGAAGGTTAAATCTATCAAAAAGGAAAGAGAAAAGGGCAGTTATCGCCTCAAATGCATAACCTTTTCCTTGAAATTCCCGGGATAAGGTTATTCCGAATTGTGCCTGAAGACCATCATTTGCCAAGATTTGAAAAGCACAATCTCCTATGAGCACTCCTTGTTCTTCAAGGATAATCGCAAACGAAAACCACTCACCAGGAGTACCCATTGGATTTCCGAGCATGCGAGTTAATAGTTCTCTCCCCTGGGCCAACGAATAAGGTGCTGACCATGATTGAAAACGTGCGACTTCCCTATCTGATCGATATTGAGAAAACTTAACTAGATCAATTTCCTGTAATGGTCGTAATATGATTCTTCCATACTCAATTGTCATACGGTCACCTATTCAAAAAATATTAATCTGTTTGGTGGAATGGTATTTCCGGTCCTTACGAATTGAAAAATTCCAGAGGTCATCACCAGAGACTTCTCAAAGAGCAATCGGGTGTCGGTGATTAATCCAATCCATTGATGAAGCTGTCAACAAGATCACCATCAAATTCTTTGCAATTCTTGCTATTATTATGACTTGCTAAGAATTTCTTGATCCTCTCTTTATCTTTCCCGAATTTATCAACGACTTCGCCAATCAATAATAATTCATGGAAAAAGGAAATTAAATCTGAATTTGTCATGGATCTTTTGTCGTGAGCTAGATAATATTCATCTGCATTAAGACATCGGAAAAAATCTGATAGATATTGTATGTTGTTGAGTGTATATCGAGGACTCCCATGATGAATATCTTCATATAGGCAATCCCCTAAAAAAGCAATTCCATCCTCAGGAATAAATACGATGCTGGAGTCCTCTGCGTGATCCCCCCCTACGTGCTTGATTTGGCATGATACTCCACCCAAATCGATTTCAAGCTCCGAAGTAAAAGAGATATCCGGTATTTTGAACATCATTTGCGATCGATCCGGTAATTCCAACTTGATCATATCTCTGCAAAACGCGATCTCAGATCCTTCTTTGACACGCTGATCCAAAGCAGAATCGCTCCAATCGAGTGTTCGCATTTCTTTGAGGTACGCCTTTGTTTTCTTATGGGAAATAATCTCGAACTCAAATGCGGAACTGCCAAATACATGATCCCAATGCCAGTGAGTTAACACAACGTAACTTGGCCTAGCAATAGCTAGGTTTGTCAATTCAGTCAATAGGTAGTGTGCATGGTTGGTTGAATTTCCTGCATCAATGATGAGGGTGGCGCGTGAACCCGCCACTACACCCAGAAGCGGTCTATCATGCTCTTTGACAGGAGGCAGACAGTACGCATGATCTGAAATTTTACTGAGTTTACAATCGGCTGTCATTATCTCAGAAACCCTTTTAATTCCACAATATATCAGTACAATGCCGATCCGTTCGTAAAAACGAAAGCAATACCCAATCCGTAAAATTCCCTTTAAACCATCTATAATTCCTCAACACACCTTCTACGACAAAACCATAACTCTTTAATAGTTTGACCGAGCGATCATTCTCAATGTGCACATACGCCTGAATGCGATTCAATCCCATTTCAGTAAAACCATGCTCAATGACAGCACTCAGAGCTTCCTTCATCAAACCCTGTCCCCAATAATCAGGAGAAAGATCAAAACCGATCTCGGCACGTTTGTCATAATGATCAATAGTTTCAAATCCACAAGTACCGATCACGAATGGTTGTTGTAAAGTTGCAATGGCCCAAACAATCCCTTTTCCTGAAGAAAAACAATCCGAATAATCATGCAAAATTTCCTTGGCTTGCTCGCTTGTCGTGATTGGATTCATCATATATGCTGTGAGTATTGGGTTGGAATATAAATTGAAAATCGCATCCTTGTCCCCTGGCTTGAAATTTCGCAAAAAAAGTCGATTTGTCGTTATTTCAGGAAATAGATTCATTATTATCACCCTGGGTTTCGATTTTCTAAGACTATTTTTATGAGCAATCCGGTTTCACGAGGCTGCGTTTAAATCGCAGCAGCACTAAAACTAGTAATATCAAAGTGATGAGAAGAAGGACAAAGCTTATCGTTGTAAAGACTTGTTGGAAATTAGCAGTCATGACTTCTTTTTCAAACCAGTTTTCGAATGCGACCCTCCATGGGTCAGGGAAAACATTCCCTATAAGGTAAATTGCGATTCCAAAGATAATGACAGGTGCCATGAGGATTGCGTTAAGATAATTCATCGCCTGGCGTAATGAGGTTGTTTGAAGTGAAACCAATACGCCAAGGCTAGCGGCTGAGATGGATAGAAGAATGATCGTTGCAAGATTTGCGAAAAGTATTTCAGATGGGTAAAAGGATAAATTACCACTCCACTGGGCGATATTATATGTCACCAGGCTGACTAAATGAACGAAGAAGGAGATCTTGCTTGCCCGGATAATTGGTGGGAACATGGTACCGAAAAGAATGGCGCGATCCGGTAATCGACTAGCGAAAAGCGTTTCGAGCGTTTTTCGTTCTCTCTCTCCAACAAGCGACAAGGGGATAGACATGGTCACAGTTATAAGAGGTACAAGAATGGAAATCACCAATGAAAAAGGTGATTTTATCCAATCAGAACCAAGGCTTAATGGAGGTACAATGGCCAACAACCCCAAGCTTAGGAAAGGAAAAATCATCCCAGTAATTTTTTCTCGCAAATTCTTTGATTGGTTGGAGTATTCCAGGTTTTCCTTCCATATCATCGTAAGGATGTCATTTATCATTGTTCTTCTCCTCTGTCAGTTCCAGGAAAACTTCTTCAAAGTTATCTCTCATTGGCCGAACCCCCCAGACTTGCACACCTTCATCCACAAGCAATTTAACCAAAACTGAGATATTACTGTCCGGACGAAGATCCACGATTAGTAGATCATTGTCCTGGTTTACACTCAGGACATTGGCTTGCTTACGGACCATTTCTAGGATGGCATGATCAATACACCCGCCTCTGACTTCCCACCGATTAATACTGGTTTGTGACCGGATACTTTCGGGTGTTCCATGAGCCACCATTCTCCCATTTTTGATCACAGTGATATTATTGCAATACTTCTCTGCTTCGGTCATGTTGTGTGTGGTAAGGAACACTGTCACACCATCTTTTTTCACAATTTGGTGAAGATAATCACGAATGGCTACCGCTGCATTCACATCAAGCCCAACAGTTGGTTCATCCAGTAGCAACACCTGCGGGAGGTGGATCATGGCTCGTGCGAGAGCTAATTTCTGGCGCATGCCTTTGCTCCATGTAGCCGGGAATTCCTTCCGGCGTCCCCACAATTCGGTCAGAGTTAATAACTCTTCAATACGCTCTTGTCTTCTTACAGATGGCATCCGATTTACCCGTCCGTAGAAATCCAGATTTTCCTCCGCCGTCAGGTTTTCATAAAGTCCGGTATTCTCCAGCAATACTCCAATCCGGGAACGGACTTCCTGCCCGTTCGTCCAAGGATTGAATCCAAGAATTTCGGCTGATCCACTAGTTGGTTTTAAAAGTCCTAACAATAGGCGAATCGTGGTTGTTTTTCCAGCCCCATTCGGGCCTAAAAGACCAAAGATAGTTCCACTGGGTATTTCCATCGAGATATCATCCACAGCCTTGAGAGCCCCAAAATAACAAGAAAGATTCTTGATACAGATGGCTACACTGTTCGATCGTTGTTTTGTTTCCATCATTACCTTTTTGACCTTTCCAACTGGTGGATGCGTAGACCTACTCGTACGAGGATGTAAATGTAAAAGAAGATTATTACCAAAATCAAGATTTCGATCCCAGCAATACCCACTTGACCTAGCAGTCCATCGCCTGAATACGGAAAAGGAAATCTCGCAAGTCGATCATGTGAAAGAAGATTGGTAGAGAAAAGATAGCCAGAAAGCCCAATAATCGTCGGTAGCTCTGGACCTTCGAATTTGTGTCGTTAATAATCTCACCTTTTTCGCCCAGCATTACCGATTTTCGCCAATAGTGGCAACCCATCAATTCACTTACGTGCTCCCAACCTGCTTCTTTGTATAAATGACCAGAAGAACCATCCATTTTGCCAAACCAGACAAAATCCAAACGATAAACAACATGCTGCGACTCTCCATCTTAGAACGAATATTTACCAAAAGGGGATACCCGCATCAGGTGCCAACCCTTTTTTACCATCTTCGTCAGCTATGTCTCTTCTTTGTCGTCTTGCCAGTGTCAAAACCACTTGTATTTATTAATCGCTTTCGAATTCAACTGAATTTCTCCTAATTACACTTTCTGCAATATTTCTATCCATGGTGGGTGATCAAAACCAGTTCGGATTAGATAACCATTGGATATCGATTATACCACAAGCTTTGGTGTCACGGCTTACCCTTAGTCGACTTGCATTTGATGTATACTAAGCACAGAGAAGAGAAAAAATGAACGCGCGCCCAATATTACTTGGCATAACTGGGAATATTGCCTCTGGTAAGAGCGCTGTCAGGCAATACCTCGAAAACGAAGGCGCCCTAACTATTGACGCTGATTTATTGGCGCAATCTACTTACTTCCCGGGTGGTCCAGCATATCAACCCATATTGGACACTTTTGGGGATGATTTGTGCTTCGGAGATGGGCAGATCAATCGCTCCCGTTTAGGTCGCATCGTCTTCGCTGATCCAGCTGCTATGCAGAAGTTGGAAGCTATCATTCACCCTTTGGTAACGGAGCAAATATTAGCAATCACTGCGCGAGCTGAGGTTGGTTTGGTAGTCGTCGAGGCGATTAAATTATTCGAAGCAGGGATCCACGAAAAGTGCGATGCTGTCTGGACGGTCGCTGCTGATGAAAACGTGCGCAAGGAAAGGCTCATAAATACACGCGGCTTAACCGAAGACGATGCCATGCGGCGTATCCGCTCCCAAAGCCCCGAAGAGGAGAAAATTCGCCGCTCTGATTACGTCATTTATACCGATAAGGACTTCCGCTCCACTTACGAGCAAACCATGCAAGGTTTAGCCATGCTCAATCCAGACTTGCCAGAAGAGGTGGTTTCCTTTACTGGTGAAGTCTTTCGCCCTTTACGTCCAATGGATTTCGACAACTCCACGGCATTGTTTTCGCGGGTCTTTTCAAGAGAGCGGACTGAGGATGATTTATTCCGATCGCTTAGCCGCCAGACAATCTTAGCAGGCTTCAATGAAAACGAAATCACCACACTCGCCTTTTGGAAAGCTGAGCTTTTTCTCAGCCTAATCCATAATATTATCCCTTATGGGCCCAAATCAGAAGAGGCAAAGCACACCCTGGAGGTGCTAGCTATAGTTGCGCATGCTCACCTATGTGAAGCTCTATATATCTCCCGTGAATTAATTCACCCTGCGGCAGCAAAAGCCCTTGGTTATATGCCTGGCGACTACTTTCCACCGGAGCTCAACCCCTTTGCTGTGACCAATTTCCTACGCAAGTACGGCTTAATGCCAGAGGAGGTGTTTGTAAAACACGATCTTTAATGTATTCGTGCGATAATAGGTATTATTCAAGTTATACTTAACTCTTAATAACAGGCTGAAAGCAAACCATCATGCAAGAATTGATCAACGATATCCTTTTTATTTTGCAGCGCTTTAATTGGTCAAGCGTACTGGATATTGCGTTAGTAACCGCCTTTTTTGCCGTCCTGCTCTATATGCTGCGAGATACAGGCGCCGTTACGCTTCTGCGTGGTGTGTTCTTGGTGGTCGTGCTAATCACCCTGCTCACTACGTTTATTGATTTGCCCGCTTTTTCGTGGTTGATCAATGTAATCTCGCCAGCATTAATATTTACCATCCCCGTCATCTTTGCCCCCGAGATTCGCCACGCCTTAGAACAAGTGGGGCGGATTAGCAATATTAACTTTCTCACTCGACGCGTCAGCCCGAAAGATCGCGAAGCCCTCGAAAAAACACTGCAAGAGATCACCAAAGCAGCTGTGCGCCTGTCTGAACGCCGGCATGGTGCTCTCATTGTCATTCGGCGAAATGATCTCTTGACACAATATTACAAAACTGGCGTGATGCTCGACGCTGAAGTGACTGCTGAGCTCCTCCTTCAGATCTTTTACCCCAATACGCCATTACACGACGGCGCTGTGATTATCGATGGTAACCGCGTGGTCGCAGCTGCCTGTGTGATGCCGCTTTCAGCCAGCGGTGTGCTCAACAGCCTGCCAGAGCGTTCGATGGGGCTGCGGCATCGCGCTGGCTTGGGCATTAGCGAGGTGAGCGATGCCATTGCCTTAGTTGTTTCGGAGGAGACTGGCAGTATCTCGATTGCCTATCAAGGCCGCTTCATTCGCCGATTAGATGGAGAGCGCTTGCTCAATACTTTGCGGGCTCTGATCTTCAGTGAAGATCAGCAACAAACAGGTAAGAAACCCCGTCCCCGTAAAGAGAAAAAGACCAAAGAAAAGAGCGAAGGAGGAACTCTGGTATGAAAGTTATCCGTAAGATCCTCAGCTTCCTGCCAACGCTGCTGACCGCACTGATCTTAGCCTTGGTCGTTTGGGTCTCGGCTGTAACCAGTAGTGACCCTAACGAAATTGTTACCTATCCTAAACCGATACCGCTTTCTATCTTGGGGCTTGACCCAGACTTAGTAATTTCCGGAGATGTAGTGGATACGGTTACTGTAACCATTCGCGCACCTCATTCGATCCAACAAGAATTGGTGAGCAAGCCGGAAAGCATTCATGCTTTTGTCAACCTCTCTGGTTTGGAGGCAGGGGTTCACACGCTTCAACCCGAAGTGACCATCGATATTCGTCCGGCGCGGGTAGAGAAAATCTCCCCTGAAAGCATTACGGTCACCTTGGAAAACTTACTCACACGGGAATTTTCTATCGATTTGCAATTGACAGGCAGCTTGCCAATCGGCTACGAAGCCGGCCAACCATCGTTGGACGTGGATACAGTGCTAATCACCGGACCTGAATCAAAAGTCAGTCAGGTGGTAAGGGTGATCGCCACCGTTGATTTGAACAATGTGACCACCAGCATCTCCCGCGCTGTGGAACTCAAACCCTTAGATAACCGCGGCGTAATTGTTAACGGCGTCAGTCTGAATCCAACTCAGGTAAGTGTGGATGTCCCAGTCCGGCAGCTTGGCGGCTATCGCAACGTATTCGTCAAGGTAGTCACCACAGGGCAAGTGGCGCAAGGTTTCTACCTGACGGGTATTAGCGTCAACCCGCCAACTATTACGATTTACACCACCGATCCAGCTTTAGCCAAAAACATGCCAGCCTATATCGAAACCGTGCCCATCAGCCTAAATGGCGTAAGAGAAAGTTTCGAAAGTGTGGTTGCTTTAAACCTGCCTGAAGGTATCCAAGTGGTTGGCGAGCAGAACGTCACCGTAACCGTAGGCATTGCAGCGATTCAAAGTTCCCTCCAGCTGGTGGATGTGCCGATTGAGGCTGTCAACGTAACCAGCGGATTGAAGGTAACACTCACCCCAGATCGCGTTAATCTATATCTCTCTGGGCCGCTCTACCTCCTCGAACAGCTCAATGTTGCCAACATCAGAGTAACTGTAGACCTACAAGGGAAGACTGCCGGCACTTACCAGCTAACCCCCTCTGTAGACCTTGGCTATGAGGATTTGGAATTAGATTCAATCCTGCCGGCAACAATCGAAGTGGTACTCTCGCGGTAACGATAACTTCATCAAATTAGAAAGCGACTTAAAGATTAATGAGAAAACCAGTTGTAGTACTGGTCGGAAGGCCAAACGTAGGTAAAAGCACCTTATTCAACCGCCTGGTAGGGGAAAGATTAGCCATTACTGACGAAATCCCCGGCACCACGCGGGACCGTTTGATATCAGAAGCTGACTGGGCGGGTCACGATTTCTTCATCGTCGATACCGGCGGCTTGGATCCAACCGCCCAGCGTAATCAAGAGCCTCTTTCCATCGGATCCGCAGAGTTTATGGCTGATATCCGCGCTCAGACCGAGTTGGCAATGCAGGAAGCTGATGTAATCCTTTTTCTTGTGGATGCTCAGCAAGGTGTAACCGAAGCAGACCGTGAATTAGCCCAGCTCCTGCGCCGCAGACAGATAGTAAAGGATGGCAAGCCATTTCCGCCAGTCATCTTGGCAGCCAATAAAGCCGATAGCGCCACAGCACGTATGAATGCGCTAGACTTTTACTCCCTTGGGTTAGGGGAACCCTTCCCCATTTCTGCTATTCATGGCACGGGCACGGGAGACTTGCTGGATGCGGTGGTTGAGAATTTCCCGCCAGCCCCCCAAGAGGAAGGGGAAGATACCAGCATCAAAATTGCTATTGTGGGTAAACAAAACGCGGGTAAATCCAGCTTACTCAATAAGTTAGTTGGGCAAGAGCGCTCTATTGTCAGTGATATTCCAGGCACCACACGGGACGCGATTGACACATCAATTGAATACGAGGGCAAACAAATCACACTTATCGATACGGCTGGCATTCGCAAGCGTGGCGCCATCGAGCCTGGCGTGGAGAAGTATTCGGTGCTGCGCTCTTTTCAGGCAATTGAGCGCTGCGATGTTGCCTTACTGGTCATCGATGCAGCTGCCGGCATCACCGCGCAGGATACGCATATTGCGGGCTACATTTTAGAGGCAATGAAATCCGTGATCTTAGTGGCGAACAAATGGGATCTGGTAGAAAAAGACGAAAAAACAATGGCTGAGTATGAGCAGCGCATCCGCCAAGAATTAAACTTTTTACCTTATGTACCTGTCGTTTTCGTCTCTGCGCTCAGTGGAAAACGTGTTAATCAGATTTTACCTTTAGCCTTACAGGTGTACGAAGAACGCCATGCGCATCTGCCTACATCACAGCTCAATCGCATCCTGCAGAATGCGCAAGATATGCACCAGCCACCCTCTGCCTCGGGCAGAATCTTCCGCATCTATTACGGCACCCAGGTGCGCTCGGACCCACCTACTTTCATGTTGTATTGTAACGACGTGCGCTTAGCTCACTTTACCTATATGCGTTACATCGAAAACCAAATCCGTAAGGAATACCCGTTTTTGGGAACACCCATCCGCCTAGTCCTCAAGCAACGCAAGCGTGAACAAGATACATAAGCCTTGAAGATTCGGTTTATAATACGCATAAACCTACTGGAAGGACTGATTTAAACCATTGGATCAATTTACAACCCAAGTTTCCCCGGAACCCGAGGGACCTGAAATTAAAAAGAAGCAATCACGTGCCGGATTTTGGCTGGACACGCTGGAAACTATCTTATTAGCCTTGCTGCTATTTTTGGCAATTAATACTGTTACGTCCCGGGTGCGCGTGGAAAACATTAGTATGGAACCAACGCTCCAACCAGGCTACCTTTTGATTGTCAATAAGCTGGCATATAAATTGGGCGAGCCGAAGCACGGTGATATCGTCGTCTTCCACTATATGGGTGATAATAAAGAGGATTACATCAAGCGCGTCATTGGCCTTCCTGGCGATGAGGTCAAGATCGAGAATGGTACTGTTTATGTAAACGGCATTGCCCTGAATGAACCATATATCGCAGCATTTCCCGCTTATAGCGGCACATGGAAGGTTCCAGAGGGCAGCTTATTTGTCCTTGGGGATAACCGGAATAACTCCTCTGATTCGCATCAATGGGGCTTCGTTGATTTGGATGACGTCGTTGGTAAGGCTGTTTTTATCTATTATCCATTTGATGTGATTGGTTCATTGGTAATCCCCGACTTGGTGCAGGCAGCTCACTAAGCAAGCCTGGTGAGTCTGCGCTTAAAAGTTAAATAAGGTAACGCATTTTTAAAAGAGCGTATAATCAGCAATCATGAAACCAAATTTGCCAGCCAATCCGGAAACCTGCCCCCATTGCTACGTCGGGCGCATCCAGCAAAGCTTCATTACTTATACTACTATTATCGACGGTAAACTGCTTAGCGTGCCGGACTTTCCGGTGTGGCGTTGCAATGTCTGCCATGCCTACGTTTACGACCCTGTCGCTATGGGTCAGCTGCAAGCCTCCCTTTCTGCCCATCAAAAAGCTATTTTGAACGAAAAGACACGCCGCACCTCACGCAAAACCGCTTCATCTTAAACTATCTCCTCTTAATTTGCCTTAGGGCTGTTCTATAATCCCTACAATAATAAGAATTCTCTAAGAAAACTGCCATAAATTTGACGCGCTCTGTTGTGCGTGCTATGATTGAAGCGTATCATTTTATTTTTTTTTCATTTCGTACGTTAATAGGAGGATTTATTCATGAGCGCTATACTTTTATCCCGAATTATTGGCGCAATCGTTTTTGGACTTATTGGTTTTTTTTCTGGCACACCGATCCATGATTACCTGATTTCGTTTTGGGTCACTTATCCCTTCCGCGACGGCACCACGGTGATTATATGCGTGGTTTTATTCGCCATCATTGGGTACATCATCACCCCGTGGATTACAGTAAAACCAGTCCAATCGATTGCTAAAAAAATGAGTAAGTCCTCACCAAGAGCGCTGTTAAGTGCCTTAGTGGGGCTGATACTTGGGCTGATTATCTCTGCATTATTAGCGTACCCCATCTCGCTTCTGCCCGACCCGTTAGGGCAAATTTTACCTTTGGTGATGGTTGTCGTTTGGAGTTACTTAGGCGTAAGTTTATTTTATGCGCGCGGCGAAGAATTTAGTAATGTTTTTCACAACTTTTCCAACAGATTCTCCAGCAAAGGCTCAAAAACGCAAGTCGAAGGGGAGTATCGCATTTTGGTAGATACCAGCGCAATCATCGATGGGCGTATTGCTGACATTGTTAAAACTGGCTTCTTGCATGGCACGCTGATTGTGCCCCGCTTTGTACTCAATGAGCTGCAATATGTTTCCGATTCAGCGGATTCCCTGCGGAGGCAGCGTGGCAGACGTGGGATGGATATTTTAGCTGAGTTGCAGCAGAATGAAGACATTCCCGTCGTCATCAGCGACATCGACGTGGAAGGCGTACGCGAAGTAGATGACCGCTTGGTCGTGCTTGCGCGCCAAATGCGCTGCCCTATTTTAACGAATGACTATAACCTCAACCGAATTGCTGAGCTGCAAGGCGTGAAGGTGCTCAATATCAACGATTTAGCTAACGCCGTTAAAGTTATCCTGTTGCCAGGTGAGAGCTTCAAAGTGCATATTATCCAGGAAGGGAAAGAATACAACCAAGGGGTTGGCTTTATGGATGACGGAACAATGGTAGTCGTCGAAGACGGCCAGCAGTACATGAACAAAGAAATTAACGTCACTGTCACGAAGGTGCTGCAAACTTCAGCCGGGCGGATGATTTTTGCTAAGCCCGAGACCGAATAAGCGCTGGAGGTAAGCATGGCGCTGAAAATATACAACACCCTGAGCCGTACTAAGGAAGAGTTCCAGCCGCTGGAGCCCGGCAAAGTGCGCATGTACGTTTGCGGACCGACAGTATATGACCGTGCACACATCGGCCACGCCATGTCCGCCATTGTGTTCGATATCATCCGGCGCTATTTAGAGTATATTGGCTATGAAGTGCGCTTTGTGATGAACTACACCGATGTGGATGACAAGATTATCGAGCGTGCCAAACAATTGGGCATAGATCCATTCGCCCTAGCCCAACGTTACATCGATGACTACCAACGCAATTTAGAAGCGCTCAATGTCAAACCTGCCACGCTCAACCCGCGCGCTACCCAAGAGATAGATTTCATCATCAGCATGATCCAAAAGCTCATTGATGCCGGCGCTGCTTACGTGGTCGATGGCGACGTATACTACCGCGTGGAATCGGACCCGGAATACGGCAAGCTCTCGGGACGCAAGCTAGAAACGATGAATGCCGGCGCTCGTGTGCAAGTGGATGAGCGCAAAGAGCACCCCATGGATTTTGCCCTATGGAAAGCAGCCAAAGAGGGTGAGCCAGCTTGGGATTCGCCCTGGGGCAAGGGCAGACCCGGCTGGCATATCGAATGCTCCGCCATGAACATGCACTATCTAGGCGAGCAAATCGATATTCACGGCGGCGGCACAGATTTAATCTTCCCGCATCATGAAAATGAAATCGCTCAGACGGAAGCGCTGACGCATAAGCCTTTTGCGCGTTATTGGATTCATAACGGCATGCTTACTTTTAAGTCTGAAAAAATGTCTAAATCAGTGGGTAATATGATCACCATTGATGAATTCCTGCAGAAGCACCCAGGTGATGTGATGCGGCTGCTGGTGCTCAATGGTTCCTATCGCAGCCCGCTCACTTACAGCGATGAGGTGCTGGAGCAGACCGAACAGGCATACCGCCGGCTGCTTTCCGCCAAAAAACCCGCCTTACCCAATGCCCCTGGCATCAGCCCAGAGAAAGCCCAAGCTTTGGCTGAAGCAGCCCAAAAAGCACATGCCCAGTTCATCGAAAGCATGGATGATGACTTTAACACGGCAGCTGCCATGGCTGCGATTTTCGAGCTGGTCAAGCAAATCAACCAAGCCCGAGCAGAGGGTGCCACCCAAGCCCAATTGGAACCAGCCCAAGCCATGTTCAACGAACTGACCAGCGTTTTGGGCTTGCAGCTCCAGGAGCAAGCCGGGGCGCAAACAAGTGCTGACCCATTCATCGATTTGCTGGTGAAGGTGCGCAATGAACTGCGCGTACAAAAGAATTGGGCGCTTTCCGATAAAATCCGTGATGAACTCAAAGCACTGGGTGTAATCCTCGAAGATAGCAAAGACGGCACCACTTGGAGCTGGGAGTAACCTTGAAGGAATGGATCACCGGGCGCAACCCAGTCTATGAGCTCTTACGCGCCAAAAGGCGGCAAGCTTTTAGGCTGCTTGTGGCAAAAGGCATTAAACCAGAAGGTCAGCTCCCCCAAATCCTACAAATTGCACAGGCACGCCGCCTGCCCATCGAAGAAGTCCCGCGCAGCCAGTTAGATGTGCTCGCCGACCACCATCAAGGCGTTGCACTCGAAACGAGCAGTTACCCTTACGCCGCGTTAGAAGATTTGCTGGCTTATTCCCAGCGGCAGCCCGAGCCGCCTTTTTTCCTGCTGCTCGATCTGATTCAGGACCCACAGAATTTAGGCTCGCTCTTACGCACTGCGGAAGCCATGGGTGTGCACGGAGTCGTGCTCCCCGCGCACCAGGCGGCGCAGATTACGCCAGCGGTCGTGCATGCCAGCTCCGGCGCGAGCGAGCATTTGCTTATCGCCCAATATAACCTTGCTCAAGCCATCTCGCGACTCAAGGAGTTGGATATATGGGTCTACGGATTAGACGAAGCCCCTAGCTCCAAAACACCTCAGGAACTGCGCTTCGACCTCGGCTTAGCGCTCGTGGTCGGAAACGAAGGCAGCGGCATGCGCCAGCTTGTGCGCCAATCATGTGATGAGTTAATGCGTCTGCCGATGGTTGGCAAGATTGAATCGCTCAACGCTGCAGTGGCTGGCTCCATTGCGCTTTACCTCGTGCGCCAAGCCCGCCAGCAAACTCAAGCAGATCGCTAAGCTTCCTTACGGATCACATCGATGCCGCCCATAAATGGGCGCAGCACCTCTGGCACCACCACGCTGCCATCTGCCTGCTGGTAATTTTCCAGCACGGCAATCAGCGTGCGCGGCAGACCTAAGCCTGAACCATTGAGTGTATGCACGAACTTTGGCGAGGAACCATCCGCCGGGCGATATTTGATATTGGCACGCCGGGCTTGAAAATCCCCAATGCGCGAAATGGAAGAAACCTCCAGCCACTCCTGGCAGCCTGGTGCCCAAACCTCGATATCGTAAGTCTTATGCGAGCCAAAACTTAGGTCTCCCGTGGATTGTAGCAGCACGCGGTAAGGCAAGCCCAATTCCCAGCAAGTGGCTTCGGCATCCGCAACCATGTTCTCTAATTCCTGAGGGGAATTTTCGGGCAGGCAAAACTTGTACATCTCCACCTTGTCGAACTGGTGCCCGCGCTTGATGCCGCGCACATCCCTGCCGGCGCTCATTTTTTCACGGCGGAAGCAGGCGGTATAAGCTGTATATTGAATTGGTAAGTCGGCTTCGTCTACTACTTCACCCATCAACATGCCCGTGAGCGGCACTTCAGCCGTCGGGACCAGCCAAAAATCTTCTTCGGCATCGTGATACAGATTATCCGCAAACTTGGGCAGCTGCCCCGAGGCAAACATCACCTCCTGGCGCACCATGTAGGGTGGATAAACCTCATGGTAACCTTGGCGAATGTGTTGGTCAACCATCCAGAAGATCAAAGCCCGCTCCAAACGCGCGCCGGCGCTTTCAAGCACGTAAAAGCGTGTGCCAGAGAGCTTGACGCCAGCTTCAAAATTAATAATGCCTAACTCTGGACCTAGGTCCCAATGCGCTTTGGGTTCAAAATCAAACGAACGTGGCTCCCCTACCGTGCGTATCACCACATTATCTTTATCGCTCGTGCCAAAGGGAACGTCTGGGTCGGGGATGTTGGGTATACCAGCCACAAGGTCGTACAAATCCAGCTCCACCTTTTTCAGCTGCGCATCCAATGCATCAATGTCTTCTTTGAGCACGCGCATAGCTTCGATTTTTTCCTGCCGGGCAGCCGCATCTTTCATACGCCCAATTTCCTTACTCACCGCATTGCGCTGGGCTTTTTTGTTTTCCACGTCCAGAATGAGGATGCGGCGCTGTTCATCCAAGTCAATAATCTGGTCAACAATGGCTGTCTCCATCTGGCGCTTGCGCAGAGCTTCGCGGATAAGCTCGGGGTTTTCGCGTATGAGTTTCAAGTCCAGCATAAGCAATCTCCTGTGGTGAAGGCGTAACTTTACCAATTCTACCACCGGAGAGAGAAGGTTCTCAGAGCGCTGCCTTGCATTGCCTAAAAATCTAAAGTTATTCATATCAACAGGCTTGCTCAAATGCCCTTGCCTCGCGTGGAGTATAATTGGCGCCATCATGAAAAAGCCTGCTCTGTTGCTCCTCATCGTTTTGTTGACTGCGGCAATCTTCAGCCAGCAAATAATTGCCTTTGCGGAATCATCTGCTCAAGAAGACCAACCTACCCCTACATACTCCAGTTGGATCGTCACCTCCACGCCAAACCCAGACGGTTCTATCGTGCACATCGTCCAAGAAGGTGAAACGTTGTGGGATATCGCTTTGGCTTATGGCGTCCCCGGGAGCGAGATCATGACCAACTCGGGCAACAGCGCACAAACGACCGACGTCTATGTTGGTCAGGTGTTGATCATTCGGCAGCCCAACCCCGCCACGCAAACGCCTTCTCTCACCCCCACGCCTACGCGCATTACAGCCCAAGCTACCCTGCTGCGGCCCACGCTCACGCCCGTCCCCACTCAAACGCTCTTCCCCACCCCCACTCCCACCGAACAAACTAATGCCTTTATACGCGTCTTTGCCGATACACAAACGGTGGGCTTAACCTTAGTCGGCGTTAGCGGCGTCGGAATCGTTCTCCTCTTGATTTTTGGCTTCTTCAAGAAGAGCGAATAAAACTATCCCAACGCATTCGATCTCAACCTACAGTTAAGAATTATTTGATATATCTATAGCTGATCATGCGTATTGATAGCCTTGCTCTTTGATATAATGCCAGGATGCATACCACCAAAAGCCCCGTCCAGCCCGGCAGCTCACCGTCCGCCCCAATCACCTTTCCACCCGGTGCACACCGCTTTGCCGTTTTGGCAGATACTCACGTCGGCGACCGTGAGCCCGAGCTTTCATCGCAGCTTGTGGAGGCAATCCGAGTGCTCACTCCTGAGGTGATCCTGCTGGCAGGTGATCTTTCCAGACCGGTGGTAGTAACTGCGCTCGAACAAATCGCGCCGGTCTATGCGGTACAGGGCAACCAGGATTGGCTGCGCGGCTACCGTCTGCCCAAGGAGCTGTGGTTCGAGGTCAATAACCTGCATATCCTGCTCACGCATGGGCACGTCAACATGGCGCTATACACCCTTAACTACTTGCGCCTCCTCCTCACCGGCCAAAAGATGAGCCTGCGCAGCATCGAGCAGCGCTTAGCCCACCGCTACCAGCAGGCGGATCTGGTGGTTTGTGGTCACACGCATTTTCAGGTCTACCATAAACTTGGGCAGCAATGGTTCCTCAATCCTGGTGCTGCCTACCCGCATAAGTTGAACGGTCATCATATTGAATATGCCTTGCTTGAAATTAGTGCCGAGGGCGAAATCCACGTGGAACTACGCCATTTGGCAGGATAAAATCACAAAGCCTTGTTTTTGCTGTATGATTTCAGATAGTTGAACATCCTGAGGATTAGGCTATGAAAATTCGTTCCATTACCGTGTTTTGCCAACCTGGCTTCCCACCCAACCGATTATTGTTGCAGCAGCTAGGGATCTTTGCGGGTCACGCTCTTACGCTTTATGAGCAAGCCGGCTATGAGGTTGAGTCGTTGCGCCTGGCGACGCCACCTTTTGCCAGCTTCTTGAGCCTAGAAAACTTGGTCGAAGCTGCATTGACGTTAGCCATTGAAACCCACGCTGAGGGCTTTGAGTATATCTCTCTAGGTCCTGTGCCAACCAATCGGCTGGAGCTGCTCGAACCCATTCCTCAGGTGCTCGCCCAAACCCAAAATGTGTTTTTCTCCGCGCAGCTGACCACACCCAATCACGAGGTCAGGTTATCTGCCGCCCAGGCTGCAGCTAGGCTGATTTGTCAACTAGCGCAAGTGGAACCTAACGGCTTTGCCAATCTCAATTTTTGCGCCTTGGCTAACGTGCCGGCTTACGCTCCCTTCTTCCCGGCGGCTTATGCCCAAGCTGGCGCTCCTGCTTTTGCCTTAGCCCTTGAAGCAGCCGACCTAGCAGAGCAAGACTTCTCCCAGGCGCAAAGTTTGCAAGCTGCCAGAGCAGCTCTCATTGCGGAGGTGGAAAACCACGCCCAAAAGCTCGAAGCTATTGGCCGAAAACTGACGGAAATTTATGGTTTCGCCTGCAAAGGGCTGGATTTCACCTTAGCACCGTACCCAGCCCAAGGGGTTTCGATAGCCACAGCCATGGAAGCCCTGGGCTTGCCGGCTTTTGGCTTGCATGGCAGCCTGTTTGCCTCCGCTTTCCTCACGGATACGCTGGACCAGGCGCATTACTCGCGCACAGGTTTTAATGGCTTGATGCTGCCAATTTTGGAAGACGCAGGCTTAGCGCAGCGTGCGTCCGAAGGGCTGCTTTCTACTTCTGACCTGCTTCTATGCTCTGCGGTCTGCGGGACCGGACTGGACGTCATCCCACTGCCTGGGGATGCTACCCCGGAGCAGCTCTACCCCGTGCTGTTGGACCTAGCAGCATTAGCTTTGCGGATGGATAAGCCGCTCACTGCACGATTGATGCCCATCCCAGGCAAATCCGCCGGCGACTCAACCAATTTTAGCTTCGACTATTTCGCCAATTCCCGTGTACTGGCGCTCAAGGCTCAACCCCTCATGGGCTTGCTCAATGCGCGCGAGTCTATTACCATCACCGCGCGCCAGCCAAAATAAATCCGCTGGTTGATTTAGCGCACTTGTTTATAATTGACAATAATTAAATTTGAGTCACACTCGGGGGAAATCAGCAAAAAAGTCGATTCAGAGAGCGGCTCTCCATCAGCATTGCGCAGCTCGATAAAAAGTTGATCCTCTGTTATTTGCTTGTTTGTGAGGGCAAATTCATATCCTGAGGGCCCATAAATGCGTGACTCGCCGGTCTCAGCGTCCATATCGACACTTGCTCCACCATAGCTGCCGCCCAAGTGAACAACTAACCCGGTCAAAGGCGAATCTTGTAGGTCCCACACTTGCCCGCCAATGAATAAATAATCCTCACACGCAACCCCCGGATGAAAAAGGGTATGCGGCAAGGCTTGGGGCGTGCCACGCATTACGAATGGCATGGGCTTTTTAGTCGCGGTGGGTGTGGGGCTGGGTGAAGGGGTTGCTGTTTGGGTGGCGGTTGCAGTGGGCATCGGCGAAGGCGTTTGGGTAGGGGGCGCCGTACGGGTAAAGGTAGCTGAAGCTACTGTTGTCACTGCCACGCTGGGGGTCGGTGTTTCCGTCTGCTTGGCAACGGGCGCCGCCCGAAAAAGCGGTGGGAGGATATCCAGTGCGCCCAAGAGCACGATCAGAATCACGATCATCACTAAGATTGCACCGGTCATCCCAATGCGCGGCATGCGCTTGCGCTTAGCCATGCTGGGGATGGAAGCCATTGAATCTTGGGAGCTTTTCCGCTTGAGGGCGCGAACTGGCTTTTGTGGGCTCACGGCATAGTTATCTCAATCTGTGCATCAGCGCGTTTGGCTTGCAACCAGTCTGCCAGCGCTTTGGCTTGCAAACCCAGTTTTGCATCTGTCGTCAAGGGGTATGAATCGACATGATCCATGACTTCGATGATATGGTAACCGATGTCGGTCTGAATAATCTCGGAATGTACTCCTACAGGGAGCGAAAAGGCGGCTTCTTCGATAGCAGGGAAGAGTAGATACCCACGCGGGAACCAACCCAACTCACCGCCGGTATCCGGGCTATAGCGCCAAGCGAGTTCATCAAAGCTAACGCCCGAATTGAGACTATTCAAAGCATATTGAGCTTCCGCAGCTGTGCGCGTAAATATTTGACGAGCACGCACCTGCTCAACCGCATCGGGGATACTCGCAGCAATTTGGTCGCGCTGCCAGGCTGCTTCACTGCCCAAACGCAGTGCCATCCTAAATTCAGCATCATCATAGAAGTTGGCTTGCATCCAACTGGTCAGTGCACTGCCCGAGCCAAGCTCCGCGAGTAACTCGGCAATTTTTTCTTCGAGCATTTGGTCCGTAAAGGTATAGCCAGAGGCTCGTGCGGCTTGGGAGAGCAATTGCTGCTCAATCAGGGTATCCAAAACGTGCTCGGAAATTTCAGCATCACTGGGCAGGGTTTCCCCCTCGGAAAACGAAGCTTTATAGCGTTGCACTTCATGTTCAAAGTAACTGAGGGGAATGACCTCGCCATTTACGATAGCAGCAGCTGGAACCATTAAGGGCGTAGGCGTGGGGGAAGCTGAGGGAGTTGGGCTTTCTATGGGAATAATTGCAGCGGTAGGTAAATCCTGCGGGGTAGGGGTCTCGCTCGCGCTGAGGCCACAACCAGCAAGGATCATAGCTACCCCCGCCATAATACTATATACCTTTTTCGTTATCTTGCCTTTAGTTAACATACGCTCATTATACCTTGACAGGTACTTTACCCTACGAGTCCTTTACCCTTACGGGCACTTTACCTTGGAAGGTAGTTTACAAAACCCCACCCACAAAATAACCAATTACGAAACTAATCGTTGCCACGCCCAAGCTAATACCAGTCATCCTTAAAAAGCGCTTCATAAAAGGTTCTTCGCGCACCACGGATGAATAAAAGTTAAACAAGGCAATAATCAAAATACCTAATAAGAGCATCACACCTAATGCGACAAAGTAATTGGAAATAATGAGATAGGGTAAGATCAGCAAGGCAACAGTAATAATGTAAGCAACGCCCGTATAAAGCGCTGCTTTCCCAGGGTTTCGGTCTGTTTCTTCCGTACTGGTCGAGAGGAATTCTGAAGCAGCCATGGAAAGCGCCGCAGCGATACCTGTGATTAAACCGCTAAGGGCAATCGTTTGGCTGTTCTGAAAGGCAAGCGTAAGCCCTGCTAAAGCACCGGTCAGCTCAACGAGTGCATCATTCAACCCCAATACGACTGAACCAGAGTATTTGAGGCTTTCTTCATCAATCATTGCTAGCAATTTTTCTTCGTGTTCTTCCTCGTCTTGGAGGATGGCTTCTAATTCCGGAAAGCGATCAAGCACTGGTGCATAGCCTGCCTGAGCCTTCTCTTCACCATTTTCCTGCAATTTGATCACAAAGGTATAACCGAAGAGGTGAAATAAGAGCTTATACCAAAAGACTTTGAAACGGTTTGGCTTAAGTTCCTTGCCGCTATAGCGCTCCCAGGTATAGTAGTGACCCAATTCATCTTCAGCGATCTTGGCGATGACGGCTTGGTCATCCTTATTTTTAAGCTTTGTAGCAAGATACGAATAAATGACGTGCCCGTCGATCTCATTTTGCTGAAAACTGAGGATCAGATCTTCTAATGCTTTTTCTAATTCAGCCATAATTTCCTCCTTTTTTTGATATACAAATTCGAATTGTACCAAAATGCGTGGAAGACAGCAGAATTCTCCCTAAGATTAAAAGTTATGGGCGGCGCTCTGCCGCCCATAACTTATCAATCCGGGTTTACCGTGATATTTTAGTAATCCATGCCACCCTGCGGCATTGGGGCAGCAGGATGTTCTTCGGGAATATCCGTAATTAACGCTTCGGTCGTGAGAATCATCGCTGCAATGGACGCCGCATTTTCTAATGCACCGCGGGTTACTTTAGCAGGATCGATCACGCCACCAGTAACCATATCGCCATATTCCTCAGTTAGCACGTTGTAACCGATGTGTTTGTTACCTTCGGCTGCCTGTTTCTGACGTACAGTTTCAACAACCACGGAGCCATCCATACCAGCGTTCTCAGCAATATGGCGCATTGGCACTGTTAAAGCTTGGCGTACGATATTGACACCAATTTGAGCATCTTGGTTGTCCATTTGGATGTCTTTCAAAGCCTCAATGGCGTTGAGCAGCGCAACACCGCCACCAGCCACAATACCTTCCTCAACGGCAGCTCGGGTTGCGGAAAGGGCATCTTCCACACGATGCTTCTTTTCCTTCAGCTCGGTTTCAGTAGCAGCACCCACGCGGATAATCGCAACACCGCCAGAAAGCTTAGCTAAGCGTTCCTGCAGTTTTTCGCGGTCATAATCGCTAGTGGTGTTTTCAATTTCCACACGAATCTGCTCGATGCGTGCCTTGATTGCCGCAGGATCACCCTTACCGCCTACGATCGTGGTGTTGTCTTTATCGCTGGTAACTTTTTCTGCACGACCAAGATCTTCAATAGTGGCAGTTTCCAGCTTGCGGCCGGTCTCTTCAGAGATGACGTTCGCACCGGTTAGAATAGCAATATCTTGCAGCATTGCCTTGCGGCGATCACCAAAACCAGGCGCCTTTACAGCGATAACGTTGAGCATACCGCGGATCTTGTTGAGCACTAAGGTTGCCAGCGCTTCACCATCTACATCTTCAGCGATGATCAAAATCTCGCGTTTGCCAACCTGCACCAGCTTCTCCAACAGCGGAACAATATCAGCAGCTGCACTGATCTTCTTATCATAAATCAGGATATATGGATCCTCGATGTTAGCTTCCATGTGTTCGCTATCGGTGATAAAGTAAGGCGAAATGTAACCGCGGTCGAACTGCATACCTTCAACGTATTCCGTTTCGAATTCCAAGCCCTTGGATTCTTCAACGGTGATCACACCATCCTTGCCCACTTTATCCATCACATCCGCAATCAGGTTACCGATTTCTGAATCTTGAGCAGAAATGGTCGCCACCGAAGCAATTTCTTCCTTGGTGGTAATCATAATAGCCTGATCATGAATAGATTCAGCAACAGCCTTGGAAGCGGCTTCGATACCGCGCTTGAGCAGCATCGGGTTAGCCCCAGCAGCCAAGTTCTTCAAGCCTTCCGTCACCATCGCGTGCGCCAACACAGTAGATGTGGTGGTACCATCGCCAGCGATATCATTCGTTTTGGTGGCAGCTTCTTTTAACAGCTGAGCACCCATATTTTCAAATGGGTCTTTCAGTTCAATTTCTTTCGCTACGGTCACACCGTCATGGGTGATCGTTGGGGAACCATACTTGCGATCGATAGCAACATTGCGCCCTTTAGGACCAAGCGTTGTTACAACGGCGTTGGCAACGATATCAATACCATTTTTCAATGAGCGCCGTGCTTCTTCTGAGAATACTAATTGTTTAGCCATAAATTCACTCCTTAATTTCCAATGATTTTTTATTCAAGAATTGCTAAAACGTCACTTTCGCGCAAGATCAAGAGCTTCTTGCCGTCATACTTAACCTCTGTGCCAGCATATTTAGCGTAGAGTACTTTATCGCCGACTTTTACGTCCATTGGGATCCGTTCGCCTTTATCATTGCGATCCCCAGGTCCAATAGCAAGCACAGTGCCTTTTTGGGGTTTTTCTTTAGCCGTTTCCGGCAAGACAATGCCGCCGGAAGTAACTTCTTCCTCTTCAATGGGTTCCACAACCAACCGGCTTCCTAAGGGTTTTAAAGAAATTGACATATATTCCTCCGCATTATGGTATTTTTTAATACTTCACATCAATTTAGCACTCTTATAGTGAGAGTGCTAACACATGTAATCATACAACCCCCAAAAAAAGAAGTCAAGAGCAGAATGAATTTCTTACGAAAAATTTATACTTGCGGGTTAATTGCCGGTGCAAATCGCCTCACTCGATTCCACAATACTTATAATGGTCGGGTTATCCGAATATTGAGCGCGCACCTGCGCTAAAATCTCCAAGGCTTTATCGCATTTATCATCCCCTGGACGATGCAGCCCAGCTAATACAGAGCCATAAATATAGTAATACGTTACAGTCGTATCCGAGAGCGGTAAACCTTGGATCACAATCTGTTCGTCGGTATCAGGGTCACACTCACGCGCTTCGCAGCTGCCAGCAGCATCGCAACCTTCCACAGCACACTTCAAGAGAGGGATAGAACCCTCATAATTGCGCGCCATGTAGTAAATCACACCCACTTGGCCGTAAGTATCCGCGTTGTAAGGGCTAAGGGTAAGCGCTTTATAGGCATTGCGCGAAGCAACCATAGCTTCACCCATACGCACGTAGGTATTCGCAATGAGCATATAGGGGATCGGGTCTTTAATCCCTAATTGCTCATTGAGGTTTGCTGCTTTGTCAAAATATTCCAACGCCACGTCATATTGTTGTAAGTGGCGGTAAAGCCTACCAACGGAATAATACAAAAAGGTCAACTTGGGGTTAATTTCAATGGCTTTTTGGTATTCCTGAATGGCTAAGTTATACTCCCCCAGTACTTCATAGAGATACGCTTGTACGCGATGAACATCCATGTATTGCGGACCATATTCCATCGCTTGAGCCATATATTGTTGCGCCTGCACCCATTTATATTGATCAGTGAGGATTTCAGTGTAATACGCCAAAGCTAAGGGATTCCTACCATCCAATTGCAAAGCCATCAGCGCTTCTGACTCAGCTTCGTTTTGGAGGTCAACCGCACGATCCCCGGCTAAGATTGGATTCGCATTCCAATTGAGCACAAAAGCACGTGTGGCGAGCACGTCGGCATTGGTCGGTGCGATCGCTTTTGCCTGGTCGATCACCTCTAAAGCTTCTGCCAAGCGCTGCCGCCGTTCGGCATCGGTGGTTAAGGTATTGGAGGAATACACCTGAATCTTAGCCAACTCCACCATAATCTCCGGGTTATTTGGCTCCAAAGCCATTGCTTTTTGGTAGGATTCAATTGCCTTTTCCAAGTTCCCAGCTTGAAAGTGGGTGCTTCCTTCCACCACGTAGGAATTTACTGTGCGCGTCGGCGTTGGGGTGGGTACAAAAGGCGGCCAGATCTCACCTTGGGCGTAGCTGCGCAGCACCGCAATGAGCACCACGATGATAAGCAATAGCAGCATTACGCGGTAAGGATTAGACTGCCCCCTTGGTCGATGAAATAAGTTCTTCCTTTCGTTGATGTACATACTCAAGGTGTTGGTGTTTGGGTCGGTAAAGGCGTTCCCTGCGGTGTTGGCGAGGGTCCTGAGATTGGCGTCTCGGTTGGGGCTGGCGTTTCGGTCGGGGGATTCGTCAGGTTCTCCTGGCAGATGCGAATCATCTCATTGGCATTATAAACGCCATCAGCGTTATCCGGCACCGTTTGCAGGATCGCATTAGCAACGGCAACAGCCTCCGTGCAGCGGTTTACACGCGCCAATGCCAGTCCGTAGCGGCTATAAATCTCAATCACCGAGGTGGTGTAATCCAAAGGCATACCCTCAATGACCTCGCCATTCTCGGTTACGCCGCCGCGAACAGCTTTCTCGAGGTAAGGGATAGCTTGGTTATACGCGCCGCTGCGGTAATACATCGTACCTAAGTTAGCATAGAGAAATGCCTCGGTAGGTCCATCTCGGAGAGCATTCTCTCCATACTGGATCGCTTTAGCCCATTCGCCCAGGCTGCCATACACCCGCGAGATAAAATAGTTAGGCATTGGGTCGGTTGGATTGAGAGAATAGGCTTTGGTAAATTCAAAGATAGCTTCATCGTTTTGCCCCAAAGCCATGTAATTGCGTCCAAGGGCTAAGTGCAATTGCGCAATATTAGAATTCAGTTGGACGGCGATCTCGTACTGTTCAACTGCATCCGCATAGTTACTGGTGATTTCGAGCACATAACCTCTTGCCCAGCGTGCTTCCAGCAGGTTCGCATCCAGCGCTAATGCTGTGCGCGACTCTTCGATCGCGAGATCCATGGTGTTCAGCTCGTTCATACCGGCTTCAACCCGCAGCGCCAAGATATACGCATACACCGCATGGGCTAAAGCACTGTTAGGGTTGAGTGATATGGCAGTTTTGGCGTCCTTCTCGCCTTCTAAGTAATTTTGCTGCATACCTTTAGCCCACCCGAGTAAGGCATAAGCTTCGGGATTGTCGTTTTCTAAAAGGACTGCGTTTTCGGCGCTAACCTGTGCTTGCGCATAAGCTCCGGAGTAAATTTGTAAGCGGGCAATGTTCAAATAGTTTTCAATCTTTTTCGGGTTGGCATTAATCGCCTGCTGATAAGCTTCGATGGCGGCAATAAACTTACCTTCAGTCGCCAGGTTTTGAGCTTCAATCTCATACGAGACAGGGTCGCGCGTTTCCGTTGGCGTGGGCACAAAAGGCGGATTCATCCCCGGCACAACCATCACATTAAAATAGACCAAAAAGATAATAGCACCGGCAAGCAGGATAATCAGCAGGGGATTGCTGCGCCGGCGCTTCTTATTCATGGAAAGCTTACTTCCTTTTAAATACATGATTTGATATTACCATCAAATTTTTAAGCGCGTCAAATGGGGGTGCTACAGGCTTGCAACTGTGCTGTTCCGCGCAAGCGCCTTGCCCATTTATTATGATTCAGTTATGATTAATTCATGCGTTTCGACGTCTTCAGTTTGTTTCCCGAAGTCTTCCAACCCTATCTTGAAATTAGCATCCTCAAGCGCGCCATTCAAGCCGGCTTGATCGAAGTGAATACCTATAACATCCGCGACTGGGCCACCGATCGTCACCACACCACCGACGACACCCCTTATGGCGGTGGCGGCGGGATGATTATGAAGCCCGAGCCTATCTTTGCGGCTGTGGAAGCCATCGAGGGTAAACCGCCCACTTGTCCGGTTATTCTGCTCAGCCCGCAAGGTCAGGTTTTCAATCAGCAGCTTGCTTTTGAGCTTGCAGGTTACGAGCGCTTAGCGCTCATCTGCGGGCGATACGAAGGCTTCGATGAGCGCATCCGTGAACATTTAGCCACGCATGTCCTCTCCATTGGAGACTACATCCTCACCGGCGGGGAACTGCCAGCGCTAATCGTAATGGACGCCATCGCCCGGTTGCAACCCGGCGTCTTAGGCGATGAAAATGCTCCCTCTCATGATTCTTTCATTAACGGCCTCTTGGAGCATCCGCAGTACACGCGCCCGCCAGAATTCCGCGGCTGGAAGGTGCCGGAGGTGCTCTTGCAGGGCAACCATGCGCAGCAAGCCCAATGGAAACGCGAGCAGTCGCTCATCCGCACGCTGCTTTCCCGCCCAGATTTGCTGCTGAATGCAGGGCTGAGCAAAAAAGACTGCACATTTCTCGAAAAGTTTATGGCTTCACAGCTAAAGGGACTTTCCCCACACAAACCAACATCAAATTTTGAAGAGGAGTCAGATGGAACAGCATAAAATGAATTACTGGAAGACGTTTTTGATTGGTTTTGGTTTTTTTGGCGTCAGCGTACTATGGAGTCTTTATAATACCTATGTTCCGATCCTGTTAGAAAAGCGCTTTGCGTTCGATTCGGTTGCTACGGGTTTTTTCATGTCTTTGGATAACATCGCTGCATTGTTCATTCAACCCGCTGTAGGCGCTTGGTCAGATCGATTACGCACCCGCTTAGGCAGGCGCTTACCCTTTATCCTAATTGGCGCGCCGATTGCTGCCATCGCTTTTGGGTTGGTGCCGCTGGCTAACGCTTTGCCACTATTTTTTGCTTGCACGGTCACAACAATTTTGGCAATGGCGTTTTGGCGCACACCTGTTGTGGCGCTCATGCCAGATGTTACCCCCTCAGAATACCGCTCCCAAGCCAACGGAATCATCAACTTTATGGGTGGATTAGGGTTAGTGTTAGGCACATCTATTGGCGCAATGCTCGTCCGTCAAAATGAAGCCTACCCGTTTTGGTTTGGCTCTTTTCTTGTGCTCGTTTCAGCAGTTTTGGTCCTGATCTTCGTAAGAGAACCAAAGGTTTATGACCAAAACCCCAACGCAGAGAAGCCAAACTTATGGAAAAGCCTGAAAGAGCTCTTAACCAGCCAGCATGGTGATGCTATTCGCATCTTTTTAGCGATTTTCTTTTGGTTCGTCGCTTATAACGCAATTGAGGCATTTCTCTCCCTCTATGGCGTCAATCATTTAGGGCTGAGTACATCAGAAGCAGGGCTTTTGGTAACCAGTGTGGGCTTTACTTTTCTGCTATTTTCGATACCTGCTGGCTTCATCGGCGCCAAATTTGGGCGTAAAAGAACCATCCTTACGGGTCTCGCCTTGATGAGCATATCCATCTTGAGTGCGTTTATCATGCCGAGGGATATTCAGGTGCAAACTTACACCACCCTACCACTATTAGGCAATTTTATGAACCTGACGATACTCCTCATGTTAGCTGGTATCGGTTGGGCGTTGATTAATATCAACTCGCTGCCTGTGGTTGTGGACTTAACTGATCAGATTCACATTGGCACATATACAGGGCTTTACTACCTTTTTTCCACATTAGCTGCTATCGCTGGGCCAAATATAAATGGTTTAATCATCAAGTTGGCAGGCAATAACTATGCTTCCATTTTTGTCATCGGGCCCGTTTTTATGTTAGCCGCATTTTTCATGGTCTTAGGAATGAAAACCAAAGAGCCTGGTGATAAATCCCAAACTACGACATTAACAACTGAAAGTGATGCCCAACAACTGGAGTAAACATTGTCAAGGCTAAATAGAAATGTCCTTATCAGTGGACTAAGTCATCAGTATGAGTTTTTTCGCATAATTCAACACCTTATTTCTTCTTGTCTATAATGGTTCACAGTTACCCTAACCCTAACCCTTCCCCAGCGGCAAGCGGCTTTTTTTTGCCTCGCTTAAACCGCTGGGGAAGGGAAATTAGTTTGATAGAGGGCGGCGCCCTCTATCAAGTATCAACTCCCCGTCCCAGCGATAGTTAATGCGGATAATATTATGAATATTAGTCCGCTGGGAAGGGGAGTAAGAGGGGAAAGGCTGCTATTATGCTGTTCGTCATGATTTTATCGTTCCTTTGAAAAAACTCGGAATAATCCAACGACCATTTCATGGCTCGTCATCCTAATTTGGAAATTTCTATTTTGCTACTTTAGGACATTATCACTTTGCTCTAACAAACTGGAGTAAACATCTTGCATAGAACTCAATAGCCATGTATACTTTAACCAATCGTTAAACCGGGTTTCCGGATATTTACAAAACAAACAAGAGGAGAATGAAATATGAATAAACGATTTATCACAATAATGACCGTTCTGATCCTTGGTAGTTTGGTCTTGGCTGCATGTGGTGGCACAGCCACTGAGACTGAAACAACAAAAACAATCAAGGTCTGCCAAATCACCGATACCGGGGGTATCGATGATAAGTCCTTCAATGCCACTGCTTGGAAGGGTGTTCAAGATGCCATGGAAAAACTTGGCGTCGAGGGCAAGTACCTGGAATCCAAAGAGGTTGCAGATTATGAGAAGAACTTAAATGCTTTCATTGAAGAGAAATGCGACCTCATCATCACCGTTGGTTTCCTCATCGGCGATGCGACCAAAGCCGCAGCTGAAGCTAACCCCGACATGAAGTTTTCCATTGTGGACTACACTTACGATCCCCCAATCCCCAATGTTGTCGGACAGATCTTCAACACGGATGAAGCAGCCTTCTTAGCCGGTTACCTTGCCGCTGGTGTGACCAAAACCGGTAAGGTTGGTACCTTCGGCGGTTTGCCCATCCCAACAGTTACCATCTTTATGGATGGTTTTGCCAGAGGCGTCGCCTATTATAACCAACTCAAAGGCACCAACGTGGAAGTCTTAGGCTGGGATCCCGCAAACCCTGATTCCGGCTTGTTCAGCAACTCCTTCGATGACCAGCAGAAGGGCCGCGAGTTAGCCGTCTCTCTGATGGACGAGGGTGCAGATATCATCATGCCTGTGGCTGGACCTGTTGGTTTGGGTTCTGCAGCTGCCATTAAAGAACGCGGCAATGCTTATCTCATCGGTGTGGACTCCGACTGGGTACTCACCAGCCCCGAATATGCCGATATTACCCTGACTTCCGTGATGAAGCTCATGGATTCCACGACCTTCCAGGTGATTCAATCTGTAATCGATGGAACCTTCAAGGGTGGCAACGTGGTTGGTACGCTTGAAAATAAGGGTGTAGACATTGCACCATTCCACAATCTGGATAGCATGGTACCAGCTGAGCTAAAAGCTGAAATTGAACAGCTGAAAGCTGATATTATTGCCGGCAAAGTATCCGTCAAGTAAATGCCGTTCGTTACTCACAAAACGGGTCAGCTTTCAGCTGACCCGTTTTTTTAAATTTTGTGGTAAGATAATTACCATTAAATTCTATGTCTGAAGGTGTTCCTATGCCACCTATTCTAGAACTCAAAGGAATCACAAAACAATTTCCCGGTGTATTAGCCAATGATCATATCGACCTTGAGCTCAATCAAGGCGAGATATTGGTCTTACTAGGGGAAAACGGCGCGGGGAAAACCACGCTTATGAACATCCTTTACGGTCTTTACCAGCCGGATGAAGGCGAAATCTTCATCCGTGGTCAACGTGTCGAAATTCATTCTCCCTCGGATGCCATCCGCGCCGGAATCGGCATGGTGCACCAACACTTTATGCTCATTCCAGTCTTTACAGTAACCGAAAACGTGATGTTAGGAGCAGAATCCGTCAAGGTGGGGGATATACTCGATCGCGAAAGCGCTGCCAAACGGATCCGTGAGATTTCCACAAAATATAGCTTGGAAGTGAACCCGGATGATTATGTCCGCGATTTACCAGTTGGCGTTCAGCAGCGCGTCGAGATTATAAAGCTGCTCTTTCGGGAAGCCGATATTCTCATTTTCGACGAACCCACAGCGGTGCTCACCCCCCAGGAATCTGACGAACTTTTCGAGATTATGCGCTCGTTGGTCGCTCAAGGCAAGTCCATTATATTTATTACCCACAAGCTGCGTGAAGTGATGGAAATTGCCGACCGTATTGTGGTAATCCGCCGAGGCAAAGTTGTCGGCGAGACTACGCCGGCTGAAGCAGATAAGAACGCCTTAGCCGCCATGATGGTCGGGCGGCAGGTGAACCTCACAGTTAAGAAGAAAGAACCTCAACCCGGCGAGGTAGTTTTCAAAATGGAAAACTTGATCGTCGCCGATAAATTCCAGAACATTGTCGTAGATGATGTTTCTTTTGAAATTCGCGAAGGCGAAATTTTAGGAATTGCCGGAGTGCAGGGCAACGGTCAAACCGAGCTGGTCGAAGCTGTTACGGGGCTGACGAAGATTGCCGGTGGCAGTATCACCTTGCTTGGTCAAGATATTTCCAATGCAAAACCTCGCAAAATAACCGAGCTCGGTACAGCCCACGTGCCTGAAGACCGCCAATCCGTTGGGTTAGTGCTGCCCTTCCCCGTGGCTGAAAATTTGGTGCTGTGCACTTATTATCAAGCTCCATTTTCCAAAGGCATCATCTTGCAATATGACGCTATCTTAGAGCATGCTGAAAAATTAATCCAGGAATTTGATATTCGTACCCCCAGCCCACTCACCCCTGTTTCTGCGCTTTCTGGCGGAAATCAGCAAAAAGTGATTATCGCGCGAGAGCTTTCCCGCCCAATTAAATTCTTAGCAGCCAGCCAACCCACACGGGGTTTGGATGTTGGCTCGATCGAATACATCCATAAGTGCATCATTCAAAAGCGAGATGAAGGCTGCGCTGTTTTGCTTGTCTCGCCAGAGTTGGATGAGATCATGGAACTTTCTGACCGCATCGCAGTGATGTATCGTGGAAAGATTTTAGCGATTGTGCCCAATAAGGGCATTTCTAAGGACTATATCGGTCTACTGATGGCTGGCATTATCCCTGAGGAACCAGTCCAGCTGAGCGGTGAGACTGAAATCGAAGTTACCTTTTGATGAGGCCAAGCCATGACTGAACAAGCACAAGAAAATATTGATTTTGGTCAACAAGTTCTAAAGGAAATCAACGAACCTACTCCAGAAGAAGAAACGCATAAACGTTCCTTTTGGTCTACTATCTCAATTCCGTTGCTGGCTATCCTGACGGGGCTGATTATCGGCGCAATTCTGATCGCCGCCACGAGCCCAACGGTTTGGGCTGCCTTTGGGGAGTCTATATGGCGGGGTTTTGGGCAAGCCTTCACTGAAATTGGGAAAGCATATGGAGCGCTCTTCACAGGTTCGATCCTCGATCCGGCTAAAATTGTGAGAGCCATCTCCACTGGCGACCCACGGGATATCCGTTCAGCCGTCAATCCCTTTCTAGAGAGCTTAGTACAAGCCACGCCTTACATTTTTTCGGGGTTGGCAGTTGCGGTAGGTTTTCGCAGCGGCTTGTTCAACATCGGTGTGGAAGGCCAGCTTTTCATTGGTGCAGCTTGCGCCACATACGTCGGTTACGCCATCACTGGTTTGCCAGCTTATATTCATATGCCCCTCGCTTTCCTTGCAGGAGCGTTAGGCGGTGCAATTTGGGCTTTTATTCCAGGGTTACTCAAGGCGAAGACTGGCGGGCATGAGGTGATCAACACGATCATGATGAACTGGATTGCCTTCCGCCTGACGGAATGGCTGCTCTCTGGACCGATGACGCGGCCTGGTTCAGGCGGCATGCCGCTTAGCCCCCTAATCCAAGATACCGCTAAAATCCCCCAGTTTTTTGCTTCTCCGATACGGTTTCATTTGGGCTTCTTTATTGCTCTAGCAATTGCCTGGTTGATTAATTGGCTGCTCTTCAAGACCACTTGGGGCTTAAACCTGCGCACAGTAGGTACAAACCCACGCGCAGCACGCTACGCTGGGCTGAACACGGATAACTCCATCATGATTGCCATGGCAATCTCCGGCGCCTTGGCAGGCATGGCTGGCGGCACACAAATCTTAGCGGTCAACCACAGTATGGCGCTGGGTCTTTCTTCAGGCTATGGTTTTGATAGCATTGCCTTAGCCCTCATTGGCAATAACACTCCCATTGGTGTGATTTTAGCGTCGCTGCTCTTTGGCACCCTGCGTAACGGCGCCACGCGTATGATGGTCGTTTCTGCCATCCCGATTGACATTGTAGACGTGATTCAAGCCATCATCCTAATCTTTGTAGCCGCGCCGGCTATCATTCGTTCGATTTATCGTCTGAAACAACCTAAAGTTGAAGAAACTCAGGTCTTCCTGAGCGGTTGGGGAGGTAAGTAATGGCTACCACTGCACAAACCCTATCCTACAAAAAGCTTACTGCAATCTCCCCCGCGCGCAAGATTTCCATGGGGATCGTTGAAATTATCATTGGCTTGCTGATCTATTTTATCTTTGCTGCTACACTCTCCGCCGATGTGCAGACCGTTTTTGTGATGACGCCGGGTGGTATAGACGTTGGCCAAATGGCTGATTGGGTGCTGCCTGCTCGTCTTTCGCTGACCATCTTGGCAGGGATTTGTATAGTGCTTGGCATTGTCCAACTGATCAAAGGCTTTGGCGAAGCCACCAATACCGTGGTGGGCGTGTGTGGCTTATTGCTCATCTTTAGCTTCCTCATCTGGCAAGCCAGCGGTAAGTCGCTTAACTTAGCTGGCATGCTTTCCAGCGCGGTACTGCTGGCAATACCGATTACCTTAGCAGCTTTCTCCGGTATCTTAGCGGAGCGTTCCGGTACGATTAACATCGCCATTGAAGGCATGATGTTGATGGCGTCAATGATGGCGGCGTTAGTTGGCAGCCTAACGCAAAGCGCTGTTATTGGTTTACTCGCTGGGATGCTCTCGTCGATGCTGCTTGCAGCAATCCACGCTGTTCTGAGCATCAAGTACAAGATCAACCAAGTTGTTTCCGGCACTGTGATCAACATTTTTTCCGCCGGCATGACCGCCTTTATCTCCCAAAAATTCATGCAGGTCAATCAAAGCCTCAACATACCACCTATGTTTGGACGTGTGCCTGTGCCGCTCTTATCACAAATTCCTCTCATTGGACCGATCCTGTTCAACCAAAACATCTTCGTTTACTTGATGTTTGCAATTCTGATTATTTTGCAAGTAGCACTTTTCAACACCCGTTGGGGGCTGCGCTTCCGCGCTTGCGGCGAGCACCCCAAAGCCGCCGATACGTTAGGGGTAGACGTGATCAAGACGCGTTATATCGGTGTATTGCTCAGCGGTTTGGTCGCAGGGATTGCTGGCTCCTTCTTCACCTTAGGTTCCGTCGGGCGCTTCGATGAGGGTATGACTGCGGGTAAGGGCTTTATTGGCTTAGCTGCGATGATTTTTGGCAATTGGATGCCAATCGGCAGCTTGGGCGCCGGCTTCCTCTTCGGATTTGCGGATGCCATCGGTTCCAAGCTCTCTCTGCTGGGCAGTGCTATCCCACCGCAGTTCATGGCGATGGCGCCTTACCTGATCACTATGATCGTGTTAGCTGGATTTATCGGCAAAGGCCAAGCCCCAGCGGCAGAGGGCGAGCCCTACGAAAAAGAGTGACATTGGCATGAATTAAGATTCAAAGCCCTCTCCCCAAAAGGAGAGGGCTTTTATTTTGCATCCTCATTTCATCGAGCATGACTCAGTAGATAATCTATTGTGTATTGAGGGGGAAAAATTGGAAAGTGTATTAGAATGGAGCTAATTCGCGTTATTTATGGCGTGAGCCAACTTTTTTGGAGGAATCATGCATTCTATCGTCGTAGAGCATATCAGCAAACGCTTTGGTGAAATCCAAGCGGTCAGAGATGTCTCCTTTGAGGTTGCACCTGGCGAGATTTTTGGTTTACTTGGTCCTAACGGCTCAGGGAAGACCACTTCCATCCGCATCATCTTGGATATCTACCAACCCGATAGCGGCAGCGTTTCCATATTGGGCGGACCGATGAACGAAGAGAAAAAGAACCTCATCGGGTACATGCCGGAAGAACGCGGGCTGTATCAGGACGTCCCACTCGAAGTTTGCTTGCAATATTTAGCCACCCTCAAAGGCATGACCCAAGAGCAAATCAACGCGAAATTGCCAGCCTACCTGGAACAATTCGAACTGATAGAGTTCCGTAAGAATAAGGTCAAAGAGCTGAGCAAAGGGATGCAGCAAAAAGCTCAACTAATTGCCACCCTTATCCACGATCCACAAGTCATTATTATCGACGAACCCTTTAGCGCCTTAGACCCTGTGAATACGCAGTTGGTTAAGGACCTGCTCAAGGAACAGCGCAATGCAGGCAAAACGATTATTATGAGCACCCACCAAATGAACCAGGTGGAGCAGCTGTGTGACAAAATCATTCTGGTTGATCACGGTAGTGTCCTACTCTATGGCGGCTTGCAGCAGATCTATGAAAGCTTTGCCACCAATCAGGTGCTCATCAACACCAGCCAGCCTCTACCCGAAACCCTCCCTGGGGTGGCGCGCATCGAGCCGCTCAATACGATGATTAAACTCACCCCCGAACCCGGGGTTACGCCGCATGACCTACTGGTCACCTTGGTTAATCATGGCATTGCGCTCAACGCCTTCGAAATCGCCACGCCCTCATTGGATGAAATCTTTATCAAGGTTGTGCAAGGCGGTAACAATGGCAATGGTCAAAAGGAGCTTCAGCATGAACAAGACGGTTGAAGTCACCAAGTACGAATATACGCGGCATGTCAAGAAAAAGAACTTTTGGATCACATTGTTTGCAGTCCCAATTGGCTTTTTACTGATCATCCTGATCACCGTAGTAATTACCGTAGCTTCGATCAATACGGACCCCGTCGGTTACGTTGACCAAGCTGGCTTAATTACCCAACCGCAAGTGAAGCCAGAAAAGACTTCATTTTTCGAGCCCTTTATCCCCTTGGTGCCCTATGTTGATGAAGCTGCAGCCCGCAGAGCAGCCGAAGCTGGCCAAATACAAGGCTATTTTGTAATTCCTGAAGGTTACGAAGATACCTACCAATTGATTTATTATTTTAATAAACCCCTCACTAGTGAGATTCGCACCGAAATTAACGCGCTATTGCGAACCAACCTGCTTGCGGGCGAGGTCCTTCCTAACGCCGAGCGCCTGAGCGAAGGCAGCCATTTCATCCAAAAATCTTTAGATGGCACGCGCACGGTTGGAGAAAATGAAAGCATTAAGATTATCATCCCTTTGGTGGTCAGTGTCCTTTTTGTGATTGCGGTTATGTCTAGTGGGGGATACTTGCTGCAAGCATTGGTGGAAGAGAAAGAAAACCGCACCATGGAGATTGTGGTCACCTCGGTCTCGCCCAACCAACTGATGGCTGGCAAGATCATCGGTAACCTCAGCGTTGGTCTCACACAGCTGCTGGTTTGGATGGCAATCGCAGCTCTGGTGCTCATTGGCTTTGGCGACCGGATCCCTTTCATGCAAAACCTGCAAATCCCCTGGGAGGAGTTGATTCTTAGCCTATTGCTCATGCTGCCAGCGTTTGTGTTCACTTCTGCGCTTATGGCGATCATCGGCTCGACTGTAACTGAGTCTCAAGAAGCCTCGCAGGTTACAGGTCTAATCACCTTACCCATCTTCTTGCCCTATTACTTTCTCTCATTTATTCTTCAGAATCCTAATGGTACTTTTTCGCGCATCCTGAGCTATTTTCCCATGAGCGCACCGCTGGCTATGTCCACGCGCATCGCCATCACCAACGTCCCTACCTGGGAGATTATATTGGTCTTTGTGATAATGATCCTTTTCTCCCTTCTGATGATTTGGCTCGCCGGCAGGGCTTTCCGCCAGGGCATGCTGCAATATTCAAAGCGCGTTTCGCTCAAACAATTGCTCAAAAAGGAGTCTGGCCGTGAATAAAACCTGGTCAATCTTCAAATACGAATTTTACAAGACGGTCTCTCGGCGCTCTTTCATTCTCACACTGATACTCGTGCCGCTCGTGCCAGCCCTGCTCCTCTGGGCGCTCAATTCGCTCTCTGAATCCCAAAGCCAGGCGCTTGGGCAAGTATTTACTGGTGGAACGCAACAAGGGGTTCCTTATGGCATCGTCGACCAAAGTGGTTTGGTCAAAGAAGTGCCCGATTGGATCGTTGGCAATAGTTTAGTGTTGATGAGCGATGAAACCACCGCCCGGCAGCAAACTTTGGAAGGTAAGCTGCAAGGTTATTACGTGGTTACTGCAGATTACTTGGAAAGCGGAGAGGTGATCCTTTATAAAGAAGAAATTAATCCGCTAGCTGGGGTAGAAGGCACTACTATTTTTGAACAGCTAATGCAATATAACCTGCTTGGCGGCGATATGGACCTTTACCTTAAATATACCCAAGACCCGTCTTTTCAGATGGTTGAAATTGACCCACAAACCGCAGATACGCGCGACACACAAAATCCCCTTACTTTTTTTGTGCCGTATGCAATCACCTTGTTTTTCTACATCATCATCTTTACCAGCTCCAGCATGCTGCTTACCGCTATCAGTAAAGAGAAAGAAAACCGCGTGATGGAAATGCTTCTCTCTTCAGTAAAGCCTACTCAGCTTTTTACTGGCAAATTGATGGGCTTGGGGCTGGCAAATCTACTGCAGATGGCAGTCTGGTTCGGGGCGGCTTTGCTTCTGCTGCGCATGAGCGGACGCACCTTTTCAATCCCAGCCAATGTGCAGATTCCCGCAACCGCCTTCCTATATGGCGTGGTGTTTTTCGCTCTCGGTTTTACTTTTTATGGCAGCTTAATGGCGGGCTGGGGTGCGATGGTTCCTAACTTGCGGGAAGGCAGCCAATCGACTTTTGTGTTTTCCCTTCCGCTGCTCTTTACCTTGCTTTCTATCAATACGCTGATTTCAGAACCGCACGGCACTCTTTCCACCGTGCTCAGCATGCTGCCACCCACCGCGCCTGTGGTTATGATGACACGCTTAGTTATCGGTGGCGTGCCGCTTTGGCATGTGGCTATCGCTATTGTGCTGCTGGTGCTTTCCGATCTGTTTCTCATCCGAGCGGTGGCGAAGATCTTCAAGTCGCAATATTTACTCTCTGGCAGTGCAGCTTCGATCAATACCTTCTTTAAACTGCTATTCCAGCGTTAAGCCGTGGCCAAAACAGCCCTTAGCCGAATGGGAAAGAATATATTTTTTGAGGTTCAAACACTAGGGTAAAATCGGAATACTGCTAGGCAAGATGAGAGGTATCAGATGAATAAACCGAAGAAACGTTTTTGGCTCTATGCTGCGATAGGCCTCGTTTTCGGCGTCATCGATTGGTTCTACTTGAACTGGTTGGCGCATATTTCTTGGGGCAGCTTGGGAGAATCGATCATCGTGGTGCCGATCATCCTCCTGATGAATTTTGGCATCTGGCTGGTCCCGCTCATCCCTGTGGTCAATTACGAAGCCAAAAATACCCAAAAAATCCTTAACCCAATGCTCGCCGGCATGCTCACTTGGTCCTGTGCCATTTTCAGTTACTATGCCTATTATGCTGTTCTGCTTTCATTGGGTAAGCTTCCCCATTTGGAACACCTCAATATTTTTGGCACCAAAGATGAAGCATTCTGGGCAGAATATTGGCGGATGTTCAATACCATAATTACGGGACAATTCCTTGAATGGATTTTCATCGCCCTCATTGGCGGAGCAGTAATAGGTGCCCTCGCCTTCTGGGTGGAACATAAAAAATCTCGTTCTCAGTCGAAAGGATAGGAATTCACTCCTTTTTTTGTGACCTTATTTGACCTAACTCACAGGTTCCCAAAATGGTTTATTGGCTGTGAAAAGGTTTATTCTGACATCAATCAGGTTTTTGTTCTTTCCGGTCTCCTGAGTGCGTAGCCTACCCGTAGGGTACCATGAAAGAACGGGGTTTGCAGAAAGGAGTGTCCGGAGTCAAATCGATATCGACACGCTTTACCTATGATATTTATCCTCATGCTAAGAATAATCTTAATATCGGGCTTGCCCGACTTGACAAATCTGGGTGAAGCTCTACAATAAGAAATCGAGCGCTATGTTTGATGCAATTTTGTGCGCCTTGGAGTTCAGATGAAAAATAAAAAGATAATGGGTAGCCTCCTGTTCCTTGGTTTGAGTATAACTTTATTGCTTTCGGCATGTGGTTCTGCTACACCCACAATGAACCCCGAAGAAATAATGACCAGCATTGCCGAAACTGTGGCGGTGGATTTCACCCGCACAGCCATTGCACGCCCCACGGATACCCCCACCCCCCTGCCCACACCAACTAACACTGCCACACCAGTTACACCAACGATCGCAGTAACCAATACCCCCGCGGGCACACAAGCACCTACTTCCATCCCAGGCGGGCAGGATGCTGGCGTCTGGGTCTCCAGCAATCCCGCCGATGGCAGCAACATCACCGCAGGTCAGCCTTTTGACGTGAACGTGACCCTCATGAACACTGGCACCACCACGTGGACTACCGCTTATGCGATTAAATCCATCAATGGCGAACGCATGAGCGCACCGGAAATGATTTATATGCCCATTGAAGTACCGCCTACCAAGTCCATCACACTAACCGTGCACTTCACTGCGCCTTCGACGGGTGGCACTGTGCGCAGCAATTGGCAGATTGTCAATGCTGCCGGTACCGGTTTTTACTCGTTTTATTTTGAATACAATATTGTTACGCCTTAATTTCTCCTGCGAAGGAGAGAATCATGTCCTTAAAAGACGTTATCAAAGCCGAAGCTGAACAGCTCGGCTTTGTTCTTTTTGGGGTTGCCCCCGCAGTTTCCCCACCGCATTACCCCGCATATCAGGCTTGGATCAGCGCTGGCAAGCAGGCTGATATGGCGTATCTCGCTCGTCCAGAGGCGCTCACCTCCCGCTCCACCCCCGAGCAGCTTCTGCCAGGCTGCCGTTCGATCCTCTGCGTAGGTCTGCCTTATCCTCCCCCGCTCCCACCCCCAGCAGCTGAACCCGAAAAAGTTCGTGGCAGAATTGCCGCCTACGCCACTCTGCCCGATTATCACGACATATTAGCCTCTAAGCTCAAAGCCTTAGCTGCACGCTTGCCAAGCTTAACTGGAAGGAATGTGCGTTGGCGCGCTTGCGTAGACACTGCTCCTATCTTAGAGAAGGATTACGCTTTCTTGGCTGGCTTGGGTTGGATTGGACGCAATTCCCTGCTGCTCACCCCAAAGTTTGGCTCGGTTGTCTTCCTTGGCGAGCTTCTCACCGACCTGGAGCTGGAACCTGACGAGCCGCTGGAAGGCGACCCTTGTGCCCAGTGTTATCAATGCGTACAAGCCTGCCCCACGCGAGCGCTGCTCCCTGAACGCTCGGTAGACGCCTGCCGCTGTCTGAGTTACTGGACCATCGAGCACCGCGGATCTATTCCGGAGGAGCTGCGTCCTCTCTTGGGCGAGCGCATATTTGGCTGTGATTCCTGCCAGATAGCTTGTCCGCTCAACGCCCAACCCAGCCTGGCTGCCTTTACCTATGCGCAGGACTTGATCATCGAGGCATATCCCGATTTGCTCGAGGCTTTTAACCTCAGCCAAGAGGCGTGGGGAGCAAAATACGGGCAGACGCCAGTCACGAGGGCAAAATATGCCGGCTTTCGCCGCAATATTGCCTATGCCCTAGGGAATATGCGTGCTCTGCGAGCCGAGCCTGCCTTACAGCAAGCCTGCGAGCAAGATCCTGACCCTGCTGTGCGGGAGGCTTGCGCTTGGGCGCTGAAGCAGCTAAAAACCCATTAAACGCAAGTAAAGAATCATTTAAACTTTCAATTTCACAGAAAATTATGGGATAATTAAAGCCATAGAGCAAATAACAAAACGATGACTCATACCGCGGATGCAGACCCACTTCCTGAAGCAAACCATCAGAGCAGAAGCTCAGATTTTTCACCCGCATTTAGCATTGGCTCTCTTCCAATTTACGGCCAACTTATCTTAGCACCTATGGATGGGATCAGTGATCCTCCTTTCCGGTTGATCACGCGGCGTTTAGGCTCTGCCCTTTCCCTCTCCGAGTTTATCAACACGCTGGATTTCAGCGTCCACAAACATTTTCAGCAAAGCCGCTTTGCCTTCCAACCGCAGGAGCGGCCTTTTGGCATCCAACTTCTAGATAATGACCCCCAACGTATGGCGGACTCCGCCGGTGAGATTTACGCCAAGTACAAGCCCGACTTTTTCGATATCAACCTTGGCTGCGCAACCACCCGCATCGCCTCGCGGGGTGCCGGCGTGGGGCTGATGCAATCGCCAGAAAAGATAGCCCAGATTTTCCAGCTCGTTAGCCGAGCCGTACCCGTCCCTCTGAGCGCCAAAATGCGCTTAGGCTGGGATGAAGACTCATTGAATTATCGCGAGGTTGCAGAGATTGCCGTTGCCAATGGCGCCCAAGCAATTACCTTACACGGACGTACCGGCAAAATGGCTTACCGTGGTAAAGCGCGTTGGGAGCCAATCGCTGAACTCAAAGCTTGCCTGCCGGTGCCTGTCATTGGCAATGGCGACGTGACCACGCCAGCGCTTGCGCGTCAGATGCTCACCGAGACAGGCTGTGATGCGGTCATGATCGGGCGTGGCACAAAAGCCAACCCTTGGATTTTTTCCTGGCGGGAGCGCACCGAGGTAACCCCCGCTGAAGTCTACGGCTTAATTTGCTATCAGTATCAGGCTATGCAGCTATATTATCCCAATGGAGCTGTCTTGCCATTTCGCAAGTTTCTCAAGGCGTACCTGGAACCTTACGCCTTACCGAAAAGCCGCTTACAAGCTATTCTCACGAGTAAGCGGGAAGACCAACTTTTCAAGCGGATCGACCACCTCTTTTTAGACCTTGGGGTGTTAAATTTAAACGCAGCACAAGAAGCTTTTGACAAATATATGCAGAATTGGTGAATTATTATCGAATCAAAAATTTTTGGAAAAGGAGTTCTTATGGATGATGTAAAGCATAAACTTGAAATTCGGGCCTGGACAATGTACGACTGGGCCAACTCGGCTTTTGCCACTACAGTCATGGGGGCAATATTGCCGACTTACTTCAGCGCATACATTGCTGCTGGAAGGTCATTGAGCCTATGGGGCTATACCGTGGCGATTGGCAGCCTCTTAGCTGCACTTATCAGCCCAATCCTTGGCGCCATTGCCGATTTTCGCGGCTCGAAAAAGAAATTTATGGCGATTTTTGTTGCTTTGGGCGTGATCAGCACGGGCTTGCTCTTTTTGGTCGATACACCCGAAGAATGGCTGCTTTGTTGCATTCTATATATTTTGGGCACAATCGGATTTGCTGGCTCGTTGGTATTTTACGACTCGCTTCTCCCGCATGTAGCCCACGAAGATGAGATCGATCAGGTATCATCGCGCGGCTTTGCGATGGGTTACATCGGCGGCGGTATCCTCTTACTTATTAACATCATCATGATTTTTCTTGGACCCCGGTTAACCCCTGGTATGGGCGAGCCGCAAGCCACGATGTTCTGGATGCGCTTGAGCTTAGCCAGCGTAGCGGTCTGGTGGGCAGCTTTCTCCATTCCGCTTTTCCGGCATGTCAAAGAACCTGTGCGCATGGCTGAAGAAAACGAAATTGGCGAGAGTGTCGTCAAGGTGGGTTTTCAGCGGTTTATTAAGGCCCTCAAAGATATCAGCAAGTTCCAAGATTTGTTCTGGTTTATGCTCACCTTCTTAGTTTACTCAAACGGCATCGGCACTATTATCACAATGGCGGCTGCCTTTGCCACCGATTTGGGTTTTGGCGTGATGACGGTTCTGGGCACTTTCTTGATGGTGCAATTTGTAGCAGCGCCTTTTTCGATCCTATTTGGAAACCTCGTTAAAAAATGGGGCAGTAAAAAAGCAATTACCGTCAGCTTGCTGATTTATACACTCGTGGCAATTATGGGCTTCTTCATGAATGAGGAGTGGCATTTCTTCGTGCTTGGTTTTGGGGTTGCCATGGTACAAGGTGGCAGCCAGGCGCTTAGCCGCTCCCTGTTTGGTAGGTTACTGCCCAAGAGCAAGAGTGCTGAGTTCTACGGTTTCTTCAGCGTAGCGGAAAAATTCAATACGGTCATCGGTCCGGCAGTAATGGCATTCGTCACTAATCTAACCGGCAGCGGCCGCTGGGGCATTGTCTCTCTGGTAGTCTTCTTCCTGGTTGGCATCGCGATGCTGCAACGTGTGGATATCGAACGCGGTATGCAACGCGCTGCTGAGGAAGATGCCAAGATGATCATACTTGAATCATAATTAGATCTGGGCTAAAAGCATCCAGCCCCTCTTTACAAGCAGAGGGGCTGGATGCCAAATTATGTCAAGGCTAAATAGAAATCTCCGAATGAGTGGATGAAGCCTTCAGTATAGGTTTTTCTCATAACTAACTACCCTATTTCTTCTCGTCTGTTATGATTCACGGTTACCCTAACCCTGACCCTTCCCCAGCGGCAAGCGGTTTTTTTGTACCTCAGCCCAGCCGCTGGGGAAGGGAAAACAGTTTGAAAGAGGGCGCAGCCCTCTTTCAAACATCAACTCCCCGTCCCAGCGATAGTTAATGAGGATAATATAATAATTATTAGTCCGCTGGGAAGGGGAGTAAGAGGGGAAAGGCTGCTATTATGCTGTTCATCATGATTTTATTGTTATTTTTGAAAAATTCGAAGTAATCGAACAACGATTTCATAGCTCCTAATCTTAATAGGACATTTCTATTTTGCTGCTTTAGGACATTATCACTTTGCTATTACATGGACGTCAAATTTACTTGTCATAATGATAGGTAATGTTATAATCTCTCCGCTAAATTAAAATGTCCGAGGAGTTCCAGACACTTAAAAAATGAAAAAGTTTCGCGTTGCGGTTTTGGCAAACCTAAAGAAAAATGCCCCGCACTTTGAAGGTCTGTCCGAAGATCAATGGGCAGACCTTGATTCTGAATCAACCGTTGAAGCAATCTGCGAAGCGATCCGTGCTGGTGGCAACGAAGCTGATTTTCTTGAAGCTGACGAAACAATCATGGACACCGTTCGCGCCTACAAACCGGATATTTGCTTCAACATTAGTGAGGGGCACTATGGAGATGCCCGCGAGGCGCAAATTCCCGCCATCTTAGAAAAATTGCAAATCCCTTATACCGGCTCTAAGGTACTTTGCTTAGCGCTCACCTTGGATAAACCCATGACCAAACGCATTCTCGCCTGGCATGGTTTGCCTACCCCAGACTTTCAATCCTTTGAACGTGTGGATGAGCCTCTGGATGAGAGCATGACTTTTCCGCTGTTTGTTAAACCAAGCCGTGAAGGCACAGGTATGGGCATCACTTATGATTCAATCGTGCATGATGAAAGCGAATTGCGCCGGCAGCTAGAATTCATCTTGCGCACTTATCATCAATCTGCTCTGGTCGAAAAATTTATCGAAGGCCGGGAGGTTACTGTTGGCTTGGTCGGCAATCTCGTCGGACCCGTAGCACACCGTATCCCCGTCAATGAAAATGCCCCGCGCATTCAAGCTGGCTTACACTTTATGCCCCCTATGGAAGTGGACCTGAAGCCTTATTTGCTCACCGATGGCGTCTACGGTAACCGCCTGAAGACCGCTTTAGCTGACCAGTTAGATTACCTGTGCCCTGCGCCGATACCAGAGGACCTTGTAGACGAGCTCAATTGGTTAGCTGCGGCAGTTTTCCGCGTCACAGGTGCATTGGATGTGGCACGCGTCGATTTCCGCCTGGATATCAATGACAATCTCAAACCATATATTCTAGAAATAAACCCTCTGCCTGGGCTTTCTCCAGGCATCTCTGACTTAGTTATTGAAGCCGCTGCAGCCGGCATCAATCATACCGAATTGGTCAACATGATCTTGTTCACTGCACTAAAACGCTACAAGATGGTTTAAATCACAAAAACCCAGCCTAAATTGGCTGGGTTATTTGTATCTAAAGTAAGCCTATTAGCGTCTGTCGCGTTGATCGCCGCGGTTGCTGCTTCTCCCGCCGCCTCGGCTGCCGCTGTGGCTAGATCCGCCGCCGCTACTCTTCTTACGATTGGGGTTATCATGTTCACGGGCTTCTTCTGGCGTCCAGCCTTCTAATAAAGCCACACGGGAGAGGCGCACTTTGCCATCTGGGCTGATGTCGGTGACCATCACGGTGAGCTCATCGCCCACTTTGACCACGTCTTCGACCTTGTTCACACGGCTGCTGGCAAGTTGGGAAATATGCACCATACCGTCTATGCCGGGCAAGATCTCAATGAAGGCACCAAAATCGGTTACACGCACGCACTTGCCTGTGTAAATATGCCCAATTACCGGCACTTCCACCATTCCTAAAATCCGTTCTTTGGCTTCATCAAAGCCAACCCCATCAGTTGAGGAAATGTAGACAGTTCCATCCTCATCGATATCGATTCGGGTGTTGGTCTCATCTTGCAAGCTGCGGATGTTTTTCCCGCCTGGGCCGATAATTGCTCCAATTTTTTCTACTGGGACTAGTACGGTTTCGATGCGAGGGGCATGCGGCTTAAGTGTGGGGTTGGGTTCAGCAATGGTCTGCAGCATGATGTCCAAAATTGCCAAACGTGCAGTTTTAGCCCGCTCTAATGCTTCTGCCATGATTGCCGGGGTAATTCCGCTGATCTTGATATCCATCTGCAAAGCAGTAATGCCATTGCGCGTGCCAGCGACTTTAAAGTCCATATCGCCCAAGTGATCCTCTGCGCCTAAAATATCGGTCAGGATAACATAGCGCTCACCTTCTTTGATCAAGCCCATTGCGACGCCCGAAACAGGCGCGCTAATCGGTACGCCAGTGTCCATTAAGGCTAATGTCGAACCGCACACCGATGCCATCGAAGAAGAGCCATTAGAAGAAAGCACCTCGGAGACTAAGCGCATAGTGTAGGGGAAGACCTTTTCATCCGGCAGCACCGGCACAAGCGCCCGCTCAGCCAGCGCGCCATGACCAATTTCGCGGCGGGATTGCCTGCCAAGACGCCCAACTTCGCCCGTGCAATAAGGCGGGAAGTTATAGTGGTGAATGTAACGTTTGGCTTCGGTTTCAATCAGATTATCTAACTCTTGGGCTTCCTTAGGCGTACCCAAAGTTGCCAAAGTGAGCACCTGGGTTTCTCCGCGCGTGAACAAGCCAGAGCCATGGGCACGCGGGCTGATATTCACATCGCAGGAAATCTCACGAATTTCATCAAACGTGCGGTTATCAGGGCGCTTGCCCTCGTTGAGGATGCGGTCACGTACGATCAGGCGTTCTGCCTCATCAAACGCTTTACCGTAATCCAGTTTTTGCTCATCAGTCAATTCTGTTGATGCGGCGACTTCTTCTAAATAAGTTTCCTTCAGCGCATCGATGCCGCCATACAAATTTTCCTTGCTGTAAGGCTGGTCTAGGATCGCGGTCAAGCGATCACGAATGCTATCGCGTGCCTGCGCGATTAAGGCTGAATCAAGGATTTTCACCTCGACGATTTGCTTGGGTTTACCCACTTCCCTCTGCATCTGTTCTTGCAGAGCAATGATAGGTTGGATCTCACGATGCGCGAGCTCTAACGCTTCCACAATTAGGTTTTCACTAACCTCGTTGGCGCCGCATTCCACCATCAATATCGCTTCTTTGGTACCTGCTACGCGCAAGTCGAGCTTCGAGACCTCTATCTCTGGCAAAGTGGGGTTGACCACAAGTTGATCGTTAATATAGCCAATGCGCACAGCTCCGACCGGTCCTCCAAAGGGAATGTCGGAGATCATCAGGGCAGCGGAAGCTGCATTGATCGCCAGAATATCCAGTGGATTTGTGGAGTCAGCAGATAGCGACATCAAAACCACCTGCACTTCATTGCGCATCCCTTCTGGGAAAAGTGGTCTCAGCGGTCGGTCAGCGAGCCGAGCCACAAGTGTGGCTTCCGTGCTCGGTCTGCCTTCTCGGCGGAAGAACGAGCCAGGAATCTTTCCTCCGGCATACATACGTTCTTCGTATTCGACAGTCAGAGGGAAAAAGTCCGTACCTTCACGAACTGCGCCCATAGTCGCAGCAGCGAAGATTACAGAATCCCCTTGGCGCAAAGTGAGCGCACCTCCGGCTTGGCGGGCAAGCCGCCCCGTCTCGAAGGTGACTTCTTTATCACCTAAGTGAGTTGAAAAATATTTTGGTTCAGGTTTCATTTTGTCCTTTCGTCTGGTTGCGCCAGTTCAGGGACTGAAAGCCAGTGGTCAGCACTTGGCCACCGCCTTTCAATACCCGACTGGCTGCAAATTATTAATAATTTTTAATCATAATATCCGCAAATAGATAGCAACGCAAGCCGCCTGTACTGCCTGCGTGCTATCTCTTGCGGTTTGATTACACATTCCGAAATTTCGATTTATCGCTTACGGATATTGAGGGATTCAGTAATTGCAAGGAATCGATCGTAATCTTTTTGGCGTAAATATGCTAACAGCCGGCGGCGTTGACCGACGAGCTTGAGCAAGCCGCGGCGTGAACTCTCATCGTGTTTGTTGGCACGCAGGTGCTCAGTCAGTTGGTTGATCCGTGCCGTCAGCAGGGCAATCTGCACTTCTGGCGAACCCGTATCTCCTGGCTGGCGGGCAAATTTATTGATAATTTCGGTTTTTTCAGCTTGTTTTAATGCCATGACATCTGCTCCTAATATATTTTTGCAAGTCTCCTGCTGCGCAGCACAATTTACCGCACAACGGACTAGTCATTGGTCTTTATTATATCAGAACTTTAGATTCCGCAAGCCAAAGCTTCACCAATGTAAGAGTAAAGTGATAATGTCCTAAATACATAAAATAGAAATATCCTAATTAGAATTACGAAGCCGTGTTCTCGTTTAGTGCCCTACGGGTAGGCTACGCACTATCTTGACCATACCAAATGGCTGTGGAGACCTGAGGTCAAACCCGCTCGCACGGTCTGAAGACCGGCGAGAACAACATCATGTTCTTGCATGGTCTCCTGACCATGCAAGGCTTGTGACCTTTAGGTCTCAAAGAAGCTGTTTTAATATGCTAATTGTTTATCATAAACACCTAAAATGCGGAGACCTGCGGTCAAACCCGCTCGCACGGTCTGGAGACCGGCGAGAACAAAAAAACCGTTCTTTCATGGTACCCTACGGGCAGGCTACGCACTCAGAGATCGACGAGAACAAGGATTGCCCTTCAACGAATTCCCACTATCAAAAGAATGCGTAAATGTAGGTATAATGTGCGCATGCAACAAAACCGAACTTCACCCTTTGATATCCGCGGTACAAAGGTTCTTTACCTATTATTGGCTGTCATTGCCAATTTAGCCTTCGCCTTGGCATTCTTCAGCTTTGTGGATTGGCTGCTGCTCAACTACGGTGAAGCTGTCACTGGCGTGGATACCACCTTGATGCTGGGGCTGTTTATGGGGGCTCTGTTGATCGCCTTCTTGATCAGCTTTTTAGCCAAAGATGGCCGCGGAATCACTTACGGTCTTTTCGGCAGCTTAGGCGGGCTTGTGCTGGCGCTCGTAAGGGTCTGGAACAGCTCCATCCTGCTTGCTATTTTGGTAGGCTTGATGAGCGTGATGGGCGGCTTCAACGGCGGTTTGCTCGGGGAAAACTTTCGCCGAAACCAGCAAAGGCGCAAGAAAAAGTAATAACTTCCTACTTAAATAAATTCAATTTGAGGAGGTTGGCAGCCAAGGCATCACTGGTCCGCTTTTGCCCAAGCGCTCAGCCAAAGCAGACTGCAGCGCTTGGCGGTCATCCCAAGCATATTCTGTATTGCCAAAGCACATCGATTGCTCGTGACCCTTCCCGCATACAATCACCAGATCCCCCGGTTGCGCCATCTGCACAGCTTTGCGGATTGCTTCGCCGCGATCGGGGATACGCCAAAAATTCTGCCCTTCCAAGCCGCCCGCTTGATGAGCAGCTTCTGCCATCTCCGCAAGGATATCTTCCAGTGCTTCGGTACGTGGATCCTCGGCAGTCAAAATGGTGAGGTCGGCTTGCTGTAAGGCAACCTGAGGCATGAGGCGGCGCTTCTCGCGATCCCTAAGCCCAGCCGAGCCGAAAACAGCAATGACCCGTCCATGGCTCATGCCGCGTGCTGTTTCCAGCGCCCGTGCCAATCCGTTGGGGGTATGCGCAAAATCTACTATTGCCAAAAAATCCTGCCCAAGGTCAATTTTTTCCATACGCCCTGGCACACCAGGCAAATTAGCCAGCGCAGCCACTGCAATTTCAAATGGAATTCCCAAGCCAACCACGCATGCCCCCAATGCAGCCAAGCTGTTGGAGACGTTGTAGATCCCGACCATAGGGGTGCGCACCCGCGCTGTCTGCTCCTTGCCAAAATGGCAAGTAAAAGCCAGTTCATGCGGCTGATTATCGATTTCGTCAGCCCACAAGTCCGCCTCATTGAGCATGCTGTAGCTGACCTGCTTGGCTGGCGAAATGCGCTTGAGGTAACCATAAGAACGGTCGTCCTTATTGAGCACCGCCAAGCGCAGGTTCCCGATGGACTTTCGCGGGGTTTGCGCTAAGCTCTCAAAAAGCTTCCCTTTGGTGGCAAGGTAATTTTCGTAGGTGCCATGGAAATCCAAATGCTCATGCGTCACGTTCGTAACCACAGCCACATCAAAGTCGCAAGCAATCACGCGACCCTGCGCCAAGCCATGGGAAGTTGTTTCCAAGACGCAGTGGGTCAAGCCAGCCTGAACCATTTGATCCAGGTAATCTTGAATGTCCGGAGCTTCAGGCGTGGTAACGTGAAATCCCGTATCGAGCACCTCATCACCAATGCAAGCGCTCACAGTCGAGATCATCCCAGCCTGGATGCCGGCGCTGCGCGTGATGTGATAGATCATGGCGGTGGTAGTGGTCTTGCCATCGGTGCCGGTCACGCCAATCATACGCAGCTTTCGCGCGGGGAAATCATGCAGTGCAGCCGCAAGATAGGCTACCGCGCGGCGCAGATCACCTTCCACCTGCAGGTAAGGGACGCGCAACCCCTCGGGGGCTGGACGGTCGCTCATCACAGCAACAGCACCAGCAGCCAACGCTTGCGGAATATAGTCGAAACCATCAGCGTTTTCCCCTTTGATCGCCGCAAACAGCATCCCAGGCTGCACTTGGCGTGAATCCAGGCTGATACCAGAGATGTGCACTGAGGGCACCAACCCGATAGGGGTAATCGGGATGCGTTTGAATAAACTTTGTAGGTTGCGTCTGCGTTTAATCATCAATGATTCCTCTGCATGAGTTTACTGCAAAAATTTCCATTGCGAAAATTTCAACTAGAACGAAAGACTATCAACCCTTAGGGTTTTCCGGCAGGATTAATATCATCAGCATACCGGCGGTGATCAAACCAAAAAGCAGCTTAGCCAGAATTATTTTTTCAGCGCTCAGTGCTGCATAAAGTCCGAACGGGAGGCTCAGCTCTAAAATCAATAGCAGTAAGCTAGCCCGCAAAGAAAGTGTTGGCAGGTGCCGTTGTCTCTTGTTCATCCGCCAGCTCCACCAAGCAAAGACCAAATAAGCGCAGCAGCCGCCACAATCACCACAGGAATCATGTCCAATAGCACCAAGCGGCGCATGACCAAGCCTTCTTTTTGGCTTAAGCCTACCGTGCTGCACCCGACAATTACCTTTGCTGGAGACATAACGCTCCCCAGCGACCCGCCAGCGGTTTGGGCTGCCAAAATAAGAGGTACATTCAAGCCCATCAAACGTGCGGTTTCCATTTGCAACACGCCAAAAAGCACATTGGAATTATTGTTCGAGCCGGTCAAAAAAGCCCCCAACACGCCGATAAACGGCGCCATAGCAGGGTAAAGCGTTTTGCTGATGTTTTGGCTTAGCCCACGCGCAAGTAAATTGGTCATCCCGCTGGTGGTCATCACTGCCGCCACGCCAACCATGGCAATCACCCCTAAGCTGGCGTCTCCCGCGCTCTTCACCACATTGCGCGCAATCCGCTGCTCAGCGCCTTCGGAGAGATAGCCTTTCCGCGTATAAATCAGCCAAGAAATAAGCACCGTAAAGAGCAAAATGCTGCCTGGATGTGAGAAAGGATGCAGCGGGCGCGTCTGCTCAGCCGCTGTTACCCAGCCTAACCTTGTGGAAAGCTCTGGCAGGGTGAGGCTGAAGGCTGTGCGGCTCAGGAACGCATTCAACGGCGGGATAAGGACAACAGCGAAACCAACCAGCATCAAGATAAGGTAGGGGGAGACCAACACGATCAAGTCAGAGTTGGATGCGCTTTGGGCAGAAACCGCGGGTGCTTGCCGAAAGTGCGGAATGCGTAAAAGCAACAACATCACCAACAAGCCCGCCAGCGAGGCAGTGGTTGCCGCTAAGTTCCATAAGCCATTTACAGCTAAGAAGTATTGCACCGTACCCATCACCAGACTCACCAAGCATAGCAAAGGAAAAGTGTGCCTCAAGCCTTTCCACCCGCTGCCAAGCACCGCTACAATCATCCCGGAGGGTAAGATCGCCAAGCCTAACAATATAGCCGCTTTCGGTGCCAAAACTGCCCCTGAGAGCCCAGTAACTGCCATCAGCGCCTGAAAAGCTGTCGCCATCGAGCCAAAATTAACTGCCCAAGCATGCCCGATGGCGGTCATTACCACGGCAAGGACGGGGGAATAGCCCATTCCGACCAAAATCGGTGCACATACCGCCATAGGCACGCCAAATCCACCCATTCCTTGTAAAAAAGAAACCATCAGCCAGGAAACCAACAATACCTGAACAGCCTTATCTCCAGAAACGCTGGGCAGCCAAGCGCTAATTGCTTGGATGGCGCCAGCCTCGTGCACTAAGTTATACAGCAGCAAAGCTCCCCAGACGATATAAAGTACATCCAAGCTCATCCAGAGCGCTTTCACCTGGGCGTAGGCTAATACTTTCCAGGTGCCACCAAAGGCTAACAAACTCACCAACACAGCGGTAACCCAGCCGGCTGCGCTCGCGCGTTTGCCGCTAGCCCTCAAGCCTAACATCAAGACCATCACGACCAGCAAAGGCAAGAGGGAAAGCAACCAGGTGAACAGGTTTAGCGGCATAACAAAATTATAGCCGCAGCGCTTGCAACCTGAAATATTTTTTTGCAAAGCTTGCAATCATGGTAAAATAATTGCACTTCACACGGGGCGGTGGCGGAATAGGCAGACGCAACGGACTTAAAATCCGTCGGTGGAGACACCGTGTGGGTTCAAGTCCCACCCGCCCTATGTAGAGTTTTTAAGGCTATATAAGCCCGCCCGCTAAAAACGGTATAATCTACCTGCTTATGCTTACCATATTCGCCCCTAAAATCAGCACCCATCCAATCCGTCTGCTTTATGCATCTTTTTGGAAGGTGCTGAATGCCTAAACGCAAAAGTTTGCTGCTTTTCTTCCTTCTTTTCAGCCTCCTCCTGGTTAGCTGCAGCCCAGAGGCAACCCTTCCGACTGCCTTAGCCACGCTCCCAAAGCCGACGGCAGTCAATACCCCGCTGCCTGGCGAACCCACCTGGACACCCTCTCCTCGGCCCATCAATCCCACGCCGACTGTAAACGTGGCGGAGCCCAACCCGGTGCAGATAACCGAGTTAGCCCACGTGCAGGTGCAGCGCGAACTCGTGGTTGCAATCAAGTTCCAGAATATCCTCCCAGATGCCCTTTTGCGCGATGTGAACTACGAAATTTTGGCGTTAGATGCAACCGGCAACCGCATCGCCCAAGAATCCGGCGTGATCCCTTTCCTCATCCCTGAGCAAACCATGGGTTTAGTGCGTAGTTTTCAGCTTATCGCTGGCGTGCAAGCTGAAACCGTCGAGGTGCGCTTTAGCGCCGGCACGCAAGACCGCAACCTGAAACTTCAGTCACCCTTCGAGGTTATCAACCCCGCTTTCTTTGTGGACCTGAACGGCGCGGTGATGACCGGCTGGCTGCAAAACCGGGATAAGCAAACCTACACAGAGGTGGAAGTCAATGCGATTGGTTACAACGCCAAAGGTGAAATCGTTGGCGGTGGCAGCATCCTCACCGAATTTGTGCCAGAGAAAGACCGCATCGGTGTGAGCATCCCCGTAACCGTTTCCGAAGCGCCTGTTCTCGTGGAAATTTACCCATGGATCTCCACCTACTCAGCTTCTCTGGAAGGCGGCAGTTGGTGGAAAAATATCAAGGTCCAAGATTGGGATTTCATTATCACCGGTCAAGGGTATGTCGCCGGTGGGGCTATTCTTACGAACATCACCGATCAAGTACTTACTGGCACGTATTACATTATCACCGTCGCGGATGCGCAAGACCGTGTGTGTGCTGTTTCCCGCGGCTTTATTCCCATGCTGCTCCCTGGCGAAACGCTCAACTTCTCTCCGGGGGTCCTCTACCCGCCCACCACAGCGCAGGCAGCTAAAGTAGATTTGATTATCGTGCCAGGAGAATTTGGCGAGTACCCTTTAGCCTATAACCCGCTATCGATTACCCAAAGCACGCTGCTGCTGGAGGAGCAAGAGGTTCCCATTGTACGTATGACGGTGCTCAACAATCTCAATGCGAGCCTTTCTGGCACGCTGGTAACAGTTGTGCTTAAAAATGAGCTTGGGCGCATTGTTGGCGGCGGGCAAGCGCTCACCGGTCAAATCCTCGCGGGAAGTACACTTCAGGTGGATGTGCCTGTAGGATTCATCGGTAACCCTGAAAACCTAACCATTGCCGCATCGGTGACTTTGCCTACCGGTGTTGTGATTGGAGAATAAATCAATACAGAATAATAAGGAGAACTGTGACTTCATTCAAACAAAAACCTGGATTGCGTCGGTTTATCCCTACGCCGATTAACCCCCAAAACCCCGTCCCGCCAGATATCGAAATTGCGCAGGCAGCCACGCTTAAACCCATTGCCCAAGTAGCCGAGGAAGCCGGCTTGCTGCCAGAAGAAATCGAACTGTATGGCGATTACAAAGCCAAAATCAAGCTGAGCGTCCTCGAACGCTTGGCAGATGTGCCAGATGGTAAGTACATTGATGTTACGGCGATCACCCCCACGCCGCTGGGCGAAGGTAAAACCACGACGACTGTCGGCCTTAGCCAAGCTTTAGGGGCACACTTAGGCCAGCGCGTTTTCACCTGCATCCGTCAGCCTTCGCAAGGCCCAACTTTTGGCATTAAAGGCGGCGCAGCCGGCGGGGGATATTCGCAAGTCATCCCCATGGAAGACTTTAACCTGCACCTGACAGGCGATATTCACGCCATTACCGCAGCCAACAACTTGCTCGCTGCTGCCATTGATACACGCATGTTCCACGAAGCGCAGCAGAGCGACAGCGCTTTGTTCAATCGGCTTTGCCCGCCAGATAAACACGGTCAACGGCATTTTGCCATCGGCATGCTTGGTCGCCTGCAGAAGCTAGGCATCACCGAAAGCGACCCTGAAAAGCTCAGCCCGGAAGAACGCGCCCGCTTCGCCCGGTTGGATATTGACCCCGAAACCGTCACGTGGCGGCGCAGTGTGGACGTTAATGACCGCATGCTGCGGGGCATTACCGTTGGTCAAGGCCCTGAGGAGAAGGGCTTCACCCTCAAGACGAATTTCTATATCTCTGTAGCCAGTGAACTGATGGCTATTCTGGCTCTCTCCACAAGCCTGGCGGATATGCGCGCGCGCATCGGGCGCGTCGTGATCGGTCTCAACTGTCACGGCGAACCCATCACCACCGAAGACTTAGGCGTGGCTGGTGCGCTCACTGTCTTGATGAAAGACACCATCAAGCCCAACCTGATGCAAACGCTGGAAGGCACACCAGTGCTCGTGCATGCCGGCCCATTCGCGAATATTGCTCATGGCAACAGTTCTATCATCGCCGATATGATTGCTCTGAAGTTAGCCGATTACGTGGTGACGGAATCTGGCTTCGGCTCCGATATGGGCATGGAAAAATTCTTCGATATCAAATGCCGCTACTCCGGCAACATCCCCAACGCGGTGGTGCTCGTCGCAACGGTGCGTGCGCTCAAGATGCACGGCGGCGGGCCAAAGGTTACTGCTGGCACCCCGCTCGCGCCTGAATACACCGAAGAAAACTTGGACCTGGTACGCGCAGGCGCTGAGAACCTCCTGGCACACTGCCGCATTGTGGGCAAATTCGGTATCCCTGTGGTAGTTGCGATTAACCGCTTCCCCACCGATACGCAAGCTGAATTGGAGTTAGTGCAAAAGATTGCCCGCGAAGAAGGTAAGGTTTCAGACGCCGTGATTTGTGATCATTATGCCAAAGGCGGAGCTGGTGCGCTCGAGCTGGGAAAAGCTGTAATGAAAGCTGCCCAAGAGCCTTCCAAGTTTGATTTCCTTTACCCACTGGAAGCTCCAATCAAAGAAAAAATTGAGATTATCGCCCGCGAGGTGTATGGCGCTGATGGGGTTGATTATAGTGAGTTAGCCGAAGAACGTATTCGTGAATACACCCGCTTGGGATACGATCAACTGCCGATCTGCATGGCTAAAACTCACCTCAGCCTCAGCCACGACCCAGCGCTCAAAGGTGTACCCAAAGGGTACCGCATCCCCATCCGCGATGTGAGCGCCTCAATCGGAGCAGGATTCCTTTACCCGCTGCTGGGTACGATGAGCACCATGCCGGGTTTACCCACACGGCCAGCTTATTACGATATTGATATCGACTTTGCGACCGGGCGCATTCTGGGCCTCAGCTAACCTATACCCTGAAAATGTCCAAAGCCGCCAGATCAATACTGGCGGCTTATGGTTTAGTAACGAGATTCCTCCGGTGATAATTCTATGAATTATCTTAAGGTTTTATGTATGTTCTTGACTATAGGGTGCAGCGGGCTACAATTATTAACATATTAGTTTTTCAAAGTGGTAAAGGTGGCTTATATGAAAAATAAAACTGGAAAAATAATCGTTATCCTCCTGATTGCAGCGGTGGTTTTGGCATGCTCCCCATTTGGTTTACAGTATGTATTCAAAGGTCAGGGGACAGCAACCCCAACAGTAGAACCAACCGTTTCACAACCTCAAGTTACAGAAACCCCAACGACGAATGTGGTTGCACCAAATATAGTCGATTTAAATGACACTTTGGTAGCACTTTATGAAAAGGTGAGCCCTGGTGTGGTTTCTATCCAATTCAGTACCACCCAAGGCGAAGGTTTAGGGTCTGGCTTTGTGGTCGATAAGCAAGGCCACATCGTGACCAATTACCACGTCGTGCAGGATGTGGATTCGCTTGAAGTTCATTTCGCCTCTGGCGAAAAAGCCTATGCCAAAATCCTTGGGGTCGACCCAGATTCCGATCTGGCTGTAATTTCCGTGGATGTGCCTGAGGAAGAACTTGTGCCGTTGACTTTGGGTGACTCTGATGCCGCCAAAGTTGGGCAGTTAGTGGTCGCAATTGGCAATCCATTCGGCTTGAGCGGCACAACAACCTTAGGGGTTATCTCTGGGCGCGGCAGAATTCTGGATTCCTTGCGCACAACGGCTAGTGGAACGGCATTTTCCGCCGGTGATGTTATCCAAACTGATGCCTTGATTAACCCAGGCAATTCTGGTGGACCCTTGCTCAACTTAAATGGCGAAGTCATTGGCGTAAACCGTGCGATTCAAACCAGCGGTATAACGCTCACCGGTGAGGCTGCGAATACTGGGATTGGGTTTGCAGTTTCTTCGAACATCCTACGCAGAGTGTTGCCATCGCTGATCGAAAATGGTTATTACGATTATCCCTACTTAGGTCTTACTGCCCTCAACAGCCTGAGTTTGATGGTCATCGAAACCTTAGGTCTGCCGCAGGAAACCGGTGCCTACATCACCGACGTGGTTCCTGGCGGACCTGCCGACCAGGCTGGGCTGCGTGGCGGAACGCGCCGTACGAACATCACTGGGCTTTATGCTGGTGGTGACCTCATCGTTGCCGTAGATGGACGTCCAGTCAAGGAATTTAGTGATCTCCTCAGCTACATGATCTTAAACAAAGCCCCTGGAGATGTGATTACCTTTACAATCTTACGTGATGGCGAGCAAATGGAAGTACCAGTCACTTTAGGAAGCCGGCCATAACTATAGATTTGTTAAATTAATAAAGCGGCTGCTTTTATCAGGGCAGCCGCTTTATTTTTTCCTAGTGATTACGTCTAACGCGGTCTAGTTGGGATCTTATTCGTAACGCAAGGCTTCCACGGGTTGGAGGTTCGCTGCTCGGCGGGCAGGGTACCAGCCAAAAAACACGCCAACAGCAGCTGAAAATAGGGTCGCGAGTAAGATTGAGCTGACACCGATGACTGGCGCAAGCGGTGCTCCCGAATTAGCCGCGATCAAACCAACCAATGAAGAGAGCCCCCAGCCAAAAGCAATCCCAATCACCCCGCCAATTAGGCTCAGCATCGCTGATTCGGTCAAAAATTGCAGGAGGATATCAGACTTCCGTGCGCCTAATGCCTTCCGTAAGCCGATTTCGCGAGTGCGCTCCGTCACCGTAACAAGCATCATGTTCATAATTCCGATACCACCGACTAATAGTGAGATCCCGCCGATCCCGCTTAGCATGATCGTTAAAATCTGAGTAATGCTATTGGCGATCGAAAGAAAATCTTCCTGATTAGTGATTGTAAAATCGTCAGGTTGCCGTGGCGTCAGGCGATGAGAAGAACGCATAATTTCGCGCGTCTCTTGGATCGCCAAAGTCATGCTCTGACTATCCTGCGCTTGCACGATGATATAGTCTACTTCTTCCGAGCCAGCACTAGACTTAACTCGCATCTGCATGGAAGAAATGGGCATATATATCATATAATCCGGCGAGCTAAACTGGTTGCCGCCCTTGGGCTTAGTCACCCCAACCACGCGGAAAGGATGTCCATTAATGCGCAGGACAGTTCCTACGACGCCAGTGGATTTGCCTGTCAGCCGTTCAGCTGCACGCGGGCCAATGACGATAACCGAAGCTCTAGCTGACTGCTGCGTTTCCGTAAAAAATGAACCTTCTTGGATTTCTAAGTTAAGGATTTGCTGAATATCCGGTGTGGAACCTGTCACATTGGTCGAAAGTGTATCATTTCCATAGGTAATCGTCGTCGAGCTGAAGAGCACAGGTGCAACACGAGCAATGTGCGGTGCCCTCGCACGATTTGATAGGTTAGAGACATCGCTTAAGGTCAGTTTTTGCGGATTTGTAATATCTTCCATAATGTTGCCAGGCATCACGTAGAGAACATTCGTCCCAATGGATTCAATTTGACCCGCAATGGAGGCTTGCGCTCCCTGCCCGATGGCAAGTAATGCAATCACCGCCCCCACGCCAATGATGATCCCCAAAATGGTTAAAAACGAGCGCATGCGGTTGGCAGCAATGCTAGTCCATGCTTCTTTGAGGACGTGCAAAAAGTTCATGCTTCCTCCAAACCATCAACAATGACGCCATCGCGCAAATGGACAATGCGTTGGGTTTGCTCAGCGATGTTAGAGTCATGCGTAACAATTACCACAGTTGTGCCAATACGCGTATTGAGCTCTATCAACAAATCCATAATTTCCTGCCCTGATTTGGAATCCAAGTTACCGGTAGGCTCATCAGCCAAAATGATTGCGGGCTCATTGACAATTGCGCGGGCAATAGCAACGCGTTGCTGCTGACCGCCCGAAAGCTCGTTGGGTTTATGAAGCATGCGATCAGCTAACCCAACGCGTTCAAGTGCCTGACGGCTGCGTTCGCGCATGAGAGATTGATCCCGGCTGTAACGCAAGGGTAGTTCCACATTCTCCAGCGCCGTCGCACGCGGGAGCAAATTGTACTTCTGAAATACAAAGCCAATCTTCTCATTGCGCACCAAAGCGAGTTCATCATCAATTAACTCCGAGACTAACTGACCGTCTAAGCGATACTCTCCTGCTGTTGGAGAGTCTAAGCAGCCTACCATGTTCATCAATGTAGACTTCCCTGAGCCGCTTGGTCCCATGATGGCGATGACCTCGCCTGGGTAAACCTCTAAGTCAACGCCACGCAAAGCCGGCACTTCAATTTCACCAATGTAATAACTTTTATGCAGATCCCGGATATAAATTACCGGTTGTTGTGCATCTTGCTTTTCCATCATGACTGCTTATCTCCCGAATGGGTTTTGAATCATGGAAAGCAAACCGCTGGGCGGATTGAGAATTATCAACTCGCCTTCTTCAATCTCTGCTTTGGTAATTTCAAACTTTTCGTTGGAATAGCTGCCTACACTTACCTCAACCGGTACAGGCATATTATCCCGCAGCACATAGACCACATCTTTGCCTTGATAAGTCGTCAATGCCTGGCTCGGAACAGTGAAAACGTTTTGACGTTCTTCTGTGAGGATGGTTACACCAGCCGTCATGCCGGGCTTGATTTGATCTTGGCCATCGTCTAGAGCAATGGTAACGCGGTAGCTCACGACGCCAGTGCGTGCATCGCCTACATGATCAATCTCTACGACCTTACCCGTAAAAGTTTTTTCAAAAAATGCGTCAAAAACTAATTCCGCGGTTTGATCCAATTGAATATGGGGGATATCTACTTCCGAGATTGGCACATCCACATAAAGCTGGCTTAGGTCTGCGAGTTGGGCTGCCTGAGTCCCAGCAGAAACCACATCTCCTGGTTTGGTATAGATGGCTGTTAAAGTACCCTCAAAAGGCGCTTTGAGTTCAACCGAAGCTAAACGTTTGTTGATCGCCTCCAATTGCAACTCTAAACGTTCCTTTTCATCTGGATCCGGACCGTTTTTGATTTTTTCGAGCTTTGCCTGAGCATCCTCAATGCTTTGGTTTTGCACAGCAATTTGGGCATTCAATTCTTCAATTTGCTGGTCAATCACCTCTGGATCGCAAAAATCCAGCTCTGCCTTTGTAGAGCGCACTCTTGCTAGGTTTTGCTCGGTCGGGTTATTTTGATAAGTCTCTATCGCATTTTCATAATTAGTGCGCAAGTTGTTTAGCCTCCAGACGGTGCATACACGTTCTTCCAAGATTTCCAGTTCATGCTGGAGCGTGGAAAGCGTCGATTGTGCCTGGGTGATGTTGGCTTGCAGTTGCGTACGCTGCAACGCTGTGTTACCCTCTAAGTCCTCTAGGGCTTTTTGAATAGAGATTTTATCCGCACGCGCCTGAATAATATCCAGGGGTAAGTCATTTTCACCCAATTTCAAAATGACCTGATCTTTGCGCACCGAATCACCAACGGTTAAATCAGACTGGTCTACCGTGCCGCTAGTCTGCCAAATCAGCACCGCTTGATGTTTCGGGCGCACTGTTCCAGTCCCGTTCACGCTGCTAACAAAAGTCTCGCGGCTGTAGGGCACCGTCTCCAATTGTGCTAATGTTTGCAGTCCTTGCTGGTATTGCCGGTACTGAATGAAAGCAAAAATCGCTATGGCAACGACCAAAATTAATATGATCGTCCAATTAGTTTTTCCGCTTCTTTTCCGTTTTTGTGTTTTTACTTCTTCAGCCATATCTTCTCCATAATAATTAAGGTGTCTTAATTTATCATTGAACTATCGGATTTTTATTAAAATGCGTTATACAACGCTTTTTTTACCCAGGTTAATACTTAAATGAGCTTCTATTTTACTTGATAAGGGCAGAAACAGCCTTAAACGTAGGATGTTGGGCATCACTCATCAAAGCGAAGAGTGTCATTTCCACCGTAGTCAGATGCACTCCAGAAGCCAAGAGCTCTGCCAATGCCGTACTTTTATCACTCAGCCGACGCGAAGACACAGCGTCAGCGACTATGTAAACTTCGAATCCATCTGCAAGCAGATCCAGAGCGCTTTGATAGAGGCAAATGTGCGCCTCGAAGCCGCAAAGCAACACTTGCTTGCGACCAAGAGCTTGCACAGCCTGCCTGACTGCCTGGTCACGCCATATGCTAAAGCTCACACGCGGCAGATCTGCTTGCTCTGGCAGCAAACTTGCAATTTCCGGGATGGTATGCCCGATTTTTTCTGGGGCTTGCGCTGTGAGCAGGGTTGGAACCCCAAGCAGCTTTGCCCCCTGCACGAGGATGCGAATACGCTCAATTGCAGCTTCACTCTCAGCCACCACTCGGGCTAAGCGTCCTTGGGCATCGACGATAATCAAAAGGGAATCTTCTATATCTATCATATTCATTTCTTTCAGCGAGCATCAGTTCACCAATCCAATCTTCGCTATTATAACGGATAACGTTGTGTCCTCGGATTATCCCATCTACAACAAGGATATAATCAACCCCTGGAGGAAAAGCTGTGACAGATATCCGCAGAGGGCTGCAAATCATCGGCAAAGCATTCAGCTTATGGTGGCAGGATTGGAGCAACCAAGAATTGGTCAGTTTGGCTTTCATCCTGCTCAGCCTGACGGTACTGGGTTTTGCGCCAGCGCTATTTGGGGTTTTTCATCAAGCTTTAGATCTGACACACGGCATTCGCACTAGTATTGCCGGCTGGTGGGAAGGGGTCAAGATGTACCTCAAAGATAGCCTGCTGTGGGGCTTGCTCAATTTGACTGCATTGGCGATATTCGCCTTTACCCTGTGGTTTTATGCCAATAGCAGCTTCGGTTTTGCGCCTTATCTGGTCATTCTGATTTCAGTTTTAGCCATTGGCTGGTTTGTGTGGCAATTTATTTCTATAGCATGTTACTTCCTCCAAGCCGAGCGCAGCCTAAAGCTGGCTTGGAAAAATGGCTTTGCGGTACTGCTCTCCAAACCGCTGCTTGTGCTCCTGCCTGGCTTGCTGGCTGGTAGCCTGGTGGTGCTTTCGGTGCGCTTTTTCATTCCATTGATGATCGGTTCACCCGCACTGATTAGCCTGATTGCGCTCCTCTGCGTACAGAGTTACACCAGGGTTGACACTCCGGTTGAACACTCCTAAACTAAACCATTTTTTGCCCATAAGCCGTGTTAAAATTAACCAAGTTATTCCATTTTTATAGTCAACCTTTATCAGGAGAATATTATGGCAAGGAAAGTGCTGGGGTACATCCAACTTATCTGGACGTGTAGTTATTGCGGCACTCAAAACCCTGGGGCGATAAAATCCTGCACGCAATGCGGCGCACCGCAAGCTCCTGATGTCCAATTTGAAAAAGTGGATGCAGAAACCTTCGCGTTTATCAAAGATGAGGCGTTGATCCGCATGGCACAAAAGGGTGCAGATAAGCACTGCCCCTATTGTGGCACACGGAATAGTATCGACGCCGAAACATGCGTTGAATGTGGAAGTGACATCACCAGCGGCGCTAAGGCGCGTGAGAGCGGAGAGAGAATAGAAACTCGGGCAGCTAATCAAAATCCACCCACACCTCCAAAGCGCCCTCAGCCTTTTCTGAGTGTCATCATCCTCGTGGTACTCGCTGGGTTAGTTTTCCTTATCATTAACCTCACCCGAACGGACCAGGTGACGGCGGTAGTAAGCGCAGTTTCTTGGCAGCGCAGTCAAGTCATTGAAGAATATCAACGTGTTGAACGCAAAAGCTGGGAAGACGCGATTCCCTCCAATGCAACATTAGTAAGTTGTGCGCTGCAATATCGATACGATTCCGACACACCCCGTCCAATCGCAACGGAAGTATGCGGCGAGCCTTACACTATCGATACGGGCACAGGTTTAGGTCAAGTTGTTCAGGATTGCGTTTATCGGGTATATGAAAACTATTGCACCTATACAACCATGGATTGGCTGCCAGTGGAGACTCTCGTCACATCCGGGGAAGATTTGCGTCCGTATTGGCCAACTTTTGAGCTTGCTAACGAACAACGGCAAGGGAACAGCACAGAACGTTATGTAATCACCTTTTCCGCAGCGGGTGATTCCTTTACCTATTCCACCACTGATGAAAACTTGTATTTACAAGCGCAGCCAGGCAGTACTTGGTTACTTGATATTAACCAGTTCAATCATGTGGTTTCTGCTGCACCTGCGCAATAATCTTTAGGCTGCCTACTTATCTCCACGAATCATGAGCCAGTCGTCGCCGCTTTTAATGGCATAATGGGGCAGCCAAGCCAAACCAAACAGCTCCAGGACGATGTCTTTTTTGAGGGGCGGTACACTTACCTCCCGAATGGTGCCAATCGATTGGGTGCTTTGGGTCTGGAGTGCGTCAATTTCAGCCTGCATCTGCTTATCTAAGTCAGCTAATTCCGCCTCGTATTTTTTAATCATTTGCTCTGATTCTTTTACGCCGGCTTTTGCCGTAGAAGTAAGGCGCCGTTTTGTCATCGATGTGCTCAAGTTGCTTTTTCTACCTTTAAACAATTTGGCAACATTCTCAATCCCTTTAACTGCCTCCTCAGAGCGGCGTTGCTTCAATACATCCTGATCCCGTTCCAATTCCAGCTCTTCGCGCATCTTTTTGTCTTCGATGGTCTTCTTTAGTTTGGCATACTTCTGCTTTATCTTCTCAACGGCTTCTGCGCTGCTTCCCTGGCTGGATTTTTTGCAGCGTTCTTCGAAAGCTTCACGGCTCTCGCCAGGCTCGGAGACGAGCTTGAGAGTATCGTTTTTGAAAAGTGTAAGCGTTTGCGTGCGGTAAACCCATTCGATAAAATCTTTTTTCAGCGTACTTATGTTCACTTCATCATCAAAAGGATAGCTCAGATCGCCAAAGGTCGCCTCGGGAAGCGGCTGGCTTTCCAGCTCAGCAGGGTCAATAGGCTCCACACGGTAATCCTCCCAGCGTACCAATCCGCGGGTCTCCAGCTTAGGGAGGCACACACCTACCTTCACCTGGGTATCCAGGTTATAGGTGCGGTTGGCAAAATACACATTAGCCTGCCCTAAAAGCGCTGGCTGATAATGCACAACCGCATGAGAAGCTGCCCCCGAGAGGTTAATACCTTGGTTTTTAAGTGCCTCCGATAGAGTTCGCTTAAGTGGCAGGTAATAAACCTCCACCTGGGAACTCAGTTTAGGTTCCACAGGCTTGCCAGGCAAATCAACGCCCTTGGTACCAAGGATTTCTTCTTTCTTGACTGCACTGGCGGCATGCCCTTCAGGTGTTGCGCCAACCAAGGCGTTTAACGCCTGTAATTTGTTGCGCGTAATTGGACCCGCCAAGTAGTTCATTGCCCAGCGTGTGGTAAATACTGCTGGCGCTTTTGCGTGCACGTTGTGCAGCAAAAAGACGCGCTTCCCTAAGGCTGAGATGGTTTTGTCAAAATAGCTCCGATCCAAAACGCCTTGCAAGCTCTCCAAGCCATCGAGCAGGCGTTGTTTATCCTGGTCGGTCTGCAGCTTCCCAATAATCCAAGTGCCCGTATTTGAAAGCGCCTTGTAATCCAGATCAATCGGGTTTTGAGTCGCCAATACCATGCCTAAGCCGAAAGCACGGGCTTGCTTGAGTAAACGCAGGATAATCGGCTTACTAGGTGGGGCTGCCACTGGCGGCAGGTAACCCACAATCTCATCAAAATAAACCAGAGCGCGCAGGTTTGATGTGCCAGGTTGGCTGCGCATCCAAGTTTCAATGGCAGAATAAAGTAGGGTAACAAAAAACATGCGTTCTTCATCAGCCAAATGGGCTAAATAGAAGACGCTATGGCGAGGCTTACCTTCAGGTGTGTAAAGGAAGGCGCCAATATCCAAGGGCACGCCTTCCAGCCAGCTTTCAAAAGCCGGGGCTGCTAAAAAGTTATTTAGCAGCATTGCCAATTCGAAACGTTCTTTTTCTGGGTAAAACTTGGAGAGCGGAAAAACGCCCAACTTGTCAAACGGCGGGGTTTGCGTTTGTAAGATAAGGCTCTCCAGGTCCAGGTCTTGCCCCTTGCTCCAGGCAGCCTCAAAAATATTTGCCAGCAAAATGTGCTCGCGAGAGCGCACGAGGTCCAGGTTTTTAAACCCCACCAGCTCCAGCAGCGCCGTTACGGTGCTAGAAATGTTCTCACGCAGCATTTCCTTGTTTTCTTCCCATGGTATTTGTGGACATTTGAGGGAGGAGAGAATGCTGACCGGAATAGCCGAGTTGGAGCCGGGCGAATAGATCGCATAGGAGACATTTTCAGCCAATTTCTGTAGGCGGGCTTTATCAATGCCCCAATCTGCTAAGCCTTTAGCCCAAGTAGCAGCAGTATCGGCAGCAGCTTGCTCCACTGATTTACCTTCACGTGCCGCTGCATCCTGCTCGATCCAAGGCGCGAAATCCTCGGGTAATAGATCCGGGAAATGCAGCAAATGATTGGTGAGGTCACCTTTGGGGTCAATTAAAATCGCAGGGATGCCTTGCAGGGCAGCTTCTTCCAGGAGGATAATGCCCATCCCCGTCTTGCCAGAGCCAGTCATGCCAGTGATAACCGCATGGGTCGTCAGATCGGCAGGGTCATAAAAGATGGGTTTTTCAGTTAAGGCTTGCTTGGCAGCCAGGTCATACTCGCAGCCAAAAAAGAATTTAGAGGGATTACTCGCCATGGCAGCTCCTTGGGAAAGTTCGGACTTTAATATAAGTATACTTCAAGAAATACGCACCAACTTAAGCAAATTAGCGATGTAAGAGCAACATGATAATGTCCTAAAGTGGCAAAATAAAAAAGTCTTAATTAAGAATAGGAGCAATATAATCGTTGTTCGATTACCCAGAGTATTTTCAAAGGAACATTAAAATCATGATGAACAGTGTACGAGTAGCCTTTCCCCTCTTACTCCCCTTCCCAGCGAACTAATATTTATTAATTATCCTCATTAACTACCGCTGGGACGGGGAGTTGATGTTTGAAAGAGGGCTGCGCCCTCTTTCAAACTATTTTCCCTTCCCCAGCGGCTGAGCCGCGGAACAAAAAACCGCTTGCCGCTGGGGAAGGGTCAGGGTTAGGGTCACTGTAAAACATTATAGACAAGAAAAAATAAGATGGTTAGTTTTGAGAAAAAAACATACTAAAGGCTTTATCCACTTACTAGGACATTTTAAAATTGCCCGCATTAGAATATTTCTATTTAGCCTTGACACCCAGGCAACTTAGCGGCATTTTAGTTTTCATTTAACATTTCAATGTATTGGTATTTAGGGGAGAAAAAAGTACTTTTCAAGCTGTAGGGCATTCAAAGAAGGTAAGACCTCTTCTGCTGCGGAGAAATCCTGATCAAGCGTCACAGGATTGGGAACTGCCACCGCACGAATGCCTGCCCTTTGGGCTGCCAAAATTCCGTTATAGGAGTCTTCCAGCACAAGCGCACGCCCAGCGAGAACAGTTAAGTTTTCTAATACTTTCAGGAAGATATCTGGTTCTGGCTTGCTCACTTGCACATCGTCAATGGTCACGATGGTATCAAACTGGCTCAAAAGGTTTAAGCGTTGCAGGTGACTATGCACCCAGTCCCGGGGAGAGCTGGAACCAACCCCTAAGGAAAGCCCTACCTTTTTCGCCTTAGCGATGAGCTCCACAACGCCAGGCAAAGCCGGCTCTTGGTTGATCACTTCAATGCTCTTTGCTTGGACCAACTCCCATAACTCCTCGGGCGTGGTTCCATGATCGAGCAAGCGGGCAAGCTCCTCCGCTGGCTGGTAGATCTGCGAACCATACGTCCCGATAATAGCTTGATAGCGTTTAATATCAAACTTGCCGCCTGCTTGGGCAAACAAGCGCTGCCAAATGCGCATCTCGGGCGTTTCGGTATCTAAGATGAGCCCATCAAAATCAAAAATCAATGCGCCATTCACGAGTACTTCCCCTGAGAGTGTTTCAACAACGAAGATTTCGATTTCCCCAATAGCCATGGCGCTGTAGAATGATATCTTCCACAGTTACGAAGGCGTTAGGATCCACATCTAAGACGACTTTTTGGGCTTCGTCTGCTTTTTTGCGCTGGACAGAGCAATTCAATAGGATGACCGTACCATCTTTTCCTTGTGCGGGGATTTCCGTGACCGCAAAGTCATGCTCGCGCAGAGCTTGGGCAATCTCTTTTCCGTGAGTACGGCTGATAATGCTAATCTGAGAATAGCCTAAGGCTAAGCGCTTTTCGATTTCCATGCCAACCACATTGCCAGTGGCAAAGCCAGCAGCATAGGCAACGATATAGAGGATATTATTAAGATTATCCAGCACTGCCCCCATGGCAATCACAAAGAGAATTGTCTCGAAGAATCCAAGAATCCAAGAAATCCACTTCATGTTACGCATGGTCAACATAACGCGCAGCGTATCCATGGCAATATTGATCACGCGCAAAACAAAAATGATCAAAGCACCTAACCATGGGGAAATAGAAAGAAAATCAGGCATAACCGGTACCTCGCACTTTAATTATTCTCAGGCTTGCTCTTGTTCTGGTTCCTCTTCAGTCATTTGAATTGCAGGTAAATAGAGCTCATTCATATATTGTTTGACCATACGGGTGGTGGAAAAGCGTGGGGTAAGCGTTTTGATGCTTTCCTTAATCCGCTCGATCCAATCTCCGGGTAAGCCGTCTGCAGAGCGCATGGTGTAGTAGAGGGGTACAATCTCGTTTTCAAGGGTGTCATAAAGGCTCTCAGCGTCGGCTTTGTCTTGTTCGTCTTGATTATCCGAAACGGTAGAATCGCCAATCGCCCAGCCATTCGCGCCATTGTATCCTTCTGCCCACCAACCATCCAAAACTGAAAAGTTCAGAGTGCCATTGAGCGCAGCTTTTTGTCCGCTTGTGCCCGAAGCTTCACGCGGACGGCGGGGGGTATTGAGCCAAACGTCCACACCCTGCACCAAATAACGTGCCATATCCATATCGTAGTCGTCCAAAAAGACTAACCTGCCGCCAAAGCGCGCATCCTTCACGTGCCGATAGACTTCTTGAATCAAGAGCTTAGCCGGCTCATCAGATGGATGGGCTTTACCCGCAAAGACTATTTGGACTGGCTTGCTCGGGTTAGTTACAATGCGCAACAAGCGGTCCACATCCGTAAAGACTAAATTAGCCCGTTTATAGGTAGCAAAGCGGCGCGCAAAACCAATCGTCAGCGCATACGGATCTAACAAAACCCCGCTGGCAACAGTCTGTACGGGGTGAACGCTGCCAGCTTGCCAAGCATCCCGTGCACGGTTGACCATGTACGCAACCAGTTTTCGCTTGAGGTGCCGGCGCACACGCCACAATTCCGCATCTGGGATTAAGTCCACCCGTTGCCACATTTCCTCGTCATCAATATGTTCATACCAATCTGGGCTAAGGTACCGCCGGTATAGTAAGGCGAGCCGACGTGCCAGCCATGTACGCGTGTGTACGCCATTGGTGATGTAGGTGATCGGAACTTCATCCACGGGTTTATCTGGCCAGAGCTCGTGCCACATCTGCTTGGAAACTTGCCCGTGAATTTTAGAAACACCGTTGCGGAAGTTCGATAGTTTAAGCGCTAACTTCGGCATACTAAAGGCTTCCCCACCCCAGTCTTGCTTGATACGGGCAATATCCATAAATTGTTCGCGATCCAAACCCAACTGTGGCCATAAATTGGCAAAGTATTTCTCCATCAGCCAGAGGGGGAACTCATCGTTCCCAGCCGGTACCGGAGTGTGCGTGGTAAAAACGCTGGAGTGCTTGACAAGATCTATCGCCTCGTCAAAAGTCTTGCCTTGCTGTACAAGCTCCCGTGTGCGTTCTAGCGTCAAAAAGGCAGAATGCCCCTCGTTCATGTGATAAATGGTAGGGTTGTGCCCCAAAGCTTTCAGCGCGCGGAAGCCGCCAATGCCCAGTAAGATCTCCTGAGAGATGCGGAGCTCTGGGTCACTGATATAGAGCCGATCGGTCAGCTGGCGGTCATTCGGGTTATTCTCGGGGATGTTGGTTTGAAGAAGGACCAACTTTACGCGCCCGACATTGAGTTCATATAAACGGGCAAATACCGTCCTACCAGGTAGTTCCACAGAAATTTTGATGGGTTCATGGTTTTCATCATAAAGCGCAATGAGCGGTAAATCGTCATAGACAATTTGAACATTACGAGCTTCTTGCCAGCCATCTTCGGTGATTTTTTGTGAAAAGTAGCCGTAAGTATAGAGGAAACCGACACCTACAAGGGGAATGCCCAAGTCGCTCGACTCCTTAAGGTGATCACCTGAAAGCACGCCTAACCCACCGGCATATACCATCAAAGATTCGTGCAGCCCATATTCAAACGAAAAGTAAGCAATTTCCTCATCTAACAGATTAGGGTAAGTATGGCTGAACCAGGTGTCCTTGGATTTCATATACGTATTAAATTCACGGAGAATGCGGTCGTATCGCCCTAAAAAGTAGCGATCTTTGATCAAGCCATCATAGGTTGTTGGGTCCACAGTACGTAGAAAGACCACGGGGTTGTGGTGCGACCGCTCCCAGAGCAGCGGATCAATCTCTTTTAACATGCGGGCTGCTTCGGGGTTCCACGCCCACCATAAGTTGTGGGCAAGGTCAGCCAGTTTCTTGATGCGGTAAGGCAAGTCAAAACTGTTTGGTATCTCTCGGATAATTTTTTCCATAAATCAACTCTTTTTCTATAAATATGTATATCAGGCAACGTTAAATTAAAGCTTGCAGTTGCCTGCAAAACGACCTAAATCATATCATACTTTCATCGCGGAGGTGTAAACCGCGTAAAAGTGTTAGTTCTTGCCGGTAAAGCTCGGCGCACTCATAAAAACCATGCGGCAAATGCGCGTATCGGACATACGGCTGCGCAGCCGCTGATCGATTTCTCCGGGCATAATCGCCGTGGTGATGACCGTGGGTAACTCCGCATTATAGCGATAGTTAAACAATTGATACAGTTTTTCTCGTGCCCAGGGAGTAGCAGATTGGGTCCCTAAGTCATCCAAGATTAACAAACGCGAGCGGCGGATCTCCTCAAAGCGTTGGTCAATACTCACTGGGCTGTTTGGTGCGTATGCAGCCCGCAAGTGGTCTAGCAGGTCCGGCACCACCACCATAAGCGGTGGAAAACCCAATCCAGCTTGGTAATTGCCAATCGCCGCGGCTAAATGCGTCTTACCGCAGCCGTAAGGGCCTAAAAATACCAACCAGCCTTGTGGGTTCTGGGCAAAGGCTTGGGCAGCTTCGAAAGCTTCTTTTAAGGAGGCTAAGTCACTTGGATCAATATCTTCGTTTCGGCGCAAGCTAAAGGTGCCAAAAGTTTGCTTACTGTGCAAACTAAGCGTTGAAAGCTCCGGGTGGCCAATATCATCCGTCGGGTTGCGATAATCCGGCGCTAAAATCTCCACGCGGGTCACTAGCTCTGGGTCCATCAGCCGCGAGCGAATGCGGCCCTCAAAGCTCGAGAGCGGGTTATTGCTGGTAATCACCGTCGCTAACTGGTTGATATAACGATAGTTTAAGATCTGAAAAAGCTTCTCTTGCGCCCAACTGGTGGCGTTTTGCGTGCCAAAATCATCCATGATTAGCAAAGGGATGTTACGGATTTCTTCGAAGCGCTGCTCAAAGCTATCTTCGCTGCCTTCAGAGTAGGAAAAGCGCAGCCAATCGAGCAAGTCCGGCACGGTTAAAAATAAAGTTGAGACGCCCATCGAGACTGCTTGATTAGCGATCGCTGCAGCCAGGTGCGTTTTACCACAGCCATATTTACCCAAGAGCAGCAGCCAGCCACGTAAGGTGCCGGCAAAGTTCATGGCGCTGTTATAAGCCTGTTCAAGTGAATCAGCCTGAAGCGCCCCTAAGCCAATCCTCCCCCGCGGCTTGAAATTATCAAACGTAAGATTTTTAAGCGCGCCTAAGTTGCTCAGCTGAAAGAGCTGATCACGCCGCATAGCTGTAACTTCTTTTATGCGACAGGAGCAAATTTCTAACTTCCCAAAACGGGGATCATCAAAGGGGACGTCTGTGCTTACAAAGCCTAATCCATGGCAAATCGGGCAGTTCGGGTCACCCAAGCTGTAACGATGCCTTGAAGAAAAATCCCCTTCAGCTTGATTTCCCACTGCGCCGTTTTCGCTGCTCTTGATAGAGGCGGCGATATTCTTCAACGATTGATCCTTCTTGTTGCTTGCTTGTGGTTTCACGTCCTCGTTCCTTCCAGGCGTTTAGGATTGCGCGCACATAGCGCCAGCTGCGTTTATTCCGCTCGACCGCTTCAGCCACGGCAGCTTCTATCCACTCATATGGATATTCAGCTTCATCTTCCTTGAGCATTTCTGCCATGATTGGCGTAAGCGGACCGATATGGGCTTCGTATAGTTTAAAAATATTTGGGCGTTCTTCCAAGGGCAGCTTGGAAATCACCAAGCCGCCGTTTAATTTTTCCTGCCCGGAGGTGAGCCTCTCGAGCCATTTCCGCCCTTGCGGCGTACCAGGTAGAAAGTAAATTTTCTGGTTCTGTTCATCTTTATAACTGAGGATAAAGCCTGCTTGCAAGGCTTGTTCGAGCGCGTGTTGACAGGTTTCCTTTTGTCCATCAAAGAGCAATTCGGCTGCTTCCAGCATCACTGAGCTTTCCACAGCAAGGTTATCGGCTGATCCCAGCAGGTCAAACAGGTTTAGCACTATCAAAATAGCCTCACGGTCGAGGGGGCTTTGGGCTAAGCTGCGCAAGAAATCAGCTGGCAATGCCAATTTTTTGGTTTGATCACGCTCAAAACCCAGTGGTGTTTTGCTTACACTCATGTGCCTTCTATCATGCAGGGATATTACCCTTGTATAAGTCGTGGAACATTGCCAGTGGTTCAATGAATACTAATTCAATACCGCTGTGAACTGGCCCATTACGGTGTTTGGCAACCGATAATTTAGCTTTATTTCGATCAGGGCTGTCTTGTTCGGTTATATGAGGCCGGTTAATAAACATGACAATATCAGCATCCTGCTCCAAGCTGCCCGATTCACGCAAGTCGGAAAGCACCGGGTTCTTATCTTGGCGGCTTTCAATCGCGCGGGAAAGCTGTGCGGCTGCCAGGACGGGGACATCCAAGTCCCGCGCCAATCCTTTAAGGGCACGTGAGATATACGAAACCTCCTGCACGCGGTTTTCGGTGCGCACCCCGCCAGACATCAATTGTAAATAATCCACAATAACAAGATCCAGTCCTTGCTCTTTCAGGCGCATACACTTGGTATGCAATTGCATGGGGGTGATGGCAGGAGTGTCATCCACGTAGATGTGCGCTTCGCTGAGCAGCTCCAAGGCATGCATAGCCAAATCCATCTCACTGTTACTCATGCGTGCAGACCTCAGTTTTTGTGAGTCTATGCCTGTCAACTGGGCTAAAAGGCGTTCGAGCACTTGTTCTGCCGACATTTCAAGTGAAAATATCGCAACGTTACGCTTAAGTTCCAAGCCGACATACCGGGCAATACCTGTTAAAAAACCCGTTTTTCCCATGCCTGGCCTTCCAGCAACGATAATAAAATCCGAGCGATGCAGCCCATCAAGCACAACATCCACCGACTTTAAGCCTGTGCCTAAACCGCTCAATTCGCCCGTGTGTGTACTCTTTTCGGATAGCCGTTCGATGAAGTCCCGGACCACATTGCTAACCGGGACTAGACCACTCTTATAGCGGCTCTCACTGATTCCGAACACCGATCGCTCTGCCATTTCAATGGTCGTATCGATGTCAAAATCTTTACGGTAAGCCAACTTGGCAATGTCATTGGCAGAAGCGAGCAGGCGGCGGCGGACGGCTAAATCGTTTATGCTTTTGGCATAATACTCAGCGTGTAAAGAGGATGGCACGCGATTTGCTAAACCAGCGAGATAATCAATCCCACCTGTGTCATCAGCGTGATTTTGGGCAATGAGTTCATTGTGAACCGCAAGCGCATCAATAATATGCTCAGTCGCATACAGATGTTGGAACGCTTCCCAAATATATTGATGGCTCTTATAGTAGAAATCACTTGCCTCAACGATTTGAGAAACATCCAAATAAACATCTTGATTAATCAGGACTGCGCCTATCAGCGCTTCTTCCATCTCCCGATCAAATAGCTGCCCGGGAAGTAAATCGCCCTCACTGCTCATATATTGATCTTGATCACTCATCCCTGCTCCTAACCCTGACATAGCATGTGCTTAGAACACGGTAATAGGATATTACTGGGGGCTAAGATCTTCACCATCCCCCTGATCCTCTGTTGGATTAATATCTTCGTCCTCATCCTCGGATTTTTCCGGTTTTTGCTTGTTCAATTGATCAAAAAAATCCTCAAATACTGAGAGGTCGCCAGGCAGCTCTGCGCTTTCGCTGCCTTCATCCAACTCTTCGGAGGTTTCAGGTTCAGGCCGGATGCCGGCACGTTCCAACACATCTTCATCCACAAATATTGGCACACCTGTGCGGACCACAAGGGCGATCGCATCCGATGGGCGGCAATCAATCCGTTTTTGGGCGCCATTCTGATCGATGATCAAGTTGGCGTAATAGGTATCCGACTCCAAAGTAGTGATTTCTACTGAAATCAAACGGGCATCCAATGAGCTAATCAAATTCTTCATCAGGTCATGCGTCAATGGACGCGCCGTTTCGATCTTCTGCAAGGCAATCGTGATGGATTCGAACTCAAAGAGACCTATCCATATCGGCAGGTACAGCTCATCTTCTTTATCCTTCAGCACCACAATGCGGTCTTGATTGATCAGGCTGACTCTTACACTGTTGATGACACATTCTCTCATTTTGCCCATATTTACTCGCTTAACTTTAATGACAACTGAAATTAGAATTTGATTCTAACACGGCATTCAAAACTGTAATCCTATTTTACCACCCTGTATTTCAGCGCCCTTCGGGAATAATGAGAAGGTTGTAAGAGCAAAGTTATAATGTCCTAAAGTAGCAAAATAGTAATGTCCTGATTATCAATCTTTAAATCGCTTAGTTTATAACGATCTCAAGACATAATCGCAATCCCCACCCCTTTGGTTCCCCTCCCCAGCGGCTGGTTTCAGATTTAACCTGACTGACCGACGCTGGTGAGGGGAAAAATGCTTGCAGGTGAGGGCATCCTGAGATTATTCACCTTTCAGAGGCTGGAGGTGATCCATGGACAAGCGTTTTTCAGCCTATTCATGCAACATAATTGACAAGAAGAGGATGAAGGTTAAATTTCCAAAGAAAACCCATACTGACAACTTTATCCACTGAACAGGACATTTCTAAATTGCCAGCATTAGGACATTTCTAATTAGCCATAACAGGATTAATGAGAATATAATAGTCGATAAAGTAAGGTGAACCAATGGTTTCCTTACACTAATTTCTTGTGTTACAAACATACAGCATTCCAAAATGATGGAAAGTTCGGCTCGATTGTTAATGACCAACGATTAATTGTGAGATTGCGGCTTTTTTACATTTTTTCTTCTTGGCTTCAGGTTTATTAAGCTATAATATGTATGAGCGCAAGCTTAAACAAAGTTTTTCGTTTTGCTAACAGGGTTTTAATAGCTTGTTTCGCTAACTCAAGGCGCACTATTGTGTTTACCTTAAAATTGGTTTAGTCATCGACTTTACCGCACCAGCTCGTAAATGAGGTATTTTGTTAGCAAATAATCAAGTAAAAGTTTTATGCATTGAAGGTAAAAGAAATCATAATTTTGCCTTCGCCGATGAACTCGCAAAGCGGGGTTATTGGGTGAAATCTGCCAAAAATGGGACTGCGGGCTTAAATTTACTTCTAGATTTCACCCCATCGATCGTTATCATTAACGCTGCCTCGTTGCGCACAGATGGCTCCCGCATTATCAAGCGCTTTCGCAATTGCTTGCCAAAATGCCCAATTGTTTTGATTGTCCCCGATCATGCTGATTTCGCTGAGAACCCCGAAGTTAACATTGTCCTCCAGCTGCCTTTCACCGTTCAAAAGCTGATCAACCGCATGCGTCTCTTTCAGCACAATAGTGAGGAAAATATCTGCACAGTTGGGCCATTGCAACTCAATACTGCTTCAAATTTAGTTACCTATAATGGTAAAGAAACTTCCCTCACACCTCGGCTCACGCAGCTCTTACTTGAGTTGATGAAAAAACCTGGTGAGGTAGTACCCCGGGGCATCCTTTTTCAGCGAGTGTGGGAAACCAATTATATCGGCGATACGCGCACTTTAGATGTGCACATCAGCTGGCTGCGGCGCGCACTCGAGGACGATCCACATCATCCGGCGTTGATCCGAACGGTGCGCTCTGTCGGCTATAAACTTGACTTGTAAAAACTTTTCATTTCCCAAATAGATTTTTCAATCCCCTTCTATGGGCTTTTTTGTGCTCGCATCAATCGAAGAAAATAAAAAAGGCGGCCAGCTTTAACTGCAGCCTCTAAAAAGTCACTTTTCTTTATGGAATCCCAGTGACGAGAGCTAACAAAATCCCACCGGCTATCACACTGCCTAACTGCCCAGCAGTATTAGAGCCCATCGCGTGCATGAGGATGAAGTTGGAAGGGTCTTCTTCCAATGCCATCTTGGCAGAGAGCCTCCCAGCCATCGGGAAAGCGCTAATCCCGCAAGCACCAATTAACGGATTCACCTTGCCATGGGTAATCACTGCCATCAGCTTGCCAAAAAGCAAACCCGCTACAGTGTCAATTACAAAAGCAAGCAGCCCTAAACCTAAAATGGCTAATGTGTTCCAATTTAAGAAGCTTTCAGCAGTCATTGTGGAGCCGATAGCTAACCCTAAAAAGAGTGTGGCAATGTTGATGAGCTCATTTTGCACCATTTTACTCAGTCGCTCGACCACCAATGCCTCGCGCAGCAGGTTGCCGAGCATGAGTGCCGCCATCAACGGCGCCGCATCGGGTGCCACCAACGCCACTAACAGCGTGACTAAGATCGGAAAAATAATCAACGTCAGACGGGAAACGGGTTTGGGGCTATATTCCATGCGGATGAGGCGTTCTTTACGCGTGGTCATCAATTTCATTATGGGCGGCTGAATGATGGGGATCAGGCTCATATAGGAATACGCTGCCACAGCGATAGGTGCCACAATTTCCGGAGCTAACTTTGTGCCTACGAAGATTGCCGTTGGTCCGTCAATGGCGCCAATCACCCCAATCGAAGCAGCCTGGTTGAGCGGAAAGCCTAAAGCTAAAGCCAAGAGCAAGGTGCCATAAATCCCAAACTGACCAGCAGCCCCGAGCAGCACCATACTAGGCTGTGAGAGCAGCGGGCTAAAGTCTATCATTGCACCTACGCCGATAAAAATCAGCAGCGGAAAGAGCTCCGTGCTAATCCCGGCATCATAAATAACTTTCATAAAACCGACTTGGTTTGACATGCCCAAGTTCGCCATTAAGCAGCCAAACCCAATCGGCAGCAACAGCACGGGTTCATATTCTTTGACAATGGCTAAAAAAATTAAAATCAGCCCAACGAGGATCATCACGGCATTGCCCCATGTGAATGATGCAAAACCTTTAGAGAGTTCGGTAATCAGGTTGGTCAAATCCATGTTGGCAATCCTTTAGCTTTCGTAGGTGAACATCAACTGGTTGTGCTGAACTTGATCGCCGGTTTTTATGTGCACTTCCGCAATCGTGCCATCCCTGCCGGCACGGATTACATTTTTCATCTTCATAGCTTCCAGCGTACAGAGTGGCTGCCCAGCCTTGACCGCATCTCCTGGCTTTACTTTAATCTCCACAATCACCCCTGGCAAAGGCGAGCGTACTTCTTGCATGGAAGCAGCGGTTTGGGTTGGAGCAGCAGCTGGCTTTGCCGCAGAAACCGCTGCAGGAACCGACTGTGCCTGTACGGGCTGTGGTGCAGTTTCCTCTGGCCAAACCTCAAAGATCTGACCATCAACCTCGGCTTTGACCGGTCTGGCATGTAAATCCTCAATTTTTACCGAATAAGTTTTCCCTGCGATGGTTACGTTGATATTCATCCTCTCCGTCCTCTAATCCCTTGGTTGATTTGCTGCAGGCGACCCGTGAGTAGCCATTGGCTGGTTGGAGCAGCGCCAGCCTTCTGCTCAATCTGCTGGCGGGCGCGCGCCTGCGTTAGGGCAAAAACCACAGCCACAGCGGCTGCTTCGGCTTTGTAATCAGTTTCAGTTGGAGGCTCCGCGGGCTGCTCAACGGCTTCTACTTCTGGTGATTTGGTGCGTGTGGTGAGCAAAACGAGGAGTGCCATAATCCCCCAGAGCGCTAAAATCATCAAAAACACCAAGCCCATGCCTATCCCAGCGATTGCTAAACCTTGTAACAAGATGTTTGTCATGATGAGCTGCCTTAGACGGGCATATTGCCGTGTTTGCGTGCGGTGGTACTTTCCACCTTATTAGCCAGCACATCCAGCGCTTCAATGAGCTTCTGCCGCGTCTGCGCCGGCTCAATGACCTCATCGATATAGCCAGCATGCGCTGCAGCATAAGGGTTCAAGTATTTCTGGCGGTACTCTTCTTCCAAGCGCTTGCGCTCGGCTTGTGGGTCTGCTGCTGTGCTGATCTCTTTGCGGTAAAGGATATTGACCGCCCCCTCTGCCCCCATCACCGCGATTTCTGCGCTTGGCCAGGCGTAGGTAATATCCGTGCCCAAATATTTACTGCTCATCACCACATACGCTCCACCATAGGCTTTGCGCGTCACAACGCTCACCTTAGGCACGGTGGCATTGGCGTAGGCATAGAGCACCTTGGCGCCATGGCGGATCACGCCGCGATGTTCCTGGTCGATGCCAGGCAAAAAGCCGGGTGAATCTACAAAGGTAACAATCGGCAGGTTAAAGGCGTCACAGAAGCGCACCATACGGGTGATTTTATCGGCGGAGTCGATGTCCATCACGCCAGCCATGGACTCGGGTTCCTGCGAGATGATGCCGATAGGCTTTCCATTTAGCCGTGCCAAACCCACAATCGCGTTGGTGGCAAAGCCAGCTTGCAGTTCGAGGAACGAACCAACATCAACAATTTGCGGAATGGCGGTGTGCATGCTGTAAGCTTCCTGTGGGTTTAGCGGCACCAAGCTGTTAAGCGCTTCAGCTCGCCGATATGGATCATCCTCAGGCAGAACTTGCGGGGCTTGATCGATATTATTCGAGGGGAGATAACTGAGTACCTTCCGGCAAAGCGCGAGCGCATCCTTTTCGGTCGGGCTCACCAAATGCGCTGTGCCGCTGATGCCTAAATGCACATCGGCACCACCCAACGACTCAAAGTCCACATCTTCACCGGTTACGGTTTTGATAACCTGCGGACCGGTCAGGAACATATAGGATTGCTTTTGCACCATGATGATCAGGTCAGTGAGCGCTGGGGAATACGCTGCTCCGCCGGCACATGGTCCCATAATCAAGCTGATTTGCGGCACCACGCCAGAATACTGTGCATTGCGGCGGAAAATCTCGGCATATCCGCCTAAGCTCTTGACTCCTTCCTGAATGCGCGCACCACCTGAGTCGATCAGCCCGATGATCGGGCAGCCGTTCTTGGCAGCCAAGTCCATCACCCGGCAGATTTTTCGGCTGTGCATTTCACCCAAGGCTCCACCTTGCACCGTGAAATCCTGGGCATAGACGTAAACCGTGCGTCCATCGATCTTGCCATACCCGGTTACGACGCCATCGCCCAGGGGGCTTTCGGCTTGGGGGTCATTTTGCTGAACCACCAGGCTTTCAAGTTCTCTAAAAGTGCCAGCATCCAGCAGTAAGTCCAGGCGCTCGCGGGCAGTGAGATAGCCTTTGGCGTGCTGTCTATCGATACGCTCTTGCCTGCCGCCAAGTTTGGCTTGTGCCTGAATCTGTTTGAGTTTTTCTAATCGGGGGTCTTCAGACATGCATCTCCTTAATTATGATTAAAAAATATGCCGCATTGCAGGTAAGTGTCAATGGGCAAGTCATACGACCATTGTAACATTTTTAACAAATAATGGTGGTCTTTTATGGCGTCCGTCATCTTTGCATCAGCCGCTTCGATCAGTTAAGGCAATGAGGCATAGTAAAGTTCGTTCCCAAAAGCTAAAAAGACTAAGCGGTTTGTGGAGACATTAAACGCTGTAACCACTTTTCTGGGCAGATTGCCACTTTCAACATCCGCGCGCAAAATGCGGTTGAGGTTAAGCCGAAGGCTAAATTGATACAGTTCAGCTTTGTCTGCTTCCAGATAGTAAAGCGAGGGGTCTGGCGGCGGTGAATAAGCCAGCTGGGAAAAGTGCAAGTTGCCAAAATTAAGCTGGGAAGCTGCACTTGTCCGCCCGTCAACATAAGGGTAGGGGTCGTCACAGTTCACCAAGCCAGTAACATTAGAAGCTAAGCAGTGCATGGTGTGTCCATCCTCAAAAAGCAGAAACAGCTCGTCCCCGCTTCCTGCAGCCGCCACTGCGTTAGAAAGATCGACAGTCATATCCTCAAAGTAAGAATCTGGCGGTTCGGTGTAGTTCATGCTCATTCCACGGTAAATCCACAGCGCATTTTTAGCTGGGTCGAGCACAAACAGGCGACCAGAATCATAAAATGCACTTTGCAGCTTGCCCCAGCCAGAATCCGGCGGGAGCAGGCTGATAGCCACGGGGTCTTTCTTGGGCTGGCAAAACAAGCCGTTGCCTTCTGCATCCAGCCCAAATAAAGGTGCCTTAGCGGCATTATTGATTGGTACAGACATAACCTCCACCAGTTTGCCTACCTGAATGCCGTCCACCATGCCGGGGGCACATTTAAAATCCAAGTCTAAGTTATAGATCGAGCCTGAAGGTGACATGTGCAGCACGGCGCCAGAAGCCTGATCGAGCAGGTATAGCTCGTTTCCAATGCTTACCAGGCGGCTGATTTGTAAACTGGGCAGCTGAGAAGCCGCATAAGCAGCTCTGTAATGCAAGCGCACAGCCCCATCCAAGCGGTCCAGTGCGTTCTGTGCTTGCACGCGCAAGGCGCGCAGCTCATTGGTTTGGCGGTAATCCTCAGCCTGATCTAGCCAATTCATCACCTGGTTCCAACCTTCACGCTGTTGGGTGCTGTCACTCATCAGGGCTGCGTTCTCCGCAGCAGCTTGGGCTTGCGCCATCAAGTATTGGTACTGATTCTCTTTCCCCTGGGTAACATAAATGATAGAGGCAATCGCGACTACCAGTAATGGTATGACAACTGCCAAAAGCAGCTTGGTGCCTGAAGAAAGGCTTTCAGGCTTCGGTTCAACACTTTCGGTTTGAGCCTTTTTCCCACTAAAAAGTTTATTCAAACCCTCGCCGGTTTGGTTCATTTTTGCAGCACCTTCGGCTAACTTGGTGTAAGCAGCTTGCTCGCGTGCTTTTCGTGCAGCTTTTGTTTCTTTGCGCTTACGCGGGGGGCTCTCTGGGATCTGCTCGCTATAAGTCAAGCCTTGCGGCATGGCTGGCTGCTCTTCTACCGATTGTTCCACTGGCACAGCCAGCGGATCCTTTGTTGTTGTTTCTGGCTCCTCCTCCGGTAGTATCGGTTCTTGAACTTCTGCAACCTCCTCTGGCGGCTCGGATTCAGTCTCAGCTATATGCACTGTTAAGGGTTCTGGTTGGATCTCTTCTGGCTCACTTTCCATATATTCCGGAAGATCTTGAGGCGTTGCTTCTGCTGGTTGAGTCTCCACTTGGGTTTCGTCTAAATGGGAGGTCAATTCCAGCCGGCGCAGTACCCCCGCACCAGGCTTAGCTTCCACCATGCCAAGCGGCGCTGGCAGATTTTCTTCAGCCAAAACGCGCTCCTGGATAGCCCTAACGTCCGTACTAAGACTAGCAAGTGCACCCTCCTGCCAAGCAGCGGGGAACTCCGCAGAAAAGAGGATTAATGCACGCTCTCCAAGAGATTCTTGAAAAAAACGCAGTTGTGGGATTTGCGTCAGCCCCATCCCGCGCGGGTCGAGATCTGGATCAAAACAAAGCCGCGAGCTGCCATCTTGCAGCAAAAGCACCTGGCTAAGCCCAGATTGAGCCACAAAAAGAGTATCGTGATGAATCACTGCGAGCGATAGTACCGCGGAATAAGGCTCGGCTTCTTCGGGTAGGTTTAGATTGATTTCTACAAGATTGCTATTGAGCGCATTAACCACTGCGCGCATCGCTGCGGTAACCGAACCGGAAGTTTTATAAAAAATACTTGTGACCCGGCTGAACCAGGATTGAAGTGTTTCAGGGGTTATCGGTGTGCCGCTGGTCTGCGTGATAAGAAGCATCAGGCTATCATCTTCCCGCCCTCGGGCGCAGCGCTTTGCCGAGGCTGCCGCATAAAAGCCAGGGATGAGTTCTCCATGGAGAAAGTAAAGGTCTAAATCATGTTTCATAAATGCGCCTCGGGTAATAACAGCAGTGATCTTGCCGCAAATTTCTCATGGGATTTTTCCCTGTGGGTATTATACAATACATAACGATACTAAAAAGGTATAATCTTGCCCGATGGATTTTTCATTAATACAAGACACAACTGGCTGGGATGCCATTGCCTCGGAATGGAACCAACTCTACGACAACAGCTACGCGCAGGTTCCCTTTCTGCGCTGGAATTATCTGCGCAGCTGGTGGCAGACGCTCGGCGGCGGCGAGTGGGAGCCTGACCAAACCCAGTTAGCCATTATCACGGCTCGCGAAGCGGATCAGTTAATTGGGATTGCTCCACTTTTCATTTCTGCCAAAGAGAAATTCGAGCCGGCGCTGCGCTTCTTGGGCTCAGTGGAGGTCTCCGATTACTTGGATTTCATTACCTTGCCCGACCGTCTAGAAGAATTTCTTGTGGGGCTGCTCACTTTCATCTCTACTTGCCAAGCCCTGCCAGCAAAAGCTCTGGACCTTTATAACCTAATGGAAAGCTCACCTACGCAAAGCGCACTTCAGAATGCGTGCACCAAAACTGGCTGGTCTTTTAGCACAGCGCGCCTGATGCCTGCCCCTTATATTCCCCTGGCAGAGAGCTTCGAAGCGTATTTAGCCACATTAGATAAAAAACAACGCCACGAAATCCGCCGCAAGCTGCGCAATGCCGAAACCCGCCATCAGACCGCATGGTACACTGTGAAAGAAAAAGACGCCTTAAAAGCAGAAATGGACGCTTTCATCGCTATGATGCACAATGACCACCGAAAAGTGGAATTTCTGCAGAACCCCGCTATGCTGCAATACCTGCACGATTTCGCCAGGGCTGCCTTCGAAGACGAGTTACTCCGTCTCTCCTTTTTAACCATCGATGACCATAAGGCAGCCGCTTTCCTCAGCCTTGTGACGCCACAAAAATTGTGGGTCTACAACTCCGCTTGGGAGCCAGCTTTTGCTTCTTCCTCTCCTGGATGGGTGCTTTTAGCCAAGGAAATCGAATGGGCAATTGCTCAAGGTATCCGCGAAGTGGACATGATGCGTGGGGATGAGGATTACAAATACAAGTTTGGCGCCATTGACCGCTATATCATGCACACACACTGTATTCCTCGGTGAGACGGCTCTTCACCAAAAAGTTAATACTCTTCCTACAATTTCTAATTGAATTTTAACCATTCGCATGGTATTATTATTTTGCACAAATTAGCACTCTCAGACCGAGAGTGCTAATTACAAACAGAACTATGGAAGAATTAACTGAACGCCAAAAAATATTACTTTCGTTGATCGTGCATGAGCACACGCTGACAGCCAGACCAGTTGGCTCAGCCACGCTGGTTAAACAGTACAGCTTGCCGATCAGCTCTGCCACGATTCGCAACGAGATGACCGCGATGGAAGAGATGGGATACATACGCCAGCCGCATACCTCCGCTGGACGTGTTCCAACGGAAAAAGGCTACCGCTTTTTTGTGAGTAACCTTTTGCAGCAGCCCACGCTACCAGCTGCCACGCGCAATACCATCACGCATCAGTTTTACCAGGCTCGGCAACAATTAGATGAGTGGCTGCGTTTAGCTGCTTCGGTGCTGGCTAGCCACTCCCAAGCCGCCTCGATTGTTACCGCTCCGCATAGCAAGAAGGTGGCTTTCAAACACTTAGAACTCATCTCCACACGCGCCTCGCAGGTGCTGATGGTGTTGGTTTTAGTAGGTGGAGAAATTCGCCAGCAGATTTTCTCATTAGATGAGATCGTCTCTCAGCAAAAGCTTTCCAGCTTAGCCGCTGAGCTGAACGCCCATTGCCAAAATTGCACCCTGGTGCAGCTCGAAAAGCTGGATTTGGACTTGGATGACATAGGGAACACTGTGCTTGGGGTGATTAAAGACCAGATGCGGCTTTCTGAACGCCTCGTTATCGGTGAAATTTATATGGACGGCTTGACCAACGTTTTAGCTGAGCCTGAATTTGCCGATACCGAGCAGGCACGCTCTGCGCTCTCGATATTTGAGGAGCGCAACAAACTCGATGATTTGCTTTCGCGCAGCTTCCTTGGCGATGAAATTGGCGGTGTGCAAGTGCTGATTGGCGGTGAGGGCACTTGGGAGGAATTACGCCAATGCTCACTCATCCTTAGTCACTATGGCATTCAAGACCAGCTGACCGGTACGCTTGGCATCCTTGGACCAATGCGTATGCCCTATGGGCAGATAATCTCCACCGTGCGTTTTATGGCGAATTTGCTTTCAGAGTTGGTCGCAGAAAACTGGATTGAATAAGAATAATTCTGTAATCATGAGAAAGGTAATAGATATATGGAAGAACCAAAAAAACACGAAGAAGAAAAAATGACCCAATCTGATAATGCCTCTGAAGATGAAAACATGAGCAGCTCAGAGACCGAATTAGAAATGCTAAGGACTGAAAATGAGCAGCTCAGAGTGCAGTCAGCAGAATACTTAGACAGCTTACAACGCGAACGCGCCAGCTTTGCCAATTATCGGCGCCGGGTGGATCAGGAAAACCTGCAGGTCTACGACATTGCCTTGGGTGATGTAGTCAAAATTTTCCTGCCGGTGGTCGATGACTTAGAGCGCGCCATCAAACAAAAACCAGAAGTACCCGAGGTTGACCCATGGTATCAAGGTATTGAGCTGACCTTACAGAAATTGCACAAAACGCTGGAAAGCAAAGGCGTGCAGAAGTTAGAGGTTAACCCGGGGGATCAGTTTGACCCATCCATTCACGAAGCCGTCTCCCACGAAGATCATCCAGACTTTAGCGATGGACAAGTCGTGGAAGTGCTGCAAAATGGTTATAAACTTAAAGATCGCATTATTCGGCCGGCTCTTGTCCGCGTCGCAAAATAGGAGCAAACCATGTCTAAGATTATTGGGATTGATTTAGGAACGACCAACTCCGTTGCTGCTGTCATGATCGGCGGCGAACCTGTTGTAATCCCCTCAGCGGAGGGTGAACGCCTGGTGCCTTCGGTGGTCGCGGTCAATAAAAACGGGGAGCGCTTAGTTGGGCGCGTGGCACGCAACCAAGCCATTGTGAACCCGGAAAATACCATATTTTCCATCAAGCGCTTTATGGGCCGCAAATATGATGACCCTGAAGTACAGCGTGCACGCTCAAAGGTTCCCTACCGTATTACCAAAGCCCCCAATGGGGACGTGCGTGTGGTCATGGGTGAGCAGGAATACACCCCGCCAGAAATTTCCGCTATGATCTTAGCCAAGATCAAGCGGGACGCTGAAGCTTACTTAGGCGAACCAGTGACCCAAGCCGTGATTACGGTGCCGGCTTATTTCAATGACGCTCAACGTAACGCCACAAAAGACGCTGGCAAGATTGCCGGCTTGGAAGTGCTGCGCATCATCAACGAACCTACGGCATCTTCCTTAGCCTATGGCTTAGATAAACGTAAAAATGAAATCATTGCCGTGTATGACTTAGGCGGTGGTACTTTCGATATTTCCATCCTGGAAGTGGGCGACGGTCTTTTCCAAGTTAAATCCACGAGTGGCGATACTTTCTTGGGCGGTGATGACTTCGATCAACGCATCATTGATTACTTAGCTGATGAATTCAAACGCGAGAATGGTATTGACTTGCGCCAAGACCGCCAAGCTTTGCAGCGCCTCAAGGAGGCTGCTGAGCGTGCCAAGATCGAGCTTTCTTCTACCATGCAAGCTGAGATCAATTTACCCTATATTACTGCAGACGCCTCTGGACCGAAGCACTTAGTGACCACGCTGACACGGGCTAAAGTCGAACAACTGACGGAAGACTTGGTGGAGAGAACCATGAAGCCTGTTGCCCAAGCTTTGGCTGATGCCAACCTAAAAAGCAGCGAAATTAACGAAGTGGTGATGGTTGGCGGGATGACCCGTATGCCCTTGGTTCAGGAAGTGGTGCGTAAACAATTTGGCAAAGAGCCGCATAAGGGCGTTAACCCTGATGAGGTCGTGGCAGTGGGGGCTGCTATCCAAGCGGGGGTGCTCGGTGGTGAGGTGAAGGACATCTTATTGCTGGATGTGACTCCGCTGACGCTCTCCATAGAGACTTTAGGCGGCATTGCCACCCCGTTGATTAAGCGCAATACGACTATCCCAACCCGAGAAAGCCAGGTGTTTTCGACCGCATCGGATAACCAAACCCAAGTGGAAATCCACGTGCTGCAGGGCGAGCGCCCAATGGCAGCTGATAACAAATCTCTGGGTAAGTTTACCTTGGACGGTATTCCACCCGCTCCGCGCGGCATGCCCCAAATTGAAGTCACCTTTGATATTAATGCCAATGGCATCCTGGAAGTTACCGCTAAGGATAAAGCTACTGGTCGCTCCCAAAACATTACCATCACTGCCTCCTCTGGCCTTAGCGAGGAAGAGGTAGAGGAAATGCGGCGTCAAGCCGAAGCCCATGCAGAGGAAGATCAACGCCGACGTGACCTCATCGAAGCGCGCAACACCGCAGATAATGCCGTTTACACTGCTGAGAAAACCCTGCGAGATCTGGGTGATAAGGTGCCAGAGGATGTGAAAGCAAACGTTGAAGCAGCCATCGAGCGGGTACAATCCGTGCACGATCATGAAGATCCAGCTGAGATCAACCGCGAAGTTGAAGCGCTCATGCAAGCACTTCAAACCGTTGGTCAGGCAGCCTATTCACAGCCACAGGACCAGCAGCCTGAACAAAACCCCAGCGTTGATCAGACCCCACCCGATGGTGACGTTGTGGACGGCGACTTTCAGCAGGATTAATCTCATGAGAAAGGTTCAATGCTGATGCTAAGCCAGACAGCATATATGAATCCGTTACTCGGTTAGGAACTATGGCAACAAAACGAGATTATTATGAAGTCCTGGGGATCCCAAAATCGGCTAACCAGGATGAAATTAAAAATGCCTTCCGCACCCTAGCACGGAAATACCATCCGGACGTCAATAAAGAACCGGATGCCGAAGAGAGGTTCAAGGAAATCAACGAAGCGTATGGCGTGCTCAGTGACCCCGAAAAACGGGCTGCTTACGACCGCTACGGTCCGGAGGGCGTCAACTTTCAGGGTATGCCAGACTTTACCAGTATGGACCTCTCCGATATTCTCGAGGGTTTATTTGGTTTTGGCGGCTTTGGAGGTATGGGCGGCTACAGCCGGCGGACGCGGAATGCGCCCCGACGCGGAGCTGATCTAAGCTCAAAAATTCGTATCAGCTTTGAAGAAGCCGCCTTTGGCACTGAAAAAGAAATTGATATAACCCGGGATGAAAAATGCGACACCTGCGGCGGCAGTGGCGCTGAGCCTGGCACACGCCCGGTCACTTGTTCCACCTGCCGAGGAAGCGGCGAGGTGCGCCGCGTACAACAAACCTTTTTAGGTTCAATGGTGCAGGTTCAAACCTGCCCCACTTGCAACGGTCGCGGAGAAGTAATCGAGCACCCTTGCCATACCTGCCGCGGAAGCGGGTTGGTTCGCCGCACAACCAAGCGTAAAGTCAGCATCCCAGCCGGCGTGGATAACGGTAACCAGATCCGCATTATGGGCGAAGGACAACCTGGCGTAAATGGCGGACCGAGTGGAAATTTTTACCTTGAGCTGGAAGTAGAACCACACCCCTACTTTCGGCGCAGCGGCAATGACATCTTATTAGACGTCGATATCAACATTGCTCAGGCAGCCCTCGGTGACGAGATCACCATTCCAACTTTAGATGGCGAGGAAAAACTACGCATTCCCCCGGGCACTCAACCCGGGAAAGTGTTCAAACTGCGCAACAAAGGTATCCCTGTGTTGAATCGTAACAGCCGCGGTGACCAACTCGTCACCGTTAATGTGCAAATCCCAACCCAGCTAACCGAAGAGCAAAAAACGTTGATGGAATCCTTAGGAAAGACCATGGGAACCGAAATTAAGATTCAAGAACGCAGCTTCTTGGATAAACTCAAGGACATGCTCGGTGGTTAAGGCAATCCCAGCATGGCTCGAGGTCTCGCTCACCTGTAATGGTGAATTAGCCGAAGCAGCTGCGGAAGTTTTCTCCCGCTTTGCGCCTGATGGCGTAGTGATTGAGGCTGTTACCCGATATAACCCAGAGCAGCACGAGCAGGTGCCAACGGACGATGTACGCGTTGCAGCCTATCTGCCCCAAGATGAAGCTATAGAGCGCACGCGCTTGCAGCTGGAAGAGGCGTTTTGGCACCTACGGCAAATTGAGAGTTTTCCAGAACTTCAATTCAAGTCTGTTGAAGATCAGGATTGGATGGCGGCGTGGAAACAGCACTACCAGCCGCTCAAAATTGGCAATAAATGGCTGGTGTTACCCGCCTGGATACCTTCTGATCCAACCGAAACCCGTACTATTGTGCGCATTGATCCTGCTATGGCTTTCGGGACAGGCACACACCCAACCACCCAACTCTGTTTGCTAGCCATCGAGGATTATCTTGTGCCTAACCAAACTGTCATCGACCTGGGGTGTGGATCGGGTATTTTAGCCATTGCAGCACTCAAAGCTGGCGCTTCGTTCGCTTTAGCGCTGGACACAGACCCCCTCGCGGCGCAAGCTACACAGCGGAATGCCCAGTTGAATGAAGTCCAAGCAAATCTCCATGTTGCCCAAGGCTCACTGGTTGATATCCTCGCTGGACGCTTTAACCTAAAACAGGCGCCGCTTGTCTTAGCGAACATCTTAGCGCCTGTACTTGTCAGCCTTTTCCAGCAGGGATTAGCCCAGCTGCTTCAGCCAGGCGGTAGGATAATCCTCTCTGGGATCTTGAAAAATCAGGCAGACGACGTAATATCTGCAGGGCGAGTAGCTGGATTGGAACTCATTCAGCAATACCAAGCTGAAGACTGGCTCGCCCTCGTTATGGGATAAGCTCAACAACATAACATAAGATATCTCAAGCCTATCAATCTACGGATGATCAGGCTTTTTATTTCGTTTTGGAAGCAAATCGAGCCTCAATTTTACCATTCAGGTATAATAACAATATAGGATAGAAAGGAGGCAGAAATGGCTATTATCACCATTTCTCGCGAGCTAGGCAGCGGCGGGGGCTTGATTACGCAAATGATTGTCAACACACTCAACTACCGCCAGGCAGATAAAGAGCTCATCGGAAAAATCATGCTCAAATATGGGGTGCTCACCTTCCACGAAGTTTATGACTCGGTGCATACACTTTGGTCGCGCTTAGATAGCCGTGACAAACTAGTCGTCAACTTACTCAACGAAACCATCAAAGCGTTTGCCAAACGGGATAACACGCTAATCATCGGTCGCGGTGGCTTTGTGGTACTCAAGGACTATCAAAATGTGCTCAATGTATTACTGCGCGCACCTTTCGAATATCGCGTGCGTAATGCCATGCAAACTGAGCAGATCAATGACATCCTTGAAGCCGAAAATGCTGTGCAGCAAAGCGATGAAGTGCGCCAGAGCTTTTTGCAAACTTTTTATAATGTTGATCCCAATGATGCACGAGGTTTCAACTTGGTGATCGATACCAGCCGTGTTCCGCTCAACCTTGCGGGTCGCTGGATCATGGAAGGAGCTAAGGCGATCGATGCCCGCAGCATTAAACCGGAATTCAGCTCACTTCAAGCTGAGGTCGACCCCGTCTTGCTCAAGACGATTGAAGAAGTGCTGGCGGAACCTCAGTAAAAAAACCAATGCTGCTGGATAAGATTAGGGTTGTTTAGTAGTGGATGATCCAACGCATCAGAGCTCCAAAAGAAACCCCTAGAAGGATGCTGAGAAGCGTCCCCAAGATGAAGTATTCTGCGTTGGCGCGTTTTTCAAGCTGTTTGAAGCGCGCCAACGTTTTTAATGTTGCTAATAAAGCTAGCCCAGTATATATTCCCATTACCATTAATATTCCTATCAAAGCTCGCTCAACCCAGCCAATATAGAGACCAGTTTGTGGTTCTTTCTTTACCGGTGATAGCGTTGTGGTATTTTCCGCAAGCGGTGATGCTTCCTTGGAAAGGTCGGCAATGTTTTCTTCAAAAGAACGCAATTGCAGCGTATTCATTATTACTTTAATTAATTGCCCGCTGACCCAAATTAAATGCATCAAAACAATCCCTACCAGTATAATTTTGCTGCTCAGGCTGAGAGGTAGAGCTTTTTGACCAAATGCTACTATATATGCTGGCAACGATTGGGCAGGCACAGCCAGCTGGAAAGCCCATAAGAAGACGTAGATAATTACAAAATGCAGCAGCTGATCCAGGATAAATTTTCCAATTTCATTCATCTTCCATAAGAACTTGAAACGGTCTATCAAGTAGTGGCAAACAAAAATACAGAGGGCAGCCAGCATTGTTTCAACTCGCAACTCGCCAAAAACAAGTAGTAGAAGGAATGTCGTGCCTAAATGAATCAAGCTGTGCCAAAAAATGCCTTTATTCCAGAAACGGCTCTTTTCGTGATTGATTTGCTTGAGTCTTATGAGATTATCCGGCTGGAAAAGAAAGTCCGCCAGGAGATGCGCCAAGACGAAAATCGCATAAATTCTCATGCTACATGTTCCTCGCTCAATACTTCTATTAGGTAAATTAGGTTCTTTTCCGCTTCACGGATAAAATGGTAATCCGCACGCGCCAGTAGCTTGCTGAAATTTGCTGTGGCAAAAGCAGCAGGAACCTGGCTTTCATTCGTGGCGCTAACAGTCCAGTAGAGCTGGGCATTATTCCAATCTGGGTGTTCCTCGAGCAGTTGGATCGCTCGAGTTTGCTGTGGTGTTCGTGCTTCAATCCGCTGCATAATAAAATGTAAATAGGTCACTAGTGCCAAGTTAAGGTCGCGGTTGTTACTTGCATAGATGTTGTAATGAAAACGTGCTTTAGCAATAACTTTGAGTACTTCTGAATTGGGCTCCCGTTTGAGTTCCTCAAGGGCATCCGAGGCTCGCCAAATTGCCTCACCATTAATCCGTTCAGCTTCGGAGCGATTTTCACTCTCAATTCCCCCAATCCCTAAACCAACGTAAAATCGAAGCTGTGCAGCCTTGGCTTGAGAGTGCAAGCAACGGAAAGCCCGATAGCCTGCCTGTATATTGCCATAGACAGCAAAAAGTTCATCTCCAGCTCGCAAAGTAAAGGGAATCAGCACGTCCTCCGAGGCTTTTTGGTTGAGCACCTCAACAGTGTCCGGTAGTTTTGAAGCTTCTCCCGTCTTTCGTGAGCCAACCAAGTCGGCCCGTATGCATACAAACGCTTGTGCCACTGCCTAGCTCTTTCCAATCAGGCTTTTCCTCTTGCTGCCTGATTTACTATATAATACCTGATATTTCGGTATTTTGTCAATAGTACTGTATATTCAGGTATTATTGAGAGAATACCGGGAAATTAGGTAAGCTGCAATCAATACTGGATAAATCGTCCTAATTTTGTCTAATCCTTAGTCTCTTCTTCCTCTCCGCTGCCTAAGGCTTTCCCGTCCTGCTGCTCGGTGCTCAAATGCGGGAGCTGCCCGCCCCGTAGGTGCACTTGGTCAAACCACTCAGGTTTGATGGCAAGCTCATTCCCGCTCAACAAACCAAAGACGCCTTCTTGTGGATCGGGCACAGCCGGCTTATAAGGCGCTATCAGGCTCTCATCCGGCTCCTGGTAATCATCCGGCTCGGCATAAGCCGAAATGTAGCCCTCAAAGTTGCGCAGGACGACCTTATCACTCGAAGCGGAGAGCACATAATTGGGCATCACCGGAACCTTCCCGCCACCCCCAGGCGCATCGATCACATAGGTGGGCACGCATAATCCAGAAGTATGCCCGCGCAAGGCTTCCATAATTTCCAAACCCTTCGCTACCGTGGTGCGGAAGTGCCCCGCACCTTCCACCAAGTCGCATTGATAAATGTAATAAGGCCGCACGCGAATGCGCACCAGATCTTGCACCAAACGGCGCATGAGGTACGGGTCGTCGTTGACGCCAGCCAGCAATACCGATTGATTGCCGAGCGGGATGCCCGCTCGGGTGAGTTTATCGCAAGCCTCAGCCAATTCAGCCGTAATCTCGTTGGGGTGGTTCACATGAATGTTGAGCCACAGCGGGTGAAAGCGCTGCAGCAAATCACAAAGGGCATCATCAACGCGCTGGGGCATAAACACCGGCACACGCGAGCCGATGCGGATGATTTCTACATGCGGGATTTCCCGCAAGGCGGTCAGCACCCGCTCAAGTACCTTAGGCGCCATGGTCAGAGGGTCACCGCCGGAAATGAGCACATCACGGATCTGCGGTGTACGCCGGATGTATTCCAATTGGGCGTCAAAATAACGGCTGGAAATGGCTTGATGCGGGTCGCCGACCAAGCGTGAGCGCGTGCAATAGCGGCAGTAACTGGCACACTGGTTTGTAACCAACATCAGTACCCTATCGGGGTAACGGTGCACCAGACCAGGCACCGGTGAGTGCATATCCTCGGCTAACGAGTCTTCCATCATGCCGCTGAAGGGTAGGATTTCCTTCTCAGTAGGGATCACCTGGCGGCGGATGGGGTCCAGCGGATCCGCTGGGTCGATCAGCGAGGCGAAGTAGGGTGTGATGTCTACGCGGAAGAGCCCAGGCGTGCTCAGAGCTTTGCGCTCGCTCTCGGTGAGGGGGAAAAGCTGCTCGAAATCTGCGACAGTGTTGAGCCGGTGGCTGAGCTGCCAGTGCCAATCGTTCCATTGCTCATCAGGAATATCCTGGAAAACTGGCGCGCGCTTGGATGGGAATGGGGTGTTGGGCATGTCCTCTCCTTAATTGTGTATTAGATATTATTCACAATAACATATCTGTAATTTTTCTTGTGACTCTGTCGACGATGCTGCCTACCTCAAATAAAGCATCAAAGGTATCAAGGTCCTCATTTTCTGCCCGTTCATATTGAACAGCAAGCGCATATTCTACAACCGCAATTTCATAAGTTAATCCCCTAAATTCTTTTGAATCCAATATCCCATTTGCATTATTTTTCGCCGCTACTATTTGAGGATGGTTGAGATTTATGTAGATAGTTCTTTCATCTTTCTTATATTCTGAGCGTTTGTCCTCTGGAGAACCTTCAATGTATGATACTGAAAACACTCCTCTTTTCACTTTTCTTTGGGAGTCCGTTTGTCCCATCTCTTTCGGAGATCCATGATGATCGCCTGGGATTAAATTTGGCCCTAATTCACGGGGTGTTTCTCCTTCGCCAGGCGGTAAAATGCCTTCACTTTTTCCATCTCCTCTTTCATAACCTGCTGGAGAGAAAAGAGATATCAGATCACCTTCGCCGGGCAAGATTTGTCCTTTGTCACTCGTTATTTCTTGAAGTTTTCGTACTTGCGTGGATGTAATCTTTCTCGCTAATTCATACTGTTCTAAAATACCAACGAAATCTGCATTTAATATATTCTCAAGCTCTTTTGAGCTTTGTTGTAATTTTTTATATTGCTCTGATTTTTTTCTTTCCTCTTCCTGTTTAACAATTTCTTTCCTTACTTCCTCTACATGTTGACCAATCCAAGCCAAAAGTATAACAACAGTCGGATTTGCGCGATTTAGCTGGTTATTACGCGTATTATCAAAAGGTGGTATGGAGGAATTATCGTCCTCAAGTTTTTCTATGTCTACTTCACCAAAAATCCTGTTTGAGTATTCCTTGTTTTCCGATTCGGCTAAAGTTGTTTCATGCCATATGCCATAGGATAATATGTCTACCCCGACAAATTCCGCGTCCAGAGGCTTCGGAGAGACTTTTATAATCAGATCAATTGACCCGAGTTTCTCTTTTAGTTCTAAGGTTTCCGGACTGAATTTATAGATATTGGTATAAGCTGGTTCTGTAAATTTACAAGTATGACCATTTATTATTACTGTCGCTTTTTGTTTATATCTACTTAAATTTCTTTCAATAAACAGAATGGTTCTTTCAAAATTAATTTTGCCATCAATAAAATCTGAGATAAATACTTTAGTCCCATCTTGGCTGTTATCATCACTGATTTTTTCATTATCTACTAAAATTTCAACTGGGAAGGAGCTGCCATCGATAGCACTTTCTATCATTTTTCTTGTCAATTTAACATTATTTCTAAATCCATTCTTAATAGTATCAATTTCTAATGCATTAGCAATTCCAAAAGCAGCAGATTTCCCGGTTCCAAAACGTCCTCTGACTCTTTTGCCTTTTTTCCTTTGAACATTTTCCCCATGCATTTGGAAAAAGCGGATTAAGTCATCCTTAGACATACCTACTCCATTATCTGCAATAACAAGTTTTTTTGGAGCCGAAGGGAATAAATCTACATTTACTGTAATGGGAATATCTTCTTTGGCATTATCTAAAGAATTAGATACATATTCCCAAACAACTTTAGGTAAGGTATTAAAATAGGCTGAGTTTTGAAGAAAATCACGAGCTACATGGCTTGAAACTAAAATATCACGATTCGACATCCTTCTCCTTCTTAACAACAAATTTTTCTTGAAGAAATTGCCAACAAGATTCTAATTTTTCATCATCTCTAACTACATTACTAATTAGAGCGTATCGTCTCTGAAGAGCATGAGCTGGAAAGTATTCATTAACTCGGGCAAAATCTTGAAAATCTCCAAAGGTAATATTTTCACTTTCACCTGAAATATACTTTATGTAAGCTGTGCTGGAAGCTAATCTATTTTTTTCTAAAATTAATTTTTCCGCAATAGATCTATTTCTATAAGAAGAGCTTTTTATTGATTCCGATGTTGTTGCGAGAGATTTCACCAAGGAAAAACCATCTGCAGTTAGCATGAAACCGTGACTATAATTTCCTGAGACTAATGAAGGACCCCTTTTTGGTTTCATTGCATCTTTGATTGCATAGGTTACAACTCGTAAGTCTATTTTATCTTTATACTTTCTCCAGCTGAACTTTTCTGGCGCGTATTCATATACTTTTATTGCAATATCTTCAATGTCAATCGAATTCGTTTCTCCACCCAGGTCAAAAATGGCTAAAAGGACAATCTGAACATTTGATAATTCATTAGTCTTTTGGTTAATCATTGATTTTTCTCACGATTATCTTGGGAGATTCCCTAGAATCAAATGTTAATTGAATTCTATCGCCAATTGTCACATTTAGAGCATTAAATGCCTTTCCCAATCCCCAAATTAAAGATTCATCTCGTTGAGCTATTCCTTTTTGTAATCCATCAACATATACAGGCCAACCGTTATCCAGACTTGGCAATTGTTGGCAGGAACGCGAAACACTAATTACTCCTCCTCTAGCCCATGAATTAACATTTAATTCATATTTGATGGTGCCATCAATACTATATGTAACTTTTGCATCTTTTGAATATAACTCTTGTCGTTGTTTTGCTGCTTCTAATTCTTGAATAGAAAAATTTTTTCCTCTTAAAATATAAAACCCTGTATCAACTCTTTCGACTATTGGAGACATGCCCATGATTCTGACTACGGCCGTAGAAGCTGAATATCCTTCCTTCAAATATCGGTCAATAATTTCTTGAAAGGAAATAACTGGTCCTTTTTCTTTAATTAATTCTAAAAATATTTTTTCACTTCCAGTTAGATTTCCTTTTAAATGACCATCATAATAAACAATATCATGTTGTATTGAAAATCCTAGTAATTGAAGAAAATACAACATTACCGAGTTTGGAGATATTACGTATTTATTTCTAGAAATATATCGCCTGATCCCGTCGCAAAAAGTCTCGAATTTTAACTCTCCACATGCATTAATCATCGATAATCCTGCGTTTAAGATCGGATTTCGAGAATTAATTAATATAACGCTTTTTAAGCTAAACCAATTGTCAATTATTTCTTTATAACCCAAGGAGTTTAATAGATCTGCAGTGGATTCAGGATCAATGCCAACTATTTCTGATGCTTGCGAAATGTGAATTCCTCCTGTAAAGTTTACAATCCGTTGAATTTTCTTTTTTTGTATGGTAGTCAGATCTGATAAAGCTTTTAGATTTTTTAGCTTTTCTTCAGAATTTATAATTTGTTTTACATTTCGTGGGATTGAAACATGAGCAGGTAATGAGGCAGAATCTTTTATCAACGCGCATAATATATCAAATGCATCATTTTCACCAAGCACAATATTTCCTGAAACAATTTTTTTATCTAGTAATGTGGAACGCCAAACAGTTTTACTTAAATCTTCTCCCATTTCCTCTGCAAATAAAAAGGAGGACTGAAGAAATATCATAGGTAAATTATTCATATTGTTCGATAATTTGTTATTTGTAAGGTTTAATATTTGGCGCACTCGTTCTCGAGTAATTCCAAAGTATTCGCCTATCTGTTGGTAAGTGTAATTCTTAACATTTCGTAAAATGTATATCTCAATATATCTGTCTGAACAACATGAAAAAACTTGTTTCAATTCCTCATCAAGGTTTTTTTGTTCAGTAAATTTAATAAATTGTTCTATAAATCTATATATATCTGCATCGTTCATAGATCGAGCTTCAAAAAGTTTCTTCAGGCTTGTTCCCGCGATCCCCGCTTTAGAATGTATAGACCCATTTTGAACACAAGATTGTAGATACTCAATACATGCATCAAATATCCGCAGATTAATATTTTCGTCCTCGGAAAAGAAATAGATAAGGTCTGAAAGAAATGAGAATAAATCATCTATTGATTTTATGCAGATTGATTCAAGCCTGTCTACTGTCCCCTTTGGCAATTGATTTTTAAAGATAAAGATTGGAATATTTTTTATAAAATCTGGCAAAGATTCTTGTAATTGTTTACTTTCTGCGAATTCTTCTAAAGTATTAATTCCAATTGTTTTATTATTCTGTTCTATTGAAGATTTAGTTTCTATAGATGGAGAATGTCCTTTAATATATAAATCCGTTTTTTCTATAATTATTCGAACTGAATCTCTACCAATATAACGAATATTTCCTAGCTGATCGTTATTAATAAGATTAACAACTTCATAAACACTATTTACACCAACTCTTTTTAAACCATTAAAACATCTTTTTGGTAAATCTAGTAGTTCAATCGGGACATTTTTTAACACTTCAATATAGTTAGGGGGTAATTTCTCCATTTCATTATTCGATTGATATAATTTTCCTTGGTAGTAATCACCTTTGAATTCGTGTTGAGTAGAATTTTTATCTTTATTCATAATTCCTAGATATAACATTCATCGAGTTACTATATATTTACCTATGTTACATAAATTTTTCCCCAGTTCAAATGTATATTTTATCCTTTGGAGTTTTGTTTATCAAGGTCTGATTGATAAAGAGATAAGTTTTCCTTCCGCTTCCTTATGCTATAATACCCACTAGCTGCCAAACCGGCTTGCGCCAGATTTGGCAGAATTTGTGAAGGAAATACCTTAAGCATGTTCAAAAAAATTAGCAACATTTTCGCGGGAGACTCGCAAAAACGCAGGCTCGATAAGCTGGTCACCGTGGTCGATCAAATCAACGCACTCGAGCCAACCTTCGAAGCGCTCTCCAATGACGCCTTGCGCGCTAAGACGGACGAATTCCGCCAGCGCCTCAGCCAAGGCGAAACCTTAGATGACCTGCTGCCGGAGGCTTTTGCCGCGGTGCGCGAAGCCAGCAAGCGCACGCTGGGCTTGCGCCACTACGACGTGCAGCTCATCTGCGGCATCAACCTGCACCAGGGCAACATCTCCGAGCTGCGCACGGGCGAAGGCAAGACCTTAGCCGCCACCCTGCCGCTCTACCTCAACGCGCTGGAGGGCAAGGGCGCGCACCTCGTGACGGTCAACGACTACCTCGCCCGCCGTGACGCGCGCTGGATGGGACCCATCTACGACCTGTTGGGGCTCAAGGTGGGCGTGCTGCAAATGTCCACCAGCGCCGATGGCAATCAAGTGGCTTACATCTACGATCCCGAAGAGCACTCGCTGCGGGAGGAGACCAACCTGCTGCGCCCAGTGCGTCGCGCGGAGGCTTACCTCGCCGATATCACCTACGGCACCAACTCTGAATTTGGTTTCGACTACCTGCGCGATAACATCACTATGAGATGGGAGAGCCGTGTGCAGCGCGGTCATCACTATGCCATTGTGGATGAGGTGGATAACATTCTCATCGATGAAGCCCGCACCCCGCTGATTATCTCCGGCCCTTCGCATGAGGACGCAGAATATTACATCCGCATGGCACAAATTGCCAAAGCGCTCAACCCTGAGGATTACGAGGTCGATGAGAAAGACCGCACCGTCAGCCTGACGGAAATCGGGGTGGCACACGTGGAGGAAATGCTGGGCATGCCACTCTCGGATCCAGAGCGCCCGGAGGATATCACCCCGGAGCAAGCTCACCTCTTAGGCTTTTTGGAGCAGAGCTTGCGCGCGCAATTCCTCTTCCACCGCAATAAAGATTACATCGTACAAAACGGTCAGGTGATCATCGTAGACGAATTTACCGGCCGTATGATGCCCGGCAGGCGCTGGTCCGATGGCTTGCATCAAGCCATTGAAGCCAAAGAAGGCGTCAAGGTGCAAGCTGAGAACGTCACGCAAGCTACCATCACCATCCAAAACTACTTCCGCATGTACAAGAAGTTAGCTGGTATGACCGGTACGGCTATGACCGAGCAGGAGGAGTTCTACCGCATCTACGGGTTGGATGTCCTCGCAATCCCGACTAACCTCGAATACCGCGCGATGCGCCCCAATTCGGACTTGTTGGAGTTGGAGGCAAAGGACGAGGATGGCTACAAATATAGCTATTACGCCTATACCTCCGACCCGGAGAAGAAGCCAGTTTATTTCAAGCGTAAAGATTTCCCGGATGTGGTTTACCGCACAGCCGAGGGTAAGCTCCGCGCGATTGTGCAGGAAATCATCCACTATCATGTCATCGGCAGGCCACAATTGATCGGCAGCGCCTCGGTGGAAAGCTCTGAGCGTCTTTCGGAGCGCCTCTCCGCCGAGCAAGTGCGCCGCTTGTTGCAAACTCTGCTCATCCGTGAAGCTTGGAAAATCGAGAATGACCCCAAGGGCGAAAACTTTACCGCCCCGCCGGAATTGGAGATGCTCAATCAGCCGCTCAACGCGCTGCGTATGCCTGAACTGCGCAAGCTGGCGAGCAATTACGGCATCACCACGCTTGACCTAAGCGACGAAAGCAACCGACCATTATTGCTGCGCGCGCTCAAATTAGAAGAGAAAGATTGGCCGCGTTTGCAGGCGCTATTCGACGCCGGCATTCCCCATCAAGTTTTGAATGCGCGCAAGCACACCGAAGAGTCCATCATTATCGCTGGCGCTGGTGCTTACGGCGCTGTAACCATAGCGACCAACATGGCAGGCCGTGGTGTGGATATCAAACTTGGCGGCGAGATCCCCGAGAGCCTGCTCGCAGAAGTTAATCAGGTCTTAACCACCGTTGCCGAGGTGGACCCGTACAACATGACCATGGAACAGCGCTTAGCTGCTTTACAAAACCTGAACTCTAAGCTGGATGAGGAACAGCAAGCTGCGGTTACTGAATTTATCGAGCATATGAACAACATGCAGAAAGTGCGTGAACTGGGCGGCTTGCACGTGATCGGCTCGGAGCGGCACGAAGCCCGCCGCATCGATAACCAGCTGCGCGGCCGGGCTGCCCGCCAAGGTGACCCAGGCTCCTCACGGTTCTACCTCTCCTTAGAGGATGACCTGATGCGCTTGTTTGGCGGAGATCAAGTGCAGGGGCTGCTCAATCGCTTCAAGTTTGATGAAAATATGCCCATCGAAGCCAATTTGATCGGCAGGCTCGTGGAGCAATCGCAAACTCGCGTAGAAGGCGCCAACTTTGATGTGCGCAAGCATTTGCTGGAATACGATGACGTGCTCAACGACCAACGCCAACGCATTTATGCCCAGCGCGATGCGATCTTCAAAAAAGCCGATTTGCGCGAAGACGTAACCGAAATGTTACGCACGGAAATCAGCCAGCGCGTCCAAAACGCCATGGAAGACCCGGAAGGACCCTGGAAACTGTTAGCCTACTTAGAGGAAATTCAGCCCGCAATTGATACGCCTTGGGCAAGTTACCCTTCTTTCCCCTTCCGCTTAGCACTCGATCAACTCGGCACCCCTGCGGATGAGGATGAACTGGCAGCAGCATTGCTCAAGTTAGCAGAGGATGCCCTCTCGGCTGAGGATGCGCACATGCTGGAAAGCGTGCATGCCTTACTGGATAGAACCGAACAAAGCCTCAAAGCCCAATTAGCTGAGCGTAATGATATCTTAGATACCTACTTAGATAGCTTAGATCCGCAAGATCGGCATGATTTGCAAAATGAACTCTCCTCCATCTTGGGTATACCTATGCGGCTGTCTGCTTCTCAGCAGAGAGCGCTGCTGGAGGACCCACGCGGGCAAAAGCCTTGGCTGCAAGATTCCTTACGGACGAACCTTACCACGCTGCATTTACGCCGTTTATTGCTGACGCTCGAGCGCCGCTTCAACGAATCCTGGCCGCTCAAAGCAGCTGACCTCGCCTCCCAACCTTGGAAAGAAATCCATTCCCAGGTCTTAGAGCAGATCCAAGGCACAATGGAGCGCCGTAAGCAGCGCCTGCTTGGCACTGATGGCGATATCGCACGTGATTTGGCAGCCAACGAAGAGCACCTGACTGCGGCGCTCACCGATGAAAACGAGCGTTTACGCCTCGTGCAGCTCACTACCCAAGGCGTTCGCATCACCTTTGACCCCAAGTCTCACCGTAGGCAGCTGACCACTGCGCCACGCCTGACGTATGTTTTTTCCATGGCGCAGCAGCTCGAAGCGCTGCCTGCTCAGCAGATAACGGAGCAAATTTTAGCCCATCTTGAAGAAGCTCAGGCGGTATTCCAGACCATCTTTGGGCATGCAGAGTGGGAACACTTGCGCAACCAAGAGGTAACGCTTGACAAATTAGCTCCAAATTCTAAAGATATCTTGGCAGAAGCGGTCGGTAAGGAGCACTTTGAGCTGCTTGAAAGTTTGCCATTGGATGAAATTTCTTCTGAAGATCAGGAGCCCTTAGTTCAAGCACTAGGCGAGCTTGCCCAAAACCGCATCTACCGCCAGCTGCTTTTAGCGACCATTACCCAAAGTTGGGTCGAATACCTCACCCGCATGGAAGCCTTACGTGTCTCCATCAGCATGGAATCCTATGCCCAGCGTGATCCATTAGTACAGTATAAGTCCCAAGCCAGCACAATGTTCACAGAGCTGCTCTCCGAAGTGCGCCAAACGGTCATCAGCAAAATGTACCGTTTCCGCCCTTCACTGCCGGCAGAATACACCACCGGCTTGCGCAGCGCCGCCAGCCCTCAGTTAGAGCCGGCTTTAGTTGGTGCAAACGAAGCTCGTCTGAATGACCCGCCAGCCAAATCAAAGAAAAAGCGTAAACGCCATTAGGAGCCAATAATCCATGGAGATCTTAGTCACAAATGATGATGGTGTGCAGGCACCTAGCTTGCTTGCTTTGGTGCAAGCCCTGCGTAAATTAGACGCGAAAATCACCGTGCTGGCACCAGATCGTAATTGGTCCGCCTCGGGGCACGTCAAAACCATGCACCGTCCACTGCGCCTCTCCCAAACCGTGCTAGCGGATGGCAGCCCCGCCTGGCAATCCGACGGAGCACCTTCCGACTGCGTCGCCTTAGCTATGATGGGCGCATTAGAGCAAGATTTTGACCTATTGGTCTCAGGCATCAACCCCAACGCCAACATCGGTTTGGATGTAACCTATTCCGGCACGGTCACCGCTGCCATGGAAGCGTCCATTTGGGGAAAACCCGGGATTGCCGTCTCGCTGGATGCTCCAGAAAATCACAGCGGGCAGTTAGATTTCCGCTCGGCCGCAGCAATAGCTGCAAGGCTCACTTGGCTGCTGGCCGAACGCTCTAATGGCACTCATCCGGCACCGATTTACAACATCAATATTCCCTATCGCCCAGAAGGAAATTATGCTGGCGTGATGATTACGCGCCAAGGCGTGCGCATCTACCGCGACGTGCTGGAGAAGCGCATTGACCCGCGCGGCAAGCCTTACTATTGGATCGCCGGCGACCCGCCTTCGGGTATCAAGGAAGATGGCACTGACTTTGGTGCCTTAGCCGAGGGCTACATCTCCATTACCCCCCTCACGATGGATATGACAGATTTCAATTTGCTCGCGAAGCTGAAAAAAGAACAGCCTCTGCAGCTTTAGTTTTTGTTCCTAGTTCTCGCCGCTTTCCCTCATTTTATTCACGCCGGTCTTCCGACCGAGCGAGGATTTTGACCGCAGGTCTCCCTGATCCTGTTCTCGCCGGTCTTCCGACCGAGCGAGTGAATTTGACCGTAGGTCTCCTTAGTTTTTTGTTTTGTGATTGATATGTTATTTATGGGGCTTGTAAATAATATTGAGACCTAAAGGTCAAAGACTTTCCATGGTTAGAAGTATGCGAAGCCAACTGGGCAGGAACGATCAGCTTTCTCCACCATTAAAATCGGAGAAAATAATTGACATTATTACATAAAGTCAGTAAACTAATACTGTCAACAGGTTCTGATCTAAGCCAAAGGAGCAGAAATGGCTGAACAAAAATTCCTTATCACAATGCGCTCCGGACCTATCCCGGGGTCCAGTTATTATATTGAGAAAGACGAAGTCTACCTCGGCCGCGACCTGAGCAACGACTTACCCGTCCCCGATCCCGAAATCTCCCGCCGGCATGCGCGCTTTTTACGTAAACCCGATGGGGTCTACATCGAAGACTTAGGCTCCACCAATGGGACTTTCGTCAATGGCGTGCGCCTTACCGGGCCGCAGCTGCTGCAACATGGCGACCTGATCACCTTAGCTGATAACACGGTGATGAGTTTCGAAATCAAAGAGGAAGCTACGCAACCCATGCGCGTCAGCACGCAAACCTTTGAACCTGGGCTCTATGAAGTGCCCAAGCCAGCACCAGCTGCTAAAAAAGAGTACGAACCGGTGGCAGCGCCTACGCCGCAGCAACCCGTCGCACAAGCTCCCCGTGCGGAGGCGCCTAAAAAGGGTATGGGCTGGTTTGCAACGCTCTTGCTTGTGCTGCTCATCGTGATCGTCATCGTTGCGCTGGTGTTGATCTTTATGCCGGCTTCATGGTGGTGTGCGCTGACCTTCAATCAGCTGCCTGGCTGCCCCATTTACTGATAACCATAAAATCAATTTCATAGGCTGATGTAACCATCAGCCTTTTTTGCGTTGGGATTCGAGCGGGTCATAAGGGTAATTTGAAAAATCGGCTCAAATTTTAGCCTTAAGGCAATATCACAAGATGTTTGTACATAGACCTGCTTTTGAATAATCACCCTGTTTTTACGTCTACGGGCAGAAAGAGCTTTTAAGGGGTATAATTTAAAAGTTAGCGATTAATCAAACAACGAGAAAAGATATGTCTGAAGAACCTGAAAATCCTGAAATTCCTGAAAACGATAACTCTGGCAGCTTGCAGCAAGTCGATATCGACAGCCAAATGCGCACCGCTTATCTGGATTACGCCATGAGCGTAATCGTAGCGCGTGCCCTGCCCGACGTTCGCGATGGTCTCAAACCCGTTCATCGGCGTATTCTCTATGCTATGTGGGATATGGGCAATCGCTCCAATGCCCCTTACCGCAAGTCTGCCCGCATTGTCGGTGAGGTATTGGGTAAATATCACCCGCATGGAGATGCCGCAGTTTATGAGGCTATGGCGCGCATGGTGCAAGATTTTTCCATGCGTTACCCACTCGTTGATGGACAAGGTAACTTTGGCTCTATCGATGGTGACTCGCCGGCTGCCATGCGCTACACAGAAGCCCGCTTAGCCCGCACCGCCGAGGAACTTCTGCAAGACTTAGATAAAGAAACGGTGGATTTCGTTGATAATTTTGATGGCTCCCTGAAGGAGCCAGAAGTGCTGCCGGCACGTTTACCCAACCTGCTGATGAACGGCTCAAGCGGTATTGCCGTTGGAATGGCGACCAATATCCCCCCGCATAACTTGCGTGAGCTGGTCGCGGCGCTCAACTTGTTGATCGACCGTTATGAAGAGATTGACGAGGTGAGCGTAGAAGACCTGATGCAGGTCTTGCCGGGTCCAGATTTCCCCACCGGTGGCATCATTGTTGGAGATGAAGGCATCCGCCAAGCCTACAGCACTGGTCGCGGCAGGCTGATTATGCGCGGCGTGGCAACGATCGAGGAAACCAAATCGGGGCGGTATGCGATTGTTATTACCGAAATTCCTTATCAGCTCAACAAAACCAATTTAATCGAGCGGATTGCTGCACTGGTGCGAGAAGGCAGGTTAGATGCCATTGCCGATATGCGGGATGAATCTGACCGGCACGGGCTGCGCATTGTTATCGAGCTCAAGCGCGGTACACAGCCAAAAAAGGTGTTCAACCAGCTGTACAAGTACACCCCACTCCAATCTACATTCGGGGTGCAAATGTTGGCGCTAGTGGATGGCGAACCGCGCATGTTGACACTCAAACGCGCTCTGACCCACTACCTCGAGCACCGTCAAGTCGTGATCACCCGCCGATCGCTCTTCGAACTGGATAAAGCCAAAAAGCGCGCCCACATCTTGGATGGCTTGCTGATTGCCCTGGCTAACCTGGACGAGGTCATTAAGACGATCCGCGAATCGCGTGATGCTGAAGTGGCAAAGACTAATTTGATGGAACGCTTTGGGCTGGATGAGGTGCAAGCGCAAGCTATCTTGGATATGCAGCTGCGCCGCTTAGCCGCGCTTGAACGCCTCAAGATCGAAGAGGAGCATAAGGAAGTCATGGCACAAATTGCAGGGCTGGAGGAATTGCTTGCCAGCCCGCGCAAGATTTTGGAGGTCATTCGTGCTGACCTCAACGAAGTGGCAGAAAAATATGGTGATGACCGCCGCACGCATATTGCGCACGACTTGGAAAACGACCTTTCGGATGAAGCTCTAATTCAAGATGAGGCTGTGTTTGTCTCGATTACGGAGCGCGGCTACGTCAAGCGTGTCTCAGAAAGTGCTTATCGCGCCCAAGGGCGCGGAGGGCATGGCGTCATCGGTCAGACCATGCGCGAAGAGGACGAAATCCTGTTCTTTTTACGATGCAATACCTTAGGCACACTGCTTTTCTTCACCGATAAGGGCAAGGTTTATTCCGAGCGGGTGTTCGAGCTGCCAGAGGAAAGCCGCCAGGGACGGGGCATTCCGCTCGTGAACATCATCAACTTAGAACCTGAGGAAAGCGTGACGGCAGTGGTTGCCGTGCCGAATTTTTCAGTAGCGGAATACTGCACCATGGCAACACGGAACGGCCGCGTCAAACGGATTGCCTTATCAGAATTCGAGAGCGTGCGTCCTTCAGGTTTAATTGCCATTCGGCTGGAACCAGAGGACCAATTGGGGTGGGTGTGCCTCACCACCGGCAACGATGATGTCATCTTAGTCACACGGCAAGGAAAAGCCCTCCGCTTCCACGAGGATCAAATCCGCCCGACCGGCAGGAACACCATGGGTGTAACCGGTATACGCCTGAGTAAGAATGACACTTTGGCTTCAATGGAAGTGGTAGAGCCAGACGGCTTTTTACTCGTCTTGACCGAGAAAGGCAACGGGAAGCGTACACCTTTGAGCGAATATGTTCCAAAAGGGCGCGGCACTTTAGGCGTGGCGACAATCAACCCGAGAGCTCTTGCACAAATTGGCGAAGTTGCTCAAGCGCGCGTGGTTCAGGAAGGCGACGAGGTTACCCTAATTTCCGCTGCAGGGATTGTACTGCGTACCAAGGTGGCATCGATTCCAGTTCAAGGCCGCGCCACCCAAGGTGTAAATGTCATGGTCTTAGGCGAAGGCGATTCAGTTGCGGCAGTAGCACGCATTCCTGCTGAAAAGCCGGTCCCCCCTCAGCTCCCAAAGGAGCCGTCGGAGAGCTCCCCCGCATAAACTTTAGAGCGGCTGCCATCTTGCGCCTCCACCCATAGACCACCATCATGGTCAATTTCCAACAGGCGTACCCTTCGGGGTGCGCCTGTGTTCTCCTTTAAGGTTACCCACTCTCCCCGAAAGGCAAGTTGGGCGTTTTTTGCACGGATAAAATCATCAGTAACCAAGCTTTTACGGGTTTGGTCTAGCGTTATCAACAGTTTCTCTAAAAATTCCAGCGGCTGCGGAGCAAAGCCAACTTCAGTCTCTATGCTCGTAGCTGGGTAACGCAGATCCACATCCGGCGGATACGCATCGCGCGCTAAATTGACCCCCATACCTAAGATGACAGCTTGCAGTGTACCTCCTTGCCAAAGCGCTTCCATCAGGACGCCACAGATTTTATTGCCATGCACAATCACGTCGTTAGGCCACTTAATCAGTCCCTGTAGCTGATAATCTTGGGCTAAGACGTCCACCAGCGCGCTGCACCCTAACAGGCTAAAGCGCGAAACCATACCAAGCTCCTCCGTGCTCAGCCGCAACAGGAGGCTGAATGTAAGTGAGGATCCTGGACGGGAAAACCACTCTCTGCCCTGCCTCCCCCGTCCTGCTGTCTGCTGGTGAGTAAAAACGACGGTGCCGTCCGGCGCACCAAGATCAGCTAAGTCCAAACAGATATCATTGGTTGAGCCGACCTCTTCGAGAATATGGAGAGTAAAGCCGGGGGGTACTTGCATCGCTGTTATGAAGCAGAATCTTTTGGCAGCGAGAAGCAAATGCGGCTGCCTTCCTGATAGGTCTCATCGACCCAGATTTTACCCCCATGGGCTTTGATGATTTCACGGCAAAGGTAAAGCCCTAAACCTGTACCTTTAGTCTTTTTTGCCACTTCATCGGAGCGGTAAAAACGGTCAAAGATGTGGGGGATATCACGCGGGTCGATGCCTGGACCATGGTCGCTGACGCACACTACCACATCATTTAGGCGCACCTTGCCGCTGATACGAATTTCACCTGGAGGCGAATACTTGATGGCATTATTGATCAAGTTAGAAATCACCTGGCGGATGCGGTCTTCGTCTGCCACCACTGACGGATAATCTTCAGGAAAATCCACCACAATGTGATACTCAGGCGCTTGCGTCTGAAAGCGCGGCACCAAGGATTTCGCAATCTCCGGGATAAAGATTTCTGACTTGCGAATGCTTAAGCCGCCTGACTGCAAACGAGTAGCATCTAACAGGTCATCCACCATGGCAGTGAGGTGATCAGCTTCTTCTTCGATTACCGCTAAGCTCTCTTGCACCACTTCACGATCCCACTGTACGTCATCCCGTCGGAGAGTGCTTACATATCCCTTGATCAGCGCGATAGGCGTTTTGAGCTCATGACTAACCACGGAAATAAAACTGTTTTGCATCTCCTCAGCCGTGCGGAAGCGGGTGATATCGCGCACAGAAGCGATAATATTGAGCAGCTCCCCTTCCTCTGAAAATAGCGGGCCGTAGGTGATGCCCACCGGCAGTGTGTCGTGCGTCACCTTGCGGACGAGGTCACCTTCCAAGTATTGGTGTTCTTGGGCTGTAGTTGGCCAAATTTCCCTGATAGCTTCTTCGATGCGTGTGCCTTGCGGCGGTTTTGCCCATTCAAAAACTTCTTGAACAGGTTTGCCGATGCAAGCCTCTTGCTTAATTTGTAGCATGTGCTCTAATGAATGGTTGATACGCTCAATCGTCAAATCCGGCTTGAGGATCAGGATGCCATCCGCAACGGAGTCAAGCAGCGCTTCCAAGCGTAAGGACTGCTCGCGGGTTTGGTTGAAGAGCCGGGCATTGCGCACCGCAATTGCAGCTTGGTTGGCAAAGCTGGTGAGCACAGCCCGATCATTTGCTGAAAATGCACCGCGGTAATTGCGAAAAACATAAATCTGACCGATGAATTCCTTCTGGAAGATCATGTTAATGCCCACGCCGCTGATCATGCCCATGCTAACTTCGTTTAGCATGCGGTTGATCTCCGGGACGTAGACTTCATCGTTCTCTTCGTTTACCAGAGGTAAGGATTCCAACCAGCGTTGGATGTAATTGAGCAAGGCTTCTGGCATGCCCTCATGCACAGCAATGTGCCAGCCTTTTTTCTCATCCTTGAGGGCAATGAAGCCAGCATGCCCGATGAGCATCTCGATGGCAATGCGCAGGATGCGCTGAAGCAGTGCCTGCAGATCGAGCTCCTCGGTCATGAGGCGCGAAATCTCGAGCAGGTAATCCCTTTGCCGAACGCGGTAATCAGGCAGCATGGCTCTATTTTATCGCATGTTACCAGTATGTTACATCAAAGATGAGAGAAAGCTTATTCGCCGAGAACCCTCAGGCTAAGGCGTGCTCTCTTTCCGCTAAGCTGATCGCCTCATCCAAGATCAGCATAGCCTCATCCACCTCGCTTTTGGTGGTCGAAAGCGGCGGCGTCACGCGGATGACGCTTTTACCGCAGCCAAGCAGCAGCAACCCACGTTCAAAAGCTTTATAGACCACATCATCGCGCAGGCTCTCAGCAGGGTGTTTACTCTCGCTGTCCTCCACAAATTCGACGCCCAACATAAAGCCTTTGCCACGCACATCGCCAATACTGGGATGCTTAGCTTGCAGCTCTTCCAAGGCTTCTTTGCAATACGCCCCGACCACGCGTGTGTTTTCCATATATTGCTCTTCGATTAGCTGAATGGTCGCGAGTGCAGCTGAGCACGAAACCGGGTTGCCGCCAAAAGTATTCCCATGTGAACCTTTGGGCCAATCCATCAGCTCTTTGCGCGTGATCATGGCGCCCAGCGGCATCCCTGAAGCAATCCCTTTAGCAGTGAGCACGATATCCGGTTCCACGCCATAGTGTTCAATAGCCCACCACTTGCCCGTTCGCCCCATGCCAGATTGGACTTCGTCCACAATCAACAATATATCGTATTTATCACAAAGTTTTCGCAATGCTGGGAAGAAGTCATCCGGAGGGTAAATATAGCCACCCTCACCTTGGATGGGTTCAACTAAAACGCCAGCGACGTCTTCACCTGGCATCAGGCGGCCTAAGATTTCATCTTCAATGAAAGCAACGACGGTTTCGCCTTGTCCCATACCCGGCCGGCGCTCGAGCACAGGGCGGTACGGATTGGGGAAAGGCACATGCACCACACCGCTCATCAAAGGAAAGAACCCGTTTTTATAATGCGATTTGCTGGCTGTAAAGGAAACTGCCCCCATTGTGCGCCCATGAAAGGCGCCCAAAAAACCTATAAATTCGGTGCTGCCGGTATGATAACGCGCTAGCTTGATCGCCGATTCAACGCTTTCGGTGCCTGAGTTGGTCATAAAGCAAGATGAAGGTCCGTTCCACGGAGCAATTTCAGCTAGCTTTTCGGCTAAGGTGATCCACTTTTCGTGGTAAAAATCGGAGGAGATATGAATAAACTTCTCGGTTTGATCCTGAATGGCTTTAACCACCTGGGGGTGACTGTGACCGGTGGAAGCCACAGCAATGCCAGCTTCAAAATCTAAAAAACGGTTGCCATCCACGTCCCAGACCTCGGTACCCCGACCGTGGTCCATCACGAAGGGATAACCACGCGGGTAAGAGGGTGAAATGACAGCGTTATCGCGAGCGATTAATGCTCGCGCCTTTGGACCAGGTAAGTTGAGGGGTTGCATCAATAGGGCTCCTTTCAGAAAGAGATTAAATTAAAAGAACCAACCGGGGTGAGCGTTGGTTGGTTCTTAGGGTTTCATAAACACATTATAACACACACATTGAATAAAAAGATTTCCACACTCATAGAAGTTCCATGTTTAAGATAGCGGCTTTTCTGGGCGATATCTGCGCAGTGCTGCCGGTAGTTCCACCCCCAAAAGCCCAAGCAAGCGCACACGTGCCAGGTACGCTGCTCCGGTCAAAAGCTGCAGCGCCACATCTGCCACATGCCGGTTTTCCGGCTGTTCCAGGTAAGTGCCGCGGGACCAGCCACAGAAAGCCTCGATCGACGGTACTCACAAAAGGAAACTCAATCAAATAAGCTCTTAAGTTCAATAAAGCACCGCTTCTATGATTCTTTTTGAATGAAAACAAGGTAGTGGGAATTAAAGAGTTTGATTGATTCGAGCATCATTGCCAACGGCCAGGAAAATGGCACGACTCTACGGGCAAGCGGAGGAGCTAAGGTAATCTTATGGAATTCCAGAACGCACTGGGGGAATAAGGCTGCAATTTCTTTAGGCGGGATGCCCTTGGTCTGTGGATTCGTGGGGTTCAACCAGAAATCATACCAAACCAAGATCCCTTGCGGTTGCAGCACGCGCAAGATCTCCTCTGCCATGGCTTGCTTCACCTCGGGGCTAAGGATTGAGGAAAAAGCCGTAAATTGCAGCATGAGGTCAAAGGAATGAGATGGGAATGGCAGCATCTGCCCATCTGCACAAGCAAAGCATGAAAGTGGTAATCGACTCTCTGCCTCGGTCAAGCGCGGATAGAGTAAATCTATCCCAAAAATCTTTTGAGGATCCGCACCAAAGGTAAGAAATTCTTGCAAAACACCGCCCCTACCGCAGCCAATCTCGCAGATGGATAAGTTGCCAAGGTCTGTAATGTTGTGTTTTCGTAAAAGTTGGAGCAGCGCTCTTTCTCGGCTTTGCAGCAGAAAAAGTTGAACTGGATTGAAGCGGCTGTACTTTATTGCAGAGATGCCATCTTCTTCCCGCCGGGCGTATTCTGCCCGTAAGCGCTGAATATCATCCTGATTTTCTAAGGTCATAACGTTTCCATTTTTATTAGCAGCTGTTCCCGCCACTTTTTACATCACGGCCGAATGTACGCCCAGCCCTCAGCCTGCCGGCGCACCAGTTCACTCACGCCTGCCGGGACGATCTGCCTCTCTTCTACCAATTCGTCCTCGGGGATTTCGTAGAGATGAATGGCATTGCGGCAGAGCATCACATTGACGCCCCGGGCAGCAAGCTGGCGGACACGGTCCGCAACTGTCTGATTATCTTTGCGAAAGGCTTGGATAGCCGGCCCATTCACGAGGAGCTCGATTTCCAGCTCTTCAAGGCGCATATCGTCCATGAGGTTAACAATGTTATTGAAAGCCATAGTGATGCGCTTTTCATCAAAATTATCGACATGAAAAATCACTTGGTATTTCTTTTTTGCTTCAGCCACGCCTTGCTCCTTTCAGGTGAGCATCTTTAGAATAATCATAAACCCTTCAAAGTTTTACTGACTACGCAGCACTGCCCCAAATTCACGCGCGAGTGCCCGCACAATGCGATTGCGAATGGTTTCAGCATCTTTGTCGGTAAGCGTGCGGTCGAAGGCTTGGTAAGTCAGCTGATAAGCCATACTCTTCTTCCCTAGCCCAAGCTTTTCGCCGCGAAAGATGTCGAACAAGCGCACATTTACCAGTAATTTTCCGCCAGCCTGGCGAATAGCTGCTTCCAGTGCAGCAGCTGAAACCTCCTCGGGTACGATCACGGCAATATCTTCAACCATTGCCGGGTAGTTAGAAAGCGGCTGGTGCTCGAACTCTACCCGGCTGAGGGCTACGAGCAGGTCAGCATCTAATTCCGCAGCTAAAACCGGGAGTGCCTCAAATTCATAATGCTCTTGCACCATAGGGTGCAGCTCTCCGAAAACGCCCAGCACTCGCTCGCCAGAGAGGACCTCGGCGCATTTACCCGGGTGAAAAGTAGGGCGTTCAGTGGGGCGGAAATTTACCTCCGGGATATGCAAACCCTTGAGCAGCGCTTCCAGCACACCTTTAAGGTCGAAGAAGTCCCGCTGTTCCGGTGTTTTGGTCTGCCAAGTGGGGATTTCCCGCAAGCCAGCCAGGCCAACCGTCAAGCGCAGCGCCTCGTTTGGCAGCAACTGGCTTTCCACAGGCAGGAATACCGGCCCAATCTCAAATAGCGCTAAACTTGGGCGAAACTTGCTGTTATATTCCAGCAGCTCCAGCATCGTGGCAAGCCCGCTCGTGCGCATGACTGTGCGGTCAGGGGTGATAGGGTTCTTGATACGCACATATTCATGTTTTGGATCGATCGATTGGTTAGGCAGAATGCGCGCCTCGCGCTGGGGAGAGGTCTGGCGGTAAGCTACCGTATCCTGGAGCCCTAAGCTCACTAGAATTTCGCGGATGCGCTCTTCCGCCTCGAGCTTCGTATCAAATACCGGCGCTGGCAATTCAACTGCTAAGCGCTTCGAGGGGATGCGCTCATAGCCGTAGATGCGGGCAATTTCTTCCACCAGGCTAGCTTTGCCAATTAAACCTTCGCCAATATCCAGGCGGATGGGCGGGGTTTTAGCGCTAAGTTTGTCCTCTTGCAACGTGCATTCAAAACCCAACCTTTCCAAAATGCCCGCTGCTTCTTCCAAGGAGACAGGTGCTCCTAAGCGGCTGATGATTTCCTCTTCTGTCAGGGTGACGACCGGGTCTTGCGGCGGGAGTGGATAGGCATCCAGAACCCCTTCAACAAGTCTTCCGCCACCCCAGGCGAGCAAGCGCTGCAGGCAGAGGCGTAAGGCTTGCTCTGCCAATGCGGGATGCACCCCGCGGCTGAAGCGCCAGCCGGCTTCGCTGGGAATCTTCAGTTTACTTAGAGTCTGGCGGATGTTGATAAAATTCCACGAGGCTGCTTCCAGCAACACATGCTGAGTTTGCGAGGTAATACCCGAGTCCATCCCGCCCATAATACCCGCTAAGGAAAGCGGTCCTGCGCTATCTGCAACGACCTCCATTCTCTCATCTAACGGTTGAACCGTGCCATCCAAGAGGGTCAGCGTTTCGCCTGGCTGTGCCGTACGCGTGATGATGCTCGGCGGATTGCCACCGGCGCGCTTGCGCAGCAGGTCGTAATCGAAAGCGTGCAGCGGCTCGCCTGTTTCCAACATGGTGTAGTTTGTAGCGTCCACCAGCGCGTCAATGGGGCGCATGCCCGCCAAGTTCAGCCGGCGCTGCACCCAATAAGGGCTGGGTTGCGCCTGCACATTCTCCACCATTCCGAGCATAAAGCGGGGGTTGAGCTCCGGATTGAGCACTTCTAAGCTGACACGTTTGCTCAGCGCATCCCCTTGGGGCAAGGGAATACCTTGGGGTAAGCGCAGCTCTCGGTGAGTGACCGCAGCTAACTCGCGGGCAATTCCAAGCATAGAAGCGTCACGCACCATATTAGGCAGGATGGAAATATCAAAAACCGCATCGCCCATGTAATCCACGAGCGGCGTTCCTACGGGCGCATCCGCATCCAGGATGATCACCCCTTCGTGCTCATCCGAGATGCCAAGTTCCTTTTCAGAGCAAATCATAGAAAAGGACTCCACTCCGCGGATAACAGCTCGTTTGAGTTTGGTGAGCACTTGCCCAGGCTGATGCCCGTCATAAAGCATGGCGCCTTCACGGGCGTAGGCAACCTTAAGCGTCTGCGCTAACTCGCCTTTGCCTTTATAGGGGTAAAGGTTGGGTGCACCGGTGAGGATGATGAGCTCCTGCGTGCCATCATTGAGGCGGCAAAGCACCAGCCGGTCCGCATTCGGATGGGGGAGTACTTCCAGCACCTCAGCCACCACAAACTTTTCCCGATCCCACGTTAAGCCCTCATATTTGAACTCGTGCCGCTCAGCTTCCGGTTTGGGCAGACCTACCAGCCGAATGCCTTCCACTTCCAATCCAACCATAGTAAGGCAGTGGGCAATTTGCTCTATGTTCAAGCCATCTACGTCTATATAATCTTTGATCCAGCTTAAAGGTGCTTTCATCCGGTCCTCTCCAGCCTTTAAAATTGTTCCAAGAAGCGTATGTCATTATTGCGAAAGTGGCGGATATCATCCACGCGGTAGCGCATGAGCGTCGAACGGTCGATGCCCATACCAGCGGCAAACCCCGAAAATTCCTGCGGATCATAACCGCCATATTCAAGCACCGTAGGGTGCACCATACCACAGCCGAGGATCTCCAACCATCCGGTACCTTTGCACACATTGCACCCCTCTCCTCCGCACACAAAGCACTCCACGTCCATCTCCGCACTGGGCTCAGTAAAAGGGAAATATGAGGGGCGCAAACGCGTGCGGGCATCTTTGCCAAAAGCGCGGGCTGCAAAGTCAATCAGCGTGCCTTTCATATCTGCAAAAGTAATGCCCTTGCCGACTACCAGCACTTCCACTTGAATGAACTCGATCTCCGAGCGGGCAGTCAGCTGCTCATAGCGCATGGTCGTACCAGGCAAGATAGCGCGAATATGTTCGGGCGCGCGCTCGCGCATAATGTGAATCTGCCCAGGAGAAGTGTGCGTGCGCAAGAGCACGCCATCTTTATCGGTGTAAAAAGTGTCCCACATGTCACGGGCAGGGTGGTAAGGCGGTATATTGAGGTAAGTGAAGTTAAAGTCATCCGTTTCCACTTCTGGGGAGCGGTAGATCTGAAAGCCCATATCGCGGAAAATCTGGCAGACCTCGCGCAAGGTTTGGTTGAGCGGATGCAGGCGACCGCGCTGCACGGCTCTGCCAGGCAGGGTTACATCAATACGTTCACTAGCTAAAACGCGCTCCAGTTCTGCCTGCCTTAGCTGCTCGCTTTTGACTGCATAAGCGCTCTCCAGCGCTTGCTTGACGGCATTCGCAGCCCGCCCAACCAGCGGACGTTCTTCCGCAGGCAGCTTACCCAAATCGGAGAAGGCTTGCATCACTGGTGAGGATTTACCTAAATGCGCAACGCGCCAGGCTTCTAACGCTTCAGTGCTCACAACCTCTTCCAATGCGGTAAGTGCTGCTATTTTTTCTTGTTCCAGCTGTGCTTCTCTATCTGTCATTTTTACCTCATCGCAACCTTATAATAACAGGCAATAAAAAACCCGTCCGTTCAAGGGACGGGCAAGTCTGCCGTGGTACCACCCTTGTTGGCTGCTTGTGCAACCCACTCAAGGTATTCTATAACGGGAAACCCCGGTGCGGACTACTAGCGCTTCACCCGCACAACTCCCGAGGGAACTTCCTCCAGCGTTTACCTGGCACTGCTTTCAGTCTGGGGCAGCGCCTCCCTGATGGGTCCCGCTGAGTTACTTTCCTCGTTCACCGTTGATAGCGTAATTATAGGAATTTGAAGGTGCTTGTCAAGGCAGCCCTTACCTCGAGTCTAGTGTAATTTAGGGAGCAATGCGCCAGTGTTCTGAGCATATTCCTGGTATTCAACGCCGAACTTGGCGAGCAAAGCTTTTTCCTCCGCATTAATGCGAACTACGAATGCGATTACGGCAAGTATAAAGAGAGCTAAACCTCCCAGGCTGCTGGTAACCAAGGCAAGACCAAGCGAAAGCAAAATCCCTGAGGTGTAAATAGGATGCCGGATGTGAGCATAAATCCCGCTTTTGATCAGGCTTTGCTCCACGCTCGTGCCGGCGAGTGGTGACCAATTCCGTGCCAATTCCTGCCGCGCCAAGAGGTTAATGATGATGCTCACAAGAATCACCCCAAAACCTGCAATCGTAAGGGGTAGCTGAAAGCGCTCTGTGATAATTGCCAATGCAGCACCAATCACTAAAGCCAAGTAAGAGCCATAAACCAGGTAAAAGGTAGGGTCGTGGCCTTTAAGAATTGTCGACCAAAACGGAATCTTGGCGTCATACTTTCTGGAAACATATAACCCGCTATAGTTATATAGCACAAGGCTTAAAATAAAAGCAATGAGGATGATTTGGCTAGTTTCCATCATTTTCCCTTCATCTTTCCTATTCTAATATAAATAAAATTCATGCGATGCCAAAACTCGCTCATTTTAATGCGAATGGGAAACATTTAGGGAAAACACAACACAATGTAAGTGTTTAGACGCTATGTATGCAATGAAAAGCAGTTATTAGCTTCCAAGCGTGTCTTTAGGCGCACTTTCATGGTGTTCCTCGGCAGCTTGCGCAAGCGGGGGATCCGTAATAACGGCATCGTTTGCCTTCTTCGGAAGCTCCGGGTTGAGCAGAGTCTGATTCAGGGCGTTGATTTCCTTTATCGTTTCCTCAAGCTCTGCCTCTTTCATAATTTTCTGGGGTAATTCCTGGATCTCTTTGGTGGTACCCACAATTTCCTGCCAAAGCTCGGACTTGCGCAGGTTGTAAATCCAGCGGCCGGCTTTGTGTGCAAAGTTAACCAAGTCATCCGGTCCAAACATCAATACTGCTAGGACGAGGATAACCAGCAGTTCTAATGGACCAATATTGAGAATTTCCATCGAGCATCATTACAGCAAGGCACAGGCATATCAAACTTGTGTATCTTGACTGTTCTCTTTGTTTTCTTCGTTTTCTTTGTTCTCCTTGTTTTCTTCCTCTTCACCGCTCAAGCCCTTGCGGAAAGAGCGCACACTTTTTCCCAACTCTTCGGAGACCTTGGAAATGCGCCCCACACCAAACACCAAGAGCACAATCACCAGGACGACAATGATCTCAGGGAGACCAAATCTACCACCAAACATAAGAACCTCCAATTTTCTACTGCGCAAAGACGGACATCAATACGCTTAATAAGTATAACCCAAGCATCGGCGCCATTAGCAATCCCATATTGACAGGGTCGACCGTCGGGGTAATCATCGCCGCCAAGACTGCCGAGGCAATCACCGCCACTCGCCACCCCTTAAGCAGCAGCTTGGGGGTAACAATATGTAGCTTGGTGAGCAAGAACATCACCAGTGGGGTTTCAAAAATCAAACCAATCCAAAACATCAGGTTGGTCACAAATCCAATATAGTTGGATAGGCGCGGTGTTGTTGTGACACCAAGAAATTGCGTCAGGAAAGGCAACGCTGCCGGCAACATTATCTCATAAGAAAATACTACCCCAGCCACAAACATGAAGAAAAACGCTGGGATTGAAATAAACAACCATTTCCGTTCCGTCGGCTTTAAACCAGGAACGATGTACGCGATAATTTCGTAGAGTGTGAGGGGCAGCGATAGGATAAAACCCGAAAGCAGCGAAACCTTCATAAATACGCCCATGTTCTCGGTCACTTCAATGGATTGTAAGCTCTCCAAGCCGCCGATAGGCTCCGCCAAAAATTGGATAGCGCGCTCGGCAAAGGCAAAGCTGACGAGCACCCCCACGACTAAGCCAATCACGATGATCAATAAGCGTTTGCGCAGCTCATTGAAATGTTCCGGGAGGGATAGCTCTTGCATCGTCCCGGGTCGTAAGGTATTTTGTGGAGCTTCTGAGGACGCGGTTTTTTCCATATCATGACTTCCGTAGAATAAAATCGTATCACAAATATATTTGCTCGTTTTAATGAAATGTTACAAGTATAGCTAGCGTCTACAACTATCCCCCGCGTATTCAAATTTAGATATAAACTGCTTTGCGGCATCTCCTCTGAAACTTAAATAAAAAAAGCCTGCCGGAAGTTTTCACCGGCAGGCATGTACGCTACTCACAGCGCAGCTTTGACAATCGCGCTAAAGGAGTCAGATTTGAGACTGGCGCCGCCAATCAAGCCCCCATCGATATCGGACTGAGCAAAGAGCTCAGCTGCATTGGCTGGGGTTACCGAGCCGCCATACAGAATGCGCATGGCATTCCCCTTTTCCTCTCCGAATAGCTCGCGGAGCACTGGGCGGATGACATCGCGCTGTACAGCATTTGCTCCTTCTGGTGTAGCAGCCAAACCTGTACCAATCGCCCACACAGGTTCGTAGGCTATCACCAAGTTCTCCGCCTCGGTTGGGTCTACACCTTTCAAGCCCTCACGCACCATACCTTCCACTACAGCTGCAGTTTTGCCAGCTTGGTTTTCTTCGAGAGTCTCCCCCACACACATAATCGGTTTGAGGCCAGCTTGGAGTGCAGCATGAATCTTTTTATTCACCGTTTCGTTGGTCTCCCCAAACATGGCGCGTCGCTCAGAGTGACCAATGATGACATATTGACACAAGTCAACAAGCATTCCTGCGGAAATTTCGCCAGTAAAAGCACCCTTGGCTTCCCAATGCATATTCTGCGCGCCTACCTTGATATTGCTGCCTTCAGTCTCTTGCTTGGCAGCCTCTAAGCAAACGTAAGGTGGGCAAATGATGATTTCGACAGCATCAATCTGTTGAACCTCACGCAAGATGCCCTGGATCAGCTCGCGGGCTTCTTTGATGGTTTTGTTCATTTTCCAGTTACCAGCGACAATGGGTTTTCGTGTGGACATATTTTGAATCCTTTCTTTATGCTTGACTTGATTTGTTTCATTTTACCACCCTGCAGGCTGAGATTTGCTCATATCTCAATTAAAAAGCAGACTGCCAGAAGAGGTAGCCTGCTTGGTGATCGATCTGCAGTTAGACTAGGGACGGTAAATGATTGGGTTGAGCCATAGACCGCTATTTTGCGAACTATCAGCGCCATTATTTACCGTAAGGATAAATTGAACATTCTTTCCATCCAAAGCTGAGAGGTCTATATCAACACGCGTCCACATGCCTTCATTAACTTCGTGCCACTGACCGAGGGTTTGCACGGAATCGCTCCCCACGCGGTATTGGACGGTAAAGTAGATATCGCACTTGGTCATGCCGCCTTCGCACATGATAGTTGCCTTAAACCGATCCCCATTTTTGATGGCAATGAAGGGGTAGTAACCCGTAATGAAACCTGCCGCCGTGTTGTCGGGTCGGGTAATCAGCCCTGGTTCATTTTCCTTAGCGCCATCCTCACGAATTGGTTCGCCTTGAGGGATGACATAACCGATATTAACGTCTTTTGTTTTCCCTGGGCAGCTAAGTGTACCAGTAGCATTGCTGGACCAGGAGGCTTTGCATGCCTCAGAAGCAAAGTGATAGAAAACATTCTTTGCTTGGGTCACTTCGATATTTACCCAGAAAGCACCTTTTGCATCAGAACCGGTACCAAAGCGTACGCCATTTTGATTGACGAGCATAAAGTACGCCGTGTATTTTCCGGGCGCCGATGGAGCAATCATATCGACACTGAGATCAATGGTCTCACCAGGCTTGACAGCTTTGGGCATATCCACATAATTTGGGGCGGACATTTGATCGCCCTTGACAAAGGCAAGGTCATATTCCGTCGTCCAGGTACATGAGCCGGCATTCCTCAGCCGCCATATTTTCGTAAAGCTGGTACCCCCGGTGATCTTGGTACCATCCGGAATGGTCACATCCTTGATAAACTCCACCCAGTTACACGGCAAAGGTGTGGGGGTTGGCGGAATACGCGTAGCGGTCGGCGGAACGCTCGTAGCAGTAGGAGTCACAACTGTCACAACAACGGTAGGAATAGGCGTATTCGTTGGAGGGATTGGGGTATTGGTGGGAACGACTGGTTGGCTAGCAGTCGCTGTAGGTGCCAGCGGGGTAGCTGTTTGTGTAAATGGAGCTACCATAGTCTGAAATGCATCCTGGGTGGCTTTAGCCTGAAGGGTTTCCATTGCATGCTGCACGGCTTCATCCATTGACTCGGTCGGGGAAGGCATATTACAGGCAGAAAGTACCACAGCACCCACTAGGATTGTGGTCACAACCAGGATCCAACGGTTGAACTTCCTTTTTTGGTTTTTCATATCTCACTCCTTAATTGATTAACACCACAGATTTATTATAAGACGTAATTCTCCAAAGAAGGTTCCAAATAAAATAAAAAGCCGTCATAATGACGGCTTAACTCTGTTCTAAAAGGATCTGAAATCTATTTTGCCACTTGAATCTTGATTGCCAATGAGTAATCCCCGCCCGGACCGTAGCCAAAACGCGCTCCTTGGTTATCAGTTACCATCCAATATGCCATGTAAGTCCCCGGTGTCTGCGGAGCGACGACGGGCGCTGAAAGGATTGCTTCCTCACCAGGTTTAATATCTTTGGTAATATCACCAATACCACCAATTTTATCACCCCAAACGAAGATCACATCGAAATCAGTCGTCCAAGTGCATGTACCCGTGTTCCGTACCCGCCACTGTTTGGTAAAAGTTTCCCCTGGTTTTACGACGGTATCCGGCGGGTAGTTCACATCCCCCAGAAACTCCATCTGGTAGCATTTACCGCCATAGACTTGGGTAGGTAGTGGTGTAGCTGTTCCCACGACCGCCGTAGGCGCTGGCGGATTCGTCGGAGTGGGATAGGGGGTATAAGTCGGTAAGGGTGTCCAGGTTGGCTGGTTGGTTAGCTCATCCAGTCTCGCGATCAGTGTTTCCACAAATTGCTGTGTAGCAGCAGCTTGTTGGGTTGAGGCAACACTCTGAGCAATTTGCTCAGGGGAAAGTGTTGGTGTTCCACTTGGCTGGCACGCACTCACTAATATAACAGCTATAAAAGCTGTAATTATCAGCGCTATTCCTTTACTAGAGTGTATCTTTTTCATTTTCACTTCTCCTCAAATGGTCTTATTTAAGGTGATCTTTACCATTACAAGACTTTAATAGATTTGTTGCCCCTTTCCGTATACGCATAGGTGCAGCTGGGGATCAAACTGGCTCATTTTACCACAATGCTTACCGAGAAATTTCCGGTACCATCTGGTCCAATGCCAAAACGCTTAGCACCTTGATCAGCAAAAATCCAATACCCTGTGTAGGTGCCTGGGGCAGATGGGGCAACCATCGGAATGCTGATCGTCACACTTTCGCCAGGCTTAACCATCTGGGGGAAGTCCAAGACAGAAGGAGCGGACATCTGGTCACCACTGACAAAGAAAATATCGAACTCCGTGGTCCAGGTGCAAGTACCCGTGTTCTTAAAAGTCCATGTCTTGGTAAATGCCTGGTTAGGGGACATTTCCTTCCCATCGGGAATATCCCCGTCAGATATCAGCGTGGCATGCAAGCATAGTGCAGTACGTGTGGGGGTAGAGGTCACCGCCGGCGGGACATAGATTGCCGTCGTTGGCTGCTGGGTAGGAGTGGAGAGCATCGTGGGCGTCGCAAGTGGGGTTGCGGTTGGCAATGGGGTGAAGGTTGCCGTCGGGATAGCCTGTTGGGTCATGCGGGCGATCAGAGTCTCAGCCATATCCAATGTGGCTTGGGCTTGCAGCGTTCCTTCAACTTGAGTAGCAATGTACTCTGCTACGCTGGTAGGGGTTGTGGTAGGTCCGCAAGCACTCAGTAAAATCAGGGCAAATAGCAAGCTGCCCCAATAAGTTTTAGCGAAAATTGATTTTTTTTGCATGTTTCCTCCTTGTGAGGTCCTGAAAATGCAACTGCGTTCATACTACTCCAAGCCCCTTTTAACGTCAACTTTAAGTGCAAAGCGAGTCTTGCCACTTAAACTCATAAAAAAACCGCCCGAGAAATTCAGGCGGTCATTTTCTAAGGGCTTGTGCTACTTTTCAGAAAGCAGCGCCACCCCGGGCAGCTCCAAACCTTCCAGCATTTCTAAGGAAGCACCACCGCCCGTGGAAATATGCGTGATTTTATCGCTCAATCCGGACTGATTGATCGCAGCTACGGAATCGCCACCGCCGATGATGCTGATGGCTTTGCTATTAGCTACTGCTTTCGCTACGCCATATGTGCCTTCAGCAAATCGGGGAAACTCGAACACACCCATAGGTCCATTCCATACAACGGTGCCTGCTGAAGCAATCTCTGCACCAAATGCTTTTACCGTTTCTGGACCAATATCCAGCACACGCCAACCAGCCGGCACGTCGCCTACTGGGATTACTTTTTTATTCGCTTCCGCATCAAAGGCATCGGCTATTACCAGATCCACTGGCAAAACTAACTTACCTGCTGATTTTTCTAAGAGCTCTTTAGCTTGATCTATAACTTCAGCTTCTACAAGCGAATCGCCCATTTGGTAGCCTTTGGCAGCCAAGAAAGTATTCGCCATCCCGCCGCCAATCAAAATTTTATCGGCTTTAGTCAGCAAGTTATTGATCACCCCAATTTTGTCACTGATCTTGGCACCGCCCAAAATAGCTACAAATGGGCGAATTGGATCAGCAATGGCATTGCCTAAGTAGCGGATCTCCTTTTCCATCAGGAAGCCTGCGGCAGAAGGCAAGTATTCCGCCACCCCAGCTGTGGAAGCATGGGCGCGGTGTGCTGAACCGAAGGCGTCATTAACATAAAGATCGGCTAAGGAAGCTAATGCCTTTGCCATAGCTGGATCGTTCTTAGTTTCTTCTGGATGGAAACGTGTGTTTTCCAACACCAGCACCTCCCCAGGTTTGAGCTCGGCAGCAGCTTTTTCTGCCACCGGTCCAATGCAATCTTCAGCAAACTTGACTGGGGCGGAAATTAGGGTAGCGAGGTGCTCAGCAACCGGCTTCATACTATAAGCTGGGTCAGGACCTTCCTTTGGGCGCCCCAAATGCGAGCATAGAATGACGGCTGCGCCGTTATCGAGCAGGTACTGAATGGTTGGCAGGGCTGCGGTGATGCGGGTATCATCGGTTACCTTGCCGTCCTTAATGGGAACGTTGAAATCAACCCTTACGAGAACTTTCTTGCCTTTAACATCGAGGTCGGTGACAATCTTCTTATTGAACATATTTACACTCCTTTAGGGTTAAAAAGTGCGCAATACTCATTTTGGATGTCAGTATTGCGCACTGTTATCTCATTCAACCTGAGCACAGATTAGAGCGATTTAGCCACCATCTTTGCCAAGTCGGCAGTGCGGCAGGAATAACCCCATTCGTTATCGTACCAGGTAACGACTTTGATCAGGTTCCCACCCATCACCATGTTGTTCTTCAGGTCTACGATGGAGGAGCGGGGATCACCCTTGAAGTCCATCGAAACGAGCGGTTGGTCATATTCACCCGTGGTGACACCTAAGATGCCTTTGAGCTTTCCATTAGCAGCTTCCACAAAGGCAGCGTTTAGCTCCTCTAGGGTCGTTGGGATTTCAACCGTAGCAACAAAGTCCACAATGGATACCGTGGGGGTTGGCACGCGTAGAGAGAAACCATCAAACTTGCCCTTCAGTTCAGGAATGACCAGCGCTACAGCTTTGGCAGCACCCGTCGTGGTCGGAATGATGTTGAGACCAGCAGCTCGGGAGCGGCGTAATTCTTTCTTATGGCCCTGATCCAGAATAACCTGATCGTTGGTATAGGAGTGAATGGTCGTCATGACCGCATTCTGAATGTGGAATTTATCGTGCACAATCTTTGCAGCTGGGGCTAAGCAGTTGGTCGTGCAGGATGCATTCGAAAGAATATGGTGAACCTTGGGATCATACTTATCATCATTGACACCCAACACAATGGTGATATCTTCGCCTTTAGCGGGTGCAGAAATGATGACCTTTTTGGCACCTCCGCGTAAGATGTGTGCATCCGCACCAATCTTGCCATCAGCAGAGCGAGCGTTCGTGAAGATGCCCGTAGACTCAATCACGACTTCGACGCCAAGGTCTTTCCAAGGGAGATTGCCAGGATCTTTCTCAGCAAAAACTTTGATTGTATGGCCATCGATAACCAAATTACCATCCACGACTTCTACGGAACCAGGGAAGATGCCATAGTTAGAGTCGTATTTAAACAAATGCGCATTGGTTTGAGCATCAAATAGATCGTTTATAGCGACAACTTCCAAATCATCGCCAGCACGCTCCATGATGGCTTTCAACACCTGACGACCAATGCGGCCGAATCCATTAATACCTACTTTTGTTTTCATACATTTACCTCCATGGAAATTTTGTTGATCAACTGGCTATATTTTACCACGCTGGATGGTTATTTTTCAATTATTAGGCTATGAGAATGCTTAGAAAATTACTTTTGAGGATTTCAAAATACCTAGTTCTCGCCGGCCTCATATGTACATAGCCTGCCCTAAGGGCATCGTGCAAGAAAATAATGAGATTTAAATTCCCAAAGGGGGATGCTCAACTTAGAGCAGTGGGCCCGTGCGCTCCTCAAACAAATTGATGACTGCTTTAGCTAACTTTTGTGAGTCATGCCGCCAAGGGTATGTGTCATCGATCAAATCAGCTTCGTAAACTTTGTAGTTTTCATGCAGCGCCATATCCGCGACCACCCATTCGGTGTTAGCCCCCAACTTACCCCGGAAATTTCGGTTGCAGATAACCAAATCGAATAAATCTCGGCCTAAATGCTGCTCGATTACCTTGAGGTGGTCAGACGCGTTAAAGCCGTCGGTTTCACCGCGCTCAGTCGCCACATTGCAAATAAAGTATTTTTCAGCACGGCTGGATTGAATCGCATCAGCTAAACCGCCTACCAACAAATTTGGCAATAGACTGGTAAACAGGCTCCCAGGACCAATGAGGATAAGGTCAGCATTAAGGATAGCAGAGATAGCAGGTGGGTACGCCGGTGTGTTTGCTGGGTCCAGCCAAACCCGATGAATCCGCCCAGGCGTGTTGGTTAGCTCGGATTCACCAATAATCCGCCGAATCGCTCCCGTCTCGGGGTCTTCCAGCTCACCCACTAGTTGCACATTAGTTAGCGTGGATGGCAGCACTTGCCCATAGATCGCCAACACTTTGCCAGATTCCATCACCGCTTCCTCGAAACTGCCAGTAATCTCTCCAAGCGCTGTGATCAGCAGATTCCCTAAGGAGTGACCTTCCAAGCCTGTGCCAGATTTAAAGCGGTACTGGAAAACTTGCGAAAGCAAGGCTTCGTCACTGCTCAGAGCAGCTAAGCAATTGCGGATATCTCCCGGCGGTAAGACGCCTAAGTCCCGGCGCAAATCCCCCGAGGAGCCGCCGCTATCCGCAACAGTGACAATCGCTGTGATATTATGTGTAAATTCCTTGAGCCCGCGCAGCAGCGTCGCCTGGCCATGCCCGCCACCAATCACCACCACGTTTATGCCGCGCTCTCGCCGGCGGTAAGACTGAATCGTATCCAGCAAGGGCTTACCAGACTTTTCGAAAGGCTTGAGCAGCGCATGATTGGCACCCCAAATGCCCACGAGGATCAACAGAAAGCCAATGCCCCCAAAAATAACAAAGCGTATTGGTCGATCGAGCCAACGCAGCGAAAGGAAGGCGAGAATGGGCACCACGGTAGGGTTGGTGGTGGTGCGGTAGTATTCTAACTCGATCACCGCTAAGCCAAGCCCGAGCAGCATTGCGCCCAGGATAGTCAGCAAAATCCAGCGCTTATAACCCGTTCCAGGTAGCAGCCAGCGGATTTCGTTGGTGAAATTCTTCCAGAAACGTTGGAATTTACTGTCTTTCTTGGAGGGGTCATCCATTTGTTAAGATATTAATCGGATTTAGGCTTCCCGTCAACCAAGTTTGTCAGTCATCTATTAGTAATACACCTTGAATATGCGTGGTGTATACAATTCCCCAAGAACCAACCTGCTCTAACAATAGGTTGGTTCCAGCAGAACGTACTATTATCAAGAGTATTTATTTATGCAAGTTGCGCGCAGCAATAAAGCTCAAGCCTTTCTCGGTGAGGGCGCGGGCAGTTGTGTTGCAGGCAGCCACCTTATCCAAAAAGTTTATCTGCAGCGCTTCCCAGTCGCCACTGGCGATGATTTCCTCTTTATCGCGGAAGTAGTCCAGAATATCCGAGGGATGCGCGCGCTGTGCCTCCACTTCCAGGTCGCCGCCCTCGTGCTTGGCAGCGATATTCGCCACGTGGTCGGCAATCTCCAGCAGTTCATCCCGGCGGTTATAGGGTTGAATAACAATACTCTTTTGCGTCTCAGTAATGTGATGCTCAAAGCGGATGATGTGCTCAAAACCCAGCTGTTTGCGGAAATCATCGGTTAGCTCCATGGTTTCATTATTAATGGAGTTGGACCAGTTGAATCCAATCAGCGGCGATGTACCATCTGGCCGGCTGAAGAGCTTAGCCATAGTCATGATCCACAGTGCCGAGTAGGGGTTATCCGCCCCAAAATACACCGAGATCTTAAACTGGATATCTACGCCCAGCTTGTAGAGCATAAAGGCCAGCAGGATGGTGCCGGCATTGAAATTGAGCACGTGCTGCACGCCATAAGTGGTGTAATAGTATAGAAATTCATCTAACCACTGCAGAGCATGCCGATTCGGCTCTCCAATGCCGCCAAAGTAGCCGGTGATAGTGGCTGGCCCGCCTAAGTGCGGGTTGGAGCCATCGGTGCCTTTGGTGTCCAGCGTCTCAACGAATGAAGCGCCGATGATGTCCATCGCCGCTACAATTGCCGGCAAGTCGCCATCCAGCTCGGATTCCTTCATCTTGCGTACAGCAATGAAGCGCCCAGGGATGAGAGTTTGGTTGGCGATAGCTTGTTCCATCATCACACGCACCCAGGGGAAGTACTGCAGCGCAGAGACTTCTAGGGTGACCGCACAGTCCTCCTTAAAGCATGCGTCTTTATAGGAATCACCAAGTACTTTTTTGCGGTAATCGGCAATAGAGATGAAAGCACCACGGTCACGCTGCTCGATCAGCCAGTTGAGGTCATCCAAGTGACCTGGAGCTGTGCGCTTGATCTTTTCACACAGCGCTTCGTAGCGCCGGGACTCCCGGTGCTTGCGGTTGATCTCCTCTGGCGTGCCGTAGCGGCTGACGACCTCCAGGAACTGATTAATCACGCGGGTTTGCGGGTTGAGTAATACTGCGTTGATTGCATCGAGCTGTGAGTTGGGGATGGTGAGAAGCTCACGGTATGTGGTCATTTATCCTCCTCTAGAGATTGCAACAACTCTTCATATTCCTCATCGGGCATGCCAAACCAGTTTTCGGGGGCGGGAAAAGTTTTATCGCTTACCTCTTTCACATAACTTTCCAGCCCGCTGCGGATAACAGTGCCGGCATCGGCAAAGACCTTCGCCATGCGCGGCTTAAACTTGGGGTACAGCCCAAAAGCATCATGGTAAATCAGTAGCTGACCGTGGGCATAAGGCCCCGAGCCGAGCGACATAATCAAGCAATTCTCAGCGCGCTCAGTGATCAGCTTGCAAACGCGGTCCGGTACCATCTCCAGCAGGACCATGAAAGCCCCGGCTTGTTCGAGCGCTTTAGCGTCCTCAATAATCTTTTTAGCTGCCTCCGCCGTTTTGCCTTGCAGGCGGAAACCGCCTAAGGCGCTCGCGCTTTGGGGGGTGAGACCCAAATGCCCCACTACAGGAATACCCACATCCACAATCGCGCGCACGCGGTCGCACACCGCAGCGCCGCCTTCCAGCTTGATCGCATCGCAACTGGCTTCAGCCATAAAGCGCCCCGCGTTCCGAATAGCAGTCTCCACAGAAGGTTGATAGCTCATATAGGGCATATCCCCGATTAGCCAAGTGTTGGGTGCACCGCGCCGTACGGCAGACGTGTGCCGGATCATGTCATCCATGGTCACGGGCAGGGTGCTATCGTAGCCCAGCATGGTCATGCCTAAGCTATCGCCCACCAGGATCATATCCACCCCCGCCTGCTCTTGCATGTAAGCTGTGGGGTAATCGTAGCAGGTCAGCCAGGTGATGGGCTTCCCTTCAGCCGCTTTCTTGAATAAACCGGAAATCGATAACTTCTTGCGTTGTTCAGCCATAGTTCTCCTTTACTTATTTTATTGGCGTATAGAAAATTATACCCTCTCTGCGAAAATCACCCATAGATTCTGGCGGTTAAAGAACAAGCATCTCCTAATTGACCGATTAAGCCGCTTTTTAATATCTTAAATTTTTCAAAATGCTTGACTTTTAGTAGAAATATCCTATTATATAGATAAGAGTCCAATCTAACCTTGTTTTGTTTCGATCACCGCAAAAGCGTGTCGATCGTAAAGCCCTTGTGGTTTGTTTTGCCATCTGTTCGTCTATCCATTTTGAAGGAGTAGAAATGAATACCAAACGTCTCATCAAGAGCGGCGTGCTCGCCGTGCTCTTCCTCACACTTGCTGTCAGCCTGGCCTTTGCCCAGGCACCTCTGGGCACGGCCTTCACCTATCAAGGCCAGCTCAAGAGCGAAGGTCAACCCTACACGGGTACGTGTGACTTCCAGTTTGGGCTCTATAACGTTCCCACCGGGGGTATGTCCTTAGGGGATCTCACCCTCACTTCAGTCCCTCTCACTGAGGGCTATTTCACCGTCCAGCTCGATTTCGGCGCAGACGCCTTCACGGGCGAGGAACGTTGGCTGGATATCAGCGTGCGCTGCCCAGCCGGCACGGGCGATTATACCCAGCTGCAGCCCCGCCAGGAACTAACCGCTGCCCCTTATGCCCTCTACGCTACTGCTGCCGAGGCAGCTCAAACAGCAGTCTACGCCTCAAGCGCAGACTCGGTCCCCTGGACGGGGATTTCTGGGATGCCTGCCGGCTTTGCCGATGGCATCGATAACGATACTACTTACGCAGCTGGCACCGGCTTAACGCTTTCCGGCACAACCTTCGCAGTCAATACCACAACTATCCAAGCCCGTGTCGCGGGTGTGTGTGGCACCGGCTACGCCATCAAAACGATCAACCCCGATGGCTCCGTTGTCTGTGAGCCAGTGGGTACTGGCGATATAACGGGTGTATCAGCAGGCTTGGGTCTGACGGGCGGCGGAACTTCCGGGGATGTCAGTCTGGCAGCTAACCCTGCAATCCTACAGCAGCGCGTCAGTGGCACTTGCCCGGCAGGCAGCTCCATCCGCCAAGTCAACCAGGATGGCACCGTGCTCTGCGAATCAGCCGGTTCTGGCGATATCACTGCGGTTTCTGCTGGGTTTGGGCTTACAGGCGGAGGTACTTCCGGGGATGTCAGTCTGGCAGCTAACCCTGCAATCCTACAGCAGCGCGTCAGTGGCACTTGCCCGGCAGGCAGCTCCATTCGCCAAGTCAACCAGGATGGCACGGTGACATGTGAACCAGATGACAATACCACCTACACAGCTGGTTTAGGGCTTACCCTGACCGGTACAACTTTTGCCGCTGATACGGCTGTCGTCCAGGCAAGAGTGTTTCAATGGTGTGACAATGGGTACGCCATTCGTCAAGTTAATGCCGACGGAACCATCGTCTGCGAACCCGTCGGCGGCGCGAACGCCTGGTCCCTGACCGGCAATGCCGGCACGATCCCTGGCACAAACTACCTGGGAACCAGCGATAACCAGGCATTGGAAATCAAGGTCAATAACCAGCGCGTTTTCCGCTTTGAACCGAACGCTACCAGCCCGAATCTGATTGGCGGATACTCAGGCAATTGGATTACTAGCGGAGTTTATGGTTCCACCCTTAGCGGGGGTGGCGCAGCAGATTATTTAAATCGTGTAACGGATGCTTATGGTTCAATCATGGGAGGCTTTGGAAATCAAGCAGGAAATGGTGATTCCAATATAGAAAATGCTCGGGGTACAACGGTCTCAGGAGGTGCATATAACATTGCCAGCGGACCTATCTCAGCTATTAGCGGTGGTGCATCAAATACAGCCAGTGGAGGTCATTCAGCCATTGGTGGTGGTTACTATAACTTTGCCAGTGGAGATCGTTCAACTATTGGTGGTGGTTACTATAACGCCGCCAGTGGAGGCTACTCAGCTATTAGCGGTGGTTCCTATAACACTGCCAGCGCAGATTATGCAACAGTCTCTGGTGGCGGCCCGAGCAATGAAAGCGATCCAACTAATACAAATAACAAAGCCACTGATGAATATTGCACAGTTGGAGGCGGCTCAGCCAACCAGGCCGGTAATGCTGACCTAGATACCACTAATGCACCGATTGCAACGGTTGCTGGCGGTCACCACAACATTGCCAGCGGAGAAGGCTCAGCTATTAGTGGTGGTGCCTACAATATAGCTAGCGCAGAAGGTTCAGCAATTAGTGGTGGATTTCAAAACACAACCAGCGGAAACGTCTCAGCTATTAGTGGTGGCAATATTAACACAGCCAGCGGACGTGCATCAGCTATTGGTGGTGGTGGATCAAACACAGCTAGTGGAGATCATTCAGCTGTTGCTGGTGGTTATGTTAACACTGCTAGCGGATTTGTTTCAGCTATTGGCGGTGGTTACTTTAACTCCGCTAGCGCCAATTATGCAACCGTCTCCGGTGGCGGACCAAGCAATACCAGCGATCCATCCAATACAAACAACAAAGCCACGGATAATTATTGCACCATTGGCGGCGGTGGAGGCAACCAAGCTGGTAATGCCGACACAGATATAACCAATGCAATTTATGCAACAGTCACTGGCGGATACAGAAACTTAGCCAGCGGAAGTTTTTCATCTATTGTTGGTGGTTCCCAAAACGAAGTAAGCGGGGATGCATCATTTATTGGTGGTGGTTTCGGAAACTTTGTAAGTGGACCCTATGCAGCTATCGGTGGTGGTTATTCAAACACAGCCAACGGAGAATACTCTACTGTTCCAGGAGGATTCGGTAACACTGCATCTGGGATGTATAGTTATGCCGCAGGCCGCAATGCCAACGCAGCCAGCCAGGGAACCTTCGTTTGGGCGGATTCACAAGACGCGGTGTATTCGGATCATGGCCCTAACACTTTTAATGTGCGTGCCAATAATGGCGCCTACATCAACGCTAACACAAATTCGGCTATAGGATTACAAGTGGATAATGAGGCTAATGGAAGTTTTAATGGACAAGGAAGCGCTATTCTAGGTAAAACCTATAGCGATGTTGGATTCGGTCTGGTAGGCTGGGGAGCTAACGATGGAGTGGGTTTGGGTGCTTTTAGTAGATACGGATATCTTATTATAGCTGCTAGTGGGAGTTTCCCGAATGGGACCTTGCGCTTTTACGTGGATAATACGGGAAATGTCCGTTATGCTGGTACATCAGGTCCGATGGTTGCCATCCCCTCGCCGACCGGTGGTGCACCGAGCTACGTCTCGCTCTATGGTCTATCTGCAGCGGAAGCCTGGTATGAGGACCTCGGTTCCGCCAGCCTTGTGAGTGGCAAGGTAAACGTGAGCATAGACCCGCTCTTTGCCCAGACGGTCACCCTGAGCGAAGACTACCAGGTGCAAGTGACCGCCACTTGCAATGAACCTGTGCTGCTCTACGTCAGCGAGAAGACAACGACCTATTTCACCGTGCAAGGCGTTCGCCTGGATGGCAAGCCTTCCAACTGTGCTTTCGACTACCGCATCTCAGCTAAAGCCGTGGGCTATGAGACCGTGCGCCTCGAAGCCGTGGACATCCCTGAGCCCGTCATCAGCCAGAGGGAGGAGTAGCCATGAAACCCCATGCTAAACCTAACTTGCGCGTGCTCCTCTTTGCTGGGCTGATGCTGCTCCTCACCTTGCCGGTGCTGGCGCAGTCCGGCGGGGAGCTGGACCTCTCCTGGAACACGGTCGATAGCGGCGGAGGCACCTTCAGTAGCGGTGATGGCTACGCTTTAGGGGGTACCATCGCTCAGCCAGATGCCGGTGAGATGACGGGCGGAGTGTATACGCTTTCAGGCGGTTTTTGGGCTGGGCAGGCAGCTCCTACCCCGCCGCCCAGCTATGACCTCTTCCTGCCGCTGATCAATAAATAACTCTCGAACATGGGGCGCAGTGCATCTGTGCTGCGCCCCAGCTATTCCCCTTTCTCATCAAAAATTAAGCTTTACCATAACCTTCTCTCAGCTTAAGCTGGTATGTATATACAAAAAATAAATAAAACTTTCCTAAAATGTCTGTATATTCAAAGAGGATAGCAAATCTCCTTGAAAGGAAGTGAAAGTTATGAAAAAGAGGAATGTTGTTTTGAGTGTTCTTGTGGTTTTGGTCCTAATCGCAGGTGCAGCTGCATTGCTACGAACTTTACCAACGAGCGTTGCCGCTCAAACTGGAACGGCAACTGCCACGCCCACAGCCAGCGCAACACAAACCGCCAGTAGTAGTTTGCTCACCGATGGCACAGTGATCGAGCAGGTGCAGAGCATCTACCGCAGCATCTACGATAACGTCAACCCCTCAGTCGTAAACATCCAGGTGCTGGGCACATATAACTACGGGTTTTATGTTGGCGCAGTCTCTGCCCAGGGCTCGGGCTTTGTGTGGGATACCCAGGGTCACATTGTGACCAACAATCACGTGGTGAAAAATGCTTATAACATTACGGTTACGTTTTCTGACGGTACAACCACCACTGCTGAGGTGGTTGGCACCGATATACAAAGTGACTTAGCAGTCATTAAGGTGGATCCCTCCGGACTTACGCTCCATCCGGTGAGTTTAGGCGATTCGCAAACGGTGAAAGTGGGCGACCTGGTAATTGCAATCGGCAACCCTTACGGTCTCGCTGGCTCAATGACGCAAGGGATCGTCAGTGCACTCTCGCGCTCCCTGATGGTGGATAGCTCTAACCCATTCTCATCCAGCTCATATACCATCCCGGATATCATCCAGACGGATGCCGCCGTGAACCCCGGCAATTCGGGTGGAGTGTTGGTCAATACTTCTGGGGAAGTAATCGGCGTAACCTCGGCAATTCAATCCACAACCAACGCCAACGCCGGCATTGCCTTCGCCATCCCCTCCCACATTGTGGAGCGAATTGTGCCCGTGCTGATCATAGATGGAAGATACAAGCACCCCAGCCTGGGTCTTTCCGGCATCACTCTGACCGCCAATTATGCCACCGAGATGGGCTTGGATGCCAATACGCATGGCGTGCTGATTACCAGCATTACCCCTGGAGGTGCCGCTGACCTGGCTGGGCTGAAAGAAACCACCCAGCAATATACCCGCTACAACCGTGGAGTCATCATATTTGGCGATGTCATTACTGCGATCGATGGCAACCCTGTGCGCACCTACGAAGACCTAGTCTCTTATATCTTCAATAAGACGGAAGTTGGTCAGAAGGTAGAGCTCACCATCCTACGCGATGGAAAAGAGATGACTATCACCGCAACGTTACAAGCGGAATAGGATAATCGCAGGCTAAAGCAAGCGCTTTTTTCAAGCAAAGCTGTTCTTTCCGGAACAGCTTTGCTTTTTACATCTGCAGAGTGTCTACAATCAAGAACAAATCTTGACAAAACTTGTATAATTTAAAAAACCCCATGAATGAGCGCCAAAATGTCTGATCCTGAAGCAAATCAAGCCCAAATCGTCTACTTAAGCCACGGGGGCGGACCGCTGCCCATCCTTGGCGACCCAGGTCATAAAGCTATGGTTGATTTTATGCATCAGCTGCCCAGCCAACTTCATCGTCCGGACGCCATCGTCGTGATCAGCGCCCACTGGGAAGAAAGGCAAGCCACCTTACTTGGAGCGGCTAACCCGCCCATGCTCTATGACTATTACGGCTTCCCTGAGGAGGCTTATCAGATTAATTATCCTGGGCCAGGAGCGCCGGAACTGGCGCAGCGCGTCGCTAACCTGCTTGAGCAAAAAGGCATCGCTGCGCAGATCGACCTCAGCCGCGGTTTTGACCATGGTCATTTCATTCCGCTCAAGCTAATGTACCCTGAAGCAGATATCCCTTCCACCCAGCTTTCACTGATCCGTGGGTTAGATCCAGCCAGACATCTTGCCATGGGCAGGGCTTTGCGCGAGCTGCTGCCGGAAAACATCCTCGTCATCGGCTCTGGGTTTTCTTTCCACAATATGCGCGCCTTCTCTTGGGGAGATAAAGTCTATCCGGACGAGGCTAACAATGCCTTCCAAGACTGGCTGTTGGATACCATTTCCAACCCCATGGTTTCACCAGAAGAGCGGGAGGAACGGCTGCTCAATTGGGAAAAAGCACCTAACGCCCGGTATTGCCACCCGCGCGAAGAACATTTGCTGCCAGCTTTTGTGTGTGCCGCATTAGCTGGCAAGCCCGGGAAAGTTGTTTTTGATGACCTGATTTTTGGCAAGCGCGGCTTAGCTTTCCTTTGGCAGTAGGGCGCAGACTAAATGCCCATCCACGCGGAGAGTAAGAAAACAAAGATCGACCCCACGATAATGCCTAACGAGGTCCAATGCACGCTGCCATATTCGCGTGCCGAGGGGATTAGCTCATCCAGGGTAATGTAAACCATTACGCCGCCGGCAAAAGCCAAAGCGCCGGGAATTAGGTTTTGAAAGCTGCCCAGGAACAATCCGGCGAGCACAGCGCCTAATGGCTCTGCCAAACCGGAAAGGACGGCGATGCCCAAAGCATAACCGCGCTTGGCTCCGCCTTTAGAAAGTGGCAATGCTGTAGCCAAACCCTCGGGGATGTTGTGCAGCATAATTGCCATGGCAATGAACAAGCCAAACTGTGGGTTGTGCATGTAGCCGGCGCCCACCGAAATGCCTTCCGGTAAGTTGTGCAGCGAGATTCCAATTGCCAAAAGCAGTCCCGAATTGATTAATTTGGCATCCACAGCTGCGCCCTCGTGGCTAAGCCAATGCGCACCGCGCCGATGGCGCCGCCTCGTCTGCGTAAAGTCGGGGTTAACATGTGCATCATCCGCCTGGGCGAGGTCTTCAGCGTGATGACCATGAAATTCAACTTGCCCAAAGCGTAAATGTGGTGCGAGATAGTCCAACGTGAGCATGAAAAGTGCGCCGATGCCAAAGCCCAATGTGGCAGCTCTTGGCCCTCCCAGCTCCCAGGCTTCGTTGACCAGCTCCATAAAAGAGAGACAAATCATCACACCAGCAGTAATTCCCATGAGAAACCCATAAGCCCGCCTGCCCGGTCGGCGAATAATTGCCAGGGCTCCTCCTAATGCTGTGCCTAAGCTGGCGACCAGGCTGAGCAGCAATACATTCACCAATGGTGAAAATTGATCAAACATATAAATGACCTGTTCTTTCTGAATGGGCGAGCCCATTCTGCATTTTGCTGGTCGGTATTGTACTCTCTTCAGGGGAATTTACCAAAAATCCAATCAAAAATAGCGCAGGTAGAAATAGGAACTATCCTGCATCACCCATAGGAAATCTCTCCATGGGAATATTTTATGTCTATCGTATGATTGCTGCAGTTGCTAATGCTTATAGATACATCGTGTGATCTTCTAAGTTCGGGATCGAGCACAAGAAACGGAAAGGCTCATCGCCCTGGTTTGTATATGCATGCGGGGTGCCAGCAGGGATAAACACCACATTCCCCGGCCCTACTTCATAGTGCTCCTCGCCCAGTGTGACCTCAGCTTTTCCGCTGAGCACAAACTGCTCATGCTCCACGGTGTTGGTATGCAATGGCATCTTGCCGCCCGGCTGGATGGTGAAGCAGCGCATGGCAAAATGAGGGGCTTCTTCGGCGGAAATCAGCACTTGTTTGCTCACGCCACTTGCATTGGGCACCACCTCGCTCGGAACTTCGCTGATATGTTTTACAGACATACGCACTCCTCTTGAGAAATCTTGATCAAAATTATACCTTAGTGGTTTAACTAATTATGTATCTGCAAATATCCTTAGCTAAGCTGTTTGCATCATTAACGTTATGCCTCAAAATAAAATCTAACTATAGTGGTCATCGTTGCCTCAAAATGAACCTAACCCATCAATTTTTAAGATTCGGGCTCGGATAGCCTGAATAGATTTCCACAGCTGGACAGGATTGAGGGAATAATAAATATTCATTAGCCTCTCTTTGATGGCGGGATCGACTTGGTCAGAGTCTAACACCCTTTGATAAGGGGTTTTAGCGCGGTCGTGCACACGATGTGTTTTGTGATCTACCACCGACTTGCCAACTAACTTCATCACCGGCTGAAAGAAATTGACAAAGAGATGCATATCCTCATAAAGCGCTCTGAGCAGCTCTAACATCTCTTGGCTTTCAAAGCGGTCGTAGCCAACCGCCTTTCGCACCACGGACCAATTCTTCTGTTCGATATGCGCTTGGTCATTTTTTTGATAAGGTCTGCAGCGGGTAAAGGTGATTTTGTGCTGCTGGCAATAGCGCAAAAGCAGAGCATTGATAAATTCAGTGCCGTTATCACTATCTAGACCCAGTAAAGGGAAACTCTGTTTTTGGTCAAGAAGCCCATTTTAGAAATAACAGGTGTATTGTCCGTCCCTTGTTGTTATAAACAGATCTCTACATAGATTTTTGTGCTATGGCATTGGGCCAGGATAAGGAACGAGTTGAGAAGGTGCCTCATACAGACTTTCAGGAGCCGGATAAGGATTGGGTGCCGATGTCTCTTGTTGATTCATTGTCCCACCATCTTTTATTACCAAAGGTAAATAAACTTCTACATACAAAATTTGTACCAGTACGTATCTTTGTGAGTCACCGGTTGGTATTGAACTTAAAGGCTTATCCACTTCGTCCAAACCACCCGCATTTGAATGATACGTAACATAGAGTTCGTAACTGTCCTCTGATGTGACGATCATAGTATGATAACTGTTCCAGTTTCCGGAAGCGTCCTTATACTGAAGCTGAACAACATCCCCCGGCTTAAGGTAATATTCAGCTACGTAGGGATCGAGAGTCCAACCAAGTTCTATTGCGTAGCTGTTTTGATGAGCCATGTAATCTCTAAAAGGCCATGGGACACTCCAGCTTGTTGACCATTCCCAGTCACGAAATTCACCCAGACACCATAATGGCGGTGATTGATTTGCATTGACATACCATTCAACATTCGTTTCTTCATGCTTACAGCCATCTCCGCTGCCCACCATTACAAATCCACCGGCGTGTAAAGCCTGACTGATAAAATTCGTGCAATCATCTGCACCGAAATCAGGATACGCAGGATTACGGCTTGTACCTCCTGCCGTACTCCAGGCGTAGGCATAATCGATGGCCTCAGAACGATTACCAGACACAGACGTTATTGTTGTTTGTAGTGATTGTTCCCGTTCAAATGTGCTGAGTTGCACCTCGCTAATGGAGGGTTCTGCAAGCTGCCCGGGGCTGGTTGCATATTCTTGGGAGGCGAGGTTATTCATGTGAGTAGCAGCATAACTGAGGATTTGATTTCGCTCTGCAGCGCTCGAAGCGAACGTCGAATTTTCACCTGTCAACTCAGGGTGCTCGCCAAGTAATATGCCTTTCATGAGCGCGGTATATTCCTCTGTGCCCGGTTCAATGTTTAAGCCTTTAGCCTCTATGTACGAGATAATCATCTTCTCAGCATCTGCTCCTGAATCAGCTTGAGTGAAAATCACTTGGGCAATGGCAGATGCCATGATTAAGAAAAGGACAATGGCTGATTTCGTTAACTGCATATTTCATTTCCTCTCGAGTCCGTTTTGGTTTAGTTATCGCCACTATTTTCAGTCATTTCGTGGGTGCACTAGGTGTTGGTGCCACTTCATTGACATCTGGTTCTGAATAATCATCTTCATTTCCCATGTGTGCAGCGGCATAATTGAGAATAAGATCTCGCTCTTCATCACTCGTAACAAAGACTGAGTTTTCGCCCGTCAACTCAGGATGCTCGCCAAGTAATATGCCTTTCATGAGCGCGGTATATTCCTCTGTGCCCGGTTCAATGTTCAAGCCTTTAGCCTCTATGTAAGAGAGAATTATTTGCTCTGCCCGTTTATCTTCTTCTGTCGTTACAGGCAATTGCTGCCTATTCTTTAGGAACAGCACTAAAAGGATAGCTGCTAGTCCTATTATGAATAGTATCAGTATGTTTCGAATCTTTGTACCTTTCATGAGCATGCCTCCGCGCCCAATTAGTATTGGGCCGAATAAAGTTATTTTCACATAGCATTTTAAGTTCAAATATCAAAGTTGCAAGAACCGCAGTAATTGTAAAGCTGATATAGATTTGCCATCTCAGCTAAAAGAATCTATTTCCGCTTTCCCACACCCATAAAATACCTCATTAAGCCACCAGTCAGCAACTGTAATTGTACACTGGGAATTCGGATTCCCGCAAGGTTGTTGTAACATCAGCAATTGTAGCTATTTGGCTAATCGATTGCCCTTATTTCTTGCATCCCTTTATGTATCGTCTTTCGATCCAACCCTCTAATTTCCGCCATGCGCGTAATGCCGCCATGCCCCATTTGTTGGGCCTGAAATTCTGCAAATAGCCTGCGCTGGCGCGTGTTCATCACACTCATCAGCAGGTTGATCTGTTCGTGTAACGCCTTCTCCGGATGGTCGGCTGGGCTGCGACAAATCGGGCATGTACAGCGATTGATACGCAAGGGAGTCTTAGTTGTCATGGTCACGGACCAGTAACGTTCAGCAGGTGCTGTGCAATCCAGCCACCGCGCTCGTCTGGCAAGATGACATGCACCCAGGTAACACCATCCACCTCGGAGGTTTCGATGATCTGTGCCGGCGTACCGTATGGCGGCCAGGTTGCTTCGCAACCCTCTGAAATCACGCCGCAGGTTGGCGATACGTTCACGGTTTCCAACCGCTGGCTGGACCTGGATGCCTCGGGCAAGGTTAGCGGGACGTCCTATACCGATGGAGAAACGCTGACTTTTGGCACAGAACCCTTCGCCTGGGAGCAGGTTTACGCCCCCGCCGGCCAATATCTGGTAGGCTTTTTGGTGAGCGATCTGGACGGAAACATCATTCCGGCCTATACCCAGATTGAAATCAATTAGACCTAAAAGGATAACCATAAGAGGCTCTGCATGTTTGCGGAGCCTCTCTTTTTAGGTATGCAAAGGTTACATCAAAAATCCCTGCCTGCTTCTGCAGGGTATAATCCCAACAGCGTCATTGTTTTATTGAAACAGGAGGCTTTGGCTCATGGTTGTTGTGCAGTATAAGCATCTTCAAATCGAATGCGTACAAGGCGATATCACCCGCCAGCCAGATGTCGACGCTGTGGTCAATGCCGCCAACGCCGAATTGCTGCCTGGGGGAGGCGTGGCAGGTGCGATCCATCGGGCTGCCGGCCCGCGCTTAGCTGAAGCTTGCCGGCCGCTGGCGCCCATCCAGCCTGGGCAGGCTGTGATCACGCCAGCCTTCAATCTGCCTAACCGCGCAGTCATCCACTGCCTCGGTCCGGTTTACGGGGTGGATACTCCCGCTGAAACGCTGCTCTCGGCGTGTTACCGCAACGCTTTACGTTTAGCTGAAAAAGAAGGACTGACATCCGTCGCATTCCCCGCAATCTCTACGGGCATCTTTGGTTATCCTTTTTCAGAAGCCGCCCGCATTGCCATCCACACCGTATTGGATGAGGTTGAGCAGCTCTCAGCTATGCAGCGCGTGCGCTTTGTGCTTTATGGGCAAAATGACTACCAAATTTATGCGCAGCTCCTGCCCGAAATCATCCGCCTGCGGGAGGAATACGCCCTCCAGGCGCTCTTTACGGACCTTTATGAGCTGACCATGATGCAAGCTTACCAAGCCGAAGGCATGCTGGACCAAGCAGTGTTCACGCTCTCAGTGGGCAGACTGCCGCAAGAGCGTAACTTCCTGCTGGCAGCCGGTTTGGGCACAGTGCTGGATTACCTCGAGAATGTACGCTTTGACCAAGCCGCTCTGGATTACCTCTCCACCCTACCGCTCTTCAAGCCTCAATTTATCGAGTCCCTGCGCAATTTCCGCTTCACGGGCGAGGTTTACGCCATCCCGGAAGGCACCCCCTTTTTTGCCAATGAGCCGATCCTTGAGGTGGTGGCACCTCTTCCGGAGTGTCAATTCATTGAGACTTACCTAATGAACCAGATTCACATCCAAACGCTCTTGGCGACCAAAGCCCAACGCGTGGTGCAAGCTGCCGGCGGGCGCGCAGTAGTCGATTTTGGCGCACGCCGCATTCATGGTGTGGATGCGGCTGTGAAAGGTGCCCGCGCCTTCTTCATTGGCGGAGTCAACGCCACCTCAAACGTCCTAGCAGGGCGCGAGTATGGCATTGCAGTCTCGGGCACGATGGCGCACTCCTATGTGCAGGCGCATGAAACAGAGTTGGAAGCCTTTCGAGCTTTCACGCAGCTTTACCCCAAGACTTACTTGATCGCGGATACCTACGGCAGTCTGAAGGGCGTGCAACATGTGATCGAGCTAGCCCGCGAGCTTGGTGCGGACTTCCACGTAGCCGGTATCCGCCTCGATTCCGGCGACCTTGTGGCGCTTTCCCGCCAAGCACGGCAGATGCTCGATGACGCCGGCTTGCAGCAGGTGCAAATCTTTGCCAGTGGCGGGCTGGATGAATACAAAATCGAGAAGCTGCTGGCAGCTGGTGCACCCATCGACGGGTTTGGCGTCGGGACGGCAATGGGCGTCTCCAAAGACGTGCCCAGCCTGGATATCGCTTATAAGCTGACGGAATATGCTGGGCACGGGCGCGTCAAGCTCTCCTCAACCCGCACGGTCCTGGCTGGGCGCAAACAGGTTTTTCGCCAGGCTCAGGGCAGCCAGGACGTAGGGGATATCATCGCCCGCGCTGAGGAGCATCTCCCTGGCCGACCGCTGCTCGTGCCCGTCATGCGTGGGGGGTACCGCCTGCAAGCTGCCGAGGTGAGCTTACCGCAGGCGCAAGCTTACGCACGGGAGCAGGTGGCACGCTTGCCCAAAGCGCTGTTAGCGCTCGAGAAAGCTGCAGAGCCATACCCCGTAGCTATTTCTCCGGCGCTGCAGGAATATCAACAGGAAACGCAACGACGATTCTCAGAGGAGGATTAAGATGAGCGAGCTCAATTTTGCCTTTCAACCAGGGGATGCCCTCTTGATTATTGACGTCCAAAATGATTTCTGCCCGGGCGGCGCGCTGCCCATTGCGCAGGGCGATCAAGTGGTGCCGGTGCTCAACGCGTGGATCGATGCAGCCACGAGTGCCGGCACACCAGTTTACCTGAGCCGCGACTGGCACCCCAAGCATCACCCCAGCTTTGCTGAGGAAGGCGGGCTTTGGCCCGTGCACTGCCTGCAGGATACCCCAGGCGCAGCTTTCCACCCTAGGCTGCACATCCCGCCAGAGGCAGTGATCGTCACCAAGGGCACGCGCTTCGACCAGGACCAAAACTCTGCGTTTGACCAGACTGGCTTGGCGGTGCACCTGCGTAAAGCCGGCATCCAGCGGGTCATCGTGGGCGGGTTAGCGGAGGACGTGTGCGTGCTTGCCACCGTGCTGGACGCACTCACCGAAGGCTTCGCCGTGAGCGTGATCAGCGCAGGCACCCGGCCGGTGACGCCAGAGAGCGGCGTGGCAGCCCGGCATAAAATGCAGGCGGTAGGCGCTGAGCTGCTATAGCAAGCCAGCATATGCTATTTCTACCAATAATGGCTATAATCCACAAAACCATCTGATAGGGAAAAGGTATGCTGAGCAAAGATCATTCCACATACGAAGAAATTTTAACCGTCCCGACTTATGAATGCGACGCCAACTTGCGCTGGAAGCCTTCAGCGTTTCTGCAGCACATGACCGCAGCAGCTAATAAGCACATTGACCTTTTGGGCGAAGGCTACCAGGCGCTGCTCGACCAGGGGTTGGTGTGGGTGCTTTCACGCATGAAGTTCCAGTTTTTGCGCTTTCCGCGCGTGGAAGAGCAGATCACCATCCGCACCTGGCCCAAGACCATCCAGCAGAAGCTCTTCTTCATCCGCGACTACGAAATCCGGAGTACTGAGGACGAGCTGCTCACTGCTGCCACGTCGGCTTGGCTTATGATGAACATGCAAACCCGCCGGCTGGTGGCGCCTTCCGCCTTGCAGCTGAACCTACCGCAAAACCCGGACCGCCAAGCCATAGCCGAGCCGCTGGAAAAGCTCACTCCGCCCGCAGATGGTGAGGAAAGGCTGCGCTTGCGTGCCGGCTACTCAGCCATCGACGTGGTCGGGCACGTCAATAACGCGCGCTACATCGAGTGGATTTGCGACGCTTTCCCCACCTTTTGGTATCAGGGACATTCGCTGGAAACGCTGCAGATCAATTATGACCGCGAGATCCACCCCGAAGATGAAGTTGTTGTGAGGGTAGCTTCGCTGGACGGGCAGCCTGGCGCTTTTGCCCTCTCGGGCAAGAACCTGATGCAGGGCACGGAAGCGTTTACCGCTGCGGTCCGCTGGAAAGAAGACCCCGCTTAGCCGACGATTTCCACATCCGTGCTGGTGTGCAGCTGGCTTTTGAGCAGCGCGGAAACGGTATCAAAGTATTCCTCGGTGAGGTAGCGCTCCAAGCCATACTTGCGGTAGACCCAGTCGGCATAGTGGTAATTCATGCGGTCCACCAGCACCGCGTCAGCATTGCCGGCCAGCAGCTCCGGCAAGTCCTCCGCGCCCGGCAATATTGGTGCAATCATCACGAAAGTTTGAATGCCAGCCTCGTGCAGCGCTTGCAGCGCTGCGATGCGGCTGGGGATTGAGGGCGCATGCGGTTCAAAAATCTGCCGGATATGCTCATCAGCGGTGGCAATGCTCAGCCCCACTTCCACGCCCTCGCCTGCGCGCAGGAGATCGATATCCCGCGTC
>Ga0208826_1000028_pt1 | contig 190894 bp, 152 predicted proteins | sample AD_UKC115_MetaG_FD_184451 | JGI IMG/M metagenome (GOLD analysis project Ga0208826, IMG submission 184451) | Active sludge microbial communities of municipal wastewater-treating anaerobic digesters from Hong Kong - AD_UKC115_MetaG (SPAdes)... | ecosystem: Engineered > Bioreactor > Anaerobic >...
TATCTGGGAAGTCAGTAGATGAACTGATGCAATATTTAGGGAATAATCAAAAAGCCATTGAATATCCACCAGGGGAGCGTCATGGCTCTGGTGGAATTGAAAAGAATATTGGTATTTTGGTTGGACGGCGCTTTAAAAGACAAGGTATGTCCCTGACTGCCATTAGGCAAGTGTGGTCTCACGAAGGCGCTAACAATCTTCTCGCCCTAAGAGCAAAAAAATTAAATCAGATATGGCAACAAGAATCACAAGCTTTAAATTATACCAGGTGAGCGCCACACTATTTGTTATGCTTCCCTGAATAACTTTTAGCTTGATTTTTTCTCTATTGGCAAATATATTCAAATGGTGATAAAATATTTTATTTAAAATATATGGGAAGGAAAGATGAAATTTAAAATTACGCTCGTATTTATAATATGTTTAGTGCTGTCAGGAATGATGAATTTCGGTTTAGCCCAGTCCGATCAACCGCTAATTTTTTCTTTTAAACAGAATCATACGGCTCTTTATAAAATAGCTAAATGCTCAAACTGCGATAATGACGAAAACCTTGATGTAATTGGAATTGCAGGCTTGGTAGATAGCAATGGCCAATTAGTTCCGCGCTCTACTTATTTAGTCCATCTGGAAGAATCGGAGAATAGCGATTTTACAGTTCAGTGGAGTTATAATTTGCCGCAGGATATTAAAGGTGATTTCACCGACATAGCCGTAATTAATTGGAACAATGTGCCAGCTATTATTGCGGTATTAAATATTACCGAAGCCGGCACGGGTCCTGATCCAGGTTGGTTATTACTTTTCGAATATTCGGATGGATTCAGTAAAGAACCTACAATTCGGATGACCACCGATACTGTCTTCCCTATCAGACCTCGTCCAAGATATCTCAGTGTCGGCGATCTCGATCATGATGAGCAGTCTGACTTAATTATCTCATCCTCCAGCCCCAATCGGAGTATTAATATAGTTACTCAAGCCGCCGATACTAGTGCTCTTTCTCTTAAGTTAATTAATTATTCCAGTGATCTGCCTGTTTTACTCGGTCTTCAACCTTTTCGGGCATTGGCGGCTAATGTTGATACTGAACCAGGTGATGAAATCGTCATTTTCGGGGGACAGCAGAAATTAACAGTTGAGGTTTATCGCTCGGATTTGAAGAACCCATTATCTTCATATACTTTTTCCAATGTGAATCGTAATGACATTAATCTCAACCAACTTGCGGCGGGGGATCTGGACGGTGACGGTTTGGCTGAGTTCATTCTACCTTTACGTAGCGGGGGAGCTCAGCTTTTAGTAAAAGGAGTGCAAAGCTACAAATCAGGTCTATTAATACCAAAAAAGAATAAAATAGCGGCTCTTAATTTGGTTGATATTAACGGCAATGGTCTCGATGAAATTTTATGGGCTGATGCCGCCGGTGCCGATATTTATCGCTATGAATATAATCCAGGAGCGAATTTATTCGATCTAGATACCTATATTTCTTTTCACTACTCAAATCCGGTTTTAGCTAATGTGCAGTTATTATCCATTGCGCCGGTGGTTTCTTATGGAGGCAAGAATACAGGGGCAATAATTACCCCGTTTCTTCATCGCAGTTTTAACCAACATGGATTGTGTTATTGGCTTCTGGAAGAGACAAGTCCGCTGATTGATGAGAGCTTAATTGAAACAATTCTGGGATCGGTTGACTCAGTACTGGCTCATAAGGAATTTGATCAGAAGAAGGGTGCATCTTCGTTGACTGAAATGGATTTATTAAAGCAACAATTGGGTAGCCTTGTTGGTACAGAAATTGAACTTTCTCCCTTACCGGAAGGCGAAGGTAAACCATCAGGTATTTCAGGCGACCGGCAAATTTATCAGCCTGATATACTATTGCATCCCGGCGAGTTAATGCGTTATAATTTAAATCTTCCAGATTTAAGCCTCGATGATACTAAAAAATTAAGTGTAAATATCGATGCGCCATCAGGTATGAAATTCGACCTAGCCAATAAATTGTTCACTTGGGTTCCAGCCGATTCCCAATTAGGGCTTCATAAGGTTACCGCCTTGATTTCATGGGATGAGAAAAAAGATGTGCAGACCTTTACGGTATATGTAAACAGTATCCCCAAAATATTAACGAAGATCCCTATCCGTGATATTATCCAGATTGGTGAAACATTCAGTCTGCAAATTGAGGTGGAGGATGCCAACCAAGATGCGGCCATTTTTTATAAATTGCTTGAGTTTCCCGCCGGAGCCAGTATCAATCAAAAGGGAGAATTATTGTGGAAACCCTCTTTCGATCAAGCCGATTGGTATGACTTTATAGTTGAAATTAGCGACGGTTACGATTCAGAACAAAAATCTTTTGCCTTATTTGTTAATCACCCGGTTAGCATCCAATCTACCGCCCCTAAGACAACAACTATTGGGAAAAAATATACCTATCAGCCGGTCATTAGCGATAATAATAAGGGATTCTATTTAACCGGTTATTCGCTTCCACCCCGGATAGAGAACTGGAGTCAAACTGGTGTCCTCGAAACTCAGATTCTTGACAAAAATATTCGCAATAATATTAGCAAATATATTGAAAATTACAGAAAATCTTTTCCATTATTTATCACACCGGCAAAAATGAACGATGTCCCCCAGAGTCTTTTCCAGGATATTTTTATAGATAGCGAAAAGGTTGTGTTCATTTATAATCTTCGAACCGCTAAAGGTATGGAAGCAGGGCAAATCATTGAAACGTTTTTCAGTAATTTGAAGATGAGCATTCCAAAATATTCCACTCCGGTTCGTCGTTATCTCTATATTTTTAATCTTAAAGAACCGATCGCCGGATTGACGATGACAGGCGAGGGATTAATCACCTGGGTTCCAGCGGCTAATCAATTTGATTATCAATTAATTTCCTATACGGTGACCGACGGCTTTTTCTCAGCAGAGGAGCAGGCTCAGGTTTACGTAAATTACCCGCCGAAAATTACTTCCAAGCCTCGTACTATTGCCTCTGTTAATACCCTCTGGCAGTACGAAGTCAAGGTTACAGACCTAAATACAGATAGCAAACTAACTTATGAATTGCTCAGCGCTCCCGAAGGTATGGTAATTTCTCCTCAGGGAATAATTTCCTGGCAACCAACCGATTTACAAATTAATTCTCATAACTTTACAATCAAGGTAAGCGACGGATTCGCTCAGGATGTTCAAAAAGTACACCTATTCGTCAATGTCAAGCCGAAAATCATCTCTGTGCCCAAGCCGGTAGCGCTAACTAATTTAAAATATGAATATAAGCTTGAGGCGGAAGACGCTAATAATGATAAGCTGACTTATAAGGCAGTCCGATTGCCTAAATATGCCAGTTTTGATCCGACCACCGGTATGCTTGTCTGGACACCCCGCAAAGACCAAATAGGGGCTAACGATATCGTGCTGAAAGTCACAGATTCACATGGCGGAAGTACTCTCCATGAATTTCAGGTCCATGTCTTTGCTAATCCGGCGCGACGACATTCTTTTCTGCGACGGACGATATCGCTCTTGACCATTGCCGGTGTGATTTACTTAGTTGTAATTTATCTATAAATCCGCTCCGGAAATAGACGAAGGCGGTAATCTTTGCAAGATAGCCGTTTTTATTTCATCAGATAGTTTTAGTTCAATTTCGATAACCAAAAGCGGAATAGCCAATGATCCAGCATTTACCGGCAGGTTGACAGCGTCTTTTTCAGTCGTGACCAGATAGTCACAGTTCATCTGCTCGGCTTTGATTATTATCTTCTGCAAATCGGTGGTCGTATAATGATGGTGATCGGGAAATCGTAGGAATGTCACCTTACCACAGTTTAATTGTCGGACGGTTGTCTCGAACTGAGAATGGTTGCCGAGCCCACAAAACGCCAGTACATTTTTACCGGCGACAGTACTTATTGAGACATTTTCTGCGGAAAGGGTGTGAAGACCAACGATTTTTAGAGGAGCCGTAAAAAATGCTATGCTCGGATTAAATTTCTCGAAGAAGGTTCGTTGTTCGGGAATGATTTTATCCGTCTTAGAAAAAACTAAATAGTCGGCGCGTTTTAATCCGTGCCAGGATTCTCTAAGCCGACCGACCGGTAAAAGGTGCTTTTGCCAGGATGGTGTTTTCGGATCCCAAAGTACAATATTAATGTCACGGGCGAGTCGCCGATGCTGGAATGCGTCATCGGCAATAATCAAATTGTAAGCAAATTTTTCGATTGCGATATGGGCGGCGGCTATACGATCAGCATCGGCAACTATGACAACTCCGGGCAATTTACCAGCCATCAAAAAAGGCTCATCGCCAGCCTGTTGTGGAGTCGTTAAAATTTGTCTGCCATCGGAAACAATAACTGTACCCCTGGATTTACGTCGATACCCTCGAGAGATGATGGCAATTCGGTATCCTTTTTCACTTAGAAATTTTGCCAGCGCAATTACAAACGGTGTTTTGCCAGTTCCACCAGCGGTAATATTGCCCACAGCGACCACTGGAACGGGCACTTTGATAGCTTTAAAAATATGATAGTCGTAAAACAAATTCCGCAATTTTGTGATCAAACCGTATATAACAGCCGCTGGAAATAAAAGCCATCTTAAGGCACCTAATTGCATTTTCTATTAATGTATTTATGATTCTAAATAATTCAGGATAATGTGAGCCGCACGTCGGGAAGCACCCGGTTCGCCTAACAGGCGGCAGACATATTGCAAAAAATCGCGGATTTGGTTCGCATATGATTGGTCGCACAGAATTCTCGTGATTTCATTTTTGATGTTTTCTACATTAGCATCGCGCTGAATCAATTCCGTTACAACCTTTTCCCCGGCGATCAAATTGGTAATCGAAATATATGGCACCTTGATTAGTTTTTTCCCCAGCCAGTAAGTCAGCGGTGCCACGCGGTAAATTACGACGAAAGGCTTGTTACTAAGCGTGGCTTCGAGGGTAACTGTACCGGAAGCCATAATTAGGACGTCGGCAGATTGAATCACAGAACGGGTACTATTGAAATGCCAGCTTAGCCAATCGAACTGATAGCATTTTTGGTATTTTTCCAGATTGACGTCGGAAGCAACCGCAACAGCCGCCTGTAAATTTGGAAATTCCTGGCGCAGATCTTTGACCGATGGAATCATTAGCGGTAGATGCTTATCAACTTCTTGCTGACGACTGCCCGGAAACAACCCGACCAGCGGCTTGCCGCTTTTAAAAATTTTCTGATTTGATTCCGGTATAGAAATTTCATTCTGGTCTAATAAAGGATGTCCCACAAATGTTGCCCGCACTCCTCGTTCGCTAAACCAGGTGGCTTCAAATGGTAAAATACAGATAACTTCCTGAACGTGGCGGCGAATCTTCTTAACCCGGGATTGATGCCAAGCCCAAACTTGAGGTACGATATAATAAATCACTGGTATATCACGCCGGTCGAGCGCCTTAGCCAAGCGTAAGTTAAAACCGGGATAGTCAATTAAAACGACGACATCGGGTTTAAATTCATCAAGAAACTGCAACGTCTTACGATACATACTGATGATAAATGGTAGATGTTTAATAACCTCAACAAAACCCATAAAAGACGTTTCGCGAATATGGAAAAGCAGTTCAGCGCCAGCCGCCGCCATATTATCTCCACCGATGGCGCTGATTTCGATATCAGGATTTAATTCTTTCAGGGCGGAAATTAGTTTGCCAGCATGCATATCGCCAGATAGTTCACCGGCAGAGATAAAAAGTTTACCAGCGGACATTTAGCCACTCTTTGAGGATTACAGCTAAAGCAAAAATTACAAAAACTGACAGTGTCGATCTTTCGGTACGTAGTAATTTCCGATTGCTCAGAAATTTTGGCTGAACTCCACTATTCCAGGGTTTCAGACGCGGCCATAAGCGCGGGACATTGGCTTTATATTTTGCATATTCCGCACCGAAAATATTAGTCAGCGTTTCTTCTTCGAGAGATATAATTAAGCCATACTGAAATAAAATGTAAACGAACACTAATAACATCAAAGGCAGAAGCCAGCGCCCATCCGCGAAAAACACCATCCCGATATAAATCAAAGCATTACCGATATAAAGCGGGTTGCGTGTATGGGCAAAAATTCCCCAGGTGCAAAGTTCTTTGGCGCCCACGTTGCGAGTGCGGGTGCGACCGCCAGCCGCCCGTACCCCATTCAGTCGGATATATTCACCGACCAAAGCCAAAATTGCTCCGATTATAGAAAATTTAAAGTTCATATCGGACTGGTAAATCAGAACTAACATAAGTGGAATAGGAGTGTAACCGCGTATTTTGAAAAAAAGACGACGAATATCCATTAATTGATTTTCCTAAAATTATCTTGAATAGAATTTATAATCTGGATGGCAACTTTCAGAGCGCGTATTCCATCTTCACCACTAACGCGCGGCGGTTGACCAGTTAGAATTGCATTGACGAAGGACTCCAATTCATTATAAAGCGCGTTACCCTGTTCGGTTTGTTGGACGCGGTAGAAAATCCGTCGGGGGGCACCGTTCACATCCGGCACTTCCATAATTTGAGTAGTATCATCAGGCACCGGTCCTGCATCGCGAGATAAAGAATAGATTTCGGTGGAACCGGCTAACATATCAATCGAGAAATAAGCATCCCGCTGGAAAATTCGCAACTTGCGCATTTGTTTGTTCGATACGCGGCTGGCAGTAACGTTAGCCACACAACCGTTGGCAAAGCACAAACGAGCATTGGCAATATCAATATTATCGGTCAGAATAGGCGCGCCGGAGGCTTCCACCTGAACTATCGGTGCGGTGACTAAATCCAGCACCAGATCAATATCGTGAATCATAAGTTCCAGAACAACCGCGACGTCCGTACCGCGACCACGAAAAGGTGCAATCCGGTGTGACTCGATGAACAACGGATCTATTTGATACTGCTTCAATGCGCCCAAAGCCGGATTAAAACGCTCAACATGTCCAACCTGTAGGACGAGATTTTTCGCGCGAGCAAGCTGGATAATTTCCTCAGCTTCCGCAACTGTCTCCATAAAAGGTTTTTCGCAAAGTAAGTGTCGTCCGCAGTCAATAGCGGCTTTTGCCACGCTATAATGGGAATGAGTCGGGACCACGATCGAAACCGCCTCGCAATCGTCCAGCAATTGTTCCAGCGCTGGATAAGCTCGAACCTGAAATTCGTTTGATATATAGGATGCCCGCTCAGGGTTGTTGTCAAAGAAGCCGACTAATTCGGCATTGGGCAAATTTTGTAAATTTTTAATATGCCAGCGCCCAAAGTTGCCAGCACCTACTACACCGATTTTAAGCATAATATATAGACATTCTCCTAAATTGTTCTGTATCGAATAAATTTTAAAAAACTTGATTTTGCCCGTCAATATAATGAAATTCTTGATTATGGAAAAGGTATGTTTCATTCAAAAAAACTGGCTAAGCCAAAAGTTCGCAAATGGAATATCTTTATTGATTCTAATTATGGTGATCAATTTATGGGCGGAGCTGATCGCCGAAGTCCCCCAAGTTGTCATTGTCCATTGGAATGATTTCCACAGTACTAACCTTCCTTATAAATCCAGTCAGGCAGACTATCGAGTAGGTGGTTACGCTAATCTAGCTGGATACTTCGATTCACTTCGCCATCTTCATCCCCAGGCGATCATTCTGAACGCTGGCGATGATTTTCAAGGCTCGCCAGTTTCGAATTTAACTCGGGGTCTATCGCAAATTTTGATCTTGAATAAAGTCCAACCAACTGCTTTCACACTCGGCAATCATGAATTCGATTATGGTATTGATAATCTTCGAAATGTGATGACCTATGCCAACTTCCCGATCCTGAATTCTAATCTATTTGACTCAACGAAAAACGATTTATTAGTCCAACCTTATACTATCATTCAATCTGGGAATTTAAAAGTCGCTATTATTGGTGCTCTGACTGGAGATTTGTTCACCCTGGCTTTGCCGCAAAATCTCAAAGGAATTGGTATCCTTGACCCGTTGACCCAAATCCGCCAATATGTGCACGAAGTCGAACCTCAAACGGATTTAATTGTTCTGTTGAGCCATTGCGGTTTTGAAGAAGATTCGCTCCTGGCTATGCAACTTGCCGGTGTGGATGTTATTATCGGCGGACATTCCCATACCTACTTGCACCAGCCTAAAAAGGTCAACAATATCTTGATTTGCCAAGCCGGTTCCAATAGTCATTGTCTGGGTTATTTGAAAGCCAATATAGATCGAAATCAGAAAATCATCACGTCCTATAATTACGAATTAATAGAAACCCGTCTCGGGAGAGTAAAGCCGTCACCAGCTGTCGCCAGGGTAGTTGATTCCCTTGAGGCTTCTATCTCTGCAGAAATGGATAAAATCATTGGACAATTGATAACCGACTGGCACCGCAATAGCCACGGTGAATCGAATCTCGGCAATTGGATTTGCGATGTAACCCGTGAATATTTTAAGACTGATATCGCCTTTATGAATAGTGGCGGCATCCGTAAAGACTTGAAGGCGGGACCAATTCGAGTGCGTGATCTCTGGGAAATTTCACCATTCGATAACACGATCGTAATAGTCGCATTGACCGGAGAACAATTGAAGTTCATCATTCAGTATCACGTCGAAAACCCGCGTGACCTTTTACAGGTTTCTGGACTTTCTTATGAATTTAATAGTAAACAAAAAAAGTTAGTAAAATTGACCGTTGCGGGCAAACCGGTCGACGATCAAAAAATTTATACTTTCGCTACGAATAATTTCGTGATTAGCCAGTTCAAACGTTTCTTCGGTCTAGCGCCTTCCGCGGTAAAAATTACTCCTACCGATATCATCGGGCGCGACATTCTAATCGAGGCTATCAAAGCTCAACCGGTTATTGATAATCACACGGAAGGACGGATTATTGACTTAGCAAATAAAAAAGAAGAGGTAAATTATGACATCCAGTAGTCGCATTTTGTATAGTTACATAATTTTGGGAATCGCCCTAGTGGCTTTTGGTATCGCAACCATACTTGGTCACTTTTATATCGGCTTAATTTGCTTAATGCTCGGAATGATTATATGGCTCATCGTGACATTTGCTGGCAATACTGAGGGGCAGAGCGGTCAAATTGGCGTGGTAATGATTACAGCCGGATTTATCGGTGGATTAATAATTTTTATTGGAATTGGATTGCGTCCGAGCATTTTCGGCGGACATAAATTATATATTGAAGGAATTGTAACGGCATTAGTGGTATTACTGATTTTTATGGCAATCGGATTAGGTTTTATCAGTCTGGCGAATCTTGAGAAAAAAATGGCTTTTTTCAATAAAGAATTGAAGAAATTCTACAAGTTGTATATGAAAGAAGATAACGAATAAAAAAGCATCCATAATACTGGTCTTTACTCTACCTTGTTTGGCACTGACGCAAAATCTGCAACTCCATTATGATTTTGGTCGTCAACATTTAACCTCGACTTACGAGCTATATAAAACCGACCGACTGGGTGCGACCTTTCTCTTTGTTGATTTCGATTATAATAATGAAGGTTCGTCCGGTTCAAGAAATGCTTCTCTGGCTTACGGTGAGATAGCTCGCTATTTCCAACTGCCGAAAATGAATGATCTTTCGGCTACGTTACAATATAATGATGGCTTGACAAATAGCGGTTCTTTCAATTCGGTTTGGCTTGGCGGGTTACAATACGTTTTTCAAATTGGAACGCAAAATTTTCCAATTGACTTTCTTCTGCGTAAAGAACTAAATACCGACGGATTAACCTTTCAGTTGACTTATGTTTGGAGTTATATCTGGCGCAAATTGGAACTTAGTGGATTCATAGACATCTGGAATACCGGAGCAGATGCCTATCCGCCTCGAAAAATTGTCATTTTATCCGAACCCCAGTTTTGGTACAGGCTCACCCCGGCACTTTCCGTTGGAGGCGAGATCGAAATTAGTTTTAACTTCTCAGGTGCCTGGCATACTAATCAGGTTTTTTCCGAGGATGTAATATTTATTCTACCGACACTTGGCTTGAAGTGGCTGTTCTGAGTCCGCTTTCCCCAAAAATCATCAGATTAAGAACAAAATTGGCTGGTAATTTAATTTACAATACCCAATTTTTAGCCGTTCGGGCTGGTATATTTACCTAACAATATCTGAAAATTGTCGAGGAACAATTATTCAGTTGCCGGTTCTTCAGCGATGGATTCCGATTTACTTTTTTTCTGGATAATAAGTAGAACAGCCAGAACTAACAGACCTATAACGGTGATTACAGCCAGGATTTTAAAAATTAGTTTTAAGTATTTCATATAGCACCCATAGAATTATAATTTTTTAAGTAAATCAGCCGCTTCTTTCTGCATAACTTTATCAGAATCGGATTGCGCCGGAATTTCTAAAGCCAATTGGAGATTCTTTTTAGCCTGATCTTTCTTCTTGAGTTTTAGTTGAGTCTTACCGAGCCAGAGTAGATGACGAATTTCCTTTGGCTTAAGTTCATGTGCTTTCTGAAAATACTGTTCGGCTTCTTCGAAGGAGGCTTTGGGCGGCGTTGCATAAATCAGGCTGGCAACCTGGCGTTCAGCCCAACTTAAATCGGCTAATTCAAAATGCCAGCGTCCCATAACATGGTAATTCGAATCCTCTTTCGGATCTAATGCAATGGCTTTTTCAGTATGTTCACGCACGGCATAGGAGTTGGTGATCTTTTGTTTGGTGCCTTCCAGTTCGCCGATTTGTCCGATTAAAATGGCGTAGTACTGATGTCCGCCTGCTACTTCCGGCGCTAGTTCAACGCATTTTTTGGCATACTCAAAGCCGGGGTAGAGATTGGCTTTTTGGACTTCGCTTACGCCGGGCTGTTGATCAGCGATATCAAAATAAGCTCTGGCGAGTCTCCATAGTACTTCTGGGTTATTAGGTTCAATTTTTTCGGCTTCGCGCAATTTGGTCATCGTGCCCTGATAATCTCTGGCATCGTGCAATTTATCTGCTTGTTCGAGCATTGATTTTACTTTAGTTGACTGAGGAGTCAGATAAACCGGTAAGACACATAATCCCAAAACAATGAAAAACACTCTGGTTGAATTAGAGAAAAATAATTTTCGCATAGGAACCTCTGTTTATTTTCTTGATGAGAAAGATTATGACCGTTGTTTAAAACGTATAGATGAGGCGATATCTCCGGGAGGCTAAAATATTTCGGTAAAAGTGAATTTCAATTCGCGATTCATAAAGTCAATATCTTTACGGTTCAGCAGAATGTTATTGAAATCGAGTTCAACAGTGAACTTATCTACCAATCTCCAGCGAACACCGGCATTTAAATAGCCCCACCCTTTACCGAGCAGCGGTAATTCCGTGTGATTGTCGTTTAGAGCCGCATCATATTCGATAATCAAAGCAATTTCGGAGTTCAGGTCTTTATCTATACCCAGGAAAAAATTGGGGTCGGCATCGCCATCCGTTTTCTCGATCGGATTATAATTAATTCCGCCATGAAGACCTAAATTGCCCAGAAAATTGAAATTTTTGCTGACGACAACATAGAATCCAGAGGCTTTAGTTTCATAGCGCTTGAGTGAGTCTATATAATTTCCATGACCTTGGGACGAAAAACCAACCAGTAAGGCCGGAAATTTAACGCTCTCTTCGATAAAGCGATATTTGATCTCAACGCCCGGCTGATTGTACCAATTAATCTTCTGGTTACCAATAATCCCACCACCGCCGTAAGATACTCCGAACATAAATCTTTCGAAAACTCCTACACTTATTTGACCTGCTAATCCTCCGCCTGGGAAAAGATGACAATCAACCGCATAGGAACCACGCGGCAATATACCAGCAGTCGGTATGGTGACCAGATTAACCGGCTGATGAATTCCTAAATCACCTTGAGCCGATAGACTGCCAGCCAGCACCATAAAAAAGACAAAGGGGAAAAATTGTTTTCTATTCATAACCAACTCTCATTTTTTATTGAATATACATTCGGCAAAGCTGAAAATCAAATGAGATTTATAGCCTCGTCGATAAAATTCGGATAAATGATATATATCAAACAAATTAAGTTTGCATTTGATAGTTTGGGCTAAACTTTTTATATTTAAACGTTTTTAAGTATTCTATGCAGTTTGGGACAAAAAAGTGAAAAGCATCCAGAAACCAATTCAGAAAGAAATTGCCAATCGAGGAAGTCTTATTGTCCCCTTTAATAACGAAGTATTACTGAGCATTTTATTTGTGACATTAACATACATATTGGTTTAAAAAGTGATTTTCAATTTAAAAACACATAGTATCACTATTGAAATTATGACCTTTGAATCTCGGCAGGAAGGGGTATTTTTATGAAAGGTTTTGGCGCTGTTCTTGTTGCGATTAGCTTAATTTTGTTAGTGCTCGAGCATTTGAACTTAGTTGATGTAGTCGGCATTATCGGTTTGCTGGTCGGTCTTTATGCGATAATTTTCCCTGATAAAGCCGAAGAATTATATACCAAGTTAAAGTCGGGCAAGCTGAAGTAACAAGTCTCAGATCGCTATTTTTTAAAAATAGTGTAATTCTTAATCCATGAAGCCAAAGATGTAAAATTTAATTGCTTGTCTATTTAGCCAAATCAATTAAATATTTGATTAATAATTTTAGCTAAAATGCCAATTTACGAGTTTGAATGTCAGAATTGTGGGAGGGTTTTCGAGGAATTAGTCTTCTTAAAAAATTTTTCAGAAAGCGATATTACATGTCCGCATTGCGGATTTAAGCAAGCGAAAAAATTGATCTCGGCTCCGGCGCTAAGTAGATCATCCACTTGCTCTTCTTGCGGCGCTAAATCCTGTTCCAGTAGTTGTGGTTCTCGAAGCCATTGATTCATTATGGCAATTGCCGGAACTCATCTTTTGACGAACCAATAAAATAAAATTTATAGATAAAATCGAGGATTTATTCAGCTTGAAATGAAAAGTAGCAAATTGAGTGATAAATTGTCTTTAGCAGTTTAATTTCCCCGTATAAGCATTAAAAACTAACTCAGTTAATCACTATTATTTGTATTTTTATATAGACTTTTAGCGTGCTCGGCCGAAACAGTAATACCTTTTATCATTGCTGAACTAAAACCCTCATGTTCCATCTGATTCAAGCCGGCAATCGTACAGCCACGAGGAGTCGTGACCCGGTCGATTTCATATTCGGGATGGTTGGCATGGGTTAGAATCAAAGTCGCCGCTCCGCGGGCAGTCTGGGCGGCAATATCAATTGCTTCCTGGGAGTGAAAACCAATCTCGATGCCGCCTTGAGAAGCCGCCCGAATGGCTCGTAGGAAAAAGGCGATTCCACAAGCTCCCAAAGCAGTTGCGGCAGTCATTTTTTCCTCTTCGATGACTATAGTTTTGCCCACCGTATCGAAAATAGATTTGGTAATTGCGATTTCAGCTTCCGAAGCGGTATCTGATGCCAGACAGGTCATTGATTCCCGTACGGCTATCGCAGTGTTGGGCATTGCGCGCACGACTGCGATGCCAGATCCGACCTTTTTCACAATTTGAGAAGTATTGACTCCCGTCACGACTGATATGACGATATGGTGGTTAGGTTTTAAATGGGGCGCGATTTCAATCAGAACCGAATTGACCTGCTGTGGTTCAACGGCAATGATAATAATTTTTGCTTGACGAACGGACTGGCAGTTATCTTTTTCGATAATAAAACCACGTTTTTGCATATCATCCAGCAAGTGAATGCGACGTCGAGTTAAAATAATCTCCGCAGGCTTGAAACGGTTAGAGTCGGCCAAACCATTGGCTATTGCAGTCCCAATATTTCCAGCACCAATGATTGCAATTTGATTGTTTTTCATAGTGAATTCTCCTCTAGCTTCAAACGGATGCCCCTGACCAGTCGTATATTTCACGGTTAATCCGCCGATGGATAAACGCTGTCTGCCTTAATACCTTTAACTTGGTATTTGGTAATCGGTAATCCGTAAGTAGTTCTTGATAAATCTGCATATTTACAGTATAAATTTTCACAACACTAAATTTTATGATAATAAAAAGTCATTGTCAAGTAGCCGGAATAAATCAGATTCTCACATTGAGTCCTTTTCTCATAGTTACATTATCGGTAAACAACATCAGGTTTAACTCTCCATTTTGACTATTAAATTTCATCTAATGACGCGGATTGCCGAGTTTTAGCGAGAGAACTCGGAGAATATCCACCGGTGATAACATTGCCAGCCGCTTGCGCGCCTCTTTAATATCAAAATGATCTACTTCGCGCACTTCACGAATCAACGGCAACATAACAGCTGAGACAAGCAGACGGATCAAAGCACTGAGCATTAAAACCAGTGCTAACGCCGAAAAGCGGTGAAATTGGAACGGTAAGTCAGCAATCAACCCGCCGATCAAACCACCGAGAAACATTCCAATGCCATTAAAAATGTTGTAATAAGCCACACAAATCGCCATCCGTTGGCGAGTAACCGCATCGTAAATGAAATTGACGGTTGTGAGATTGAATCCAGCCCAGGCAAATCCACTCAGGGTTTCGACTAAGATCAAGTACAGCACCGCTAAAACAGGACGATCGATAAAAAATACTGCCAAAACCCATAATGCCGGAATGATCGGGAGGCAAAAACCGGTGAGGCGCACGACCCGCAAATTGCCGAAGCGATCGGCAAAGCGTCCCCAAGCGGGCATTAGAAGCATATTGACGAACGGCATAGTCATAGTAATAAGAGTGAACTGAAAATAATTGAAGTGCAAATCCTCCAGTATAAATACTGCAAAAAACGGCGAAGAAATATATACGGCAAATTGCATCAGGGCAACGTAAGTAACAAATTTACCGAAATTGCTCTGGGGAATCTTGCGAATGAACTGCCAAATCGTGAAGTAATATTCCTTCTGAGGATGAAATTCCGGTTCGTATTGACGTTTTAATAAAGCTGACGAAAGAGCGCGTCCGGTAAAAGCAATCAGAAAAATGATCGCAAAGCCCGTAAAGGGTTGCCCCAACCTGTTGAAATGTTGCAGGATTAAGCCAGCACTAAGCATAGCGAGAATAGTGGTAAATCCTACAACCCGATTGCGAAGGCCAAAATAAGTCCCGATTTGGCGCGGGATGATGTCGCCCATCCAGGAACTCCAGGCTGGGCCAACAATACCGCCGAAAATTACCATCAGACTATAAAAAACCATTAGTCCAGCAGAAATCACCATATTGTTTAGATTATAATTAAAATGCAACCAACCCAGGAAAATAATCGGGAACCACATTAAGGTTTGCAAAGAAGTACCCACCCAAGCAATGGTTCTACGGTGAATACCTTTCTCTAAAAATTTCAACGTCAAGAGTTGGATCAAGGTCCCCAGCATCTGTGGTAAAGAAATCAAAATTCCAATTAGAGTATTGCTCATTCCGAGCAAAAGGGCATACGGAGTAATGTAACGCAAGCCAAATCCGTCGAACAAACCATAAGCGGCGCCCTCACGGATGCTAATCCGACTGGCTTTTTTCTTAAGATATTCAATTTTACGAGCGTGGTTTCCAGTCATCGGGCGCAAATTTATTGAGTAGCCAAATTGTATCCAAGCCACTTGTAAACAATAAAAATTTATACGTCATATCCCTAAAATGGTCTATTGATAGACAGATTTTGTATAGTACAAGGACATGGTATCCACTCAGTAGAGATAAATAGGATTAGTGTAGAGCAGTTATCTGAAATTAAAAGGCTTGTTGAGCGTAGCGAAACAAGCCTTTTAACGACTTATAATAAAGGGCTTTCTCTGGTATTTTAGCAGTTGTAAAATACCTGGTTAAATAAGGAGAAAGCCCCGATGATTGAGATTAACTATTATGAAGCCTATTGAGAAATGAAAAATTGCTATGACACTCGCCTTAAGATAGTCCATTACGCTCTGGATAGTAGTGTAAACAAAGCGGCAGAGGAATTTAGTACTACCCGTAAGACGGTTCGCAAATGGATAAAACGTTATCTGAGTGAAGGGATATCAGGTCTGGTAGATCACAGTCGGCATCCACATCGGAGTTCCTTTAAGATCGATGTTCAGGAGGAACAACGTATTCTGGCAACCCGTTGTCGGCAACCTTACCTGTGATCAACAGTGATGTCGAAGCCGCTCACCGCTTGATAGAGGATGAATCCTATGATATGGTATAGTGAGTCCTTCGAACTATGGAGGATTATCGCAACCTACGCGAAATGCTTAATAAAGCATTTACATATTGCATTTATTTTAATTACAAACGTAAATCCCGATACAAATATATGAAAACTCCAATCGAAATCCTTTAGTAAGTTTATCGAACTATCATTACCGGTCACCACCTAAAAATAATCACTAAGGGTGGATACCATGTCCCTAGATCAGACATGATAGACAGATTTTTCCTTTGATAATCGTTGGTATATTGGTAATTTTGCACGCTTTTTGTTCGGGTGCATAGCTCAGTCGGTAGAGCAACGGCCTTTTAAGCCGTGGGCCGCAGGTTCGATCCCTGCTGCACTCACCAATCCAAATTTATCATTGATATCTAAATTTACGAGTAAGTCCCCTGTTTGCCTTATTTTCCAAGTGGTACCCAAATCCGGCACCGAGATGCAAGCCTCATAACAGGTTGTCAATAATTCGAACCATTTTATGGGCATCTTTTCCCGACGATTCAATTCAACTTTGGGTGGTGGTGTTAAAATAGTAAAACCAATATAATCCGAAAGGGAAAGGTTTTGACATTACTGACTTTAGCATACTCAGGTGAACCATTCAAAGCTTTTACCACTTAAAATCAAATAGAATTAGCTCTGAATTCAAGGACGAACAATTTTGCAGGTCGGTCTAAATTCCAGGTTTTAGCGACCGATAACCCTGTTCGGTACTCACTCCATCAGATTGTTTAATTCAGACCGTCACTAAATTATATAAGATGAGAGCCGGGTAAACGTCTTCGCCCTGTCTTGTATATTTTTAATTTCCTACCGAAATACAGTTATCCAATTTTAGAGAGTATGTTAGTGATTTCTGTATAATTGTCAGCATAAAAATGTAATTTCGGCATATCACGATCGTTCCGGTCGCACCGAAAACCGATAGTTACCGCTCCCGAAGCGATTGCGGCTTGAATACCAGTCATTGAATCCTCAATTATTACGCACTCTTCCGGTTGAACTCCCAGACTTTCGAACGCTTTCAGATATGGTTCGGGATGAGGCTTAGCCTGGCGTACATCATCGGCCGTAATAATTAAATCAAAGATATTGCGCACCGGTGTGTTACGAAATACCCACTCCAAAAAACTGGCTGAGGTCGAAGTCACCAGCCCAGTGCGATAACGGCCGTCAATACATTGCCAGAAGTCGAGGAAACCGGGCAAATAATCAACTCCTTTGTTGAATTCTTCCTTGATATAACGCCGCCCGTCTTCGATTAATTTATGAGCATCAGTTTTAATCTGATACTTAGCCATTATCAATTGATAAAAATCACCCTCGGTTGTCCCCTTAAAATATTTCCAATCTGCGTCCGGAACTTTTATCCCATACTGGTCAAATAAGCGTTGTTCTGCGACCAAATATAAGGGTTCGGAGTTGATAACTACTCCATCAAAGTCAAATATTACCGCCCTAATTGCCATCCTGTTTTCATCCTAATCGTAAATTACTACATTAACTATCATTTTATATTCTGTACTGTTAAAATCACAAGTAATACGCCAAAACATAAATTATTATTTCTAACAAATTCTCCTGATTGTCCCATAATTACAAGTTACTATTGCTAAAAATTAATTATTGCTCTCGATCGGAAGTTCCACTCGTATAGTTGAGCCGCTCTCCGGATTATTGAAAGCAGAAAATTTGGCTTTATAGCTACTCAATAGCATATAAGCATTGTATAAATTATACTTAATGAGAGCCTTCTGGTCGGAAGAGTCTTCGTTTTCAGGAATCTCACGATAAAAACTAGGAGTAAAAAGCTCCTCGGCATTATCCGGAATAATAGGCTGTCCCGTGGTAGCAATTTCTACGTAAATATTATCCTGGGATATACCAGTTTCGATTTTTAATATTTTTCGAGGAGAATCGCGCATTGATTCAACACAGCAATGGATGATATTCATCAAACTCTGCGAAAAGTCACTATAATGGCCAGTAATCAGCGGCAGATCGCGTCTTAAGACGATTTCCTTTTCAATCTGGGTTTTAAAGAAAGATTCGGTTTCAAGAAATAACAGTTCATTTCTAAGCAATTCACTTAAATTGATCGTGATTTTCTTGTTCTCCAGTTCGAGGTTCATTTTATCTATGAAACTGGTCAATAGAGATTCTATTTTTCGTACGTTGTCCACAATGATGTCCGGCTCTTTTAACTCCGGCAGACGGGTTTTGAGCATCTGGGCCCGTCCCATTACCACCGTGAGCGTATTTTTAATATTATGGATAATGCCACCGATCATTAAGGTCAGCGACATTAACCGTTGTTGCTTAAGCCATTTTACTTCCAGAGCTTGTTTAGCCAGGCTAAGGCGTTTATATTCGGAAATGTCACTGATTACGGCGAAAGTAGTTAATTTACCCCGATACTCGATTTCCACCGGACTGACTTCCACTTCAATCGTATGACCATCCCTACATTTAAAGGAAGTTTCGTATCGCTTGGGAACGGTTTTACCGATTGCCTGCCGACGTTCGCGCTCCTTGAGTATTTCGACTCCGCGGTTTGTCAAAATATTATGAAACTCCATACCGATTAGCTCGTCAACCGTATAACCAAGCATTTCGGCTAGTCTATTATTAACAAATATAAAGCGCTCTTGATGGCAGATAGCAATACCTTCATTGATTTTGTCAATAAATAAATGATAGAGGGACATGGTTTCAGCCATCTTCTCTTCAGTTTTCTTTCGGTGAAGGGCAGAGGCAATGATACTGGCAACGATTTTCAGCAATTCTATTTCACTATCCAGCCACCGCCGGGAAGTTTTTGATACCGCGACTATTAGTAATCCGAAATTAGTATCGTTATATACCAGCGGTGCAATCATTAAAGATTTGATTTCTAATTGCTGTAATTCCTGCTTTTCTCGGTTGGCTTTTGCCGGTAGATTATTAACGTCATTAATTATGACAGTACCTTTTAAACTCAACTGATTTTTCAACCAGGGGGAATTTGCTAATGCAATATTTTGCAAAAGTTTAACGGAATCCTCTGATTTATCTTCGAGCCCATAAATTTTCAGCGCCTCTTTTGTGTCCGGCAGTAATGCCGATACCAAACAATATTCGGTCTGATAAAATTCGCCCAGATCCCGTAGGGATTCATTTATTCTGGTGTCTATTTCAACTCTGGGTACGTCAATAAATCGGAGTGCGATTTTAATTATTAAATCTTTCTTACTAATCATATTGTGCTCACTTTTCATTCTGCAGGGAAGGTATTAGATTTTATTAAAATCCGCAAATAGGATAAATATTGAATATATTTCTATTGATGTTCCTATTTAAAACTATACTGGCTTAGAATATTTTCAAGATCACTCGCAGAAATAAATTGGTGGGCTTTAAGGCCGAGTCGCTCGGCGCCAGCGACATTTTCCTTAAGATCATCAATAAATAGGGCTTGTTCCGCGGTTACATCGGCTTTTCGCAAAGCATATTGATAAATCGCCGATTCCGGTTTTGTCGCCCCGACCTCAAATGATAAAATCAATCCATCCATATTCTCCAAAATATTGAATTTCCGGCGGATCGCCCGAATATGGAGGGCATTGGTATTGGATAAAAGAAAGAGCGGTACTTGCCGACGGAGTTTTAAAGCAATCTGCCAGACGTCCGTATTCAACTCGAAGGGAGTCTGCCAAATCCGTTCGAGGTCATCAACACCGATGCTGTGATCTATGTGGTAAATATTTTTGACTTCTACTAAATATTCTGCAATGGTTAATTGACCACGCTCAAATTTCTTCTCAAGTGCGAGAATTGGCGCTTGCATCACCGCTTTTTCCGGAATACGGAATAGTTCCGCAATTTGGGGAATAGCAGATTCGAGATTGACTTTGACCAGAACATTACCGAGATCAAAAAAAACCGCTTTAATTAGGTTGTTTGTGCGTGACATTGGTTATATAATTATCGTCTTAGGTAATTTCCAGCTATTCGGCAACTACTTCCGTGAAAAATTTGCCGATTTCGACGTCGGTATAACTTTTTACTGCCGAACTGAGATAGGAATCCAGTTTTTTGGCAATTTCATCATCTATCAAGTGCTTATGCTTTAGGACTGCGACCGCCATCGAATCACAAGCTTCCCGGCTACCACTCAGCACCTTTATAGCAATACCGATCGGATTATTTTCATTATTCCGCAGACCAATTCCACGCACACCTTCCATACCGAACTTAGAAATACCGCGCCCTCCCATTAAAGCCCCAAAATCAGTATCAAATTGGGCGCGGCCTCCGATTAGTTTCGGGTGGAGGGAGATGCTATGGAAAACCCGTCGTAAGTAATCGTCGCTCCCCTCGACTAATTTTTTATACATTATTGCCAGATTATAAATTGGCATTAGATAAGTCGGGGCATTACTGTTATCAGTTGCGACCGGAATACGCTCTTTGCCGGAGTATAGTTTTATTTTTTCAAAGATTTTTTGCTGGGCGGGATGGTTGATCTCGGTATAATTGGACAAATCATACTTTAAAGCCTTGGCTATCGCGAGCATTCCGGCGTGAGCCCCTGAATTGGCGTTGTGAAGCGCAGTAGGTCTTCGTCCTTGAATAGCTAATTGTTCATAAGTTTGACGATCGAGGGGTGGATGTACTCCACACAGTAAATTATCTATACTCAGGTCCATTTTCTTCAGGATGGAATTGAGCACGTCAAGATGATAATGCTCACCGGTGTGAGTTCCGCACATTAAAGCCAGTTCCTCATCGTTAAAATTAAATTGCTCCAGCGCTCCCGATTCCAACATAGCGACTACTTGAAAAGGATTAGCAGCGGCTCCAATGAAAATTGGATATTCAGGATCCCCTGCCGCAAATAGGATCTCGCCATTTTCATCTACGACAACAGCATAACCAATATGAAAGCTATCAACAGCATTTCCTCTTACTAACTTACTTACCAGTAACATACGAAAACATCTCCTTTATCTATTTTCAACAATTTCAAGTAATTCTCTTAAAGCTGAATCAAACCCGGTGATCAATGCCTGACCCAGTAATGCCCGACCCACAGAAATAAACTCCACATCTATCAATTCCAAAAGACTTAAAATCAGGCGCTTATGCAATCGTCCTCCGAGTGAAACTCTCATATGATTGCGAATTGCCAAACGCGAAGCCGCAACGATTTTATTCAGCTCGTCACTGTAGGGCGCCTGTAACGTCTGTGCGACCAATGTATCCGTAGCTAGTTCAGCTTCGTCAACTTTCAAACGATAAGCCGCTTTTAAATCGCGTATATCCGGTTTCAATCGTAAGATTAAATTGAAATCTTCGGCACTCTGCACCGTTTCTATGAGATTTTGTACTATTTGAGAATGAGGGTCAACCGTCAAATCCGATTCGTCTAAATTAATAAGGGTGATAAAATCTGGTTTGGCAGACATAGCTCGCTGAATAGCTTGATTCTCAATATTTGTCCGGATATTCAGCCGACAGCGGCTCATAGAACGCATCGCCGCAACATTAATCATTCCTTTTCGTTCAGGTGTATTCGTGAAACTGATTCCGGCCACACCGACGGCTTCGATGAAACCCAATAAATTTAGCGGATTACCCAGCGGAATATCCACTATCCGACCAAGTTCTATAAAGGGGTCAAGATTTATTTCTAAATAATGCATATTGTTATTTCAAATAAGTCACTTCTGAAGCAAATGTAAGTTCAACTTCGTTTAAAAGGCCGGATTCGAGAATCTCGGTTAGGACGGACAAGGTTTCGGAACATATATGGCCAATCGCCACAGCACGCCCTCCGCGACTGGCAATCTCAATCGCCCTTTCAAATTGCGCCTGAATTTCGTCTTTATCCCTAACATTATCAAGAAATACTGTCCGAATTGCTGCCGGGACTTGATTCCGAATGGCAACTTCATAAGCGACGCTCTTGGCCGAAGTCATACTATCAATAAAATATAATCCCTTACGTTTCAGGCTATTAATCACGATTTGCATTAGTTCTGGATCACTCGTAAGAAGCGAGCCCATATGGTTATTCATACCCACAGCTTCCGGTAATTCAGCATAAGCCATTTCAACTCGGTGACTGATTTCCTCCGGGGTCATACCGGTTAAGAGCATATACTTATCTTCGCCGTAACTATTAGAACTTTGCTCTGGCTCCATTGGCATGTGAATAATCACTTCTTTACCCGCTAGCTTAGCGTTTCGCGCCACCCATTGTGAATAAGGGTGACCGGGAATGACGGAAATCGTCAATTTAGCCGGCAACTTTAAAAAATTGTTTACTATCTCTCGGTTAGTGTAGCCAAAATCATCAATAATAATCGCCAATTTGGGTTTTACTCCCGAGAGAGGCATTTGGGCTTTAGAAGGTCTATCCGTCTTGATGAACGCCAGAGTTCCGATCGGAATATGTTGAAAATCAACGAAAAGGGTAAATCCAGTTTCCTTAACGAGGTTGTCTATTTTTTTTACCATAAAACCGTGTTCATTAAGATAAGCACTAACTTGTTGAGCAAGTAGTTCACAATCCCTACTGGCTGGTAATTCAAATATGAGAGACACTCTATCGGTAGCAACTGAGGAACTTTTAATTTCCTGACAACCTCGTTCTATCAAAAAGGGGCGAGCAACATTTATTAGCCTACTCTTACCTTCAGAAAAAAGGTTAGCCCGAGAAGGAGCCATTTTCGGTAAAAAATAGACAAGCAAAATTATCTGCATACCAATGACGGTAGAAAATAGCGCATTCAGCCTCTTTTCGTCCCGGTGACGTTTTTCGACTATTTTAGATGGTTTTTTTAAATAATTGCTCGTTCGGCTCATAGTATTTTAATTGTGTAAAACTACTAAATTCCGACTGATTCTCAAAATTGTGCTACAAAAAATTATCCACTTCCTTTAGTGGCAAACTACCTAACGGTTCAAGGCTGTTCAACCGTTCTCCTTTATTTGCTCATGATGCATTGACTTTTCATATTTACCCAACCGAAAAGCAAATAGCAATCCGCAAAATCCAAGGATCGAAAAAATCGACATTCCGAGATTATAACCACCCGGATTATCTGCGCTGGCACCGGTAAAATCATTTGCCAGACCGATTATAATATTAAAACTGAACAGTCCGATATTTTGAATCATTGTCATTAGACCATAGGCAGTGCCCAGTCGGTTATTGTCAACTATGATGGCGACCATTGGCCACATTACTGCTGGTACCAGCGAAAAGGCAATTCCCATCATCGCCATGGGAATTATCAAATAAGCTGGAATACTTGAATTTATACCGAAGAAACTAAATTTTATATTTATTATATCATGAAAACCCAGAGGAGTCGCCAGATCAATGTGGTAAGCCATTATCAGATACACCGGAATGATCAACAGCGAGCCCAACGCCATCAACCAGGCTTTTCGACGAGTGCGATCTGCCACCAATCCAAATAGCGGCGTAAAAATCATCGCGGCTAAAGTCAACATACTGGATAAATTACCGCCAACTTCGCGAGACGTACCATGCGCCTCCTGAAAATATTTAATAGCAAAAGTCTGAAAAGGAAACATCGCAGAGTAAAATGTTACGCACAAGGCAGTTATGTACCAGAAACCGGCTCCAAATCGAAAAACCTCGCGTAATTCAATCTTGTCCTGCTTACTTTCTTGAGGCAAGAGCAACCGGCGAGATGCCAGTAAATCCAGCAAACAATAAATACCGATAAAAAACAATGCCATCATCCCAGCCACAGCCGTTACCAGGAGCGGTTTTTGCCAGCTGGTATAAAGACTACGACCCCAAGTCGGCGAATTGAGCGCCAGAAATGAACCCAACCGGGCAAAGGTTAGATTCAATCCGAAGGCAAAGGATAACTCCTTGCCTTTGAACCAGCGGGCTAAAATCGTTGTAATAGCCACAATCATTGACTCCGCACCTAACCCGAAAATCAGTCGTCCGGTCGCCATTAATAATAGATTGCCGCTCAGGGCAGTAATAACTGCGCCCAACATAACCAAAATCGTGAAAATTAGGACCGATTTACGAGTTCCGATCCGGTCAATAATCAGTCCGCCGATTAAAACCATGATAATATTAGGAAAGCTATAAATAGCATTTAATAGCCCGATATTGGCATCACTATAGCCCAGCTGAGCCTTCAGAAGATCAGCCAATGGGCTAATACTGTCATAGATATAATAATTTCCAAACATCGCCATACTGATAAAAAAGAAAACTAACCAGCGATATCGGGCGCTAGGCGGCTTCAGTTCGACATCCGTTCCTATTTTGTCCATTTCCAGTCCTTACAAAAATTCACACACCATCATAACAATTTAGCGGCAGTTAATCTAAGCATACCCTATTTCAATACAAAGAAATCTGACGGGATATTGTCTGGATTGCTGGCTTTATTTAAATTTCGGGCGATTTTTGATTCACGAAATAATTACGAGGAGTTATAGTAATGGCTTATGTAATTAGCGAAGACTGCACCGCTTGCGGGACTTGCATTGACGAATGCCCAGCTGAAGCAATTAGCGAGGGTGATATCTATAAAATCGATCCCGATCTATGCACTGACTGTGGGGCTTGTGCCGAGGTTTGCCCCTCCGAAGCTATACATCCGGCATAATTAAATTTGCCCTCAAGGCTTTAGCCGGATTAAATATTTTTGAATTAGAGTGAATTCACGTTTTTGTTTATTAATTTTGGGCAGAATTTGGGCTTAGGGTTTTTGCCGACAAATAACTGATTCAGACCACTTATAAAGTTTTACTGATTTTCTTTAAACCACAGAATGCTATTTAAAATAAGACTGATTATAATAAGCCTTATAAATCCTTTATCAATTCAATAAATGCAATCAGCGCCTATTTCACTTTTTGACAAAATTCCCGAGATAAGCCAGTCCCTTGCAAATGGACGACCTCTTGGTTTAGTATTTAATCTCGAATGCCTTATGAGTTCACGCCATTGGCGGGCGGGCGCGGGTCTCACCGAGATCCAGCGTCACATTCATTGGATTGCCGACTTACCGGATATAATAACCGTCATTCTAAGCGATGGTTCGCTTAATGAGCTCGAAACTCTATTCGACAACCACAAGATAATTTTAGCACCCAATAACGGCACTGAAATTTACGCGGCTGATTTTTCCTGGAATTTACCTAATCTTAACTTGATCCGGCAGGAATTGACCGATATTTATTGTGCGGTTCGTGAATCCCTTGGCGCTAAGCTTCAGCCGGAATATTTAGGTTTTTCTCAAAGCGAACTCTGGCTCAAGGTTTCGCCGGGGGCGGAGGCGGTCCGAAAATCATTGATTGAACAGTTCAAACTGCAGAACCCGGCGCATCTCCGTCTCATAACCCAAAGTAATCAAACGACTATCGTTCCCCTCATAAAATGGGATCGCGGTCAAGTCATTCAAAAGCTGATGGATTTGATCCCCCACCCCCTTAATCAAACTCCTTTAGTAATTTATTTCGGAGTAGAGGAGAATGACGAAGCGGCTTTTCAATATGTAAATCAAGTCGGCTTTTCAGTGATCATTCATAATCGCATTCCACGTGCTACGGAAGCTTGCTATTATCTGCGTAATGTCGCTGAGCTAAGTAAATTTTTGTTCTGGGTTCACTCCCGCTAAGGTTTTCCCAGAAAATAAAAATCCTCCACGCAGGAGGATTAATGAGCAATTTTTGATTTGATAATCAGGCTAAAACGCTGACTATTTTCTTATCCCGTCCTTTACGCGAGAATTTCACTTTGCCGTCTATTAGAGCAAAAAGGGTGTCATCACTGCCGATTCCTACATTCTCGCCCGGATGAATTTTCGTACCATGTTGACGGATAATAATTGTACCAGCCGATACCTGTTCGCCACCAAAACGCTTGACACCCAGCCTTTGACCGCGACTGTCGCGTCCATTGCGTGAACTTCCGACGCCTTTTTTATGAGCCATACTTACTACTCCTTTTTCTCTTGTTCGGCAGGTTCAGCCGATTCGGTTATAGTTTTAGTTCTCGCACGACTTTTTTTAACCGGCGCGGCGGCTTCCGGTTTGGCAAATTCGCTTACTTGCAGAACGGTATATGGTTGACGATGCCCCTTTTTTACGCGGTATCCCTTGCGTCTTTTTTTCTTAAAAATTACAACCTTACTGTTACGCTTATGCTCAAGAACAGTGGTTTCAATAGCAAAATCCTCCAGATAGGGTTTGCCAACTTTAATATCATTGCCGGTATGTATAAATAAGATCTTATTCGCCAGAAATTTAGCGCCAACTTCAAGATCCATCTTGGGAACTGCGACGTTTTTCCCTGGTTCTAAAATCACCTGATCACCGGCGATTTCAGCAATTGCATAATTTTGGTTATTCATAATTCTCTCGTGATTACTATCAAAAAAGGCTGGGAAATTTAGATATAAAGACTGAATAATGCAAGATGCCGGTCGGATATTTTTGTCTGATAGGGAAGACTAAGACAGGAGTTGAGGCTAAGGGCTTTGTCTTAGTCATTATTCTTACTTCGACTTTAGCCTTATATTTCTTTACTAATGACAAATGACTTTTCAACGTTCATCCATTGTGACAACGGAGATTGCCAGAATACGGTCGCCTGCTTCAAGGCGCTTGACCACATCCATTCCACAAATGACCTCTCCAAATCGCGTGTATTGGTAATTCAATTGCGGCTGATCAGTCAGAGTAATAAAAAACTGTGAACCTTCGGTGTCATATTCTGTCCGCGCCATTCCCACAGCTCCGCAATTAAATTCAATCGGCGATCGTTCAGTTAAAAGCGTATAACCCGGACCACCCCAACCGTCGCCACGTGGATCACCGCCCTGTACAACGAAATTGGGCACAACCCGGTGAAAATTCAATCCATTGTAAAAACCTCTCTCAATGGCGGATAGAAAAGCATCAGTAGTAAACGGCGCATAATATCCATCTAAGCGGATGATGATATTGCCGCATTCGGTTTCGAGCAAGATCGTCGGACGCAGTCCATATTTTTTCAGCATTTCTAGGTTTGAATGTCGCCCGGCACCTCGGTAATCACTGATTATTTCTGGCACATTGGCTTCATAAGTTTCTCGTAAAATTTGATATGCCAAATCTCTAATGCGAAAATCGCGAGCGTTCAACAATAGCCGGATGAATGGCACAGCATCTGGCGGGTGTCGAACGGCTATCGTTTTTAATATTTCGATAACAGCGTCAGCGTATTCAGCATTTTTGAATTTATTCAGCGAAGAATAAAGCAAGGATTCTGAAGCTACGCATTTTGCGGTAGAGTCACGCATAGATTCGGCGGCGACGGCGATCTTCACCGGATCGTCACTTTTTAAACCAGCCGCAATATAATTACAGAATTGTTCACAGGGGATGCTATCCTGTCGGCAAAATTGCTCAGCCAAATTGATCAAACCGAGATAGGCAGGGGTAGATATTGCTCGAAATTGATGCCGGGAGAGGCTATCAAGAACCGCAAGCCCAGATATTTGGCCTGAGGCGGCAATGCCTTCGGCAAATGCCGGTAGCAAATTGGTCTCAACTGGCCAGAGGCCAAAATTCGCCAGTGTCTCTTGACCACCGCGTCGACTCAGAAATTTTACCAAGGCACTCCGTACTGCCCTTGACGGGTGATGCCCCAAAACCCGGAAGTCACTTTGAAGAATTGGGGTCAATTCCAATGAATCGGGCAAGTTCTCAATAGCCGTTGCTACTACCTGTGGAAAGGAATCATTGAAAACTTGATGTAAAATTAGCGGATCGTGAGCGACAATGCGAATGCTTCGTGCGGCTTCAAGACGAACTTCTGGAACACTATCGGTCAATAATTGCGTCCAGATTTCAGCCTTACCGGAGAAATTCACAGACGCCAGACAGGTAACAAGTTTTATTCGGGTAACTTGGTCCGCAGTTTTAAGGGCGGTTTTGAGGATGCTAACGTATTCTTGCATCACATTTGGATTTTGTACCCGGCTCAGGGCAAAAGCGGATTGATAAGCTTCGGAATGCCGATTGCTTTGCAAATGGGAAACAGCATAATTTAAGCTGGCTGGATTGTAAATTTGGCGCTGAAAATAATAAATCAGAGCCTGTCCGAGATATTCTGAATTAGTCTCAAGCAGAAAATTCAAGGTCGAGCGATTACCAAATTGGGCAAGCGCCAAGACAGTTTGCTGACACACTTCGGTGTCAGTTTCGCTGGACAAGTGCTGAACCAGCAGACTTTTGGCAGTTTGGCTAGCAAGTTGACCAAGGGCAAAAGCCGCTCCAGTCCGCACTGTTGGCGACTGATCATCTAACAAAGTAGTGAGCTGAGTAACCAGCAATGTATCCTGACAATTAGCAATAGCCAAACAAAGCCGATAACGAGTTTCAGCTGAGGGCGAATTCAAGTATTGATCGGCTACTTTTTCCAGAGTGCGTCGGTTTTGGTGAACGAGAATCTCCCGAATCTCCGGCGTAAAAGGATGCTTCGAACAAGTCCGGTAAAATATTAGTAAAAAAATTACGGATATTATTCTGGATCCAAGTCGGTAGTTGATCATTTTCACCAGAAATTAATGATATAGGCTCCGGCACCAAGACCACAGCGAGGTACGGCGCCGAGATAGTCGGCACTGCGAATATGAAAATATTGCGGAAGCAATCCGAAGTTATTCAAAGCCTGGCGAGTAACCCAAGCTTCCAGGTTAGCGGCTTCCTCGAAACGAGTAGCCTTCCGAGCGGCTGAAATAATCCGCAAATCGCCAAAAACCCATTCTTGACTATTTGTAATTAACTGTTGTCTGGTTCGGCAATAGCCTCGCTGGGCATTTGCCAGAGTTAGGTAATTCTTAAAAAGTTCCAGTGTGTTTCGTGTAATTTGATCCTGGGGATTGAAAATCCAGTTCAATGCTTCGACACTCGAAGCGTCAGCATACAAGTTGGGATCGGAATCTTCGAGATTACCCTTTAAAGCTTTTAATTGGGAATCGATCAACTTTTTTTCAATATTAATTCGCAGGTTAATGGCTGTCTCTTCGTAATATTGGGCGCGATTTTCGTCATTCATTTGACGCGCCAGACGGGCGGCATCCAACAAGCCGCGATAGGTGCAGGCTGAGGTATAAGTATAATGCTTGTAAGGCAGAGATTTTTCCCAGGGACCCGGCTCGGCGCGCACCAGACCGCTAACGTCAATTAAAGTCGGCAAAACATCAGCCAGGTTGCGCGAGATTTTCGGCCAGTAATATTTCAGAAATTTGAGGTCTTCCGTAACCTCAACATAACGATATATATTCCAGATCATCAGTCCGAAATTATCAAGATGAATAGTCAGTCCATTTTCATCGCTAACGCTCTCCTCCGTGCCATTGCCTAGATAGCGATAAACTGAGACGGCATAATCTACTCCAATCCCCTGGTTTTGGTCTTTCTTCTGGTAAATTTTATAACGTCCACAACGACTGTTCATAATAAATTGGAGGGCTTGGCGGGCTTCCTCACTATGTCCGGATAGCAAAAGGGCTTCGACCGCAAAAGCTTGGTCCCGTGGCCGACAGTAATTCTGAGTAGAGGGTGGCAGACTGGCAATAATTTGACCGCCTGCCGGAAAAGGCTCACGACATTGAGCCATTTTTAATACCGCCAGTGATTGCAAATAAACCTTCTTAGCATCCTTTTGAATATTTTCGGGCAATAAAGTCTGGGCTTGCCACTTTTGCCACCAGTCAATTTCTTCGATTAAAGCCTGCCAGCCGGGATGTTCATTCTTATACTTTCTCAAGAAAAGTTGCTCGGCATCGCTGGCATCGGGATTGTAGAAAATATAAACGGTCAGCCACTTGCGATCATTCTCCTGGTAAGCCCATTTGCCAACGTCCAGATTGAAATTTTCTGAAACGAAACTGAAATTCAAGCTAAGATCATCAATCTTGTCACCTTCTAAAAGAGCGTAAAATACCCAGAAAGGTTTATCTAAACTGAACGGGCAAAAACCGAAAATGGTTAACTTGAAGCCATCACCACCCAGAATATGCCGAACGATTCCAGTACCCTCCAAGTAGCCGACCTCGAGTGTCACTAAATTAGTTAGCGGTATTTCCTCCTGATTCCGAAAGAGGACGACTCTCGCATGGCTGATAAGGTTCGGCGTCTCACTTTTTTCATCAAATTTGCGATAAATATGAGGCTGAAAATTGGTGAATGTCCGCGTTTTCAAATTATAACAACAGGATGCTATCCCGTTGGTGAAAGGAATAGTATTAATCGAATTTTGAAGTATCTTTGCCGACGGTGAAGGGCTTTTGGATTTTTCGAGCGTCACGATTTTCAACGGACCGCTATATATTCCGCCCTTTTCACCTTCATCGTAAACACGAACCGCCAGCAAGTTATCAGGCTTTAATAAATGGGCAGGAAATACATATTGGCGGACGTTATTTTTAGTAGAAAGCGATTCCGGTGGGAAGGCTCCGCTACGTCCGATGCAGACGCCATTGAGAAAAGTTTCGTTGGCGGCATCAATTTTTCCCAGATAAAGAATCAGCGAATCCTGCCGCAATAAAGCCGAATCAGCCTGAAAGTGATAACGATACCAAGCAAAGCCGTCATAATCTTCAAAGCCTTGCTTTTCCCAGTAATCCGGAACGCGAATAGGCAACCAGTTCGAATCGTTCGAACTGGGAGCTGACCAGGTCGAGTCGTCGCCCAGCTGAAAAAGCCAATTACCTTGTAATGATAATTCGGCGGCTTCAATCGGTATCAACATTGGACTTAGCCAAAGGTTCAATAACAGAATCACAGACAAAAGTTTTTTATTATTGAAAAAATACCAGAACGTATACTTAGAAAAGGCTGTCTTAAAATAACGGCTCATTTAAATTATCCAGTTTGCATTTTTGGGTAGATACCCTCAAGTTCAAGCAATTTTTGCTTCATCTCTAATCCGCCGCCAAATCCAACTAATGCACCATTGATACCGAGGACTCGATGACAGGGAATAACTAATCCTAGCGGATTGGAATGCAAGGCGCCGCCAACACTCCGGGCGGCGAGTGGGCGACCGATCCATTCAGCTATCCGGCCGTAACTGGTAGTTTTGCCGAACGGCACCAAGCCGGTCCAAGTCAAAACCTGGCGAGCAAAAGCTGTGGAAACGAGACAGAAATTAAGAGCCGTAACTTTATAAGGCTGACCGGTTTCCAAAAAATCATAGATCATTTCAGCCGTATTGGTCAGGAAAATCGGCGCTGGTGAACGCGCAAGTTCCAAGCCTTGCTTTCTCAGTAATTCAATTTGTCGACGCTGCGTTTTTTCCGAAAATGTTAAAGCTAGCAAAACTTCCTTCGAGCCGATTATCCAAAATTGCCAGCGGGCTGAAACTGGAATCGCCCAGAGATTAGTATGATTGGGAAGATTATATAGCCAAGGTGGGGCGCAATCAATTGCTGTTCGTATTTTAGCCTGGCAGTCCGGACAGGTCCGCCAATGTTCAAACGCTGTTGATTCTTCCTTGTAATCAAGGCTACGATCAAGCAATTGAGTAATTTTGTCCTTCGCGAGATGTTGTTTAGTCATTTTTCTTTAAATAAATCAACATAGGTTAATTTAATAGGACTATTTAATTCAACAAGTCAAATTGTCCACTCGACCGAAAAATATTGATAGTTATTATTAGTGGTAATATTAAATTTGCCTTGTGGTAGAACGTTCAATAAGTAAAGACCGCGCCCAAGAGGCTTTTTTATGACACCGCTAATCGAGTACGATAAAAAAATTACCCAATTGATAGCCGCTGGACGGTATGATGAAGCTCTCTGGGTTGCGGAAGAAGAATTGTGTTATGCCGAGAGCAGTTACGGTCATGAACATCTTGAAACGGCTAAAGTTCTTAATAACCTGGGATGGATTTGTGATGTTCTCAATAAAGAACAATCTGCCGAAGACTATTATCTTAAGGCTCTGGAAGTCAAAATCGCCGTCTGCGGCAATACTTCGCACGAATTGATTCCCACTCTGGAAAACATCATTAATTTTTTAATTAATCATAATCAATTAGCTCGGGCGTATGAATTCCTCGTAAAATTGATAGACTTGGCTGGATTGCAAAACAAGCTCTGGCGTTTACGCAAAGGTGCCTATCTTTGCCAGCTGGCAGAATTGGAGGAACAACTCGGCTTCTCTGACAAGGCTGAAAATTTACTCTGGGAAAGTCTTTCGTTTTTGCAGGCAAACTATGGCTTCGACCATCCCAACGCCGGTCGCGTTTTTGCTAAACTTGGCGCTTTTTTCGAACGACAGGGCAATTTAGCGCGCGCTGAATATTGTTACAACCGCTCCTTAAAAATACTGAAGAAACATTTGTCTTCCAATCATCCAGATGTCAAGTTTAGCCGTGATGGTTTGGAAAATATTTACTCGAAATTAGGCCTTAAAGTCAAAATTCGCTGATTCACACTTTTCCCAAATGCTCATTTTGTCCCTGGTACTACTTTTTTATAATTATGAGAATTGCCATTTATCAGTTCGCGCCAATCTGGGGCGAGATTAATAATAATATAGAAAATATCAACCGTGCTATTGCCAGCCAAGCGGCAGAGCTCTGGATTTTACCGGAATTATGTACTACTGGTTATGTCTTTAGCAATGGGGAAGAATTAAAGCCTTATGCGGAAAATGTCAAAGAAGGCGCCACGGTTAAAGCGCTCTGCGCATTAAGCCACCAATATCAGACTGCGCTGGTTTTCGGAATGGCTGAAAAAAGCGGCGATCAAATCTTCAACAGCGCCGTGGTGCTCGACAAGGGCGCAATTCGGGCGGTTTATCGGAAAGTGCACCTTTTTTATGAAGAAAAAAATTTGTTTTCTGCTGGGACAGAAACGCCTCCGGTTATTGAAATTCAAGGTGTTAAAGTTGGTGTGATGATTTGTTTTGACTGGTTTTTCCCCGAAATGGCGCGCACTCTGGCTCTGTCGGGCGCTCAAATCATTGCTCATCCCGCCAATCTGGTGTTGCCCTATTGTCAGGCGGCGATGCTAACCCGCAGTCTGGAAAATCGCATTTTTACCGCGACCGCTAACCGGATCGGCAGTGAAAGGTGTGGCGCAAAAAGGCTAACTTTTACCGGAAAAAGCCAGATAACCAGTCCGTGTGGGGAACTGTTGGGACAACTAAAAGCCGATCGCCCCGGCATTTTAGTGCGCGAGATAGATCCAGCTGAGGCGTTAGACAAATCTTTGACACCGCTCAATGATATTTTCGAGGATCGGCGCCCCGAGATTTATCAACTGGGAAAATCGTCGCGATGAAGAAATCTTTAGCAAATCCGGAAGAATTAAATTTGGAAAACCAACGAATGCTCTGGCTGAGAGTATATACTGACCGGATAATACGCCAGCTTCAAACTATGTCGTTAGATGAACCGGGGGCAGTAAGCCTACTCGAGCAAGTCAAACAAGAAGTCCTCCAGCGTTTTCCCGATAAAGAGAGAGCCTATTGCTTAATTTACGAGCGTCGTTTCAAAAGAATTCTGCAAAGGCGCGGATTGTTTTTACCACTAACGATTGATAATGGGGAAATGAACTAAAGTATGTTTAGGAGAATAAAATGAACTACCCAGATGCCTATGAATTGCTCTGCCGCTACACCAAGACCGAGAGTTTGCGCAAACATGCCCTAGCCGTCTCAGCCGCTATGCGCCATTACGCCAGAATATTTAACGAAGATGAAGAATTCTGGGCAATTACTGGCCTATTACACGATTTTGATTATGAGATGTATCCCGATGAACAAAATCATCCTTATCGCGGTAATGAAATTTTAGCCAAGGAAGGTTACCCAGAAGAGATGCGAACGGCAATCATGGGGCATGCTTCTTACACCGGCATCAAACGTGAATCTCTGTTAGCCAAAACCTTATTCGCGGTAGATGAATTAAGCGGGTTCATTATAGCTGTTGCTCTGGTGCGTCCTTCTAAGAGCATTTTCGAGGTAGAGCCGCGTTCGGTGCAGAAAAAATTCAAAGACAAAGCTTTCGCCGCCAAAGTCAATCGCGAGGAAATTAAACAGGGCATCACTGAACTCGGCGTGGACGAAGCCGAACACATTCAAAATGTCATTGACGCTTTGAAAAGTGTCGCCGTTGAATTGGGGTTAGCTGGAAGTTGAGATATGAAATTCTTAGCTGACTCGATATCTCTAAAATTTATCGGTTGTTGAAGTTCTATTGTTTATCTGCCATTCAGAATTGTTATTATTGTATTGAAAATTGAAAACCATTACTAATTCGAACGACCTGATGAGAATTATTCTAACGCAGGTCGAAAAACCCGGTCGCTATGTCGGCAATGAACTAAATGCTATTCGCAAAGATCACACCCGCGCTGCGGCGACAATTGCGCTGGCATTTCCCGATCTCTATGACGTCGGAATGTCGTATTACGGCTTCCAGATCCTATATCATATTTTAAATAGGGAAACCGATATAGCCGCGGAACGAGTTTATGTGCCCTGGTCGGATATGAGTCGGCAGATGCAATCTCGGCAGATCAAACTTTTCAGCCTCGAGACTCACACCAGTCTTGATCAATTCGATGTAATCGGATTCACTTTACCTCATGAATTGACTTATGCCAATATTCTGACAATGCTCGATCTGGCTCAAATTCCCCCGAAAGCTATTAACAGAAAGCCGTCCGATCCATTCATCATCGGCGGTGGTAGTGGAGCCTACAATCCGGAACCGCTGGCGCCCTTTTTTGACCTATTTGTAATTGGTGATGCGGAGGAAATTGTGGTGCCGTTGGTGCGTCTGCTGGCAGAAGGCCGGCGCCGAGGGACACCTCGTCAGGTGATATTGGAAGAAGCTCTCCACCGTTTTGCAGGAATCTACGTTCCGACGTTTTACGAAGTTGAGAATGGACGAACTGTTCCGGCGACATCCTTTGCACCGGGAGTTATCCAGGCGAATAAAATTCGGACTTTGCAGAATGGTTATTACCCACAAGCTCCATTGATGCCATTGATTGAAATTGCTCAGGATCGGTTAGTAATCGAATTGATGCGGGGCTGCACTGAGGGTTGTAGGTTTTGCCAGGCTGGAATGATTTATCGTCCGGTGCGCGAACGCCAACCGGCGGACATTATCCGGCAAATTGACCAATCTTTGCCTCAAACCGGTTACGACGAAGTATCGCTTCTGTCGCTATCCACCTCCGATTATAGTCGCATTACGCCGCTCTTAACTTATTTGGAGCCAGCCTTGGAATCTCAGAAAATCGGGCTTTCCTATCCGTCACTACGACTCGACAGTTTCGGGGAAACCGTTGCCAGATTGGGGACAGCTACTCGCCGCTCGGGATTAACCTTTGCGCCGGAAGCCGGTTCGGAACGATTACGTCGCGTAATCAACAAACAGATAACTGAAGATAATTTACTAAAAGCAGTGGAATTGGCTTGCCGGTATGGTTGGCGCTTGCTGAAACTCTATTTTATGCTTGGTCTGCCAACTGAAACTGAGGCTGATCTGGAGGCGATAATTTCTCTTGTTCGGAAGGTTCTGGCAGTTAGCGGTAAACGTCTGGAACTGAATATCACGCTTTCGACTTTTATTCCTAAGCCGATGACGCCATTCCAATGGGTGGCGATGGATGAACCACTCGCAATTCAGCGTAAGCTTGATTATTTAAAACCACGTTTACGCGCCTTGAAAAGTGTCAAGGTAATGGCGCGCGATCCGCGGGCATCGGAATTGGAAGGCGCATTGGCGCGTGGCGATCGCCGCCTCGCCCACGTCATTGAAACAGCCTGGCAGGCAGGAGCTGGATTCGACGGTTGGCAGGAATATTTTGATCCAGTAAAATGGGACGAAGCTTTCCGCATTAATAACCTCGATAAGCGAGTGTTTACCGGAGAATTGAAAACGGAAAAAGCATTGCCATGGGAACATATTGACTGCGGCGTAAGTCGTGAATATTTATTCGATGAATACTGTAAAGCCAGACAGGAGAGCAACACTTCAGACTGCCGCTATGGTTGCAATCAATGCGGCGTTTGTTTTAGCGGCGGTTCGGAAATGATTCTTGCCGAAGAATGGTTGCCGCCTCAGACCAATCCGCTTATTATAAAAACCGATTCTGAATTAATTCCGATACGATACCGCTTACATTATCGTAAATTTGGTAATGCTGTGTTCACTTCCCATCGGGACATTTTGCGTATAATGCCGGGTATTCTGCGACGCGCCGGACTGGAGCCGATTTTCACGCAGGGTTTTAACCCGCACCCGAAGCTGTCAGCTGGTTACCCACTCCCGTTTGGCTATGCCTCGGAGGATGAGATACTTGATATTTATTTGCAAAACGCTACCGAAAATCTCATTGATCCGCTGAACCGAGCCTTACCGGACGGATTCGAGGTGGTCAAAAGCACGGAAGTTGCTTTGCAATTACCGTCGGTATTTGCGGCTACCACTGGTTTTCAGTATTTAGTCCAGATCAATGAATGTATTGATTGTGAGCTATTACGGAGAATAGAAGAATTCCTGACGGCACGGGAAATCGAGTTCCAGCGCGAAACAAGCAAAAGTCAGCAAAAGATCAACCTGCGTTCGTTCGTTGAAACCATCCGGTGCGAAGGTACTAACCTTCTGATAGTCACTAAAGTAATCAACGGACGCACGGCAAAGATTAAAGAAATTTTACAGACGTTAAACATTGATGGAACTAACTGCCGGATCGTTCGGCAAAAAACCTATCTTACGCCTGTCGAATAAAAATTTTAGGAATAAGTAAATGGAAAAAACAATTTTAATCAGCGAAACGGCTAAAGAAACCCGGGTCGCAATTTTAGAAAACGGCGAGCTGGTCGAATTTTTCGTTGAAAAAATAGATAAAAATCGCCTAGTTGGCTCAATTTTTAAGGGCAAAGTAGAAAACGTAATCGAAGGGATCCAAGCCGCATTCGTTGATATCGGCTATGAATCCAACGCATTCCTACCGTTTTCCGAGATCGAGGACTCGTCTTCGCTGGCATATATTGAAAACATCAGCCGAGACGAAGAAGAGGATGAGCAAGATATCGAAGATGATTTGAAACCGACGAAGAAAATTCACCTGCGCAGGGGCGACATCAACTTACAAAAAGATCAAGAAATTCTGGTACAAGTCATCAAGGAACCTTTTGCTAAAAAAGGGCCGCGCGTTACGACCAATATTTCTCTACCAGGGCGTTTCCTGGTACTGGTTCCCCATGCCGAATATATCGGCATTTCAAAAAAAATCCTTAATCCCAATGAAAAACGTCGCCTACGACGGATTGCCAAGTCTATTAAACCACCTGAATTCGGCTTAATAATTCGCACGGTTGCCGCGGGCAAGGACGTTAAGTCTTTACGCGCTGACCTCGATTCATTGATGGATAAATGGAAGCAACTTGAAGAAAAAGTAAAAAAAAGCAAAGCACCAGCTTGCGTTTATACCGATATGGAATTATCTTCGACGATAATTCGCGATCTACTGACTCCGGATGTTGATAAAATCATCGTAGATACTAAAGACCTGTATCGCAATATCTTGTCTTATATCAAGAGCACCTCTCCCGAATTCGTCAATAAATTGGAATATTACCACTCTAAGAATCCTCTTTTCGAGCAGTATAATATTGAAAAGGAGTTCGAAAAATCCTTAAATAAAAAGGTCTGGCTAAAAAGCGGTGGTTTTATTGTCATTGAACACACTGAAGCGATGACGACTATTGACGTCAACAGCGGCAAATTTATCGGTAAAAATGACCAAGAAGTCAACTCGCTTAAAATCAATTTGCAGGCGGCAAAGGAAATTGCTCGACAATTGCGTCTGCGCGACGTCGGTGGTTTAATCGCTATTGACTTTATTGATATGGAGATGGAAGAAAATAAACGGCGAGTAGTTCAGGAATTAAAGCGCGAACTTCAGAAAGACCGAGCTAAGGTATCCGTCGCCAATATTTCCGATTATGGAATTCTCGAAATGACGCGCCAACGTACTCGATTAAATTTGCTCCAATCCGTTAGCGAAGAATGTCCCACTTGCCATGGTTCTGGTCGAGTTACCTCCAAAGGCTCTATGGTTACTAAGATCGAGAGCTGGTTTCGGCGCTTCAAACTCAAGTCTAATGAAAGACGCTTGGATTTACACGTAAATCCCGATTTTGCGCATTATTTGAAAGATACTACCAATAAAATCCTCTGGAAAATTCAATGGCGAAATGTACTTCGTATAAAATTAGTCGAGGATAGCAATGTCAACATTGATGAATTTCGGGTTTATTTGCGAAAATCGGGACGCGATGTGACAGACGAGTATTGAAAAAATAACCACAATTCGCGATTACCCGTAATCGCTTAGATAATGTTATGTCATTACAAGGGATATTGGCGACTTGCTTGCGCCCGCAGAGCAGAATAGTACAGGCAGGCAATAAACTCCAAGCTAAGACGAGGTTAATGTTGAGAAAATATAAGTGCTCGGGATTCAGCCCGGCAACAAATGACTTGCCTTACGATTAATTGGACAATCCCATAGCGGTTCTGAACCAATCAAAATCAACATATCCGCCAGATTCCTTGGTTGCATAATTAAAAAGTCCGAACTTATTGCCAGTAAATATCTTAAGACTGAATTCCATTAATAATTCGTTACCAAGCTGGATAAATTCTATATTATCATAACTGTATTCAAAGCATGCTTTTTTAGTCCTATTTGATGCGATAGCGCGTAAAAATACTGTCTCACCTTTCATTGGTGCTCCGGCAATAGTTTCGCCGTTGTTTACCATAATCAATTTCCTAATACCATTTTCCTGTTTGACCGCAATGAAGGCATAGGGCTTCTGAAAGACAGCCAGTCCAGCAACATCTCCATCTTTCATTTTTCCAACTTCCATTTTAGTGATGCCAATCGTTGGTATAGTTTGATCATAGCAAGCAAATATACGTTGAGTAAGCATATTCCGAGCTTCAGGCAAACTAGCAACCACTTTGCCAGTTACTAATCTCAAATAACCCGGCCTCTGCGTCAGTGACCACCTGCTGTCGTCTGGATTGTGATTCCAACCCCATTGCATTCCTAATATTTTATCCTTGAATTCGTCAGATGTTGGCAACGTTTTTATCGGATGCTGTTTGCCAACATCAGGTTTTCTATAGGTAACAACGCCTTTCCCATCAACTCCAACTATAGGCCAACCATCAACCCAGGTTACAGGCTGTAAAGATGGAAAACGGCCAAAGGGACCGCTATCCACAAAAAGCATAGTCCACCATTCGCCAGCTTGGGTTTGAATAAGTGCTCCCTGATGAACTCCATACGTTACTCCGGGCATTGTATCTCTAATTGCCACCTTTTGTTCGTAAGGTCCGTAAATATTCGGCGAACGCAATGTTACTTGAATGCCATCAACACCGCCATAGGTACAATACAAATAGTAATAATCATTGATTTTATATACATGAGTACCTTCAAGTCCACTTCGTAAGTCTCCGGTGTAAATCAAAGAATCTTGGCTAATAGGCGCAAAATTTTGATCGAGCTCCGTTAGATAAATTTTCCCATAGCCATACGCTACATAAATTCTTCCATCGTCATCGAAAAATAATCCCGGGTCATAAAATCCTTTCGGCAATTGTTTTATTTCCCACGGACCTTCTGCTTTTTTTGCTGAACAAAGGAATCCCCCTTCATCGAGAGTAATAAAAAGTAGGTAGAAAGTCCCATTATGATATCGCATACTTGTTGCCCATTGACCATGACCGTACCTGTTACATCCATCGAGATTGTAACAAGGACTGAAATCGAAACGAGGAACGGCATTACAACAATATTCCCAATTTACGAGGTCTTTTGATTTTAAAATGGTTACTCCCGGAAAAATAAACATTGTGGTTGTAACCATATAATAGGTATCGCCTACTCTAATCACATCAGGATCGGGAAAATCGGCCGGGATAACTGGATTAGTAAAAGTTCCATCCCCATTATCACTGTGATATTTTTGGCACTTTTGGGCTTGTAAATTCGTCAATAATATCGTTATTACAAGCAATAAACTAAAAGCACGAGCGATGAAATTTTTAGATTTTATCATTAATAATTCTTCCGTTGAGTTTTAAAATATCCTTATTGCTGATTCAAGGATACTTCTGCATATCACTTTTTATCAAATCTTCTAGATTATGAATGGGACGTTCAATGTCATAAGGTATTGGCAGTCCATTAAATTGCTGGAAATAAAGCAAGCAGGCATCTTTCCATACCTGAGCGTTTACGCACTGTTCACGAAGCTTATTCTGAACATGAATAAATCGTTCTGTATCTATGTAAGGTTGAACTTTATCCCACGTTTTTTGAAATTCGCATACCTGATTCACTCCTTCGTCGTAATGGTAGCATAGTTCATTCCATAGGGTGCGCCCACTTTTCATTACATAATTCCATGGTAAATGATGAAACCACAACAAATAAATGTCAGGACAGGTGCTTGGATTAGAAAATATAGATTGGAGCGGTTCGTGATACTGACTTACGGCATCACTGCCAGTTCCTGTTCGATTGAAGCCGATGCCTAGGGAATCAGCTTGATGATAGTAGGGTGGGGTCCAATCTTTTCTTACTCCCTCAGGTGCCCACCATGGACCTGGACCATAATGATGATCAGGAGCAAAAATATGATGTAATCCTAGAGGCATCATATAATTGACGGCGGCTTCACGGCTGTTAATCATCATTTGTTTTACAGGTTGCAAAAAATTTATGTTCCAATCGGCAAACGTTATTGAACTAACTTCATCCTTTTTCTCAGCACTTTGCCCAAAAGTCAGTTTTAACCACTCATCGGCAATTTGTTCACTTGTTAAGTAATTGTTCCATGCTAAACGACCAAAAGCGTACCAGTTAGACTGTGCAAAAAGATGACCACACCAATTTGTATCTAATCCAATATTCGATACTCCTGCAATTGCAGTATGTTTTTGTGGAAAGATGCTTCCATCGGTGCAACGAGCAACGGTACTTCCTTTGCCTGCTTGATAAGTATCGCTTTGCAGAAATTCCTCCCACATCGTTGCAAGAAATACAAGATGAACGGATTGCCCAAGATACTCCTGAGTGATTTGAAGTTCTGGCATCACAGAAGTTTTTTTCATTCCACCAAAAAGTGGACTGAATGGTTCTCGAGGTTGAAAATCAACCGGTCCATTTTTTACCTGAATAATAACATTGTCGCGAAACCGGCCATCGAATGGCATAAATTCCAGATACGCTTGTTTCGCTCTATCTTCACTTGAAGGATTATACACAAAGGCTCGCCACATGACAATGCCACCAAAAGGACGAAGTGCATCGGCAATCATATTGGCTCCATCCGCATGCGTACGACCAAAATCTTGTGGCCCTGGTTGACCTTCACTATTCGCTTTAACCAAAAAACCTCCAAAATCTGGGATCAGACTATAAATTTCTTGAACTTTGACTTTCCACCATTTTATAACTTCGGGATCCAATGGATCTGAAGTTTTTAATTTTCCAAGTACAGCCGGGGAAGCAAAATTGACGGAAAGATATGTCTTGATTCCATACGGTCGAAGAATATCGGCGATAGCTTTGACTCTTTTAAGATAATCTATTGTTAAAACTGAAGGCGAAGCATTTACGTTGTTGAGAACAGTTCCGTTTATTCCTATGGATGCATTGGCTCGTGCATATTCCTGCCATAATTGCTTATCGGTTTCAGTGACTTCAAAAGCATCTTTTCCTTTCCTCCAGAATATGGAATGCCCAGCATAACCACGTTCAATAGTACCATCAAGATTGTCCCAATGATTTAATAGCCGTCGTTCGTATGAGGGATTGCAAACTTCTTCACATATTGGTTTACCTGTTTGCTGACGACGCAATAATTCATAAACTCCATATAAAATTCCTAACTCAGTTTTGGCTTGAATTTTATTATCACTCATTCTAAAACCATCGCCTTTAATAGCTTTATCATTTTTAATTACGAGTGATATTGTAGCATTTGATTCTCCTTGCCAGCATTGCTGTAATTCCTGTTTTGCAATTTGAAGTGTCGGTGATTTTTCGGAACATATTACATTCACCTGAGCGGTACTCTTGTTACGTAACCAGAGGTCGTGCCCATTTTCTGCATCGAGAGAAAAAGGGACCAACAATAGAATTAATAAGCCAATTGTTACTTCGATTTTGCAGGATATATTTTTCATTTGAGATTCCTTTTGTTAATTATTGCTCAATATTGGGGAATAAAAATTTTGGTCGGGTACCAATATCTTAGTTCTGCTCATCTTTTTCCCCACACCAAAAAATGACTCGCTCGAAGGATCCGAAAAACGAAAACCATCCATCGTTAAATAGTAATAATGGAATCCCGGCGGCAATGGTTTGTTGTTACTGTCCAGACTCCTTCTTCTCCTTTTACCATATCATATACGTTTAAGAGATCAAGCTGAACTTTTTGGGTATTTGGAGCATCGACTCGAAAGATAGCTCTCAATTGTATATCTACTCTCGGAAATTCAGCTCCAGGAATATTTGTTGAAGCTGGTTTTGAATTCCTATACAAATAATTGTTCTGTGCAAGACAAGCACAAGTCATTACAATAAGCAATACTAAAGGTACTATTCTTTTGTAAATTTTTTTACCTCATCATAAAAATATATTTGAATGTTCCTCACTTCACTAAAATAATCTTCTTCGTTTCGATATACGATCCGGCTTGCAAACGAGCAAAATAAGTTCCGCTCGAAAGTCCTTCTGCGTTCCATTCTCGTGTATATGTTCCGGCGGGTAACTCTTCGTAAACAAGCTTCGACACTTCCCGACCTAGAGAATCATAAATGACTAGGGTTACAAATAATTTTGCAGGCAAAACAAATGTTATAGCTGTGACTGGATTAAATGGATTGGGATAATTTTGAGAAACTGAAACGTTTAGTGGACTATTATGAACCTCATGAGTGACCGCAGTTATATTAGCTTCCCTCAAGAAAAAATCCGTCATCATTTTATAATATTTCTCATCAAATAAGCCTGGCCCATGCTGACCACCAGGCACTATAACAAATTGACCTGGCACATTAGCTTTTTGCAATGCATTAAAAAATAATTCACTCTGGCAGAGAGGAACTAATGGATCTGCATCACCATGGAGAATAAGAAAATGTGGATCGTTTGCATCAATGTAAGTAATGGGATTAGCAAGTGCACATTTATCAAGATTTTCCTCAATTGGCCCACCAATTAAAATAGCTTCTGGAGATTTAGCATCCTTACTCCTTTTACAGGAATCCATTACTGAGATTGCAATAGGTCCAAACCAATCCACAACAGCATTGACTGCACTGCTATAGGACGTGTATTGTCCAACATTGCCTTCGATATCGAGAGTTGCCGAACCAACTGTATATCGTTTAACTCCTCCGGAAGCGCCAGCCAATGATGCAAGATGTCCACCAGATGAAAAGCCAGTTATACCAACAAACGAAGTGTCAATTTGATATTTTGCCGCATTAGCTCTGATAAATCTTATAACAGCTTTAATATCATTTATTTGCGCAGGGAATTTCGCATCCTCCGTACTCGAACGATGATTTGGCGTTACAATAGCGAATCCTGCATCAAGAAGCGGTTTGCCCAAAGAGGAAAGAACTGTTTCTTTTAAGTTATTACTAAACCATGCGCTACCGTAAATTACAACTACAACTGGATAAGTTGGTTTTTCAGTTTGAGGTAAATAAATATCCATTTTATGATATACCTTTTCATCTCCACCATAATCCAGATCTTTCCAGCTTTTTGAGTATTGCTGACCGAAACAATTGGTACAGATCATTAGAGAAAAAATAAAAATTGAAATTTGTTTCATAGTTTATCTCCTATTATTATGTTTTTATATCGAATCTACTCTGCAACTTTTTTCACAGCGACTTTGATTTGTGTAAATGAATGGGGCGGAAATGAATATGAAATATTATTCTCTTCCACTTTGATTTCTTTTATTACTGGTTTGTATTGCTCTTGCTTCTCGAACGTGAAAGGCGCATCGAGCGACTCACAGTTTAATACACTAGCTTCAGCTTTCCCAGTATAAATGCCTGATATGCTTCTAATTTCAGTTACAATAGATTTTTCTTTGTGTCGGTTCACAACATTAATAAATACAGTTTTTGTTTCTTTATTGTATACGGCTGATACATCGAGATAAGGAATACCCTTATATTTCTCAGTATTAAAGGTGTCGCATTGCACATAAGTATCAATGGAATTGCCATAGCAATTGTTCGAGAACAATTTGAATGTATAAAATAAGGGGGTTTTATAGCTTCCTTTATCTTTATCTGTACTCAATAGTGAGGTAAGCATAGTAAAATTGGTCATTTTAACAATATCAGCATGGCGAATAAAAGAGTTGAAGCTTTGTGCTATTGGAAGTACTGTCAGGAAATTTCTAGACATTATACCCCATTCATCAAAAGAGATATAAACAGGATTTGTATAATTTTTCATAGTCCTCACTGCTTCTATAGTAGCAGCGGTTACGCATATTTTCTCTTCAAAATCTACTGAGCTTTGTCCCATGTAAGTATAATAATCTGGAGAATTTTCCCAGTAGCGATGAATTGAAATATAATCTACCATATCACCAAGACCCTCAAGCACTTTTCTATTCCATTCCACCCATTTGCCTGTACTTTCGTAATAAGACGATCCAGAAGCGACTAATTTGATACTTTTATCAACTGATCTCATTGCTTTTGCTGCTTCCCTTGCAATCTTTACATAATCATCAGCATTTTTATGGCCTAATTCCCATGGCTCTCCATCAACTTCGTTTCCGAGATCCCATATTTTAACATTGTAAGGTATGGAATGTCCATTTTTTGCACGCAAATTCGAGTAGTAGGTTCCTTTTGGAAAATTACAATATTCAACCCAGTAGCAAGCATCTTGTATTGTAGCAAGTCCGAGATTTACGCATATTACATTTTCACTACCTATAGATTTATTCAATGCTATCCACTCATCTGTGCCTACATGATTATTGTCAATCCCGCTCCATGCAAGATTGATTCGAGAAGGTCTCTGATTCTTAGGTCCAATGCCATCCTGCCAGTTGTATGCCATGACGTAATTTCCACCAGGCCAACGCATATTAGTGATTTTCAACTCTCTCATTGCCTCGATATAATCTTTCCTGAATCCATTCTCATCTGCGAGAGGTGAAGCTGGATCATATAAATTTCCATACATAGTATTGAAACCCACAGTGTCTGGTAATCCCATCCTCTTACCACTAAATTGAATTGGTTCCATAAAGACACCATAGATTTTAGGATCGATTTCTCCTATTGCTCTATCAATATCAATTTTAATTGTTGCCGTCTGAGCGAATGTTGATAGTGGAATAAGTGTGCATAAAAGAAAAAATAGTTTTTTCATGATACATTTCCTTAATGGTGATTAGTTATTGATTAAAGATATTTATTCTCTATTTTGAATATTCAATACATTGTTCAGTCCATGTAGGACCATTGATATAAAACATTCCATGAACAAAGTACACAGGTTCAATCCCTAATTGAGGGGTTTGCTCCCAATCTTTGAGAGTTGGACAGTACGGATAAGGACGTTTATCGTACATAATGTAATGACAAGAACTCCACAACTTCCCATCTGGTCCTTCAAATAAAGCATTATGTCCAGTTTCACAATATGGATCTTCACTGTCATTGAATTTCAAATCTGAATAACCGCCGCTAAGGGCAAGTTCATAACGATATCCTTTTTTACGAGTGCCGAAGATCGGTTCGCGCGATGCTAGTTCCCATGGTCCGAGCGGACTTATTGATTTTAACAAGCCTACTTCATACCCACGAGTCCATGAAGAAAAAAACATAAAATAAATGCCATCCCTTTTTACTACGAAAGGACCTTCGATGCCTCCGATCACCCAATCTGGATTACCAGGCGATCTTTTATCAAGAAACTTCTGAATGTTTCCAATAAGCTTACCTGTCGATAGATCTATTTTTGCCTGAAAAAGTCCGTCTCCACTGCAGTAAAGATAAGTCTGTCCATCCTCATCTTCGAATAATGTTGCATCATTATTATACTGAGGTGTTAAAGGACCGTTGACGAGTTTATAAGGTCCTGTAACTTCGTCAGATGAAAACAACCATATACTATGGGTTTTCATTCCCTTCGGATCATCTTCAGTAACTTTTCCGCTGTTCACCGTTAGCCAGTATTTATTTTGTATGTAGTGAATCTCGGGTGCCCAGAATCTTCCGTTATAAGGACATTCCGGGGGCAGTTTACTAGCATCAATAAGCCACGAATGGTGTCTCCAATTTACAAGATCATCTGATACCAATAATCTTACACCAGGATTTGGTCCAGTCCAAAATGGCATCGAGGTTCCGGTACAATACCATTTACTTCCTACCTTATTAATGCAATGATCCCGCATAGCTATAGCAGTATCTCTCGTTATCGGGTTGGTATAACAAAAACTTCGTGTAGCAGCGCCTTTGTATGAGGTACTATTATTTGGATTTACCTGCGCAAAAAGGGAAGTTGAAAAAAATAATAAATTCCAAAATGAGATCAACTTAAAATTCAAAATTATATTCTCCTAACAACGCTATTCAAAGCTAATCCAGTCTATTTCGACTCGATTATTATCTTCTAAGATGACAACGAGATTTTGAACACCAGATTTCAGCTTGGATATAGGTGCAGTAATAATATTCCATTTATTCCCTTCAGGAATTTTCACCTCCGCAACAATGGGACCCGCTACACTATTCAATCTTATTTGTACAGTACCGCCATGTTCTGAATAAGCTTTTACTATCACTGATGTAAATTTCTTATTTCCAAAATCAACACTATTATATTTTATCCACGCGTCTTTACGATCGAGCATTGCTTTCCACCCTTCGAACGTATTAAGGGAATCGTTGAAAGCTATTGATGCACCTTCTTTGCTTATATCACTATACCTATCAATCTGAATCCTTTGAGATGCAGCAGTCATTCCAACTCCTCGTAATGTTGGACTTACTTTTTGAATAGTACCATCCTCCTGAAAGAATAAGCTGTCAATTCTAACGGATCTATTCTTATCAAATTGTGGAGATAAATCATTATGATGGTAGAAAAGATACCATTGATTTTTAAACTCGATAATTGAATGGTGATTAGTCCAACAACCTGAAGGAGATTCATCCATTATCACTCCTGTATACTTAAAAGGCCCCATTGGATTGGTACCCATCGCATATTCAAGTCTTTCGATGGTTGTCTGAACGTGAGGATACGTCATATAGTAAATGCCATTTCTTCGGAATAAATAAGGTCCTTCCTTAAGTCCTTTTTCTGGCAAACCTTTTATCATTTGTGGTTCAGAAGCAAGCTCAATCATGTTCTCTTTTAATTTTGCCCCATAAATATTTCCCATTGACCAATACAAATATGCTTGACCATCTTTATCAATAAACACATTAGGATCAACACCATGGACATTTCTAATTGGTTCGGGTTGTGGTATAAACGGACCTTCTGGGTATTCCGCAATTGCAACACCGATAGCAAATCCACGACCAAAACTTGTATCTTTAGTTCGAGCAGGAAAATAGAAGTAATACTTCCCATCTTTTTCAATACAATCAGGCGCCCACATACTGTAGGATGTAGAATCCACCCAAGGAACTTTATTCTGACTTACGATAATCCCATGATCAGTCCATTCAGTAAGATTCTCAGAAGAAAACACATGATAATCTTCCATACAAAACCAATTGTCTCTACATCTCCCATTTTCAGGCGGTATATCATGGGATGGATATAAATATACTTTATCATTGAAGACCCGAGCAGAAGGATCGGCTGTAAATTGATTACGAATAATAGGATTTTGTGCTACTACATCATTTGTTATTGTAGCAATTAAGCAGACAAGAAATAAATATAGCTTTCGATTTTTCATAGATTGACCATTTATAAATTTTTGTTTTGTGGTTCATCTTCTACTAATTACAGCTTATTCACCAAACATAGGAATAGAAAATATTATTATCATAGTAAGGGTTACTGTTTTTCGTAATGTTTTCATATAAACTTCAATAATCTTAATGAAACAATCTCAATGATTATTTATTGTGTGACGGTAAAGTTACTATTACAAATCCACCATTTGGATTTATTGTAACATTAAAAGAACGTGAAAGGCTGATATTGGTTTTTACCAATTCATTTGAATTTTCAGCATCTGTAATAAGAATCCCTTTGGCAGTTTTATTGATAAAAGGAATGTTTAATGTCAGTGTGCGTTTTGTATTTTCACCATTAATACCTGCAATGTACCATTTTTCACCTGTCTTTCTCGCAAGCACAACAAATTTTCCAGGATAGCCATCGATAAACTTCACATCATCCCAATGTTGTGGTAAACTGCTCATATATTCTTTTACAAAATCTGGTTGTTTGGCCATTCCTGATGGAGTTTCTGCAATATGCTGAATTCCAGAGGTAAATATTACGGATAAGGCTATTTCAAAGCCATTTGTAGTACGACGCTGTATATTAGGAATCCCTGAAAAATTAACTGGAGTAAAATCCATAGGATCAAAAAGATTTCTGGTAAATGGTAGTACAGTACAATGAGAAGGCTGATGATTTGCATCTTCCTGAGTAAAAGTAACATATTCCTCTCCTCGTATTGCTTCCATGCTAACTAAATTAGGGTAGGTTCTGTACCAGCTTCGTGGAAAAGTACTTCCATGAAAGTTTACTGCAAGATTATAGTCTGCAGCATCTTTCAAAATGTCAATATAGTATTTCATCATCGATTGGCCATCACCACCAAAGAAATCGACCTTGATACCACTTATTCCCATATCTTTCAATTTTTGGAATTCCATTCTCCTGGAATTCCTTGTAAGCAACTTGTCTCGAGGTGTTAATGGAGTAGTGTTCCAGTCGCCTGCTGAGTTGTACCATAAAATAATTTTTACATTTTTTGTTCTTGCATAATCGGCAAGTTCTTTAATTTTCTCATATCCTATTTGAGTATCCCAATAGGCGTCTATCAAGCAATATTGCCAGTTCATGCTTGCGGCGAAATCAATAAATCTTTTCTGTGTAGAGTATTCAGTTGAATCGTCCTTAAGAATTACCCAGCTCCATGAAGCAATACCAGGTTTTAGCCAGGCAGATACATCGTATTTTGCAGGGTTGGCAAGGTCTGTTTCCAGAGTTGACTCAACCAGCCCAGCCAGATTATTGGCTATTGCAATAACGTGCCATGGGGTATACCACGGTAGTGATGATTCGGGCAAGGCAGTTTCATATGATCTGGCTTCCTGGGGTTGTGGAAATTGGACAGAATATTCTCCATCGGGAGAAAATTGACTTAAGCGAGATCCGCAATAATTAGTATCGACTGCTGTTTCGGTAATACTTATCCAGAAGTTCCCATAATTAAATAGAGCTGGAAGTACCCAACCTGCTTGATATGGTGAAGAAGTACCTACAGGGATTTCCAAATTGTAAAATTCTTCGTACGAAGGCTGTGAAAAACACCAGCCTGTACGGGCATCAGCGCACGGCTGTAGAAAAGCCTTTGTAGAACGATTGAAATGGTAGGAAGAAAGCTCTTTATATATTTTCACTTTTTTCTCAGATTTTTCAGAAAAATGATATCTAAAAGCCACGCCATCATTGGATATTTGAAATATTATTTCAATAGGCTTTTCATTTGCATTGCTAAGATAAAAAATTCGTCTGTTCCCCGTATAACTGCAATTTACTCTTTTCCCATGCAGAAGAGTGTATTGATCCGATATTAACTTTACGACTGAAACCGAATCGATTTTTAAAGCTGTAGTAAAATCCTCATCACTCCTTACAATTCCAAGTTTTGATGGTAGTATTACAAGTTCTCCTGAATGAGTAACAGAATAAACCGGTTCGCCCGAAGGCAAAAGCCAGAAATTAGCTGTAATTTTTGCATCAGGACTTTTTATTTCATATTTCTCCATAGCATGCATGCTGGCACAGAATAAAATTAAGAAGGAAAAGGAAAATAATTTTATAGTTTTTAACCGTAAAGAAAATTTTTTTGAGGGTTGAATTGAATTTGGATAATCTGGTTCATTTGTGTTTTTGTGTAGTCTCATAAATACTCGTTTCATGGTTTTATATTTTTATTGATATTGGCTATTTTTTTTGTTTTAATCCTGATTACAGTAAGTGACATTGGTGGAACTTCATAATTAAAGTTCTTATTTACCTTGTATGTTGATTTTACCGGAATAACATTTTGTGGATTCTGAAAAGTGTTTTCATCATTGGCATTGCCTGATAAAACTGTTAAATCTGCCTCAGGAATAATTTTTTTAAATCTGCCAAGATTAATATTCATCGACTTTTTCTCTATGCTTGCATTTACAAACTTTAGAATAATGTCGCCTGTTTTCCTATCTCGAACACACGAAGCTGCAAGAGTAGAATCTTTTTCATTTTTTGAAATAACATCATTGTAATAATAATCCCCCTGATTGTTCATAAACATTTTCTGAACATAGTAGTTAGGAGTAAGACAGATATGAGTATTATCAAAGAATATCAAATCTGTTTTCCATTGGGTAAAATCTTTTTTTGCAAGCAAAGGAGCATATGAAGCCATAACAACAATATCGCCATTTCGTTCAAGTGAAACCATATAGGCAGCTTCAGCAATTGCATTAAACAATTTATTACCCCAGGAGGCATATTCTCCAAGATATACTTTAGAAGCATTTCTGCCGTATTTATCATATCTATATTGATTAGCCAGAAACCAAGCAGGTTCAGTATAATAGTGCTCATCTACAATTGGAATATTTAACTCATTAGCTAATTTCCATCCCTTTTCGTAATCTTCGCCACTATGAAAGGGACCAGCCGTACCTACTACTTTAATTTCAGGATGTTTTTCTCTAATAGCATTAAATATCATCTTAAAACGTTCTTCAAATTCTGGTGTCATTTTTTCTTCGTTGCCAATCCCAATATATTCAAGGTTGAAAGGAACTGGATGACCGGCATCAGCACGTTTAGAACCCCATGGTGAGGTTATCGGTCCATTTGCCCACTCAATTAAGTCCAATACTTCCTGAATATAAGCAGGCATCTCATCCATTGGCAAGGCTTTTTGTCCTGTACCTCCAATACGCCATGTACCACCTGAATTTTGACAACTTACACCCGCAGGCAATATTGGCAACGGTTTAGCTCCAATATCTTCGCAGAACTGAAAAAATTCGTAATAACCTAATCCTGCACTTTGATGATATCCCCAAATATTCTTCTGTTCGATTCTTTCTTCAATTGGACCAATAGTATTTTTCCACCTATACATATTGCCAAGACCATCACCATGAACAAGGCAACCGCCAGGAAATCGAATAAATCCGGGATGCATATCTGCAAGCACCTGAGCTAAGTCTGAACGCATACCATTTGGCCTGTTCTTAAATGTCTTTTCAGGAAAAAGAGAAATAACGTCCATAGCTATTTTACCACTGTTTTTTGCAAGGATTACCAAGGAACAAGTATCATTACTTCCAGTTGCAGTTAATGTAAGAGCATATTTTTGCCATTTGTCGGAGGAAATAGTAAGCTTTCCATTTGCCAAAGCATCTCCTTTCGGATTTTGGAAACTTACCGAAATATCTACTGGTGAATTAGATAGAAGACGAGCAAATAATGAAAGATTATAAGTTTCACCATTATTGATAACAATTCCATCATATCCAGAGTTTTTTATGCCAACTCCCGATTCTCCAGTATATTGTGGATAATTACCAACATTCTCAATATCCAGAACAACGTAATGAGGGTTATTAGGATGAATTGGGTTGCTGGTTTCGATGGAAATCTTTCCATATGAGTAACCTGGAGTCATATATTCCCAATACGAAAAAGGATTCCATTCCCTGCGGTCGGTAGGGCTGTACTCAAACGAACGGTTTTGAACAAGCTCTGCATACAAACCGCCATCAGCAGAATAATTGATATCTTCAAAGAAGATTCCAAATAGCAAGGGACTGATTTTCTTCCCATTCTGATTGGACTGGGAGAAAAGTGCAGTTGATACTAATAAGCAACAGCATGCCAAAGCTATTGCCTTTATTGAAATGATTCTTTTAACGAAATTTGATTGTTTCATTTGAATTTGTATTTATGTTTTTGAATTTAATTATCATTCTAAATGATATTGTTTATTTATACTTTAAATAATAAATATTTTAACATAATTTGTAACTATTCAATTCTAAACCAGTTAAAATCGACATAACCACCAGTAACTTTAGTAGCATAATTAAAAAGGCCAAAGCGGTATCCCATAAAGTGAGACAGGCTGTAACTCATATGCAGGGTATTGCCAATTGACTTCCACTCTTTACCATCAAGACTGTAATAAAATTGCGCTGTATCAGCAAGATTGGTAAAATCACATTGTGCTTTCAAAAACACTATATTTCTGTCGATAGGAATACTTTCAATTTTTTCAAATTTTTCATTTTGTGCGCTTGCCATAACAATTCTTTTTTGGCCATTTTCAAAGCTCACACCCACCAGTCCATACTTTTTCTGAAGCAAAGCCAATCCAGCAAAATCGCCTTCTTTCATATTTGAAACATCTATTTCAACTGTTCCTGTGCATTTGGGTCCAAAAGTACGTTGAGTTAATGTATTCCGCGCCAGTTCAAAATTATCTACTATACTTCCAGTAATGAGCCGTAAATAACCTTTACGTTGAAATACCGACCAATAGCGATTATCAGGATTATGATTCCATTGCCAAACCAGGGGAAGGTCTGGCTCTCCCTTCTTGCGAGAAAAATCATCGGATGCTACAATTCCAGGTATCAACCCTTTGTTAGGTGGCAGATCGAGAGTATCTGAAGCTTTCCCGTTAACTCCAATTATTGGCCAGTCGTCTACCCATGAAACAGGAACCAGATAAGGAATACGTCCTACCGATCCATAATCGCGAAATAGATAAGCAAACCAACGACCGTCGGGCAAGTCAACGAGTCCACCCTGTGCTATACCTCTATCCTGAAATGCTACTCTACCTTCGTATGGACCGGTTATTTTATTTGCACGATGTACAAGCACAGTACGCATGCCACCCCTGGGCCAGGTAATGTTAAAAAGATAATATTTACCATTAATTTTAAAAAGCTGTGAACCTTCGGCAGGTAATCCAATATTATCTCCAGCGGGAGCACTTGCATTTTCAATAAGTATATGTTCGGTTCCTTCTTTAATCCCTGTCAAATCTTCTTTTAATTCTGCTATATGCAATTTACCGGCGCCCCAGATAATATATATGTGGTTATCATCATCAAAAAAAATAGTATGATCGTGGTAGGCGGGAGAAAAAGAGATTCTTTTCCATGGTCCTTTTTCAATATTATGCGTAATAAAAATATAGGTTTTATTGGTAGTAAGCGAGAAAGTACTAACATAATATGTTCCATTATGATATCTTAGACAACTAGCCCATGAGCCTCGCCCATAGTCGCATTTACCATTAGTAAGATTAGTTTCATCAATATCTTCAAGGATATTATAGGCATAGTTTATTATTTTCCAGTTAGTTAAGTCTTTTGACTGCATAATAGGCACGCCAGGGCTCATATGCATTGTAGTACTGCTCATATAAAAAACACCTCCCACTCGAATAATAGACATATCGGGAACATCCGCAAAGATAATGGGATTGACAGCTTTGCTGGATAGTTTTCTACAATTAATACTTTCAAAAGTTGATTGCGAAACTGCAATTGCAGTCATAAAAAAACAAAAACCAATAAAAGCAAATTTCTTTAAATAAATTTCCAATAAATAGACAAAAAAATTATTAATTTTTCTCATTTCCCCAGTTTTTCGATTTTATTTATTATTTTACCTCTTCAAAAAGTATTTTATCAAGATTCAAAAGAGCTCCATCAACAAACACTTTCAACACATGTTGTCCTGCATCGAGTTCAATTGTTTTGTTTACAATTGCCCAATTTTGAAATCCCTTAGTATTTGGTACTGAAATAATTCCAGTTCTGTCTTCATTATCACATTCAAGATGAAATTTCCCAGTATCATAAGATGATGCAACATAAAACGAAACTTTATACTTTGTTGATTTTTTAATATTAACCGTATAAGCCATCCACTCTCCGGTATTAGTCCAACCTATATTGTAACCACCTGATGAACATTTTTCAATATCGATGCCTTCATTGAGCCTATATTGCCCTCCCTCATTCAAATTGTCTTTGTCATAGTATGCATCACCAGGGCAACCAATGTCAAAGTCTTCAGCTTCTAAGACCCCTGGAACAGTGTGTGGTTTAAAAGCTTCCTGCTTCAATTCGCAGACCTCTATAAGTTTCCAACCCATGAAAGAACTGCTTCCAAAATTGAGCAATGCTACTTTATTACCTTCAATAGAAGCAACTTCTATGGAAAGAATCTTATCCGGGAATTGTTTATTTGATATTTTAACCAAACCATTGTATGTATCTTCAATTTTCCAGAATTGATTATCTTCTCCCTTATAATTTGAGACTGTAAGAACCTGATCAGGCATTCTACACTCCAGTACTTTTTCACGATCTTCACGATTCCTGATTTTGTAAATACCTTTGCCTGCATCTTCCAGTTTCCATTGATTTGAATAGTTTTTTCTTTTGCTTGTTAAAGTTAAGTTTGAACCAAGTACCAAACTGTTATCTATATTATCTCCGGGTACGATATAATAATGGGGCGTACAATTAATTTGAGTAAACTTATTGAGTGGTGGAATCTTGTTAGTGAAGCTTAGTTTTATAACGTATGCCATCTCTTCGAAAGGTCGTTCGGGCAAATTAACTATCAATCCTTCTTTTTTCTGTTCGTATGTCAATGATAGGTTTTTCCCTGTTCCACCATCAATAAGTTCTACTGACTTTAAATTATTGCAATCGATTCTATCAGAAGATAATAACTTGAGAATTATTTCTTTTTGATCTTTTTCCCATCCGAGCAAAATTGCATAAAGAATAGTATTATCTTTCGACCTTGTATATCGAATATCTTGTGCTGTACCTTCAGTTGGGGACATCATTGTTCCGTGCACAGCCCCCATTTTTGTTGGACCTTCTCCGTATTTTTCCCATGCACGTGTTGAATATACTGCTTCACCATATTTTTTGAGCCATGCTCCCATTGCAAGCAAAACATCCTTTTGTTCCTGAGGTACAGAGCCGTCGGCTTCAGGAGAAATATTGAGAATCATATTTCCATTTTTACTTATTCTGTCAATAAAACTGTGTAAAATCTGTTTTGTAGTATAATATCTGATCCCCTCAGTATAACACCAGCTTGATGAACTGATGGCATCATCAGTAAGCCAATAGTTTTCGGTAATATCGGGAGGACCTCCACGTTCATAATCCAGAACAGCACATTTTGTATTCAAGCCATCTTTAAATGTGGCTACTACACCTTTGTTCCATTCATCTGCTTTATTGTAATAGTATGACAAGAACTCAAGAAGAACTGATTGTGAGATGACATGTAAATTAAAATCCTGATAAATGATATCTGGTTTATAATCATCAATAATTTCCTTGTGCTTACTTAACCAAAAAGCTTCATTTTTTTCTTTTCCTTGCTGCCCGTATAACATCTGAAGTTTTGGATCATTTGTCGGAGGTACATGGTCGTAATATCCTGTAATGTTGTATGCATGATGCATAGAGAGGAACACTTTCATGTTTCTTTTACGGATGGCATCTGTAATCAAGCCAACCAAATCAAGTTTTGGACCCATATCTTTTGCGTTCCAGGGATTCACTTTGCTTGCCCACATTGAAAAGCCGTCGTGATGTTCTGCTACAGGTCCGGCAAATTTAGCACCTGCATCAGCAAAAAGCTGTGCCCATTCTTCAGGATCGAATTTGCCTCCTTCCGATTTGAGCTTAGGTGCAAACTGCACAAAGTTGCCTTGCCTGTCTTTAGCTCCAATAATGAAGTAGTGGTAAGGCCATTCAGATGGATCCCCATACACCTCCTTATGATGCTTATTCTCAGGAGTTCCTTCAATGTATATATTACGTGGATACCATTCATTTGAAAATGCAGGGACAGAATATACTCCCCAATGAAAATAAATACCAAATTTAGCGTCTTTGAACCACTCTGGAACAGGGTTTACTTTCTCCAGAGATTCAAAACTGGGCTGGAATTTTTGTTTTTGATTCTGAGCAAAAATTTGCCCACCTATTGTTGTAATAAATAATAATATAAAAAAGATACTAATTTTTTTCATAAATTATTTTTTTAATGTCTAAATTAATAAGATTGTTAATAATCATTTTTAAATTATAAAACATTTTTTTAAAAACTTATTACTTTCCTTTTACCATTGTAGCTAATCACTTTATCGTATTGTTTATTAGCTTTCATCCCTATTCCCTTATTTTCAGTCACCCGGACAATTTTAAATTTTCGTTGGATAAGCATAGACGGGAATGACCCTTTCCGATCTCCAATGGTCAAAGTTTTCTTTGCATCATCCCATAAGAAGGCAATGGTTGAATACATTCCCTTTTCATAATTGTAGTTATCCCCTTCATCTTCATACAATGTAAAAGTACCATCGGCTCCTTCGTAAATCCTGATTTCCAGACTATCCCATCTCTTTTCAGTGGTATATTGTACTTTAGGTCCAAAAGGTATGATAGAGCCTGCTTTTACATACAATGGAATAATATCAATAGGTACTTCCTTTTCGATATACTTACCACCATTGTACTTTTCTCCTGTCCAGAAGTCATACCACGAACAAGATCCTGGTAGATAAATATTCCATAAACTTGCATTAGGTTCAGTAATCGGGGTTACCAGCAGAGCTTTTCCAAACATATATTCATAAAATTGGCTTAAAGCAGAAGTATCCTCTCTAAAATCCATTACCAAAGGACGCATCATAGTTGACCCGTTTTTTGTAACTTGCCATGCTTCAGAATATATGTAAGGCATAAAATGATAACGCAAATTGAGCATTTTTCGAATGTTTTCTTCAACCTGTGGCCCATATTTCCAGGGTTCAGTTTCAGTCTGGTATCCATGAATACGAAAAATTGGATTGAACGTTCCCCACTGAAACCAACGAATAAGCAGTTCATGATATTCTTTGTCATAATATTGGGATGCTCCAGGACGGAAAAAACCTCCAATATCTGTAGTCCAATAAGGGAAACCAGTAATAGAATAATTTAGTCCTGCGACAATTTGCCGTTTGTAAGAATCCCAATTACCTCCAATATCACCAGACCAGTTGATTATACCATAACGTTGCTGACCGGAAAAAGCTGATCGAGTCAAAATGCAAACTCTTTTAGAGGAGGTAGTAGCACGTTGCCCTTCATAAACCGCTTTGCTTGCAAATAAGGGATATGTTAGACGATAGAAATCTCCAGTACCTATGTATGTCTGTTTACCAGCCAAAGCATCATTTTCTGGTTCTGTTGCATCCATCCACCATGAATCTACACCATGAAAAAACAAATTTTCCTTTAGAATATTCCAATATGTCTCTCTTGTTAGTGGATTGAAATAATCCAACCAGGGGCTATTGGGGATATAAAGATTTTTCATCACAAGTTCCTGACCTATTTTTGAATTCTTATCAGGATTCGACCAAACAGAAATGCAAAAATGTGTATTTAAATCATGCAATTCATTAATAAAACCTGATGGATCAGGATAAGAAATTTCATCAAATTGTGGTACACCCCATCCGTGTTTGCCCCAATATTGCCAGTCCTGTACGATAACATCCATCGGAAGGTTTCTTTTCTTGAATTCCTTTGCAGTTTCTACCAGTTGCGATGAAGATATGTATCGCTCCCGACATTGCCAAAATCCATATGCCCAGAGAGGAAGCATTGGTACATCGCCAGATAACTTTCGATAGGAAGCTATAACTTCATCTGCTGAGGGACCATAGAATACCACATAATCAATCAAATTAGCATTAGGAGAACGAAATGTGGTCACGTCATTGACGGGTTTCCACGACACACGAGGTACATTGGTTGATTTACATACCACTTGTATCTGATGGTCTCCTGCTTTCAAATACACCAGTGCACTCGCAGCAGGAGGGAGCCATAAATTACTCTGGTCAATACATGGGTTCCCATCGATAACAACATATTGTCGATTGCCCATATCGCCTAAATCCAGAAAAATAGAATATTCGCCATCTTCAGGAACAGTACATTTACCTGTGTAAAGCGCCTGGTCTTGCAATATTTTTTGTGTCCCTGATGTAGTCGTAACTTCAGCTATCTTATTATCGCCAGTAAATGAATCTTGTTTTTCGAGTGTAATAAAATTGTCAGCTGGATTAAAATCAGTTAGTCCATACTGATGCCACAGCAAACCATACCCCATATTTGAATAGATAAAAGGGATAGCTATTTGGGAATTTACCTGCGTTAAACGGCGACTAACGTTCTTTAAATTGTAGTACCCATCCTGAAACTGTCCTAATCCGAAAATATATTCGTTTTTTGGTGATATAAAACTCAATTCTGCTATAGCGCAAGGTTTGTTCAGGACAGAATTAGGAATCAATTTTCGTGTACCATCTTTTTCGCTTAAGAATATTTTCCCTGAATTATCTTTAAAAGATAAACACCCAGTCTGTTTATCCATGATAACCATCATATTTTTCATTTTGACCTCAATGGTTGACGACAAATTGGAAACATAAAACTCGGGAATCGTAACACTTGAAGTGAAAATAAATTCAGGAATATCTGGTTCAGTTACTTTATAAAATTTGATTCTAACTGCATTTTCATCCAAAGGAGATATACTTAGAATACCTTCAGACAAATTTATAATTATCCGATCATTTGTTTGGAAAAAACTTTTAACAGATTGTCCATGACAAAGCTCATAAAACAAATTCATGGATATAAAAAAAATGAAGAAGAAATGATTTACATAGTTATTTCCAAATTTTTGCAGTTTCATATGTCATGCAAATTACTTTTTATTTTACTTGAATTAAAAGATCGGCTGATTGCAGTCCTTCGGATTCTGCGGAAAGATGGATTTCGCCCTGTTTGTATTTCGATTGGATCACTACAAGACATAAACCATGGAATGCTTTCCGTTCATTGGTTTTAAAATGTTCATGACTAACAGGATTACCATTGCCTACTCCAGCAATGGCACCTTCACCGGTAATTCCAAATTTCACAAGGTTATCTGCATTAGGACAAACACGACCTGCCTTGTCCACAATCTCAACTTTGACAAAGGATAGATCTTGACCATTAGCACTTATTTCGGTTCGATCTGGTATAAGCAATATCTTAGCTGGAGTCTCTGCGGTTTGTACTTCATCTGTACATACTATCTTTCCTTTGTTTCTTGCAACAGCTTTCAATGTGCCTGACGAATAAGGGATTTTCCATTCCAAATGCAAATCATCTGTATCGAAAAATTTCTTTTCACCAAAAGATTTTCCATTCAAGAACAATTCAACTGACTCACAATTGCTATAACACCAAACAGGTATATTCTTTCCTTCAAAACCTTCCCAGTTCCAGTGTGGAAGAATATGAACCATTGGTTTGTCTGTCCACTGACTCTGATACAAGTAGTAGCGATCTTTTGGGAATCCACATAAATCAACAATACCAAAATAAGAACTGACAGAAGGCCAACTAAAGGGTGTTGGTTCGCCGATATAATCAAAACCTGTCCATACAAATTCACCTGCAACCCACGGTGCGTTTTTAACTGCCTTTAGAGTCGATTCTGCTGTATTACCCCAACTAGGGCTTACTAAGTCATATGAAGTGCACTGATTATTCAATTCTTTTTTGATTATAAGTGTGTCCCCATTTTGAACGAGATTATATTCCCCACGAGTGCTAACTGCCGAAGCGGTTTCCGAACCAATCAATTTCGCTTTCCCCTTCAGAATCTGGTAAAAGTTCATAGAATAATTAATGCCTAATACATCGAGCGGCTTTGAAAAACAATTTTTAACGGCTGCTTCCGGGGAATTGCATGCTGAGGTGACAGGTCGTGTCGGATCTTCCTTGTGACAAATATCCACCAGTCGTTTTGCCATTTCGTACGCATTGGCATCGTCCTGCTCGGGAATTTCGTTACCAATGCTCCAAAGGATAATGCTGGGATGGTTTCTATCTCGGTGAATCATATCTGTCAGATCCCTTTTGCTCCATTCGTCAAAAAATTGACCATAGCCGTACATTGTTTTTGATCTTTTCCATTCATCGAATGCCTCGTCCATTACAAGGAAACCCATACGATCACATAAATCCAGCAGCTCAGGTGCAGGTGGATTATGGCTTGTACGTATAGCATTACATCCCATACTTTTCATAATTTCCAACTGACGCTCAATTGCACGATTGTTCACAGCAGAACCAAGACATCCCAGGTCATGGTGCAAGCATACCCCTTTAATATTGATATGTTTGCCGTTCAAGAAAAACCCTTTATCTGAAGTAAATTCAAATGTGCGAATGCCGAAAGGTATGTCACTTGTATCAACAATACATCCATTTACCTGAACTATGGATTTAACGTGGTAAAGAATAGGCTCCTCCAGTGACCACAACTTTGGTTTTGAAAGTTTGACCATCTGGTCGAAAATACAAGCGCTATCTACTTTTACATTCTGAAGAGAGCTGGTTCCGGCACATTTGTGTCCAGATTCATCTACAATCATGGTTTCAAGTTTTACCTGTTGGGCAGAATCTGATTGATTGTGAATCTTCGTTTCCACGCGAACCATAGCTTCGTTGTTGGATACAGCCGGAGTTGTCACATAGATACCCCAATGTTCAATATGAATAGGATTTACTACCTTTAATCGCACGTTCCTATAAATTCCTGCGCCAGAATACCAGCGCGAGCAAGGCTGGTGTACATTGACCCTAACTGCTAGTACATTTTTCTCGTTGCCAAATTTCAAGTAAGGAGTGAGTTCGTATTGAAAACTCGAATAGCCGTAAGGTCGATTTCCAAGATGAACACCATTAATCCAGACATCGCTGTTCATGTAAATACCATCAAACTCGATGAATACACGTTTGCCTTGATCATTTGCAGAGAGATTAAAAGATTTTCTGTACCAACCAATCCCTCCATTTATATAGCCCGCACCACTTCCTCCAGGAGAAGTAGATTCAAAAGGACCTTCAACTATTTTTTCTCCGTCATTATAAATACCACCTCCCATGATACCATCAAATACACGAACAGCAATGGTATTTTTTTCACCGAATCTAATGATTTCGTGAGGTACTTTGTAACGTCGGATAAGGTCCCATGCAGTTATATAGTTAGGAGGGAATGAGCCCATTCCACCAACTTTTACACCGTTAAAATATGCCTCATCAGCGTCGTCTATTTTACCGAGATTAATATAAATGTCTTTTCCTGCTAAATCTTCAGGAATGGTTATTTCACGACGATACCAACCATACACATTATCCTGAGTGTAGTTTGAATGCTGTTCCCATGTTGCAGGAAGCGTTACAATCTGCCAGAAACTATCGTTGAGATCAGAATTTTTCCACTGTATGCTATCGCCTTTACTGAATTTCCATTCTCCTTTTACGATATTAAACTCAGGGATGTCCTTCTTACTTGTTTCAGGAGAAGCATGCCCTTCAATACTCCAGTCGTGAGGCAAATCGAGCAATCTCCAGTGCGAATCATCAAGGGATGGATCTTGTCCATTCTCGACATCACCAAGATAGAAATACCAAGATGAGGTAAATGGCTCCTTTGTTTGTACCTGTCCAAACGCAATAGGTACCTTCACCAATACAATCATCGAGACAATTATAAAATAAGGGAACGTTAAAAAAATATTATTTTTCATTTTTATCTCACAACAGTAATTTTAATTATGTTCAAATCCTTAATATCGGAGCTATTACCATATAATACCTCATATTCTCCCGGAGTTACTATCATTTCACCTTTTGTCCGGTCAAAAAACTCGAATGATGTATAAGGCAAATGGATGATTGCCTGGACTGTTTTTCCAGAAGGCACAATGACTCGTTGAAAACCTCTTAGCGTTTTGATAGGTCCATCGGTATCGTTCACCTTTCGAATATAAACTTGAACAATCTCAGTTCCGTCGCGTTTGCCAATGTTTTTGACAGGAATAGTTAGTTCAACTGATTCATTTTTATTTATTTCGGTTTTATTAAGTTTAGCTTGTCCAATTTCAAATCTGGTATAACTCAAACCATAGCCAAAAGGGAACAAGGCATCTTCCATAAATCGGTAAGTACGGCCTTTCATTGAATAGTTTTCGAAATCTGGCAGTTGGTCTGAATTTTTATAAAATGTAACTGGCAATTTGCCTGAAGGATTGTAATCCCCAAACAATACATCGGCAACAGCTTGTCCGCCCGATTCGCCAGGGTACCATGCCTGAAGTATGGCATCGCAGGTTTCAATTTCGGGAGTCAAAGCAATAGCAGAGCCCGAACAGTTGACAAAAATAATTTTCTTCCCGGCCTGTTTCAGGGCTTTAAGGCAATTGCGTTGTACTGAGGGCAATTCTATATTAGTACGATCACCACCTTTAAAACCAGGAAAATTGACAGGCATTTCTTCGCCTTCGAGCTTGCCTGAGAGTCCACCTACAAATATTATTGTTTCAATACCTTTGAGCTTATTTATCAAATCGGAATAATCCACGCTGACTTCTTTGCCAAAATCGAATTCAATATTTGCCTGCCAATCATTGAGTTGAGCATAGCGGATTTCAATTTTATATTTTTTCCCTTTTTCAACCTTGTAAGGTATTCTTGATATCAATGTCCGCCAATTGGCATATTTCCTAATAGACTCTCCATTAACCATTAATTCAAAATATCCAGTAGCTCCTCCTTTAAAAACAATTTCTTCGGTTGCAGGAGCAATAAATTCTGTTTCGAATTTTGCAGAAAATTTTTCCAGATTAACTCCGGGAGCAAAAGCAAAATTACCAGCAGTCGTAAGTTTGATGGGATTTTTAATTTTTTGAGTGTTTGCAATTTCTCCAGAGAAATCCGGGTTGTTCCAATAAGTAGCTTTTAAACCATTCTCCCCGTCAATAGCGCAATAGGCGAAATAACTCCGGGTCACCTTATCTTCAACCAGATCGCATCCTTTGTCATAAATTATCTTATCAGCAGAAAGCTTTGAAGTAATTCCTTCGAGAATTGTAATTGTATTAACTGGCGTCCCATTGTAATTTCCCCAGAGTACAGGTTTATCATCGGCATTGGGACCAATAACTCCCAACTTTTGAATTGATTTATTTAAAGGGAGAATATTGTTATTATTTTGGAGGAGCGTCATTGATTTACGAGCCATATCCAGAGCTAGTTTTTTGTGTTCATCATTATTTACAATGGACATAGGAATTTTAGACCAGGGAACCAGTGAATCGTTATCCATTTCTCCCAGGTCAAAACGATCAATAAATATTCTCAGTAAGCTTTTATTTATCTCTTCTTCAGAAATTAAACCACGAGCCACAGCATCGGGCAAAGTTTTATAAGAATAATTTTCCCATACACATTCCAGATCAGTTCCAGACGAAACACCCTTAGCTGCCGCATGGACAGCATCGGAAGAGACTTTATGACTGGTAAAAAAATCAGTAATAGCACCACAGTCAGAAACGACAACGTACTTATAGCCCCATTCTTCGCGTAAAATCTTCTTCAGTAAGTTGGAGTTGCCGCAGCAAGGTTCATCATCCAAACGATGATAAGCACACATCACCTGGCGGACATCAGCTTCCTGAACCAGAGCCTTGAATGCAGGGAGATAGGTCTCCCATAAATCACGTGGATCGACATTATTGAGATTGAGAGAATGACGACTCCATTCAGGACCAGAATGAACAGCAAAGTGTTTGGCACAAGCAAGAAGTTTTCTATATTTAGCATCTGCAGGGCCTTGTAGTCCTTTAACCACCGAAACGCCCATACGTGACATCAGGTATGGATCTTCACCATAGGTTTCCTGTCCTCTTCCCCAACGCGGGTCACGAAAAATATTTACATTAGGCGCCCAAACAGAAAGGCTCAAAAAACGCCTATTTTCCTGTCCACTTTGTATATATTCATTATATTTAGCACGGGTCTCATCCGCGGTAGCATCAAAAATTCTATAAACCAGTTCATCATCAAACGAAGCTGCCATCCCAATTGGTTCGGGGAAAACAGTAACATTACTATTATTAGCCAAACCATGAAGAGCTTCGCTCCACCAATTAAATTTTTTTATGCCTAAACGAGGAATTGCATCTGATTGATCACACATCAGGGAAACTTTTTCTTCGAGGGTCAATCTCGAAATTAAATCCTTTGCCCGCTGCTCAGAACTTAAGTTCGAATTCTGATAGGGCAACGTTTGTGCCCATAAATTTACAGCGCTTGAAAAACAAAGAATAAAGCATACTTTCTTAAACATTTTTTCTTCTTTTATAGTTAATTAATGAAATTATCTTTCTCTCTATCAATAAATTGAAAAAACAGAGATGCTATTTAAATTAGAATAAATTTTTAAATTCCCTGGATAAATTATTGAACTCACATGCTTTCTTATTCATGCTTATTTGTATTAAGTTCTAAACATGCTCATTTCATAATTTTTACTTAAACAATAACTGTGCAAACTGGTAAAGAGATCTTCTCCAGGTTAACCATTCATGGGCTGTTCCAGGAGATTCATAATATCCATATTTTATCCCTGTTTCTTCCAGCATGGAACGAAAAGCTCCAACTGAACCAGGGAACGGATGGGGTTCTTTAGTACCCAGACTCAACCATAATAATTTAATTTTTCTGTCGAGCGTTTTACCATCCATAAATGCTCCATTCATAAATTTATTCCTATCAATTTTATCAGCGCTTGGATAATTAGGAGTACCGCTAAATCCACCAAAAGAAGAAAACAAATCAAGATTATTCATTGCAATCCGAATAGCTTGATTAGCACCCATAGAGAGTCCTGCTATTGCTCTATGCTCTCGATCAGCAATCGTTCTGAAAGAACCATCAATCATCGGAATTATTTCTTTAACCATCACTTCTTCAAAAGCAAAAAGAGGAGGGGAATCGTGATCGGGTTCAGTTTTAGGTTTAAATGCATATCCATTATCCATTACAATAATCATTGGAACGGCTTTTTTGTCTGCAATCAAATTATCGAGTATTAGATTAGCTTTCCCTTGATTAGACCATCCTGTTTCATCTTCAAAGCTGCCGTGCAGGAGATATAAGACAGGATAACGTGATTTACTATTTGTTTCATAATCAGGTGGGGTATAAACAAAGCAACGGCGCCAGGATTGGGTAATTTTTGAAAAGTAAAGTTTCTCATTTAAAAAACCATGCGGAACATTTTTGAGTGCATAGAAATCCTGATCATGTGCAGGAACTTCAATGCCGCTGCCCCAACGCCCTGCTCCATAAAAGAACATACTCCCTGGATCAGGAACTGCAGCACCATCGATCCATAATTGATAGTAATGAAATCCTTCGTCTTGAGGAGCCGATTCGCCGGTCCATATGCCCGCTGTGTCTTTAACAAGATCATATTTCACAGCACTGATATCCAGTTGTACACGTTGTGCCTCAGGAGCTTTAATTTGCACTCTCACCCTGCCTTCGGAATTCACCATCGGGTAATCCCTGCCAGGCTGATTGGTAGAAGCAGGACGAAAATCTTCCTTTACCGCTGGTTGACCGGCATACCCCAAACTTAAGGAAATAAACAACATGCATAGTAAAATCGAAGATAAAAAGAAATATTTTTTCATAAACTGTTCTCTTTAATTCTTGAATAACAATTGTGCAAATTCATATAGACTTCGTCTCCAGCTCTGCCATTCGTGAGCTGTATTAGGAGATACATAAAAGTGAGCATTGATGCCTTCCTTTGAAATTGAATCGGTTATATCCTTTGGGTTCCCCCCAAAATTTCTGTTGCCACCTTTCATGAGATCAAGTTCCCGATTGCCAAAGCTAACAAACACAAGTTTGACTTTCTCCTTGAAACCTGGTGTGTTTTTCACATCTTCTACACTTATAGTGCCACCACTGAAAAGTCCGATATACGCAAATTTATCCAGATTATTTAATGTTATCAGTCTGGTTTCAAATCCACCCATCGACAATCCTGCCATAGCACGATTCGGTTGATCACTTAAAGTGCGAAAATTTTTGTCAATGTATGGTATTAACTCATCGACAAGAACCGTTTGAAATGGTTTAATATCGAAATCTCTGAGTCCTCCAGGCTTGATATCATTTGTCATTCCATAGGTCATTACAATGATGAAAGGTTTTGCCTTGCCCTCAGCAATCAAGTTATCCATAATTAAATTAGCTTTCCCTTGATTGGTCCAACCAGTTTCATCTTCTCCAAAGCCATGTTGTAAATACAGTACAGGGTATCGTTTGTTTAGATCCTTGTCATAAGCGGGTGGGGTATATACAAATGCCCTGCGTACAGTATTTGTACTTTTAGAAAAGAATAAAATCTGACGCACCTGCCCATGGGGTACATTCTTTAGCGCATAAATATCCTGATCATGTGCAGGAATTTCAATACCACTGCCCCATCGCATGGCTCCAAAAAAATAGAGGCTTCCGGGATCGGGAACTGCAGCGCCATCAATCCATAACTGATAGTAATGAAAACCTTCATCCTGGGGAGCCGATTCGCCTGTCCAGTTGCCCGCTGTGTCTTTAACAAGATCATATTTCACAGCACTGATATCCAGTTGTACACGATTTGCCTCAGGAGCTTTAATTTGCACTCTCACCCTGCCTTCGGAATTCACCATCGGGTAATCCCTGCCAGGCTGATTGGTTGAAGAAGGTTTAAAATCTTCAACAACTGTCTGAGCATTTTGGGCGAAACATATTCCATTAAATAATAAAATCATCAGCCAATTGATTAATTGTTTTTGTTGCATGTTTATATCCTCCTTAAAATAATTATTAATAAATGATTAAGTTTTTGTATTTATATATATTCAAACTTATACTAGAAAACAACATTCATTTCCTTTCCAGTATATTTTACTTCTCTCTCTTTATGCTCAATTTCTTCTGTCCCTGTTCCATGATCCTTTGATACGATAATAATCTGAAAGTTTCTATTATTTAACATTCCAGAAAACATTCCTTTTCTTTCACCAACCTTAAGTGTCCTCGTTGCGTTAATCCATTTAAATTCAATAGTTGAATACATTCCCTTTTCATAATTGTAGTTATCCCCTTCATCTTCATATAATGTAAAAGTACCATCGGCTCCTTCGTAAATCCTGATTTCCAAACCATCCCATCTCTTTTCAGTGGCATACTGAACTTTCGGTCCAAAAGGTACGATAGAACCAGCTTTCACATACAATGGAATAATATCAATCGGCACTTCTTTTTCAATATACTGTCCTCCTTTGTACTTTTCACCTGTCCAGAAGTCATACCAAATAGTTCCTTTGGGTAGATAAAGTTTCCTTGATTTAATGGTACTGAAATCATCCTTCATATCTTTTGAATACATTGCTTCAGTAACCGGACAAACAAGGATTGACTTGCCAAACATATACTGATCATTAATGTCAAGTGCCTGACGATCATTGGCAAAATCCATAACCAGTGCTCTCATCATGGTTGAGTTTTTGGCCGAAACATCCCATGAGGCAGAATAAATATAAGGAAGGAATAGATAACGTAAATTGATAGCTCTTTCTATAGCATCATATACGTTTTCCCCTTTTTTTCCAAATTGATAAATTTCACGAGGGGCATCAGCTCCGTGTGAACGCATCATCGGACAAAATGCTCCAAACTGAAGCCAACGAACATAAAGTTCACGATAATTTGCATCTTCTAATTTTTTAGGAAAATTCCAGAGAAAAAAACCTCCAATATCAGAATTCCAATAAGGTATGCCACACAAAGAAAAATTAAGTCCGGCCGATATTTGATTTCTCAATGCCTCCCACGATGCTACTACATCCCCTGACCATACAACTGATCCATAACGCTGTTGTCCGGCAAAAGCCGAACGCGTGAGGATAAAAACACGCTTTTCGGAAGTTTCTGCTCGTTGATGTGAGAATACACCTTCTACAGTCATTAATGGATATGCATTTCGAACTTTACGAAATGAACCAGGATAAGTTTGATTATCCAAATCACTCTCCTTGAATTGCAGATGATCAGGCTCGGATGAATCGATCCACCAACCATCAATACCAAGAGAAAACAATCCTTGCTTAAGGTACTTCCAATAAATATCGCGAGCTTGAGGATTATAAGCATCGTATACTCTCACACCTGAAGGATAGTCCATCCTTGGCGGCCATTTATCTGAACCCGATTCGGGCCAGGTAATAAAATCAAGCAAAGCATTTATTTCTTTCAGTTCTTTATATTGTTTAGTTTGTGGCCCGAATGAGTTCCATATCGAAATGAGGATATGTGCATTTAATGAGTGAATATCATTAACCATTTTTTGTGGGTCATAAAATTCGGCATTAAGAAAATCCATAGCATTCCACAGATAATTATTTCCCCAGTATTGCCAATCCTGAATAATACCATCAATAGGCACATTTAATTCACGATATTTTTTAACTACGCCAACAATTTCATCCTGACTCTTATATCTTTCTTTACTTTGCCAGTAACCAAAAGTCCATAAAGGAAACATCGGTACCTGCCCTGTAAGATTACGCATTTGTGAAATCACCCCATCGGCATTGTCACCACACATAAAGTAATAATCAATACAATCCCCGACTTCTGAATTGAAGAAGGTTTCCTCTTGATTATCTATAAAGGTTGTGGGAGAGTAATTATCCCAGAATAAACCATATCCCTTTACTGACAGAAAAAAAGGAATGTAATCATCAGTATTTCCTTGTATCATGTGGAGTCTAATATTGCGTTGAATCATTTTACCCTGCTGCTGTTGCCCCAGTCCATATATTGCCTCATCCCTGTCCAGAAGAAATGATTGTGATACACTGTAAGTATTGACACCAGCATCGTTGAAAGGGATAAACACCGTACTATTTTCTTTCTCGGTTAACAACAGTTCGCTTTTCGAATTCTGGAAAGAAACTTTGCCATTTTTAAGATTTACAAATACCTGAACGTTTCTGCTTTTTAACAAGAGTATATCTCCTGTCTGCTTCACATTTAAATTTACTTTTTGTGGAATTGCTACCACTGAAAGGCTTTTTTTATCAAAAATATTTCCTGCAGGTGCTTTCAATATTCTAACAGTAGATTCATTAAAAAATTGAATTTCAATATTAACAGAGTTTATTGTTGCTTTAATACCATATTCAGTTTTTTTGTATGACTGTGCATATACTGTTGTATTTATGATACAGCAAAGTACCAAAACGTTTACAAATATTCTTTTATTCATTTTTGGTCTATAGACAATGTATTAATTCGCCCATTTTTCACCTTCGGGCGTACGTCGCCAACTAAAATAGGCATCTAAAACTTCAAGTGATTTCAAATCAGGTACATTTCCAGCACACGGTGTGTTATTTAAGTACATCACTGCTGGATTAGTATTACTAAAATGAGGCCATTCTGGAAGCTCTTTACAATTTGGGTCTCCATACTTGGCAAAGTTGGTCCAATAGGTTGCCATAATTTGCGATGTCTCGATATCTGATTTTGATACGTTTGAGCGAGTAGAATCGAGTGTCATAAAGACATAAGCAACATCAACACCATGTGGTGTGCCATAATCTGCTTGAGGAGAATCACTCGGGTATTCCGGATGCTGATCAAAATAGTAAAAGAAAACTTTAGACTTTCCGGTTTTCGACTGGAGCTTTGCCCAGCTCCATGTATGCCATCCAAAAGCTGCATCACGCATCAGATTGCGTGCGCTGCGGTTTATTAAATTCTTCCCGACGGGATAAACCTGCAAAAGTGAATCAGCATAAGGCCCGAAACGTTTTTTTATATTTTCAATGAAATCCTTAGGTGAACTGCCGACAGGGAAACTTAACCCTTCATCCGAATTGTAACCTATTAAAACATCAACATCGTTATAGTTACCACTTTCGTAAAGCTTGTATTGGTCGTCAGGTATGACATATCCATCGACAATGGGCCAAGCTCCCGGCAAATCCCAACTAGCAGGTAGTTTATCAGCCTCAATTTTTCGGAGCTCAGCAATGGTTTTTACTCTGCATTTAACGAGATAGCTTTCACCATCTTTCTCAGCCTGACGAAGTGTTTTCATGTTTTCACCAGGATAGGTGGTCGGGCGCGTTGGTCCAAATGAACCTCCACTTTGCGAAATAGCTCTGCGAAACAATCCTTTAGCTAACGGTGAAGCACATAGCATGCTAACAGAAATTGCACCGGCCGATTCTCCAAAAATGGTTACATTAGCAGGATCACCTCCAAATGCAGAAATATTTCTCTGGACCCATTGCAATCCGGCAATTTGATCAAGCAAGCCATAGTTACCTGATACTCTGTTCGGATTTTCTGCGCTTAACTCCGGATGAGCCAAAAAACCTAACTGACCGACACGATATGCGATACTGACTACAACAACTCCTTTACGTGCCAGATGCTCGCCATTGTGGACAGGATCGGAAGTAGAGCCGAAACTGAAGCCACCACCGTAAATCCAAACCATAACAGGTAATTTTTCTTTAGTAGATTTAGCTGGTGTCCAAATATTCAAATACAGACAATCTTCGCTTTTTCCCGGGACCGGATTTCCTACCTGCATTGGAGCAGGAGCAAATTGGGTGGCCTGTTTTATGCCTTCCCAATTTTTTACTAGTTGTGGTGCTTTCCAACGCAAATCTCCCACGGGAGGTTCTGCAAAGGGAACACCCTTGAAGATAATCAAATCGTCAGCGACTATTCCCTGAATGATTCCATTTTCTACTTTAACCTGTCCCGAAATTTTCTTTTCACCACAACTGCAGGAGAGTAACAGTATTGTAATCAGTAAAAAAGATATTTTATACATCATTATTTTATTTTCTCCAAAGGTTAGGAAGGAACCGATAATAAAGAAGATGACGCCACGTAGCCCAATCGTGCCCGCCGTTTCCGCCAACATAATATTCGTGTTTGATGTTGTGTTTCGTTAATGCTTCATGGAGGTCAACGCAACGTTGTCCCAGGAAACCTTTTGCTTCTTCTGTACCTTGCCCGACAAACAGATAATTAACTTTTTCGTTTGTTTTCGGATCATTTAAAAATTGACTTAAAGATTCCTCAGCATTTACGTCGCCGGCACTGAGAATGCCAAAGTTTGCAAACAAATCGAGCGAACGAAAACCTATAAACATACTATGGCGACCGCCCATCGAAAGGCCTGCTAATGCCCGTCCTTTTGGTTCTTTAATTGTGCTATAATATTGATCGACCAGTGGAATAACGTGATTCCTAAGTTCTTTTTCAAAAATATCAAAAGTCAGTTCAGTGTGTTTAGGATGATTACGATGAATTACCTGATTATTAGGCAGGACAATAATCATTGGAACGGCTTTCCCTTCTGCCAATAAATTGTCCATAATAAAATTGGCTCTTCCATTATACATCCAGTTCGAAGGCAGTTCACCGCTTCCACCGAGGAGGTACAGAACGGGATATTTTTTCGTTGGCTTATAACCCGGTGGCGTGTACACATAGAGTTCGCGTTCTCCCTTAGTAACATCTGAATGGTAAATATGGCGAGTGATAGTACCATGAGGAACATTTTTCGCATCGTAATAAGCATGACCGTCTCCATGTACAATAACTTCACTATATGGTGGCATTGCGGCAAAAGCCGCATAAGTATTAGATGGATCGGTTATTTGAACTCCATCGACAATAAAATGGTATGCATATATATCTGGATTGAGTGGTCCTACAGTCAACGTCCAAATACCATCTTCTCCTTTCGTAAACGGAACGGGTTCATTACCTTTACCCAATGCTGTAAGAATGGCTACTCCCGCCAATTTTACTTCCTGAGCCTTTGGAGCTTTCAACTGAAATGTGACTGTTCGATCATCATGCACATCCGGTGAATTCAAAGGAGCGCTGAATGGAATAAGCCCTTCTGTATTTTTCTGAGGATTGTAATCAAGATTAACATTTGCCTGTTGACACACACAAAGTTTGATAGAGAGTATAAAACATATTCCCAATGTTAATAATATTTTATTAAGTTCCATTGTTGTTCCTGTCTTTATTTCGATTGCATTTTCAAGTTCCAACGTGAATTGTCGCTATTCGGATCGAATGTAGCAAGTGTCAAACTTCTTGCACCTATAGCAATGAGAGCTAAGGGTTCTTTACAATTAGGAACTTCTTTGGGCATTATGCGATATGTACCATCGATCAATTGGTCAATACGCCAGAGTTGTTCGGGTTTTCCGGTGAATTCGGGCATTGTTGTCACTTCACGTTCAGCAGTTGCGGTAAGTGTTCGATTAGTACTGGTAATGGTAATCTTGAAGTAGGGTGAACCGAGGTAACCACCCACGCTGTCGACGGGAGTAATTGTCCATTTCTGATGTGGTCGTACCATATTATCACCCATGCGAACAGCGATATCACCAGAAGGCCAATCTTTAATCACATCGGCAAGTTGCTGACCTGGAACTGGTTTTACCGGCTCATCTTTTTCCTGTTGGAACCAGCGCATAGTGTGCGGCAGTCGTACAAAATCAACACATAACTCCAAGACATAACCACTTCTTTCAGATTCAATTATATATACACCTTCTTTAATGTTTTTACCAGCAACGGGCCATCCATCTTTCCAAAGTAAAGGGCGTATTGCAAGCACACTCCGACCACTTTTCTCTAAATCCGCTTCAAAATGGCATGAGAATTTTTGTACGCCATTACCCAAATCTATTAAACCGAAATGACCAGGACCAACAAAGCGTTCATCCGCGGCTACTACAAGTTTACCGCCGCCTCTAAGCATAGGTATACCCATATTATCTACATACGGACCGGTTACTTTTCGAGAACGCCCTACACGAATATTGTATGTCGAGTTGGGACCATCGCAACAGGTGCCATGAGTGCCAAGTAGGTAGTACCATCCATCCCGATACATCATCGCCGTTGCTTCACAATCAATGGCAATATCTATAGGCTGATTACCATCAATGCGTTTTCCTGTTTTGGGATCAAGTTCAATTAATTTAATAAAGCCAAAATAAGTTCCATAGCTAAGCCAAAGTCTGCCATCAGTAGGATCGAGTAAAAATGCTGGATCAATCGCATCACAGTCTTCCTCTCCATCGGACGAGGCAACAATAGTCTCATCTTTAAAACCAAAATCTGGAGATTGGGGATCAAGCGTTTTAGTCCACATTACATAAATATTACTTGCATGTCCACCGCTCAAACCACCTCCGCCTTTTGCATAGGTTACATAGTATCGATCTCCAATCTTTATGACATCAGGAGCAACACCACCACCGGGACGAACAGCACCACCATGCCAAATCCAGCCATCTTCTGAAATCAATCCGCCGCCACCTGTTCCAAATGTATAATATTTCCCATCACACAATATAACGGTGGAAGGATCATGAATATAGGGTTCACCTTCTTGAGAAAATGCAAAAGTATTACACAGAATAAATATGATAAATAACGTTTGTAATTTGATATTCAATTTCATAGAACCTCCAAGTACAAAAGGATAAATTAATTTTTAATATTTTCGAAACTTGTTGATATATTTTTAATCGGTTTGCCATTTTCATCAATAAAACGTACACAGAAATCACTCATACCAGGGCCATTTATCACAGCGCCACGAATAATGTTTTGTCCTTTTTTAAGAGTTAGCCGTTTAGAGACGAAATCATCCATAACCATTCGACGGTCGCCTGTAAGAAGAAGAACCTCTTCGCCATTGAGCCACCACATGGATGCAGAGTTGGAACCAACAGCCATACGAACATTTTTCATTTCACTCGGACAATCAATAACAGTAACTACCCAGAATAAAACTCCATACGTCTGTTTTTTGAATCTTGTGGCAAAACGAAAAAGCTTGACATTGAATCCCGTAGCATCCAATGCATGCCACGTAAGTTCTTGTTCTCCAACCTTTACCTTGTGGCCATCTTTGGGAATTACAGTAAACTGATTCGGAAAATACTCAGTATAAAATGCTTCCCGTAAATAGCTATCGGTAAATACTGTATTTGTTCGGTTGGGTTTATTAATTGGCTCAAGTAGCAACCACCGCCGGAGAAAGCCGTCATTGTCTGGAACTTTAGGCTCAGATGTGGAAGGCGTAAAATATGGTTCTTTGCTGCCGATAACATCTCTATTGTCGGCATTCATGGCCATTCTATTATTGGTAATAAAGCAACCTTGCAAAACTGACAAAACCCCAATGACGCATAGCAGCGTAATGATATTTCGGATTCTATTCATAAAAAAACACCTTTAGATATTTTTATTTAGTTTTTCAGTGGTTATTAATCATCACTTTGATAGAGTTTTTATTACAAACCCGTCATAGGGTTGTAAAGTGATATTTACCGGCTTCGATAAGAGAATATTCTCTTTCACAAGATTTTTACTATCTTTTGTATCGCTGATGATTATACCTTTTGCAGTTTTAGGTAAGAACGAAAGATTCAAAGTAACAGTCCGGGCGCTTTTTTCTCCATTTATTCCTGCTACGTACCACTGATTTCCTTTCTTTCTGGCAATTATCACATATTTTCCGGGATACCCGTCAATAAATTTTATATCGTCCCAGCTTGTTGGTATTGTACTCATATATTCCTTTACAAAATCATCCTGAATAGCCATTCCTTCGGGTGTTTCGGCCATGTGTTGAATTCCTGAAGTAAAAAGTACTGACAGAGCTATTTCAAAACCTTTGGTTGTTTGGCGTTGAATGTTTGGAATACCGGAAAAATTTACCGGAGTAAAATCCATCGGATCAAAAAGATTTCTTGTAAAAGGAATCACTGTACAGTGCCATGGCTGATTGTCGGCAAAATACTGTCCAAACGTAACATATTCTTCACCCCGAATTGCCTCCATGCTAACCAGGTTAGGGTAGGTACGTTGCCAGCCTCGAGGATAGGTGCAACCATGAAAATTAACAGCAAGATTGTATTTTGCGGCATCGTTTAAAATAGCGATATAATACTTCATCATTGATTGTCCGTCACCTCCAAAAAAGTCCACTTTTATTCCGCCAATACCTATTTCTTTTAAACGTTGAAATTCTTTTGCTCTCGATTCTTTAGTAAGCAATTTATCGCGTGGTGTTATATTGGTTGTATTCCAATCGCCGGCTGAATTGTACCATAAAAGAATTTTTATATTTTTCGCTTTTGCGTAATCAGCAAGTTCAATTATTTTATCATAACCAATTTGCTGATCCCATAAGGCATCTATTAAACAATACTGCCATTTCATCTCTGCCGCAAAGTCAATGTATTTTTTCTGAATTTCGAAAACCGTAGCATTATCTTTTAGTATGACCCAGCTCCATGAAGCAATACCAGGTTTTAACCACGATGAAACATCGTATTGAGCAGGGATGGCTAAATCGGTACCCAAAGTAGATTCGACAATTCCAGCAAGATTTTCGCTAACGGCTATAATACGCCAGGGGGTGTACCACGGTAGAATCGATTCGGGGAGGTAAGGTTCGTTACCACAGCATTCCTGGGGTTGAGGAAATTGAATAACATATTCTCCATCCGGTGAAAATTGACTTAAACGCGATCCACAATAGTTGGTATCCACTGCAGTTTCTGTAATGCTAATCCAGAAATTTTCGTATTTAAAAAGTGCAGGCATAACCCAGCCTGCCTGATAAGGTGCTGCAGTTCCTACCGGTAACTCTAACTGATAATATTCTTCGTAAGATGGTTGTGTAAAGCACCAGCCGGTTCGGGCATCTGGACATGGTTGAAGAAATGCTTTTGTGGAAAGTTCGAAGTGAAAAGAACTCAATTCCTTAAATATTTTTACAAATGTGTCCTTTTTTTCTGGAAAATGGTAGCGAAATGCCACCCCATCATCCGAAACCTGAAAAATGATTTCCATGGGTTTTGAGTGGGCATTTTTTAAATAAAAAATCCGCTTGTGACACAGGTAGTGACATTTTAATCGCTTGCCATATAATAGAGTATATTCATCAGAAACAACACTTTCGTTCGATACAGAATCAATGGAAAGCATTTTCGAAAAATCTTCATCGCTTCGAATAATTCCCAATTGTGATTGTTTCAAAACAATTGACCCCGAAAGGGAAACAGAATACACCGGCTCTCCAGCAGGAGTGCACCAAAAAGAAACAGTAATTTTCTGATTTGGACTTTTAATCGTAACTATTTCCGCTTTTAAGGTATTATTAGAAATAGCCAATATAAATAGGATCCAATAAAAAAATTTTGTATTACTCATCGTTTTATATCTTTGATCATTTAAAGAGCAATTGTGCGAAATTATACAAATTGTTTCTCCACACGGGCCAGGTATGTCCTCCGGGATATTCGCTGTAAACATATTTGATTTTCATCTCATTAAATTTTGCAAGCATCAGCTGACAATTATTATATGCTATATCCTCCTTTCCTCCCATTGAAATCCAGAAAAGTTTGATATTGCTGTTGAGCATATCAGCATTTTTTGCCATAAAATTATATTGTGCGTCTGCCAGATCCTTTTGCATGGGTTGTATCCAGCCAGAGCTAAAAACTCCAAGGTATGAGAACATATTTGAATTATTGATTCCAGCATAAAGGGTCTGTATGCCGCCCATTGATAAGCCTGCAAGTGCACGATTTCTGGAATCAGTCTTTGCACGGTAATTTTTTTCAACAAACGGAATGATACAATTTTTCAATTCCGCTTCAAACATTTTTAATGTTATTTTGCCAAATATCCCCATCGACTCTACGTTTCCATCGGGCATAACAATAATCATTGGCATGGCTTTTTTCTGAGCAATAAGATTATCAAGGATCAAATCTGCTTTTCCCTGATTTGCCCAGCCTCTCTCATCTTCACCTCCACCATGCAAAATATAGAGAACAGGATATTTTTCAGAAATATTTTCGTCATAGCCAGGTGGAGTGTAAATATAAAATTGTCTCCATTTATTAAATACCGTTGAAAAGTACCGTTTAATTCTTATTTCTCCGTGCGGTACATCTTTTACAGCATAATAATTTTCTCCTTTTATTGGCATTTCAATACCGCTTGCCATTCGTCCCATTCCATAAAAAGTCTCACTTGCAGGATCAGCAACCGCAATACCATCAATCAATAGCGAATAGTAATGAAAACCTTCACTAATAGGATCCGTAGTAACTTCCCAAAATCCCGCAGAGTCCTTCACCAGGTCATATTTCCTTCCTAGATCAATTTGAATCTTTTGTGCCTCAGGAGCTTTGATTCTGAATTTCACACTATTATCGGGGAATATCTGTGGATATTTTGCACCTCGAACATTCGTAGGTGCTGGTGTACCATTTATAGTAAATTCAGGAAACACCGAAGTATCAACTGGTTTAAAAAGAAATTGAGAAAAAAGGTACAACGAACTTTTCCATACATTGAAATCGTGCCCACCTGGCATAATGTAGTAAATATGGGGAATGTCATTTGCCTGTAAATACTCATGCGTACGTTGACTGAACATTATAAGATTATCATTGTCGCCACAGGATATCCAGAGTAATTTTAATTTCTTTTTGGCTTCTTCAGGATTTGGTATCAGCACTTCTGGAGCTTTTGTATTGGGTGCTGCTGAAAAAGCACCAATCCATGCAAATTTATCGAGATTGCCCAATCCAAAATTCAATGCCTGTCCTCCACCCATCGAAAGTCCTGCAATAGCTCTGTGCTCCCTATCCTTAAATACAGAATATTTTTTTTCGATAAAAGGGATTAAATCGTTGAGCAAATCTTTCTCAAAAGTTTCAAAAGCCTGAACTTTTTCAGGTTCCATAATATTACCTTCGGCTCGGTCATCTTTCATAGCTCTGCCATTGGGCATAACCACAATCATAGGCTCAATTTTATTTTCAGCATAAAGATTATCGAAAATTACTTGAGGTTGGCCACCTCTTAGCCATTCAGTTTCGTCACCACCTATTCCGTGCAAAAGATAAAGCACAGGGTACGTATTATTCTTTGAATATCCTGGAGGTGTATAAATCATAGCTTTACGTTTTGTGCCAACTGTTTTGGATTCATACAAGACCGAATCAATTTTACCATGTGGAATATTTACTCGTAAACTATCAAAGCCCTGAGGAGGATATTTAACAGGACTTTGTGCATAAACAAACATACTAAAAACACATAAAGCAACAATGGGGGAAAATAGCTGTTTCATAATATTACCCTTGAATTTGTTAATTTATAAAATTCCATGCTTTCATTTTACCGAGAGAGTTAGATTATCTATTAATTCTATTATCAGCATAGAAGAGCTTTTCTATTCAATTGTAAACACCTCTTTCAAACGGATATCTTTTGATGAACTGCCAACTTGAAGTTCCCACCTTCCTTTGGCTGTCTTCAGATTGTTTATTCCCGTGTCATAGAATGAAAATTCAGAGGCTGGAATTTTGAAGGTGAGAACTTTGCTCTCGCCGGGATTAAGCTTAATTCTTTGAAATCGCTTCAATTGATTGATCGGTACTGTCATCGTTGCATCCATATAATGGGCATAAACCTGGACAACTTCATCGCCTTTCATTTTACCAGAATTCTTAATTGTAGCCTGAATTTCCACCACGCCATCGCTCTTTATTGCCTCGGAGTTTACCTTTAGATTACTGTATTCAAATTGTGTGTAGGAAAGGCCGTGCCCAAATGGGAACAGAACCGGTTGATCCAAATACATATACGTACGGGGATGATTGATAAGATCATAATCGGACATCGGCGGCAATTGCTGGGTCGAAGCATAGAAAGTCTCTGGGAGTTTACCGCCTGGATTTACATCGCCAAAAAGAACATCGGCAATTGCTTCGCCGCCGTACTCTCCTCCATACCATGCTTCAACGATTGCTTTTGCTTTGTTTTCACAACCAGCAAGAGCAAGAGGCCCACCATTAACAAGGACGATGACAACATTTGGATTGACCGATGCAACTTCGTTGATTAAATCCCTTTGAACCTGAGGCAATTCGATTTCTTTCCGATCGAGTTCTTCCTGAGAAATTCCGGGTGAAATTCCGAGTACAAGAATCGTAGCATCATTTTTTGCCGCAACCTTTTTCGCCGAACTAAAATCTACTTGGTTCAGATCCCAGGTCAGCCGTGCCGTTGCGCCAAGAGCATTATCATAATATTCTACTACTACTTCATATTCCTGTCCCGGTATTAGTTTGACTTCTGCTCCAATAGGTTTTTCGCCATGGTCATTCCAATCGTCAATTAATAATTTCCCATTCAGGTAAAGTCGCGAACCATCGTCACAGCTTGTTCCAAGATGATAAATCGTATCCGGCGGAATGATTTTACCGGTCCACCGCACGGAGAACTGATCTTTGGGAAGTCCGGCCGCAGGCGAGTTAGTGCCAAAACTAAAATCAATCGTCGAATCTATTCTGGTTACAACCGGCTTACCGGATAGTTCCATATTATCAAAATACTCGCCTTTCATCCCGGTTTTATTTGTTCCGGCGATTTTGGCGAAATATTGTGGTTCGATCACGCTTAGTAGTCCACCACCGATGTCGCATCCCTTAGCATATTCAACTTTAATGCCCCGCTCAGCGGCTTTTTCTTTTATTCCTTCAAGCGGACTTACTCGAACATTTGGGAAGCCGCTGTAAATACCAAGCTGGGCTTCTGCCGCATTGGGACCGATAACGGCGATCGTTTTTATTTTATTTCTATCCAGAGGTAATATGCTATCGTTTTTGAGTAGCACAATTGCTTTCTGTGCAGCTTCAAGAGCCAGAGCTCGATGTTCTTTGCAATCGAGTTTTTCTATTGGAATAGAGCTGTATGGTACATTTTCCGGCGGATCGAATTCACCTAACCTGAATCGCGCCGACAGAACTCTCGTTAAAGCGCTATCAAGGTCCTTTTCTTCCAATAATCCGAGATCGAGAGCTCCATACAGGTATTCACGATATTCCTGTCCGCAACTCATATCGCAACCAGCGCGGATACTCCTTGCCACGGCTTCGGCGCCTGTTTCGAAAAAATGATGCCCATACAGCATGTCATTGATGGCGCCGCAATCGGTTACGACATAGCCCTCGAACCCCCAATTGCGTCGCAACAAATCGGTCAATAAAAACATATTCGCATTGCACGGAACATGGTTCAATTCATTATAGGCGCCCATAATAGAATAAGCTCTACCTTCTACCACAGCTTGGTGGAAAGCCGGTAGATAATATTCGAACATACTGCGCATATCAACATCGGAAGAACCGGTATGACGGCGCTCTTCTTCATTGTTTGCCATAAAATGTTTGGGCGTCGAAACCGTTTTCAAATAGTAAGGATCGTTCCCTTGCATACCTTGAACGAACGCCACACCCATCCGAGAGAGAAGGTATGGATCTTCACTATAGGATTCTTCGTTGCGACCCCAGCGTGGATCGCGCGCAATATTTATAGTCGGACTCCAGTACGTTAGACCTTTCCCCTCGACAACATTAAAAACTCGCGCTTCGTCGGAAATTGCAGTAGCGACACGACGGACAAGTTCAGGATCCCAGGTAGCGCCCAATGCAACTACCTGTGGAAAAGAAGTCGCACCGCTGATAAGGACTCCATGCAAGGCTTCACTCCAATAGTTGTATCGGGGAACTCCCAACCGCGGAATTGGATCCGATTGATTGGTAAGCTGCTTAATCTTTTCATCAACGGTCATTAAGCCGATAAGATCGGAAAGTCTTTCTTTGTAAGAATTTGGTTGGAAGACATTGACAATTACTGAACTGCTTGGTGATTCTTTGCCTTTTAGTTTAGCTGATAGAACTAATAAATAATAACCGGGACGAGGGAAGGTAACTTCTGTAACGGGATTGGCCGCGTCTTTGAAAGTAACCTGCGGATTTTGAGGACAAGTCCATTCTACTTTAATTTTACTGGGAGACACACTTCCTTCGAGTTGGGCTTTATGAGTTACTTCCCAATTGATAATTTGAGGTTTACCGGCATTTACTGTGATATTCTGGGAGTACAAAATAGTACTGCTCATTAAACACAATAATAATGCTGTACATAGTGACTTTCTGATTAATTTTTCCATGCTTACGCTCCTATTAATTGGTTATATTTTTTAATTAATAATCTCAAATGACTACCTAAAACTATTTTAATATCACAAATTTTTTGGTGGATGAAAATTCATTCGCGGTAAGATTGTAGTAATATACTCCACTCGCTAATTTTTCAGCATTGAACAATAGAGTATATGTCCCGGCTTTTTTCTGACAATTCTCTATCGTCACTACTTCTTTTCCCGACACATCATAAACCGTTATCATTACATTTGAAGTGATTGGGATTGAATAAGTAATTTTTGTAGTCGGATTAAAGGGATTAGGATAATTCTGAGAAAGTCCAAAACTATTAGGTAAACTCGAGTCTTCTTTATTGATTGAAGTAACAAACGGACGCACTCTATAAACCGAGTTACCAGCGGTAATGAATAATGTCCTATTGTCATCATCGCCCCAGGCACAATTTGAAGCGGAAACATTTGATGGTAAAGCAATTTTCCCAATTAATTCGCCCTCAGGAGAAATTACCCATACATAAGATGAGTAGGTGCAATAAATATTACCATCTACATCAATTTTCATTCCGTCCGCGTAACTGAATGGTACGGGAATAGTATATAATAGTTTTTGATTCGCTATAGTAGAATCATCTACAACATCCCAAACATATATTTTACGTACTTGAGAATCATTGACATAGAGTTTAGATTCATCAGGAGAAAAGCAGATTCCATTAGGTAAAGCCAGTGATGACGTCAGAAGTTGAAGAACACCTGAAGGGCTGATTCTATAAATTCCATTGAAGCTGAGTTCCTTGCTTTCTCCTGATGGTATATTAAAATCTGGATCGGTGAAGAAAATCGCACCATCAGATTTAATAACCAAATCATTTGGACTGTTTAATTTCTTTCCATCATAACTATCTGCCAGCGATGTTTGCGAGCCATCTTTTTCAAAACGAACAACTCTTCTAAGCCCCATCTGCCCGGCAACAAGGCGACCTTCCAAATCATAAGCTAATCCATTGGTGTTATAAGAAGGATCTAAATAAATCTCTTTGCCTTTTTCGGAGGTCCATTTATAAATCTTATTTCCCTTAATATCAGAAAATAATAAACCGAGGCCTTCTCTCCAAACCGGTCCTTCCGGTTGCTGAATTCCAGAAACTATCTCTTCAACTACGGCATCTGGATCAAGTATTACTTGAGAAATAACCGACGATTGAATCAAAAGGATCAAAACGCTACCAATATTCAGAATCCTTGAAAAAGTATTATTACTCATTTTCCTCTCGCTTTTACATTAAAGTCTGACCTATTATTAATAAAGATTTTTGGTTAGTTTTAGATTTTCTAAATACTAATCGAAGGGTAAAATTTTTCAGAAAAATTCCTTTCATAAATTTTAATCATTACTTTAATAAGATCAAAGTGTATTCCTTTCCAGCTTTAGTATTAAAATCATACAGATGACTTTTGCGAAGTTCATCAGGAATAATATTCGCATCAGGAGAAATCAAAGGTTCCTTTACTTGAGATATAGCATAAAATGGGTTGGGATTTTCCCCTTTTGCTTCTTCAAGTTTAAAATTGCCCACAGGAATAAGCTTATCGTAGCTTCTTATTCTACAATTACCGCCTAAGTTTGATTTTATAGTTAACGTGGAAATTTTACCATTTTGCCATTCTAATCTCACAATTTCAAATCCTCCGCGTAAACGAATACCGGTAATACTTCCGCTTTTCCAAATTTCAGGTAATGCCGGCAATGGAAAGATAAAGCCATCATAGCTTTGTACAATCATTTCCACAACGCCTGCCGTAAATCCAAAATTTCCATCAATTTGAAAAGGTGGATGAGCGTCGAACAGATTTGGATATGTCCCGCCTTTTTGGCTTCCATCTGGTTGGATTGATGGAGATAATTGATTGGTAATCAGTTTCAAAGCATGATCGCCATCAAGGAGGCGAGCCCATAAGTTCACTTTCCATCCCATTGACCAACCGGTGGATTCATCGCCGCGAGCTAATAAAGAAGTTTTGGTGGCTGAAAATAATTCCGGTGTTCGATAGGGTGATATTTGATTGGATGGATATAAGCCATACAAATGCGAAATATGGCGATGGTGGTCTTCAGGATCATCCCAATCCTGCATCCATTCTTGCAACTGCCCCCACCTGCCAATTTGCATTGGCGGCAATTGATGCAAGGTTTCTTTTATTTTTATGACAAATTCTTTGTCAGTGTTGAGAATTTCCGCCACCTTAATTGTTTTAGTAAATAAATCAAAAAGGAGCTGATTGTCCATAGTTGTCCCAGCTGTAATTGAAAATTCCGGATGACAGGAAGGCGCATTTTCCGGAGAAACCGATGGACAGACCACCAACCATTTGTATTGGGGTTCTTCAACTAAAAAGTCAAGATAAAATTCAACAGCGCCTCTCATTGCTGGATACACAGATTTAAGATATTCTCTATCGCCGCTATATTCATATTTTTCAAATAAATGTTGACAAAGCCAAGCACTGCCCATTGGCCACATTCCCCAAAACGCACCATCTACCGGTCCGCAAATACGCCAAATATCCGTGTTATGATGCAATACCCAGCCTTTGGCGCCGTACATACTTTCCGCAGTTTGTCTGCCTGTTTCAGAGAGTTCTTCTATCATCTGAACTAGCGGCTCATTCATTTCGCTGAGATTGGTTGGCTCAGAAAGCCAATAGTTCATCTCCGTGTTTATATTCACTGTATATTTACTATCCCAGGGTGGGTAAAGCTGGTTGTTCCAAATTCCCTGCAGATTAGCAGGCTGTGTACCAGGGCGCGATGAAGAAATAAGCAAGTAACGACCAAACTGAAAACACAATGCAACCAATTGCGGATCGTTACCTTTAGCAAATTGTTCAATCCGAACATCGGTCGGATTTTTTATAGAATCAGTTACTCCTAAATTAATACTGACTCGCTTAAAATAGCGCTGATAATCAGCAATATGATTTTCTAACGCTTGTTTGTAATTTTTTCTCAAGGCGTTTCGAAGATACGAGTGTGCTTTCTCGCCAGCATTTTCGCTAATATCGCTGTAATTTTTAAAACTCGATGCAATTGAAATATAGATTGTAGCAATATCTGCATTGTTTACAGTTAGGCTGTTTTGAGATGCCTCAATTGAGCCGCTTTCTGTAGTTACTTTTACCTGTACCTGAAATTTTACTTCGCCCTTTATCGAATCGCAATCGCTCGTTATTCCAGACATAATCAATATATCATTTCCCTCAGTGAAAATATTTACTGTGCCAGGATGATTCATTGAAGTAGTAAAATTGATTTTACCAGATTTGCTCGCTGAGATTTGGCAAATGATAACCTGATCAGGAAATGAGGCAAAAACTTCACGCTTATATGTTACTCCATCGACTTCATAACGGGTAGTTGCTACAGCAGTTTCAATATTCAGCTCTCGATAATAATTTGTAAAGTTTTTGTGTTCCGGAAAAGAAAGGTAAAGACTTCCTGCGGTTTGGTAGGGCATACCCTGCGAATTTTTACTAATGAATTTTTGATCCGCCAGTTCCTGGGCTTCTTTATATTTACCATTAAAAATCAATTGCCGGACTTTGGGCAATGCTTCTTTGGCTTCAAGATTATCATTGCGATGTGGCTTACCACCCCAGATAGTGTTTTCATTGAGCTGAATTTCTTCAAGCCGTGGATCACCAAAAACCATGGCACCCAGACGACCATTACCAATTGGAAGCGCTTCGACCCATTGTTTGGCTGGCTGTTGATACCAGAGTTTCATTGGATTATTGGCAGAATCTGAGTTTCTATCAGGTTTTTTTGCGCAACTACTAATAATCAGAGCGAAAGCCAATAAAATGGAAAATTTTGGGAATATCACGTTTTCAATAAATCTACTTTTAATTTTTATCTCAATCTTTTAAAAAATATCTTATTTTAAATTAACATCGAATTAATTTTGATTAATATATAACTTATTTGTATATCAGCCAAGTAATTGATATGGATTTCGGGAAAATAGAGTGCAATCGAAATTACAATTTCTGAACTCTTAAAATATTTTATCTATTCGTAAAACAAAAGATTAATTACAACAGTAGAAATTAAAGTACTATGCTTGCGATTGAATTTCTGTCTGCTTGAGATTTTGCCGGATTGTGTTCGCAATGGTAAGCGGATTGGAGAGTTCGGTAACGTCTATCCAAACGGCTTCGGGATATTGGTTACGAAACCAGGTCAATTGACGCTTGGCATAGCGGCGCGTATTCTGCTTGATATTTTCGCGCATTTCTTCATAACTACACTTTTCGTCGAGATAGATTAAGACCTCCTGATAGCCAAGTGTACGTAGAGATTCCAGCTTCGACCGATAGCCGGCCACAATTAATTTCTGGACTTCGGCGACTAATCCATCGGTAAGCATTTGCTCGACTCGTTCATTGATTCGACGATATAACTCCTCCCGATCAGCATTCAGGATAAAAATTCGGTAAGCGAATGGCGGTCGGCGATCCTGCTTCTGGAAGTGACAACTGGGTGGCTGGCCGGTGATGCGGTAAATTTCAAGGGCGCGGGTTATCCGCTTGACATCGTTTATATGAATTTTCAAAACCGTATCCGGGTCAATTTCGAGGAGCTGATTATAAAGCGCCACAACGCCTTTTTCCTGTAATTCTTGCCGGATTTCCCGACGTATCTCAGGATTAGTAGTGCTTTCATTGAAAATCCCTTTCAGCACGGCATTGACATATAAGCCGGAACCGCCCACAAAAATGGGCAATCGCCCGCGGGATCGAATTTCGCTTACCGTTTTTAAAGCTAATTTGCGATAAGCACCAGCGCTAATCTGCTCATCGAGATCGACAATATCAACTAAATGGTGGGGAATTTCTTGCTGTTGTCGCAAAGTTGGCTTAGCCGTGCCAATATCCAGCCCTCTATATACTTGCCGCGAATCAACTGAGATAATTTCGCCATTCAACTGCTTTGCCAGTTCAATCGCAGTCGCAGTTTTCCCTACCGCCGTAGGCCCGATAATGAAAGGAATTTTTCGAGAAGGTATTTCATTAGTCGGGTTGGAATTAGCGCTCAATTGCTAAGCCCTTTCGAAGCGTTTATCCAATTCTTTCAGCGACAGATTGATGATAATTGGTCGCCCGTGTGGACAAAAATAAGGATTGCTGGTCGCAAATAAGCGATCCACCAGGTTCTGCATTTCCTCCGTAGTCAACGGATCGCCGGACTTGATAGCGGCTTTACAAGCATAACTGGCGGCGACTTTATCCTGAATGCTGGTGTCTTTGGTGCCAAATTCCTGGTAGTGATCGAGAATTTCGCGGATGATGATATTTTCATTGCCCCAGCGCAAGCCGGCCGGAACCGCTTCAACGGCAACCGTCTGTTTGCCAAATTCCCGCATACGGAATCCGAGTTTTTCCAGAAAAGGTAATATCTCTAGGAGAGTGGAAAAATCATTCACGGTGAGTTCGACAACCACCGGGAACAACAACTGTTGTGCTTTCCAATTTTCACCGCGCATAGATTCCTGAGCTTCTTCGAAGAGGATCCGTTCGTGGGCAACATGCTGATCAATAATCACCAGCCCGGACTTGACCTGACTGATGATATACTTATTATGGACTTGATAAACCGCTACACTGGGACGAAAATCATCAGCCTCGCTGGTCTCGCCCTGCTCGACAAAACGCCGAGCCCGTTCCTGCCACTTGGTGCTGTCGCCGGCGGCGAACGGTGTAGGCGGGATTTCTACATCTGGAACATCGAAAGTTTTTCTCGATGAATCAAATTCTGACTGTTTAGAAGGAGATTGATCCGGAGCCGGGATCTGAATTTGCGTTCCTTTCGGTGGCGGAGGTGTAGTATAATAATGGTGCGGCGCAAAAGTTCCTAAATCAGGAATGACGTTTGTAATTGACTTCAGGCTGTTCGCAGTGGCTTGCTTTAAAAACTGATAAACGCGATCTTGCTCACGAAATTTTACTTCCATTTTAGTCGGGTGGACATTGACGTCAATTTGTTCCGGCGGCAGTTCTAGGTTCAGGCAATAGAATGGGAATTCGCTCCGCGCCAGCAATCCGCCATAGCCGCTGATTATCGCATGATTCATCAAGCGATCATTCACAAAGCGACGATTGATGTATAAAAATTGTTCGCCACGCCGCGCGCGCACCAGATTCAGATTGCCGATATAACCGGAGACTTTAAGTTCATCTGCGACCGACTCAACCGGTAGAAGATTTTGACTATATTCTGGGGCAAAGAGATTAGCGATGCGTTCTGCCAGACTGCTTGGCGACAATTTGTAAATTTCTCTATCATTGTGGATAAAAATAAAACGCAGATCGTGATGGATGAGAGCAAATTCTTGCATAACATCGACGATATGACGAAACTCAACCTCGGCACTTTTCAGAAATTTGCGACGGGCGGGAATATTGTAAAACAAATTACGGACGGAAATTGTCGTGCCCGGTTTGGGACTGGTGGGTCTGATGTCGCGGAACGCGCCGCCTTCGACGCGCAATTCATAACCTTCATTTGCGCCCCGCAGAGTAGAGATGGCGGTAACGATTGCTACCGCCGCAATGCTTGCCAGAGCCTCGCCGCGGAAACCGAGAGTATGGATATTGGTTAGGTCTTCGACGGTAGCAATTTTGCTGGTAGCATATCGTTCGAAAGCCAGAAGGAGATCATCGCGATTCATACCCTCTCCGTTATCAACCACCTCGCATAATGTTTTACCGCCGTTGCGAATAACAACGATAATTTCGTCGGCGCCGGCGTCTATGCTGTTTTCGACTAATTCTTTGACAATCGAAGCCGGACGCTGGACGACTTCTCCAGCGGCAATTTTATTTGTCAGATTTTCCGATAATATTTTTATTTTCGACATTAATTCTGAAATCCATTCATTATTGTTTCAGTAATTTAACCAATTCTTTTAATTTTTCTGTGCTGGACACCTATTTATGATTAATCGGAATTTACGGAATGTCAAGGATCCGCCCTGTCATCCTGAGCTTGTCATTTTTCCTGTCATCCTGAGCTTGTCGCTTTTCCTGTCATCCTGAGCTTGTCGCTTTTCCTGTCATCCTGAGCTTGTCGAAGGATGAATCCCTCACAAGATGTATGGTCAGCGACTTTGTCACTCTTCGACAGGCTCAGAGTGACATCCCACCTGTCATCCTGAGCTTGTCGCTTTTCCTGTCATCCTGAGCTTGTCGAAGGATGACCTGGCGGATCGATGGTCGCTTAAGTCAAGGGTTCATCGGTAGCCTGCAGATATTTTAACCGTTGAGCTGTTTTTCAAACTCCGCCAAACGATATTCGATAATCTTTTTGGCGGGATCGAAAGGCGCGATGGCATTCAAACCGAGCGATTGCACTGCCATCTGGATGAGCTCGCTTTCCGGAGCGTCTTCCGAATAGCCTTGTTTTTTCAGATAATAACGCCCAGCCATCAGAAGCGCCTCCTTTGGAATCAGTCCGACCAGCTCCGAACCCGTAACGCGCAGACCTCTGGCATTGGCGAGCCGTCGGATTTCTTCGAAAACGACGTGCGGCGGGGTAACTTTGTAGTTCGTCAAATTAGTCGAAACCTGCGCCATTTTATATTCGTCAATGTACCAGCCAACCGCCTTGACATTTTTCAATAAACCAGTTTCGTAAATCGGTTTACCTTGAGAATTATACATTTTATTTCCATTTTGATCGCGTTTGATACGACCTTTTTCACGAATTGTTAGAGCGATGTCGTTCGCCTGTTGGCGGTCGCGGGTATCAATGTTAACATTGAAGGCAATCAGGAAATTACGAACGCCGATAATCGTCGCCCCGGACTTGGGATTAAAAATTGGTTGCCCGTAATCGGGTCGCCAGTTCGGATCGCTGAGTTTTTGTTTGAGACCCTCGTATTCTCCGGCGCGGATATTTGCCAGATCAATGCGTTCTGGTTTTTGAGCAGATTTTTCATAAAGATAAACTGGGATGTATAGTTCCTCAGCGACGCATTTTGCCAATTGATGCGAGAGAGCGATACATTCTTCCACGCTTATTCCGGAAATTGGAACGAGCGGGCAAACATCGGTAGCTCCGAGTCGCGGATGAGTGCCGCGATGATGACGCATATCAATCAGCTCGGCGGCTCTGGCAATTCCAGCAAAAGCCCCATTAATGACGCTTTCGCGATTGCCCACAAAGGTTATCACGGTGCGATTGACACTAGCACCGGAATTGACATCCAGTAGTTTTACGTCTTTCACCTTTTCGATTGCCACTGCGATTGCCCTGATTACATCGTGATCACGACCTTCACTGAAATTGGGGACGCATTCTATTATTTCGGTCATCAATTACCCTGCCACTACAACGATATAGAAAATTTTTTCGAGTAATTCTATAATAATAGCCTTTTTAAAAACATCAACACCAATAGTATAATGATCATCCATATCAGAGTTGATAACAGGGAGCGCGGTGATTTCCGAGGAACTCTACTTTGGCGGTTAAAATGAAATTTCCCGTCACGCTGTTCCTCAAGTCTGCTAGATATGTCAAATTTTTTTGTGGGTCTCGTGTACATTATTAGATACCTCCAAATAATTGCGAGAAAAAGTTTACGAATGGATTAATGAAAGCTCCCAGAATAGAGAAATTCGTAACCATCCCGACAATTATAACAGCCATTAAAATAAAACTGCCGTATCGCTCTAACCAGTTAAACTGGGCTTCATAACGCGGTGGAACCAGTCCCATCAGGATTTTGGAACCATCCAGCGGAGGAATTGGCAGTAGGTTGAAAATCGCCAGCCCCAGGTTGATTTGCAAGCTGAGAATTACCATCACATAAAGCGGCTGTAGCACACTTAGCGGCAGGAAACTAAAATATCCGCCCTGAAAAAGTCTCGCCAATAAACCGCTCAGCAAAGCTATAAACATATTAGCTAACGGTCCGGCGGCGGCGACTATCAGCATATCACGTTTGGGATTACGAAAATAGCGTGGATCAACTGGCACCGGACGCGCCCAGCCGAAATGTACCAGAAAAAGCATCAATGTCCCGATCGGATCGAGATGTGCAATTGGGTTCATTGTCAGACGTCCAGCCATTTTTGCCGTTGGATCGCCCATTTTGTAAGCCGTCCAGCCATGCATATACTCATGAAAAGTAAGAGCTAGGAGAATCGGCGGAATAAGCAGAATTATTACTTGAAAGTTCATTAATACCTCGGGTGAAAAGTGCGGTGTTGTTCGATTAAAAATTCGCGGTCGAGATGGGTGTAAATCTGCGTCGTTGCAATGTCGGCGTGCCCCAGCATTTCCTGCACTGCTCGCAAATTAGCGCCTCCTTCCAATAAATGAGTCGCAAATGAATGACGGAAAACGTGGGGGCTTATCGGTTTGCGAATATCAGCCAGACGTACATATTCCTGAATAATATTCCAGACCGCCATTCGGGTGAGCGGAGCCCCGCGCATACTTAGAAAAAGAAAATCGCGGCTTTTACCGTATCTAATTAGCAACGACCGTACTGCCGTAATATAATTCTTAATATCGTGAGCCGCGCGGTTTCCAAATGGCACGACGCGTTCTTTGGCTCCCTTACCAAAAACACGCATAACACCCTGGTGAAAAAATATATCGCCCATTTTAAGTCCAATCAATTCTGAAACTCTTACGCCGGTAGAATAGAGAGTTTCGATCAAAGCCCGATCGCGAATGCCTTTATTGACCGTACAATCAATGGCATTCAAAATGGAGTCAATCTCCTCAACCTCGAGCACCTTCGGTAGTCGGCGCGGTAAGCGCGGTGATTGCAAGAGTTCGGTCGGATCCTGCGCAGTGATGCGCTCACTAAAAAGAAAACGATGGAAAGCCCGAATCGAGCTGTAATTACGCGCCAGACTACTGGCCGCTAATCCCAATTCAGCCAATACATTGATGTAATTTTGGATGTCACTAAAACGGACTTTGCTGATGTCGTTAATTTGTTGTTGGGTTAGAAATTGACTATAGCGTTCCAGATCAGTGCTGTAGGCTTGGATAGTATTCGGGGCGAGATTACGTTCGACCTTGAGATAATTGATAAAATCTTGAATTTCGCTTATCATTTAAGATCAATTGGCTCATATAGTTCCATATAAAGCTGACTCGATTAATTCACAAAGAATATGACCGACGGTAATATGACATTCCTGAATACGCTGAACGTTATCGGAAGGGATTTTAATCGCAAGATCAACTTTTTCGGCTAAACGCCCGCCTTTTGCACCGGTCAGCGCTATGGATTTGATACCTTGCATACGAGAAAATTCAACGGCTTTGATCACATTTTCAGATTCGCCACTGGTACTGATGGCGATTAGCACGTCTCCCACCTTCCCAAAAGCCTCCACCTGCCGCACGAAAACCAAATCGTACTTGTAATCATTCCCGATAGCGGTCAATAGAGAAGTATTGGTGGTCAGCGCCAGGGCTGGAATTGCCGCTCGTTCTAACTTTAATCGCGAAATTAATTCAGCCGCCAGGTGTTGCGCGTCCGCGGCACTGCCGCCATTACCACATAAAAGCACCTTGCCGCCGGCGCGATAGCAATCAATTAACATTTGGGCGGCGGCTTCGATCGAGTCAACCGCCGTTACGATTGTTTGACGCTTTACTTCAGCGCTTTCTTCTAACTGAGCGATTATTTTTTGGTGCAAGATGGCTTCGGTCTAAAAATGCTCTTTGACATGCACAGCTCGGACAAACTCCTTAGCCAATCCGATATTGGCGTCATTATCAAAGACATTGCCGGTAACGATGAATGTCGCCCCGGCTTCGACTTTGGCACGGGCTTCATCCGGAGTACGAATACCACCGCCTACGAATACCGGGATGTCAATATAATCACAGACGGCTTTCACGAGTTGATTGGGGATAGAATGCTCGGCTCCGCTACCAGCTTCCAGATAAACTGTACTCATTCCCAAATATTGAGCGGCTAAAGCGTGCGCCATTGCAATTTCAGGCTTATTGATCGGCAGAGGACGAGTATTACTCATAAATTCGGCTGTAGTAGTCTTGCCGGATTCGAATAGCATATAACCGGTAGAAATCGGTTCAATGCCTAATTTGCGGATAACTGGTGCGGCGATTACGTGTTCACCAAACAGAGCGTTCGGATTGCGCCCGCTGATGAGAGAAATGTATAAAACCGCATCGGCGCGGTTCGAAACCTGAGCGACCGAACCGGGGAAAATTATCACTGGCACGTCGCTTTCAGTTTTGACAATATCCAGGGTTTCATGGAATCCACCGCCGATAATTAAACTGCCACCGACTAAAATAGCATCCACACCACAAGCGCAAATTTCTCGCACGAACGCTTTTAATTCCGGCGTCGAGCGTGTGTCAGGATCAATCAATACAAAATATCCACCGCCATTCAGGCGGGCTTTTTCGAGTAATTGATTTAAGACTCCCATTGTACCTAAAATTTAGCCAAAATTTTTACAAAATCACTAATTTCTTGCAAATTACGTTTTTCTGTGACGGCGATCAACAAATAATTTTCCCATTCACGACGATATTGACCGAGATCAATCCCCGCAAAAAAACCGGTTGCAAGCGCCGCCGCCGCGATTTCGTTAGCCGGGCGGGGCGTTTTTACGACAAACTCTTTAAAAAACGGCTGACCGGCAAAGGGCAAAGAATAACCGGGCAGTCCAGCAATTTTATCTGCCAGATAATGGCTATTATTAAGGCATAGTTCAGCTACTTTCCGCAATCCGGTTTTACCCATAAGAGATAAATAGATGGTAGCCGCTAGTGCCATTAAACCCTGGTTAGTACAAATATTCGAAGTGGCTTTTTCCCGCCGAATATGTTGCTCGCGTGTCTGCAAAACCAATACATAACCGCGCTTCCCTTCGACATCTGTCGTCTGACCAACGATTCGGCCGGGCATATTACGAACATATTGCCGTCGCGTGGTGAAAACACCGAGATAAGGACCACCAAACGATTGATGAATCCCGAGCGGCTGACCTTCGGCTACGGCAATATCCGCACCGAGTTCCCCGGGTGTTTTTAGGATGGCTAATGAAATCGGATCAACGGACATTATTAATAAAGAACTTTTAGCATGAATAATTTCGGCAATATAGTTTAAATCTTCAATAATTCCAAAGAAATTGGGCGATTGCACTAAAACTGCCGCCGTCTGATTATCAATCATTTCTTTCAGAACGGATAAATCGGTTTGGCCATTTTTCTCCGGCAAGTCGGCAAGGATGAAATCACGAGCGCTCAAATATGTTTCCAGAACTTGACGAGCAAGTGGATTAATCAGCGGCGAAACCAGAAATTTTTTCCGTTGGGTAATATTTGCCGCCATAATAGCCGCTTCTGCCAAAGCCGTGACACCATCATACATCGAGGCGTTGGCGACCTCCATATCAGTCAGATGACAAATTTGTGACTGGTATTCATAAATAGCCTGGAGTGTGCCCTGGCTGACTTCAGCTTGATAAGGAGTATAGGCTGTATAAAATTCCGATCGCGAAATTAAAAAATCAACCACAGCCGGGATGAAGTGATCATAAGAGCCACCGCCGAGAAAGGACACTTGCTTATCACTGTTACCATTTTTCTCAGACAGTTCCTGCATAGTCTTAGTTAGCTCAATTTCTGAAAGAGCGGGCGGTAAATTGATCCGGCATTGCTCCCGGAATTTTTCCGGAATATTGGCAATCAAGTCGTTAAAACTGGCGACTCCCAGGTTCTCCAAGATTGCGCGTTCCGTATCGCAGGTATTCGGTATGAAGTGCATAATCTAACTGATTAATTTCTCGTAATCCGCCGGGTCGAGTAATGCTTCCAATTCCATCGAATTAGATAATTTAATACTGGCAATCCACCCTTCGCCGTAAGGATCTTTATTTACGAGTTCGGAAGCATCCTTTAGCGCTGAATTAACGGCAACGATTTCACCACTAACCGGCGAATAAATATCAGCAACGGTCTTAACCGCTTCGATCGTCCCGATTACATCGCCGCGCGAAATCACGTCGCCGACTTTCGGCAGATCGATATAAACTACATCACCCAACTGGCTTTGAGCGTAGTCGGTAATACCGACGACTGCAACTGCGTCCTCGATTCTAGCCCATTCATGATCTTTCGTATATTTCAAGTTGGCTGGTACTTTCATGCGGATATTCTCCTTATTAAAACGAAAAATTATTTAAAAAATTAATATTAAAATCACCCTTTCGAAAAGCCTCATTCCTGATTATAGCCTTATGGAAAGGAATGGTGGTGGGAACGCCTTCTATAATTGTTTCATCTAAGGCGCGTTCCATTCTGATAATTGCCTCATCCCGATCTTTTCCATGCGTTATTAATTTACCTAAAAGAGAATCATAATAGGAAGGAATTTCGTAACCGGCATAAACGTGAGTATCCATTCGCGTTCCGGGACCGCCGGGTGAATGGAAAGCCTGAATTTTTCCCGGCGCTGGCCTAAAATTCTTGGTTGGGTCTTCGGCATTTATGCGGCATTCGATCGCATGTCCACGCAAGTTGAACTTCTTCATCCATTTGGGAATTTTAGCGCCATCAGCCAGCCTGATCTGCTCTTTGACCAGATCAATACCAGTCACCATTTCCGTTACCGGATGTTCCACTTGAATACGAGTATTCATTTCCATAAAATAAAAATTACGCTTGCTATCCACTAAAAATTCAATGGTACCAGCACTGGAATATTTGACCGCTTTAGCCGCTCGCACCGCAATCTTGCCGAGTTTATCACGCATTTCTTCATCAACCACCGGCGAAGGCGATTCCTCAATCAGCTTTTGATGGCGGCGCTGAATCGAGCATTCTCTTTCACCCAGATGAATGACATTACCGTAATTATCACCGATTATTTGGACTTCGATGTGGCGGGCATCCTCGACTAATTTTTCGATGTATATATCGGGATTGCCGAAGGCTTTCTGAGCTTCTTCACGAGCATTATTAAAGGCATTTTCGAGCTCGGCAATCTGGCGGACAATGCGCATACCCCGGCCTCCACCTCCGGCGCTGGCTTTCAGGATAATTGGATACCCGTGACTTTCAGCAAAGCGTTTGATTTCCTCGATATTTTTCACGATGGTATCTGTGCCCGGAATAACTGAAACCCCCGCCTTTTTGACCGTCTCGCGTGCCTGAGCTTTATTGCCCATCGTCCGGATTGCCGCCGGATGCGGCCCGACAAATAGAATCTCATTATCCTCGCACATTTGAGCGAAATCGGCATTTTCGGCCAGAAAACCATATCCCGGATGAATCGCATCGGAGTTAGTAACTTCCGCGGCACTGATGATGTTAGCCATTTTTAAATAGCTATTCTTACTTTCAGGCGGCCCAATGCAAACTGCTTCATCGGCAAATCGCACGTGCAGAGAAAGAGCGTCCGCGGTCGAATAAACTGCCACCGTCGGAATATTCAATTCCTTACAAGCCCGGATTATTCTTAAAGCTATTTCACCGCGATTGGCAATCAGGAGTTTTTTAATCATTAAAATTCAATCGTAGAAATGTTATTCAGTTTTTTCGATTATAAAAAGGGTTTGATTATATTCAACCGGCTGGCCATTTTCAACGAGAATCTTGGTCACTTTTCCGGCGACCTCAGCTTCGATTACATTCATTATTTTCATAGCTTCAATAATACAAAGCGGTTGCCCGACAGCCACGGTATCTCCTACATTTACATACGGTTCCGCATCCGGCGCTGGTGAACGATAAAATGTCCCGACTATAGGCGCTTTAACCTCAACCCCCTTGTGGTTAATTTCTTCCGTAACAGCCGTCCGAGATTCAAAAGTGATTGTTTCCGCCAACTGTGGCTGATGACCCTTTTTGGTTTTCTGGGGCGCCGGAGCTACTTCCACTCCGGTAGATATTCCGGTATTACTATTTTTACTAATGCGGATTTTCTGACCCCAACGCGAAATTTCGATTTCGTCGATTTCGTGCGATTCGAGAATCTTCACTAATTCGAGAATTTTTTCTTTCCTCATTACCCCTCCGGGTTTTTATTTAACGCGTTCGCAGTACTGGCCGCTACGCGTATCAATCCGAATAATATCTCCGGCATTGATAAACAGTGGAACCTGTACTGTATAGCCCGTTTCAAGAACGGCTGGCTTGGAGGCGCCGGTAACTGTGTCACCTTTTTTGCCCGGTTCGGTTTTCACAACCTTGAGATTAACAAAAATCGGCACTTCGACGTCAATCGGTTTCCCATCAAAAAAAGTCACCTTGACCAATTCGTTTTCCTTGATAAATTGGGCGGCATCTTTGAATATCTCCTCGGGCACGGTAATCTGCTCGAATGTTTCGGTATTCATCAAAACATAGTCTGAACCATCGCGATATAGAAACTGCATTTCGACGGCTTCTAAACGCACAATGTCAATTTTCTCGCCAGAGCGAAAGGTGTTTTCAATAACCTGTCCGGTACGGATTTTTTTGAATTTGGTCCAGACCCGCGCACCACCTCGTCCCAGTTTAATATGCTGAAATTCAATAACCTTTACCAGATCGCCGTTAAAATTTATCACCAAGCCATTCTTGATGTCTGCTGTTGTAGCCAAGCGTACTCCATTTTAAAAATCTAAAGTGATAAGGAATTTACAGGCACGCTGAATTATTTTCAAAGATTTTTCCAATTAATATAGACTATTCAAACCTTTCTCAACGGAATTTTTCTTCATTAAAATACGAATAAATCATAGATTTTACCACTATGTTTATCAATCTCAATGCGGTTACTACGATTCCAGCAATACCGGATTGGTGGTTCTGGCTCTGGCCGGCACTAATGTATGCCGAAATGCATTACCGGTTAAAATTTCTACGGGGAAGGTTATTTAAAAGACAACCGGAAATCCTCTTTGATGTACCTCATCGGATACAAACTACTCGACTGCCAGTCGTTCTAATAATCAAAGACGCTCATTGGTTTCCGGTTACTTTGAAACAGGTTACCCTCAAAATTACCTCTCCTTTCGACGATAACTTATGCGTTAAGCAAGTTTTTAGTGAAAATCTCAAAGTAGATGAACCGTGGTTTACGCGCGAATATAGTCTGGAGGTAGCGAAATTCCGAAATCATCTATTGAGCGTTAATTGTACGGCAATTTTGGATTGCGACGGCCGAATTATTACTATTCAAAATGATAACTACGCCGGTCTCAGTCAAGCGGATTTCAGCGTTTATGTTGATTCAGAACCATTGCCAGCTGATTCCGGCTGGATTTGGGGCGATTTGCATTGTCATTCACAATGGACTTCCGATCAGGTCGAGTTCGGTGTGCCGTTGGCTGTACTGCCTGATCTGGCAAAAGCAATGGGTCTATCGTTCTGTGGGTTGGTTGAGCATTCTTATGATCTGGACGATTTACCGGATTCCTGGACAAAAAATGATCCCGAATTACGTCAATGGTTCGCTTATCGCCAAGCCGTTCAAGCCACCAATGCCAAACTTAATGACTTCATCATCATTCCCGGAGAAGAAGTCTCAGTAGATAATGGCTTGGGACGCAATGTCCACCTGGCAGTCTTAAATAACTCTGAATTTTTCCCCGGCTCGGGTGATGGACTGGAGCGTTCAGTCGGTTTCGCCTCGGAACTGACTTATCAGCGGGTACTCGAGCGAGCCGAATCACAGGCACTAATTTTTGCGGCTCACCCGCTCTGTAAACCGCCTCTCACTCAACAAATCATTGCTCGGCGTGGCATCTGGAATCCTCACGATCATTTCCAGCGTCTGAACGGCTGGCAAATTCTGAATGGTCAGGAGGGAAAGGAATTTAGCGCCAGTCGTAATTTCTGGATAAAAAAATTGCTTTCCGGCAATCATAGTTATATCTATGCTGGCAATGACTCCCATGGCAACTTCAATCGCTTTCGACAAGTGAAAATTCCACTGCTTTTAATGCACGAAAACGATCACCAGATATTTGGTGAGTTCTTAACCGGCGTCCAAACCGATCTTTCCGCCGGACTCGACTATCTAGTCGCCAATCTGAAAAACGGAGCCGTAATTGTCTCTAATGGTCCTTTTCTGAATATTAAGGCTATCGATTCGCGGCAAAACCGATATGCGATCGGACAAACTATGCCAGAATTACCGCAGAGCGTTGAAATCACCGCTCTATCAACTCGTCATTGTGGAGCCATCCATTCTATCCGATTGTACATCGGTAATTTTGAGCGCCAAGTGGAAGAAATTAAGACCGTAGAAGTTGCTGGCGGTATTTATAGAAATATAATAAACTTACCGGTGTCAAATCTACCAAACAGCGGTTATTTTCGGGCGGAAGTTGAAACTAAAAAAAGAAAATTCGCTCTAACTAATCCAATCTGGTTCAGCTAGCGCTTTAAGCGAAATTGGAATAACGAAAAAGTTGATCAATTTGAACAGTTTAATATCTCCAGTGATTTTAAGAGCCGCATTAAAAGTGCATAGGCGTTTCAAATTCACCTGGAAGCAAAACCTTTTAAATCAGCGAGAATCTTATGAATTTTACCTTTAGCATTTATTATGTGCCTTTGATTTTGTCCATTATTATCTGTGCAGTAATAATGTTCCATTCGTGGCGGCTTCGCCGTGATAGTCATGGTATTGCGTTTTTCTTTTTGGCTTTAGGGTGTATTATATGGGCATTTTGCAATATAATGGAATACGGCTTTAATACCCTAAGCACCAAGACGTTTTGGGTATCAATCGAATATATCGGCATTGAAATGGTTATCGTAGCCTGGTTCATTGTAATTGCCAACTTTACCGGTCAAACTAAGTTTACGACCCGTCGGTCAATTCTTTTATTATGTATAATTCCGATTATCACTGTATTTCTAATATGGACAAATCGTTATCATGGCTTAATGCGCCGGAATATCACTCTGGACACCAGCGGTCCATTTTCTATAATAAAAAAATCCTATGGCATTTGGTTCTGGGTTACTTTCGCCTATAGCAATTTGTTGATGATTTCCAGCTCGATAATGCTAATGCAACGTCTGATCCAGCCGCCCAAACTGCGTCGTTCGCAAATCCTGGCGCTGATGGCTTGCGCCTTATTTCCATGGGTCGGCAATTTTCTTTATGTTTTCAATCTATTGCCAGCACCCTGGTCGCGACTTGATATGACCTCGACTTTACTATCAGTTTCAGGGGCTATAATGGCTTTCGGGCTATTTCGATTACAAATAATGGAAATTGTCCCTATTGCTCGTGATTATATTCTGGAAAACCTAAGCGACGCAATCTTAGTTCTAGATCTTAACAACCGGGTAGCCGATTACAATCCGGCTTGTCGGAATATGTTAAAGTTAAACGAAATCATAATCGGGCAACCGGTTGAAGAAGTCCTAAATCCATTAGCTATTCGGCCCGAATTAATTGCTGAAATAAAAAACGTTCAGGAAGAAATTTCTTTTACCTTTGGCAATGAAACCAAGATCTACGATCTGCGCATCCTATCGCTTTTCAAAAAGAAGCAAAAACTATGTGGTCGTATAATCCATTTTCGCGACGTTACCGACAAGCGACTAGCTGAAATGCATTTGGAAAAAACCGTCGTTGACTTACGCCGAGCGCTAACCGAAGTCAGAACCCTATCTGGCTTGCTTCCGATCTGTTCGTCCTGTAAAAAAATCCGCGACGACACCGGCTATTGGAAAGATGTAGAAACCTATATTAGCCAACATTCAACGGCTGAGTTCAGTCACGGAATTTGCCCAGATTGTATGCAGAAACTTTACCCGGAACAGTATGAAACCTTGGTAAAAAAGGGTAAGATTAGCACCAAATCTAACGAATCCTAAAAATAGCTTGACTTGCGATTAATTTCATAAGTGCTTAGTAAGTGCTTTTAAGTTCTAGTAAGAAAATCCATTATTAAAAGGATTGCATAATTGTATGGATGTATGATTGGAATTACCTGGATGCTGTAGGTATTTTAATTTATTATAAGCATTTAAGTTGTGAGCAGTTTGACAGATGGATTAACCCTATGTTCCGGCAATTTCGGCGGCGTGGAAGGAACTGCGCACCAGCGGCCCAGCAAAAACCACCCGAAAACCCAGTTCCAATCCGAATGTCTCGTAGGATTTAAATTCTTCAGGATGAACGTAGCGCGCGACCGGAAGGTGATCTTTCGTCGGCTGAAGATACTGACCGATCGTCAGAATATCGCAACCGGCGGTGAGGGCGTCTTGCATTAGTTCGTGGATTTGTTCGTCAGATTCTCCTAATCCGACCATAATGCCGGTTTTGGTAATTGCGCCACGTTTTTTCGCCTCGGAAAGAAGCCGAAGCGATTGCTCATAATTAGCCTGCGGACGCGCAATCGGATAGAGCGCCCGAACAGTTTCGAGATTATGACCGAGGATATCGGGTTTGGCGTCCAGTACAATTTCGAGAGCGTCAATGTTTCCTCGAAAATCGGGTATCAAAACTTCGATTTTGCAGTCCGGATTTTGGCGACGAATTTCACCTATTGTTTTCGCCCAGATTGCCGCGCCGCCATCCGGCAAATCGTCGCGTGTCACCGATGTCAGCACAGCAAATTTCAAACCCATCAGGTTTACCGCCTGACCAACTTTAGCCGGTTCTTTCTCATCAATTGCCGTTGGCTTCCCACTGGCAACGGCGCAGAACCGGCAATTACGCGTACAAACATTTCCGAGAATCATTAGTGTCGCCGTTCGCCTCTGCCAGCAATCGCTCTGATTGGGACAGTGCGCCGATTGACAAACGGTATGAAGATGATTAGTATTAATGATTCTCTGCAAATCGCGGAAATCATCATTGACACCAATTTTTATTTTCAGCCAATCAGGTTTCATTTTTCACCTGGAATTATTATGAATAAATCTTTAATGAACACGAAATATTTTTGGCACAAGTAATGATTCTATAGACCAATTCTTTTTCTATGATTTTAGTTATAAGGGTTTATTCGTTTCAAAATTCATTTTCATTCGTGATTCTCTAAAGCCAAACTGGGCAACAAACTCTTTTATGATGACCGCCTTCACGGCATCCATAGTAACTGCCGAATTCAGATCGCACATTCGGGTAACACCTTTCGTCGCCAGACCGCAAGGCACAATTCCACCGAATAGCGACAAATCAGTCGTGACATTCAGCGCAAATCCGTGCATCGTAACCCAGTGCGAGACGCGCATCCCGATCGCCGCAATTTTTTGATTTGCCAACCAGATTCCTGTCAAGCCTTTGATTCGTTCGGCATGGATGTCGAATTTTACCAGAGTTTTAATCAATACTTCTTCGACAGAATTGACATACCAAGCAATGCTCGTTTTATGCTCTTTTAAATTGAAAATCGGGTAGCCGACCAGTTGTCCCGGCCCGTGATAGGTAATGTCGCCGCCCCGATCAATTTGATAAACTTCTATTCCGCGCTTTTTCAAATATTCTTGCGAGGCGAGCAAGTGTCGGGCATCGGCATTTTTCCCCAGAGTATAAACATTGGGATGTTCGACAAGAATCAGCGTATCCGGAATTTGACTGGCAAGGCGTTCGGCATGTAATTTTTTCTGGATTTCCCAGGCTTCGCCGTAGGGACACAGACCAAGGTCGAGAACGTCTAGTATTTTAACTGCAGAGGGCACCAGAGTATTTTTCTTTTCGATAATTTCCGACCACGTTAGTTCGTGACTATCCCGTTTTTTAATTAACTTAATTATTACTGGTGAACCGATTCGCCGAAAGCGTCGTGAATGGCTTCGATGAGCGCCTCGGACAGAGTCGGATGGGCATGAATGGAATCCTTTAGCTCGTCATAAGTCAACCCATGATCAATCGCCAGAACCAGTTCCGGTAGAAGTTCAGTCGCTTCAGTGCCGATGATGTGGGCACCAATTGGTTTTTGCGTTTTGCCGTCGAAAATGACTTTGACGAAACCGTCGCTCTCGCCGGAAGCCACCGCCTTGCCGTTAGCGCGGAACATAAAACGCCCGATTTTTAATTCGTAGCCAAGTTCTGACGCTCTTTTCTCCGTTAAGCCGACGCTGGCAACCTGTGGCTGACAGTAAACGCAGCTAGGAATCGCCGCGTAATTGACCGGCGCGGGATTCTTCCCGGCTATGAATTCAACCGCGTGCTTGCCCTCTGCCGACGCAACATGCGCCAGACAAGGATTACCAATGACATCGCCGATGGCGTAAACGTCCGGGATGTTCGTCCGAAAATGCTCATCAACTTTAATCCAGCCTTTTTCGGTGCTAACTCCGAGTTCTGCGAGACCCAGATTATCTGAATTCGGCTGAACGCCGGTTGCCACTAAAGCATAGTCGGCGACCAGAGTCGGCGATTCGCCGCCGGAATTGAGCGCCACTTCGACGAAATCGCCTTTTGTTTGAACGCTTTTAACTTTGGTGTCAATGTGAATGCCGATTTGCCTCTTGCGAAACGCGCGAGACAGTTCTTTGGCGATTTCCTCATCTTCGACCGGTAAAATTTGTGGCAGTATTTCAACCAGATTCACTTCGACACCAAAGGCGTTGAATAGGTAGGCAAATTCAACTCCAATGGCGCCTGCGCCGATGATGATAATGGATTTCGGAATCTGTGGCAAAATCATAGCTTCGCGACTACTGATGACGCGTTTTCCGTCAATTTCGACGTTGGGAATCGAGCGCGGGCGGGCGCCGGTGGCAATTACGATATTTCGCGTCTTGAGCCCGGTGGTGGAATTATCGTCCGGATTAACGACCGCGACTGTCTGCCGGTCGCGCAATTTGCCATAACCTCGGACGACTGCGACTTTATTTTTCTTGAATAGAAACTCGATGCCTTTCGAAAGGCGAGCGGCGACCTCACGACTGCGGCGGATAACTTGGGTGAAATCGAGTTGCGGTTGAGCTATTGTGATCCCGAATTCGTCCAACGTGCGCAGATTCTGCCAGACTTCCGCATTTTTGAGCAAGGCTTTGGTCGGGATACAGCCCCAGTTCAGGCATATTCCGCCGAGCTCGGCTTTTTCGATTATTGCGACATTCATCCCGAGCTGGGCGGCGCGGATAGCGGCTACGTATCCGCCCGGTCCTGACCCAATGACTATCAAATCAAAATTATCCATGGTTATTCCTTATTATTTTTTCTCCAATGCCTTTTTCAGAGAGGCAATTTCTTTAGCAAAGTTCTCATCGCCGCCGGGCGTCTCCAGAATCATCGGCAAATTCCCAAAACGGTCATCATTTATCAAACGATAAAAAACTTCCCAGCCCAGAAAACCGTCTCCAAGATTGGCATGGCGGTCAACGCGCGATCCGAGCGGTTTTTTGCTATCGTTTAGGTGAAAGCATTTCAGTCGGCTTAAACCGATTACGTCGTCAAATCTGGCAAAAGTTTCATCGTATTTTACCGGACTAACCAAATCGTAACCAGCCGCATAAGCATGACAGGTGTCGAAACAAATCCCCAGTCGTTCTGGATGAGCAGAATAATCAATAATCTGGCGCAATTCCTCGAAAGCGTTACCAACATTCGTGCCCTGACCAGCAGTCGTTTCCAGTAGAAACATCGGACGACAATCCGGCGTTTTTTCAATGGCGTAATCGAGACTCTCAGCGATTTTACGCAAAGCAAAATCCACACCGGCACCCATATGCGAACCGGGATGAAAAACGATATACGGAATTTTTAGTGCTTGCGAACGCCGAATCTCCTCAATAAAAGCCTTGCGCGACATTGCCAATTTAACCGGCTCCGGACTTGCTAGATTGACCAGATAAGAGTCGTGAGCAATTACTATCGCAATCTTATGTTCGGCTTGATAGTTCAGGAATTTCTCCGCCGTTTCGTCTGCAACCGGAACGCCTTTCCACTGCATTTGATTGGAAGTAAAAATCTGAATCGCGTCACAGCCCAGCTCACGGCCGCGCTCCGGGGCTTTTTCCAAACTGTTTTCGATCGAGACGTGACAACCGAGATAAGGCATTTTTTTAGTTACGAGTCAGTGGTTAATTGCGGTTCTATTTTCACGGCTAACTGCGAAGTATTTTTGTTGTAATAAGAGCTAGTTCCATTTGTTCGCGCGAATTTAGATAAAATTCGTATTAATCGAAAGGATTCCGCAATAGTTACCTTGCGATAATAAGGTCAGACAAAATCCTGACAGGATAGAAATTATCTCCTCTAAAATATCTGTGCCTCGTTGAGGTAAGACATTATAAAAATTGGGGATTAATTAGGGTTTCCTGAAAAGGTATCTAATATATTGTAATAACAGATATTTAAGGTGATATTTGACAAAACCTATGCATTTAACAAATCAATTTGGAGCCCTAAATGGTAAATTATGAAGACCCCAATCAAACTAAGATTGTAAAATTCACCTTGCCTTTTTCTGGTCACCTTGATCCTAACAATCGCTGGATACGTTTAGCTGAGATGGTACCGTGGCAGGAACTCTATGGGAAATACACTAAGCAACTGTGTCGAGATTTTGGGCTATGTCCATAAAGCCACGAGTAGCCATAGGTGCATTGATTATTAAGCACTTCAAGCAATTAAGTGATGAAGAGACGATCCATGAGATTCAGGAGAATCCTTATTTGCAATACTTTTTAGGCTATTCGAGTTATCAATTCAAGCCCGGCTTTGATCCTTCCTTATTTGTGACTATTCGGCGGCGCTTGCCAGCCCGGACGATTGAAGCCATCAATGAGATAATCGCAGTTATCAGGAAGAACATGGAATTCGATTTTAGTGATGGCAAGGACTAAAGAAACCAGTGAAAACTGGATAGCCATGGCGCTACTCTCGATGAATATGGCAACTGCTTTGCGCCTTACTGCCAAACAGGCAAGGCAGTTTTTATTGTCTCTAATAGATATAGTAAAAAATGGGCAAAAATTATGGCCAATGGGAAATTGGTAGAGACTAATCAAGAAATTATACCAGTTTTAACGTAGTCGTGACTTTTTCAGGAAACCCTAAATATACTGGGGGCCGAGTGGGCACTAGAAGGCGAACAGAGACGATGAGTCCCTGCTCGCCTTCGCTTTTTAAAAGTCGGAAATTTTTAGTAATTCAAAATTCGCATTTAATCTGGAGGATAACCCAGAGTATGTGCCAGAACAATATGCTGTTCCGGACTCAATTGCATGGCTTTAGCCAAAGCATCCCGGTCAACCATTCCACGGACAACACAAGCCAACCCCTCAGATGCACAAAATAAATAGACATTCTGACTGATATGACCGGCATCAGTCGCAGAGAAAAATTTTCGCTCCTCGTCATTTAGTCGAGCCATTTTACGATAGTCCGCCACGTAAATTAAATTGACAGGGGCTTGGGCAACGAATTCCTGCCGACCACAAAGGTTTCGCAGATCACCCTTAGCTATCAAATGAAGAGCATGCTCCTTAGGATCGTACCGATAAATGCCCTCCTTCATAACTACATAGATATCGATTTCCTGTTGATTCATAGCACTGGGCGCGGTGCGTTTGCCGGATTCAGGTCGGTTAACTCCGTCTGCCGCCCAGAGTAAATTTGACAAAGTCTGAAGCTCAAGTGGTTTCGCACTGAATTGGCGGTTGCTCTGGCGCTCATTCAGTGCTTGCATTAGCGGTTTGCCGCGATCTAATTGCGGTGGTTGAAGTTTGATGACGGAAGTTACTTGAGTAATACCTACATTAACCATAATTGCTATCCCCATTAAAATTAGCATAATTGAGCTAGTGAGTTTCGTTCTCATTTTTTTGTTCTACTCCTATTTTATTTTTTTCTAAAATGATTCCAAAGCATTCTCAAGCCTATCAACAAGGCGGCTACATAACCGAGTAAGCCAATTAACGAGTACCCGAATAATTTGGGTCCTGCCATTGTCAGAATGACTAATGAGGAACCTACGACCAATGCCGCCAGAATTAACGCCAGCGAAAGTTGGTTGGCGGCTTTACGGAATTCATCAATTAGGTGTTCAAGATTGCGGTGTTGAAATTGAATGGCAAAGTTACCTTCGGCGGCTTTTTTGAAAATTGCCTGTAGTCTGCCAGGCAGATCGGTCATCAAATCGGCAAAGTCGTCTAATACGAGAGTTCCGTTTCGCATAATCCGGCGCGGATTATAACGGCGCAGGGTAATTTTTCTTACATAAGGTTTCAAAGCTTCCAATACGTCGAAATTCGGCCAGAGAATACGCGCCAATCCTTCCACTGTAACCAGAGCTTTCAACATCAAAGCTAAATGCGAAGGAATGCGCAGATGGTATTTCCGTACTAACTCAAAAAAGTCATCCATTAGAAGACTCAGCTGTAAATCCTTTAAGGGCAATTCAGAATAATTATTGATATAGGTCATCAAGTCATACCGTAAATCATGGGCTACTGCTGATAAATCAGCACCAGTCAGGTCTTCCAAGGAACGCAAGGTTCGGGTAATGTCTTTATGCAGAACGCCGACGACAACATGGCCGAGGTTATCTATGGTGTCTTCATCAATTTGACCAACCATACCGAAGTCTATCGGTGCGATAATGTTGCCAGGCAGGATCATTATATTACCAGGATGAGGATCAGCATGGAAAAAGCCAAATTCAAATACCTGACGAAAACTGGCTTCGACGCCGCGCTGGGCGATTACTTGAAGATCTATACCTGCCGCTTCCAGTTGTTCGATTTCTGTAGCCTTAATCCCTTCTACCAGTTCCATCACTAATAGCTTCGATGTACTATACTCCGCGAAGTAATTTGGAATAAAGATAGCCTCATCACCGGCAAAAAATTTCCGAAAACGCCTCAGATTTCGACCTTCCAGTACAAAATCCAGTTCCTGGTGAATTGAACGATCAAATTCGTGCAGGAAAGCCAAAATATCAATAGCAAAGTTTTCCAGAAAATAATTTTGTATAATAGATGCTAAATCGTATAAAATTTCAATATCGGTATTGATGAGCGACTCAGCCTCAGGTCGTTGAACTTTAATAGCAACCGGCTCACCGCTTATTAGAACGCCTTTATGAACCTGAGCCAGGGATGCGGCTGCTAACGGTTCTGATTGAATATTCTGAAAAACTTTATCGGGTTCGCTTCCTAATTCAGTCTGAATTACATTAGCAATAACATCATAAGGGAGCGGTGAAACTTCGTCCTGAAGTTTAGCAAGTTCGGCGGCAATTTCAGCCGGAATAATATCTGGACGCAGACTCAAAACCTGCCCAATCTTGACAAAAGTTGGACCGAGTTCTTCCAACGCTCGACGGATTCGCTCTGCATGGGACAGACCACTGAATTGGTTCCGGCGACCGCGCGGGACAAATTTTTCACCGAAACGTGCAATCAGATCTTTACGGGCGGCATCCACTACATCAGAAAAACCGTACTTGATCAAAACCGAAATGATCTGATTATAGCGTTTGAGATGACGCCAAGTGCGGGAAACGGAAAAACGCCTCATCAGGGGATTTAATCTTTGCGCGCCTGACGGGATTTAACCTGTTTTTTGAGCTCTTCAAATTCCGAACGAGTTGGAATGTCAAGAGCTTTCAGGGCTTTCTCCATTTCTTTTTGAATAAATTTGCGAGTTTCCTGTTGACTTTGTTCAATAGACTTCAAGATTTCATTCAGCAGGCTGGTTTTGTCTTCACGAGCAATTTCACCGCGTTTAACCAGGTCTTCCAACAGGTTTTCAGCTTTCTCCTTGGTTAAGGAAACAGCACCAACACTTGCCAGCAAAATTTTTTTAATCAGCTCACTCATAATGCATTCTCCTTTTTTACAATATTATTTTAATCAACTTCAAGCGTAAAAGCAATTTTACATCTTCTTGTCACGCCCCTTAAAATAAATTATATTTACCGTAGAATGATACAGAATCGCGAGAAATATTTCCCTAAAAAATTTCTGGGTAATATCGTGACTTTAATTGCCGGATTGGTTGTTCTGGTCGCGGCGGTCGTTTTCGGATTCTTCAGTCAACCGGGAGAATTTGAAAATAGTGACATCGTCTTAGATTGCCTTTCTCAAAATGTGGAAATTCTCACCGGAGTGGATGGCATTACCCATATTAGTGCCGCTAATGATGCTGATCTTCTGCGAACTATTGGCTATCTCCAAGCCACCCGACAATTGCCAAATCTGGATCGTCTCTTGCGCTTAGCCACTGGCCAGATGTCTGCCGCACATGGTAAAAAATTTATCGAATTGGACATCGCCGCCCACCAACTTGATTTTGTTACCTTAGCCGAACAGACACTGGCAGAACTTTCGCCCGAAGCACAGACACTTTTTGAGGCTTATTGCGCAGGAATAAATGCTTTCATCGCCACTCAGCGCCATTCAGTTGCCCAACAATTCCGCCTGGCCGGTTATGAACCGCACAAATGGGAACCAGCCGAATGTCTCGCCATTTTACAGTTATTTAAATGGGCTTATTTAAGCCAATGGAATGAAAAAATCGTGATTTACAAAACCGGCGAAGTGTTCGGGGAGGAACGAACTCGCGACGGATTTCCCCTGATTGAGCCAAGTACTGTCCGCGAATCGGGTTACCAAAACGCCTTCTTTGCCAGCCTTAATCAGCTCTATCGGGATGGAATTAGCTTGCGCCAGGCTATGAACCTTTTCCCGAGTAAAAATAAATCGCTAGCCTGGGTATTGGCTGGTAAAAACGTTCCCGCTGACCAGACTCGACTATTTTTTGAAAATAATTGGTTTAACTCTTACGATTTCATTTTCGATATGGCGGTTCTCGACCGGCGAATGGTCGGTTTGTTTTTTCCGGGCGTCCCGATTTGCCTTGCCGGCTGTAATCAGCAGGTAGCATTTGGGACTAACTGGTTGCCCGAAAATGAGGTCAATTTGTTGGTAGTTCGGATCAATCCGGCTAGTGAACAATATTTAGCGCAAGACGGCTGGCACAATCTTCGAAAGCGTAGCACGCAGATTGCCGTCCGCAGTGACCATAAGCAGGAGGTTACATTTTATCATACTGATCAGGGTGTAATTCTCGATTATCCAATCGAGTCGGTTGATACGGTTGCGTACGCTATCGTCCTGAAATGGCAGGCAGTTACTGCCTCAGAAATAAATCAACGAGTAGCATTAATGTTAATTGGTAATAACGACGCCGCAAGAGTTATGACTGAAGTCAGTTCCAATCTGCCGGGTCTTGTTTATCTTGACCAAAAAGGTAACTATGGTTCCTCCGCTTTACCCAAACCGCTGACGCCTAATCTTAGCATTAATTGCTTGACACCCTTCACGATTGACGATTGGCGTTTTTCATCTCAATTCACGATAGATTCGCTGAAAAGTCATTTTTTACCGGATTGGCAAGACCAACCTAAAGCGCTATTTTCTGAATCCACTGACGAAATTTTTCCAATCCTCACTTCCGATAAATATTTCGCAAGATTAATGAAAGATGTACGCACCGCTCTACCCGACACGATTTTTACGCGCAAGACAGAACTCCAAGCCTATCAGAATCTAATTGAGTGGGATAGCCGCTACGCTAAAACCGCCGTCGGTCCAACGATTTATCAGGCTTTTCTGAAAGCGCTAATGCGAAATATTTACAGCGACGAACTAAATTTAGTTGATTCGGAAACGTTTGAGCAATTTGCCAATTCCGGTGATTTTGCCGTGCAAAATTTGCTGGTATTAATCGAGAAAGGCGAGAGCAATTGGTTTGATAATCTACGAACACCTGATTTTGTTGAATGGCAGGGAGAAATTATTCGCCAATCATTCAAGGAAGCGGTGCAGTTGATCGAAGAAAAATACTCGCCGAATTTATCCGAATGGCAATGGGGACGAGTAAATCAGGATTTCGTATGGGGCAACAACATAAAAGGAAAAAAATTTTCAAATAGCAAAAGTGTTAGTCTCAACTCTTCCGGCGCGGTCCAAACTATAATCTTACAACCTGCCGGAAGCGAAACGACTTGTTACATTGCAGTCAACGGTACAACGAATCCAATAGAACCAGTCAATTTGTTGACTGATCGAGCCGAACTATTGCGAAATGGTGCTTATATTATGACTTTAAAAGCGAGTCCAAAAAAGTAAGGAGAGTAATTTGCTTGAGGTAATCAAATCTACCATAATGATAACCGGCTTCGTTTTCACTATGATGCTGGTAATCGAATATTTAAACGTTCAGACTCGGGGAAAATGGCACAAATTACTCAAGGGACGAAAGTGGCGGCAATATGTTCTGGGAGCGTTGCTTGGCATAATTCCAGGCTGTCTCGGTTCATTTGCGATGGTCACGCTTTACACTCACCGCTTAGTATCCATAGGCGCCGTAGTAACAACGATGATCGCAACCAGCGGCGACGAGGCTTATGTAATGTTTGCCCTCTTCCCCGGCAAAGCTTTGTTATTGAATGTAATTTTAGCCATCATTGCGCTCCCGGTTGGCGTGTTAGCCGATCTTTTATTTCGCAAAAAACATGACGTAATAACCGCCCATGATTTGCCGATACACGATGAATATTGTGAGTGCTTTCAGCGGGGAAAGATTTTAGAACAATTACGCTCTATTACTCTGGAGAGATTTCTGTTAATTTTAATTATGGCGGCGATTTTGCTAGCCGCCGCGAGCGGTTTCATCGCCGGAGAGGAAGAGGGCTGGGTGCGAATTACGTTAATTATTACTTCGATAGTCGGGCTGGCGATCGTTGCGACGGTTCCTGACCACTTTCTGAAGGAACATCTCTGGGAACACGTTACTAAACGGCATGTGCCCAGAATTTTTTTCTGGACACTCGGAGCTTTGATAGTAATCCGGATTTCGACCAATTATCTAAATATCGAGCGCTTTTTGCAATTGCAACAGGCACGCATCCTGGTTTTACTAATCGCCTGTTTGGTTGGAATAATTCCCGAATCGGGACCGCATTTAATTTTCGTGACAATGTTCGCCGAAGGGCTGGTGCCATTTAGTATTTTACTTGCCAGTTCGATTGTCCAAGACGGTCACGGTATGTTGCCGATGCTGGCGCATTCGCGGCGTGATTTTGTTCGCATCAAGGCTATCAATTTTGGGTTTGGTCTATTAGTCGGTTTGATTGGGCTGTGGCTTGGTTTTTAATCCATTATTCAAAACGTCAGGAATAAGAAATTGAATAAAGCATTTACTTTCCTCGATCTAACCCATACCCTGGAAAACGGTATGCCCACCTTTCCGGGCGACCGTCCTAAGCCGCGAATTATTACGCGCAGTAAGACACAATTCACGATTTCAGAAATTCATTTAGGTACTCATTATGGAACGCATATTGACGCTCCGCGCCATTTTTTGCCAGATGGAAAAAGCATCGCTGATTTTAATGTAGACCGTTTTACCGGCGCGGCGCTTGGCTTACATCGTGATTCGGCTGGCACATCCGCTCTGAATCTAAATGACGAAGAAATTGAATTAATTCAAAACTTAAAACCGCAGTGGCTGATTCTGCGCACTGGATTTGACCAGTTTTGGAGTCAGCCGAGTTATTTTTTAGAACATCCCTATCTATCGGTTGAACTTGCCCAGCAATTAATTGATCTAAAAATTAAGGGTATCGGCGGCGATTTCCCGAGTATGGATGCCGCTAATGCCGCCGGGCAAAACTTTCCGATTCACCATCTCTTAATGGAACATGAAGTATTAATTATCGAGAATCTGACCAATCTCAGTGCGCTACCAACGCAGGAACTTTTTCACTTGATAGCTCTGCCGCTCAAGATTGCTACCGATGGCGCCCCCGCCCGGGTAGTAGCATGGTTTTAGACAGAATTGACCGGATTTAGGTTTATTTTTAGCAGAATTAGCCTGACAAAATATTTAAGGAAATATTTTCAACGAAAGAAGTAGTTATTATCGGAAAAATCCTGGAGATTTAATTGGATTCCTTTGTTGAACTATAGCAGAATCTTTTATAAAAATACTGTCAAGCCTGTTTACTATCCTTCCGACTCAGACGCACGATTTCATTTCGCATCTGCATTAGAAATTCGAGGTTTTTCGTCCAATAATAATCGGGGTAAGTCCAGGGTAGTATTTTGAATTGGCCATGTTCGTATATTAGCGTTACCTCCGCGAATACACCATTACCGCAATAGATTCGATGCGAGAAATTTTTAGTAGAGAATAAAACTAATTTCGACGGTTCGAGGTAGCCCGGGTCAAGATTAACTTGCCGACGGGATTGACTGCCGGAATTATCTACAAATTGGGATTCGATTCGATTGGTCCAGACTTTAATTTGGTGAGCATTTTCCAGGCTGGTAGGTTGTTTGAAAATGAAAAATTGCTTCTTTAAATCCCGCCCGAATTCCGATTCATAATAATTGGTGAAGTCGCTGACGGAAAAAAGCGGACCGGCGCCCATTATTTCACCAAAACGAGTCTGCACTTTCTCCAGCGTGGCTTGGCGTTGACGCTCACTCGCAGACATTATTGCTAAAAATAAATGACCTTGCGGTGCGGGTTTAATCTGTCCCATCACTTGCCTCATTAGAAAATTGGTGATTGCCTCGATTTTCGGTATTGCGTTCATTGGCTATTTGGCGCAGAGTTAAGTAATCTTCATATCTGAGATTGCGGGAAAGGAACGGAAAAATCGTGGCGTTGGTCATCAGCGGATCTTGATCATCGCTGACATAGCCAAACGCACGAGCACGCTCCCATTCGGTAGTGCCGGGAATCGGCGAAAAAGATGCCAGTTTTACAATCACACCCTGATCGGCGACGAAATTAATGCTATCAATAATCTGCTGACGAGTTTGGCTGGGCAAACCCATAATCAGGTAAGTTTCCAGAGAATTTCGCGCAAACCCGGCTTTAGTTAGATTATTGACGGCTTCTATATATGTCGCATTACTGACCTTATTACTGGAGGAATGTTGGATTTGTGCCGAAGTGGATTCCAGACTTAAGCGCACAGTTTTGAAACCGGCGGCGAACATTAGTTCGGCTAATTCGGAATTGATCTCGCGCGCAAAAAGGCCGTTTGGTGAATGCAGGTTGATTTTCACTCCGGCAGAGATTATTCCCCTTAAAATCGGAATAATGTGGCGATCGCGATTGGTGAAAAGAGCATCATCGTAAAAAGCGAAATTCTCTACGTTAAACCGGTGGTAAGTTGAGATAATTTCATTAATGACATCCTCAGGGCGGCGCTGAACGAATTTTTTATTCAAAAGGTAAGTGGCGCAGTAGGTACAGCGATTCGGGCAACCGCGTGAAGTTAGAACTGCCACTGACTTTAACTTTGGATACAAATGCCAGGGCAAGATGCCGTTATCATTGTAATCTGGTATAACGTTATAATCCCGTTCAATTCCAAAAAGCTGGTCAACCAACTGCAGAGTTTTCTTTTCACCATAACCGGTTATCAAGAAGTCGGGCTGAATAGAATTTCGGGCATGCTCTGGATATAAACTAGCATAAATTCCGCCAAGAATCAAAGGCGTTTCAGGGAAATAGCGGCGCAGGATTTCGACCGTGGCGGCGACCCCGGGATACCAGTAGGCAATCAACGACGTTACTAGGATGGCGTTCGGTCGCGCCATATTGGAGAGAGTGTCACTGAACTGTTCCCGACTAGCGCCATAAAGGCCAAAACGTCGCGGGTAGCGCGCCAGCACCGGTGGTTTAGCAATGATGGTTTTACGATATTTGCCCCGTCCGTCATTGAACTTATCATTACTGGTATCCTGCCAGCGTTGACGGTCCATTAAATCGAGTAATTCGATTTCATAACCGTAGTTTTGTAGAAATTTGGCAATATACAGCAAGCCCAGCGGCTTTGACCACAAATCAAAAGCGGTAAAATCGGCGATCCAGGGATTAATTAGTAATAAACTTCTATCAGACATAATTAAAATCTATTGAATTTCCATGCTGATAAAAAGTGTTTAATACATCCGGTCAGTTCTGAGGATATTTTAACGAGTGAACTCACTACAAGATGAATGCTTACCTCGAATAGAAATAGTCAAAAAAACCAAAGTGGAGTCCGGGTTAGTAAGCTGATATATTTTGATAGCTGGTTGGCTTATTTCGAGAATAGTAAGCTTATAGTTCCGGTCGGTAACTAAGGGTAAGTAGATTGGGATAACCCAGTCCATCTGGCATAAAAATAAAGGCATAATCAATTTCGAACCGCCCGAAATTTAGACCGGCCCCCAGGGCAGTCCGATTGATTGTCCCGACCCGTTCGTAGCCGCCTCGAATTTTGATTAAGTTCGTGAACGCCACCTCTCCGCCGACCTGAAAGTAGGTTTTTTCAGTTACCAAATTAGCGATTAAATTTATCCCGAGATTAACATTAAAAGGGCTGTCGGCGAAAATTTCCGGCCGCACGATTCCTATTTTGAAAAGAGTCGGCAAAGTCGTAGCCTTATCTTTCAGCATTTGCATCTGGCCGATGTTACTTAGTGATAATGATAAATCCATTCCGCTCGGAATGTGCCAGTGAGTAGCAACGTCAAATGCTACCCCACCGGCATTCTCGGCGTAAAGGTGCTCGTAGAGATATTTTACGGTACAACCAATAGACAATTTCGAAAAAATTGGATAAGCATACCCGACGGCGGCTGACATATATTGCGCTTCGACCTCACCTAACGATTCGTCAGAAGGAATGTCTCGAATTTCGATACCTGGAATCTTGACGAAATTAAGCCCGAATCCGAGATTGCCTTTTTTGAGAGGAAGCGTGGCCGCCAGAGCGTCGCCGCTGACATCGGCAAACCAGAAGTTGTGACTGAAACCGATCTTGACATTGTCATTAATGATTCCAATCGGGTTGTCAAAAATGGTAAACGGCGTGCCGCTGACTTGTGCAAAAACGCCCATCGTCGAAGCAGTTTGAGCTGAAACTGGGATTTTTAAAAACGCCATTCCTGATTCGCCGCTTTCGGCCTGTAAAAACATGCCGGTGATAATTATGATAAATCCTGTTCTTAATTTTTGTCGCATAGTAACCATCAAAATTGAAATTGCCATGAAAAAATGTGAGTCGTGCCTTCACCAACGGCACCTATTATAAAAGAATAATCTAATTGAGTAGTCATATTAGCAATAAAACCATATGCCAGACCTGCTCCAAAAGTCGGACTTAGTTGGTTCATCCCGATCCGCAAAAATGCCAGGTTGCGATAAACATATTCGGCCCCGCAATGAGTTTGCCAGACATTCTGATCGGAGACTCCAACATCTCCGACGAAGGTCAGCTCCTGTATGGGTTTAATAGCCAGACCAAATTTGAGTATCTGGGGAAAATTTTCTTGATAACTACTGCCTTCTTCACCAAATAAATCCTGTGTATTCCAGTTATAACCGGCACCGATGTCTTTGAATTGCAAGCCAGCCGTAAGCCATTCCAATGGCTGATAAAGAACACCAAAATCGAATCCGAGTCCGGTAGCGCTGACGTCGAGCATTTGATTATGTAAAATTTTAAAATTAATACCGAGAGAGATTCGGGGATGAAAAGCGTTGGCAAAGGAAATCAAGACCACGTTCTCGCCGGTTTGGTAAGTTTCATCAACCTGACCAATGGAATTGCGACCTTCGATGTTCTTCACTCCGGCATGTAGCCAGGAAACACCCACGCCGGCATTCGGCGGAAGCGGAACCGATAATCCGATAAAATGAAACTGGCGATCAAGATTCAAAAAAGAATAGGAAAGCGCCAAGTTTCTTTCATCCATATATGCCAAACCAGCTGGATTATAGTAAATTCCAAAACCGTTAGATGGAAAGGCAACTCCCGAATTACCCATCGCTGTTGCGCGAGCTCCGAGACCCATTCGCAGAAATGCCCCGGCATAACCAGCATTGTCATTCGTTTCGCCCTGCAATAGAGCCATCGAAAAGATGAGAGATAATATAAGATTCAGAAACTTTCTCATAATTAATTGATCACGATCAGTTTTGTCCAGTGCTCCACTTCATTTCCATTTGATTTTTGGATCAGTTTGCAGAAATAAGTACCGTTGGCTACAATCTCGCCATTCGTTGCCCGACCATTCCAGATCAAATGATGATCTCCGGCATCCATAACCATCTTCCAATCACTGCGGTAAACTTGTTCCATCGCAAAATTATAGATTTCAAGTCGAACCGATGCGGGCTGATCTATATTATATTGAATGCGAACATGGCCATCATCACCTATTACATTTTGATAACGCGGCGCAAACGGATTGGGATAGGCATAAATGGCTGGTTGACCGGGGCTTTTGGTCGAAACAGCCGAATGATAAACTGTCCAGGTCAATCCATCGCTGGCGGTTTTGGCGACGCCGTCTCCGGTGCCGACCCATAAATAGGTTGGACCTTCGCGTCGATCAACTTCTGCCGCGTAAAAATATTGGGTTAAAATTTGTTCACCGGAAGCAATGTCGGCAATCGGTGTATAAATAGCCCAATTTTCACCATCAATTGACTTGAATAAGCCTCTCTCCGTACAGACATAGACGATTGAATCCTGAAAGGCAAAATTATAAGGGCGTTCATTGACTAAGGTTGTCGTCCAAGTCAACCCACCGTCGCTGGTCTTGCTAACAGCCCGATATTCTCCGCTTTCTCCGACTGTCAACGTGGCGGCCCAGATGGTCTCTTTGCCTTTCCAGAGTTGGCGGTCAATTGCTACAACGAAATTACCGGAAATTGCGGAATTCTGGGCGTTAAATTTGCGCCATCTAATGCACTCAGGAGATTCAACTATGCCGAGATTAATTCCATCAGCTGTCCCGATCCAGATCGTATCGCCATAAGCCAGTATGCTAAAACCTTTATGATTATGATTGCCATCCGGTGGATCGCGCGGATTAATCTCGAAGTCTATCAGATCATCACAGTCCAAATTATTAAGGTCATCAGACGGTAAAGGAATTCTTTGCCAGGTCTGTCCCATATCAGCGCTCCGCCGAATACCACCAGCCCAGCTAACGATATAAACGTAATCATCAGTTATAGCAATATCCCAAGTGGTATTATTGATCGGCGTCGTTACCGGCAAAAAGGAAACACTCTGATTATTCCATTCAGCACTATTATCGGCTGGATCGTCAATTGGTTGCGGGACGAAAGTCCAATTTTTCCCTTTATCAATAGAAAATGCCAGACCGCCGCCGGTTTGTTGGTAACCGTAAGATTGGATCAGCGAATCAAACACGGCCGCTACCCAGATCGTATCGCCCTTGACCGCTATTGCGGAAATGCCGCCGCGGGGCAAATTATTCAACCCGGGATAAAAACTTACGAACGTCTGGCCGAAATCCGGGCTCATACTCAAACCGCCGCCCGTCGCAAACCACATCAAGGAATTGCCCTGACTGACAATTTCTGTTACACTATTACTTGCCAGACCCAAAAAGGTGTTGTCACTATCCAGGGTTGGTTTAGCCAGACGAAAAGCCTGACTAAAACCGGAGGTGAAGAGAAATCCTATTATGAATAAAATCGCCGGATATTTTTTCATTGGGTAATCACCAGATAATCATCATTGACGTCATAACGCGCCGGTTTGGTAAGGTCGGAAACGCGCACTTTACAGTAGTTGGTAACCTGAGTAGCCGGTACAGTCCAGTCATAATACTTCAAAGCGGCTGCGGTTGTATCGGCGACAACCCAGTCCGGATTGGTCTCATTGGCATTAAAAGTGTACTCGATTTTTACCTGACTAAGATAGGCATACTCCCACATAATTCTTAGAGTTTGTCCGAAGCGCAGGGTCAGGGCACTGGCTGGGGCTGTAATATGAATTCCCGGACTGGCGATTTTTAATGTTATGGTATCGCTTATTGCGCCGGAATAATCTTCTGCGAAGAAATAAAACGTATATAAACCTTGATACTTACTCTCAGGATTAGAAGGCTGAAAAACCGTGAAAATACCATCCCTAGCTTTTTCATCGCCATATTCTCCTGCATCATTTAAATAAAAGTACGGATCAAAAAATTGCCCGTCGGGACGCAGGATCGAATAGTAAACACCTACGATATCATCATAGCCCTGTTTATCGGTTACACTGAAATAAAATTTCAAGGTGTCCCATTTTTCAAAAGTCGTCGGTGCTGATAGCAGAAAGATTTCCGGAGGACTATTGGCTTGCACGAGTTCAGTCGCGGTAGCTGAATCGCTGACATTACCGTCAGCATCATAAGCCTGAACAAAGACCCGATAATACCCTTCATAGCTACCCAATTCAGTCGAATCTATTAAATAGGAAAAAACGCCGTCTTGCGTAATAATATCGCGCGGCGGACCGTCATCTGACAATTTTCCACTTTTAAAAAGGAAACCGTTCATCGAGTCTATCGTATTAATTCGATATAGATTGAAAACTACCGAATCGAGATTATCCCAACCTTGATCGTCCTCGACTTTGGCGGCAATAAACAGGCTATGATTCAATTCCGAATAATGTAAAGTCAGATTTTCAATAATCGGCGTGGGCTCAACGGTTTCCACAATTGACTTATTTTCGCAAGTCCAAAGCGTTAAAATCGTAATAAACAGGACGGCAATTATTGTTCTTTTCATTTACTTAATCACCAATGCCAGCCATTCATCTTCAGTATCTTGATCAAGAATTTCACGGCCGTAATTTAAGACCTTATCAGTAAAAATCTCATCTTCTTCTTTAAGCAGGCCGGTAAAAATCACCAGCGGACGATTTCGCTGGTGCACAAGCGCCTCCAATAATCGCAAATTGGATAGGCGTTCGATATTACTGACAATCAGATCGTAGTTATAATTTGGCAGGGCGGTTACATCGCCGATCTGAATCGCGACCTTTCGAGAGAGCCCATTCAACTCCAAATTTTCATTGAAATTATCAATGACCAGCGAGTCAATGTCCCAAGCGCTAACCTGAGCCGCCCCCAGCTTCAATGCCGCAATTGTCAAAATGCCGCTACCGCAACCGGCATCCAATAGTGAATTGCCTGGCGTCAGGTATTTTTCCAGCATCAACAGCGCCAAATGCGTAGTTGGATGAGTTCCGGTACCAAATGCCATCCCGGGCTTTAGTACAATTTCTACCGGCACATCTTTAAGCGGTTTTTCCCAGTAAGGACGTACAGCAATGCGTGGACTGATTGTCTGCGGTTTGAAATATTCCTGCCACCTGGTGCTCCAACCATTGTCAACGATTTCAGTGATGGTGATATTAAGTTGAGGCCATTCAGCCGCAATGAGCTCCGGCAACGACAATTTCATATTTAGGGGAAAATAGATTTCATAGTCCGTATCGGTTTCCTGAAGTCCGAGCATACCCCATTGGATCAGCCGGGCAATTATGAGTTCTTCATTTCCGGCGCTTTTGGGGATAAGCACTTTAAGCCAGCGTTGAGAAGTCGCAATCATCTTCGCTACCTTTCTTCAGAACCGTAAAAAATGTAATCGTAAAGGACTGTGCCGACGATTTCCAAACTTTCCGCACTACACTTATCGGGTGTATCGTGCGTCGTATGCCAGTAGTTGGTAAACCGGTTAGGATATTGAAAATCAATTAAATCAACCGACGGAATCCCGGCATGTTGAATCAGCATTAAGTGGTCGTCGTAAATTTCCTCATCAATCTGATGAACGAAGGCGCCGAAGTTATGCCGATCGGCAATAGCCCAGAGTTTTTTGATTAATTGGGGATGGCTCTTGACCGAATTTCGCTCGACCGGGATCCGCAAATCGGCGTCGCCAATCATATCAATGATAATAGCTTCTTCGGGTTTGGGAATCGGCAAGTTTTTGGCAAAATATTCTGAGCCGAGACAGTAATAATCCAGTGTGCCGGGGAAGCCATAATCTTCACCGTCAAAAAATACCAGATAAATAGTGCGAGACGGTTGCTTTTTCGCCAGAATTTCCGCCAGATGCATCAAGACTGCTACGCCACTGGCGCCATCATTAGCGCCGATAATCGGAGTTTCGCGTTTAGCCGGATCGGGGTCATACTCGGCGCGAGGTCGGGTATCCCAATGGGCACCAATCAACAAGCCATTAGTACTTCGAATATTAAATCCTGCGATGATATTTGTCAGATTTAAAATCTTATTTTCCTCGGGAATCAAGTACTCGAAATTCTGGATGATCAAGGTATCAGCCAGCGGTCTCAAAAATTCTATCAGCATTGTGCGCTGAGCGGAATGACCGGGCGATCCGGGATTTCGCGGGCCTAAATCACACTGCTGATTTAAAAACTGAAAGGCTCTTCCACCATCAAATTTGCCACCGCCAGATGTGCACGCTGAAATCAAAATTAATATTAAATAAAAACTTTTTTTCACTACTAACCTCGAATTGCTATATTAACGTCGAAACCGTAATTGCGGGTGACGCGCTTGCCGGTTAACCTGTTGTAACTTTCGCCATACTCGAAAAACAGACCGCCAGTAACTTTGTCGGTAAAAGTATAATTGATCCGTGGAGTAGTTTTCCAACTATTACTTTTGGCGGTGACGGCAAATTTAGTGGCGGAGCCCTGTTTGGCACGAGTTGTCGAGTTGGTGTAATCGAAATTGGCTGAAAAAGTGATGTTGTTTTTAAGCTGTTTATCCTTCATAAAGGGTAAAGGAATGGATAAGCCGCCTTTTTTTTGCCAGCTCAGGCTGATGGAAGCGCCGGCATCATCTATGATAGTAGTACCACCGGACGCATTATTGATAGATTGACCACTGGTGACTCGGGCGCTGGCACTGATGTCATTGACGAATTGCATAGAAAGCCCGATTAGCGGCTGAAAGTACCTTTTATAAGACGAGCTCATCTCTTTGCCATTTTGAGTAATGATAGACTCCTTGCCAGAAAAGCCGTGGTCGAGAGAAAGTTTCTTAAAGTACTTGGAAAAAATTTTGTATTTTTCCAGTTGACTCCAGGTCAACGACCAGCTGGGAAATGGGAAGCCATCCTTTCCATTAATGCCGGACGGAATATAGTCACGGGTCAACGTGCGACTTACCGTACCTTGAGATTGGGTATTCGAGACATTTTGCGCAAAACTTAGCGGAATAACTACGTTTGAGAACAAATTTATACCAGAGCGAACCGAGAAATCGAAGCTGTTGCTGGTATTTTCTGCACTGGTGGGAATATATTCTTCCATCACAAATGGTATCCCAGGATCGCGCGTTAGACCCATTCGATATTGCCAATCGGGAGTACCCGTTCGATACTGATTGGTAATTGAATTATTTAGCGAAAGATTGAAATTAAAAGGCTGGATCTTTTTCAGATACTTGGCAACGATCTGGGTTATATTTACTTCTGGTTTCTTGACATCGTCAACTGGCTTAGGCATTTGTTCCAGTGTCTGTCCTGAAGTAGGTTTTAAATCTTCTCCTTTATCAATGGTCGATCCTGGTTTTCGCGGTCGTTTTTCACCGGATTTTTGATCAGTCCGGGTTGAGTCGCCTGTAATCGGCGCCGGTTCGGCTGTTTTGGGCTGATTCAGGGCACCAGTTTGCGTTGCTCGACGCCCACCGGTAGTTTGACCGGGAGGAGTAGGGGTTGGAGATGGAGCCGGGGCAGTACCACTAGGTTTAAACAATGATGAAAATATTGCCGATGGATCGAGGCTAAAGGTACTGGTCAAACGGTTCTGATTAGAGATGGCATCAACACTTGCGGAATTACTGCCAATAGGCTCTCTCCAGTTAAAATTGGACGTATAGTTAAAGGTAGGGTTGAACCATTTGGCGATTTTGGGATTGAAATTGACCGAATAAGACTCTCTCATATTAGTAATCTGTCCCGGATTGGCAGATTTTAGAATTTCCCATTGATTCTGCCATAATTCGATCAGGTCATTTTCAAGATTTAATGTATAGTTGGCACTAAGGTTATCAAATATTTTATAACCTAACGATAAATTGCGGTTGAGTCCAAAGCTATTGCTGGAAGTTATAGTTGTGCCATAGCGAGGAATACTATATGATTCACTGCGACCGGCATCTGCCGCGACTGTCAAGGCGTTCGGGAAATAATAAAAGCGGATTTCGCTGAGTTTATTTCCGATAAGCGGCACCGAAGATGTCCACTTGAAAATATTTATATATTTATCTTTTGGAAAGGGAAAATTATAGGAAATACTGGCTTTGTACGACTCACTTTGCGATTCGCGGACGGTTACCGAGCTGGCATCGGTCCAGGTAGCGTTAGCACTGATTTTTATCTGGTCTATGGTATATTTAGTTAGCCAGAAGTCCGAAGCCCGCTTTTCAATCGAGGTGTTTACTCCGTAACTATGCGAGATGTCCAGCAGGCTATCGGGAGCATTTTCTTTCATCAGAATATCACTGCCATAGATATATTTGCGCGTTCCGGTGGTTTGGGTATATGAGCCGCTAACCGGGAGGCGTAAGCCCCAGCTGGCCGGCGTGAATTTGTCCAGGGAAATACGACCGGTGGCTGTCAAGGCTTCAGTGGTTTTCAAATTTTCCGTCTGGAGGCTGGGACGCTGTTCAACCGTATGAAAATCCGCATCTCTATAGTTAACCGAAACGTCAAAGCTGGCTAAATCGGCTACTCGCAGGCTGGCTTTGGCGCGGTAGGCTATGCCCTTGTCCTTACGAACCTCCGATAGCCGCAACTCATCCAGCCAGACCTGACCTTTGACAGTTCCGGTTTCAAAGTCATTGACGTACCCGCTACTATTAGCCCGGTTGCGTAAACCGATATTAAGGTGTTTTATGTTAGCCAGTGAGGGCTTGCCATAGATAATGATTTCTCGACCGGTATAAGCATCGTTTAATTTTTCTTTATAATGGCGAATCGTAACGCCCGAAGTGTTAGTATATATCTGGTATTCACCATCGCCGATGTAATCATCTGCCGACTCGTAATTTTTCAGTGAGGTTAGAAAATCGAGATCCAGTTCCATCTCGTTTTCCTCAGCCCAGCCGGGATAGATCGGTTGGCGATATTCATAATAGTTAGTTGTCGTCGGCGAATTTTCGAATATTTTACCAAACCGGATAAAGAATTGAAGTGGGGTTTCTTCGCCTTCTGAGAATTGATAACCATCGGCTTTTAGTTCATGCCCATTTACAAACAATTTCATCACTTTATAAGTGATGTAGCTGGTTTCTTCGGCAAGCACTTTCTTGGCGGCGCAAAATTCGCCGGGGAATAAACCAGAGCCTTCTTCAGGCAAATTCAAAACCAGAGCTTGTTCTTTAGCACGAATCTGGTTGATTTCATCATATTCACCCTGAACTCCAGCTGGTGGCTCATAAACGTCGGGATTATCTTCAGTGTTAATGACTGAAATCGAAAACGAATTTTCATTGACAACGAAGATGGACGTATCGTCTTTAGCAATTCCGAGGTCTTCCCACTCATTACCCACCAATTCTACTTTAGCTATGAATACAGAATCTTCGCCGTTTAAGCCATCAAACCAGATACGACAGGCTCGGATACTTTCCCAGCTAATATCTTTTCCGGTAGCGCTTTTGGAAAAGGCGGTCAGCGGAATTTGATAGAGTTTCCAGCCGGTGGGTCTGGAATCTATATAAGTCTTTCCAGCAATATATTCATTATTAGGATCGGACAGATCAAAGGCGGCGGTAAAATAATCATTCGTTAGGTCTATGGCATAATTGTTGTTCAGGTCTTCCGAATTGGGAAAAAGTCCATTGGCATCTTTTTCATTGTTTTCGGTGCCGTTGATATAGCGATATTCTTTGGAACCTTCCGTATATTTCCAATTATCAGAATAAGGATCAGATATATCACGTTTGTATTCGGTTAGCCTGGTATCGCCATAGGAGAGTTCACCGTACTTCGTGGTCACAATTTTTTCGTCTTTATCAGCCAGCCCGTCAATACCAGTGTCTTCCCCTGGGTCTAGTAAACCGTTGCCCATTGTCAATCCGGCATCCGCGATATCTTCCGTATCAAGTATTTTATTGGGGATTTGGTCTTCACTGATTTGACCTAAATCAATATGAAGTGTGCCGGAATTGCCATTTACCCAAATGTCAACATATTTGGTGGTGGATTGATCATAGTAGCTCTGAGGAAAAGCGTAGGTGATACCGCCCCAAGCAGATTGAACGTGAGATACTCCATCCACTACCGCAATTGACCAATTCGGGTCAACACTCATTACCAAAATTTCAGTGATATTATTTTGGGCGGTTGTACTTACTTCTTTATCAGGCCAGATACTTTTGGTTGGGACGCCTCCATAAGGATTAAACCAAAAAGTGAAACCGCGTTCATTCTCCTCTTTGCCAAGGGGACAAGCCGCGTTTGACCAATAACGGCGCATAATCGGCGGAGACGTCACTCGTTTGGAACTTTCAAAGTCATCTATAAAACCGACGCCGTGGCGATCACCAGTTTCTTCGTTATTGAGAGTATTTGGGTTAGGCAAGACCTGTGCAATCTCACCCTCGATATCAAAGGATGAAGCCGTATTGGTACTGACTAATGGCAACCAATTAACCGCCCGCGTTAGAAAATCCAGATTACGATTATAGCGTCCATTGATATCCCATACAAAATTTTGCATCGGTTCGTAACCGACTTCGACTTTTTCATCACTCACCGATTGCCCAAAATAAAGAGCAGTAGCCCCAATGTAGCTGTTTTCGCCAAAATCGTATTGTGCTCTGGCACCAACGATCGTCTTCTTGTCCAGCTGGAAAAACTGATTCTTTTCATATTTTACTTCTAACTTTGCATCCGGACTGGTCGCATCGGATGTTAGAAGGGTCAAAGTCCCTGAAAAATAATCTATTATGTAATCCACACCTCGAACCAAATCCCTATTATTCAAGGTTACCGTTTCACTATTTTCGATAACCATTGCTCCAAGGTTGAGAATCGAACTACGATTTTGGTATTTTACCACAATCCTGAATTTGGTTTCACCGACAATGTCATTATCAGTCCGGTTGCTGTCGTACATTGCCGAACAGTTATAGATTTTGCTAATATTTGGATTACGTTTACCGGTATTGTCTGTCGGATCATACTGAAATGGACGTAAATAGGGAAACCATAATTCACCGGAATACAAGTTTAGGATCGCTCCATTATTCATATCAATAACACCATCCGGAGTAGGATTACCGTTATTGTCAACCCGATCTAGTCCGAACATCTCCAGGAATTTCTTACCGGTCACTAAATCGTAATTTTGCTCACCCTCACCCAGAGTATAAACGATATCCAGTTCGAATCCATCTTTATTTATTCCGGTTGTACCCAAATAATAGATATTTTTAAATTCCAGATTCCAGCAGGGATGAGTAGGAAGCATTTCCTGAGGTTTGATCAATTTCAAAATTATATGAGCGGTAGATGTGTCAGAGCGATTATAATCTCCATATTCTTCGTCGGGGACAGTTACATTATTATCGTCAGTCAAGCGGTAGGCAACTGCTAGTATTTCACCGTCCTGTACCTGAGTCGTCATCCGGATGTAACCCATAGTCACATCGGCATAATAATCCTTATTCAATTCCAGTAATTTAAAAATGCGGTTTTCGCTATAATCTTTATAAAGAGTAGTATCGCGGGGATCAACATAGGCGGTACCATAGGCACAACCGGCAGTTTCGATCGTCTGAGATTTATAGACCTGCAAATCCGTTACTTTCCCTCTTGGATCAGCGTGAAATAATTGATCGAACTGATAACCCCTATACATATTATCGCGAAAGAGAGTGTCGAGGAAAAAATAAAGATTTCGGCGATATTCGTATTCTTTGATGCTAATGTTCGAGGTCTGCGCCCCGCCATCTATACTCAGTTTTTCTTTTTTGCCTTTCTCGACGCTGGCGATTGCGGTAACATCAACGCCGCCAAATTTCATCAAAGCTTTAAGGCCAAACAAGCCATTGTTTTTGCCCGAAAAAGTTACGAATTGAGTGCCGGGCAAGGACAGAGCGACGTTACCGGCTTCCACTTTTTGAACAATTTCATCCTCTTTGCCGGTATAAATAATCTTCATAGCATTTTCAAAATCAAAGTCGCGCTCACTATCCTGGTCAACCAATATGCTAATCCGGTCGCCAATCTTACCCTCAATGTTCAATTGCTGTTTCTGATCAACGATAAAACTCGTCGAAGTTCCTTCCGCATAACTACTGCTCACCTGTGAACGTTTCTGGGTTTGCAGACGTCCGTTAATATTAATATTACCGGAAACGCGCAAAGCCACGTGCTGACCGGCAATATCGGCCCCGATTAGCTCCAGTTTATCACTGGCGGCTTTAGTGTCAGCCGGTTTGGCGGTAACAACTTCGACTAATTTATTATGCCAATTCAGGCGCTGTCTGAGATCAAAATAGCTAGCAACTGGAATTCCAATGGGAGTAAGGACTGGAGCACCGTTGAGATCATTGTAAAAAATAAAGTGCTGGCCGGATTTATCGAGGGTATTAGTCACCTTCATCCCGGGAAATTTGACTTTGAGGATATTTTGGTTCAATGTCGCATAATCGGGTGAAATCAACGACAAACCGCGTTTGCTTTCGATATTAGCTGGCGTATAGCGATTAGACAGCCAGTCAATTTTTAAAGGAAATACGTCCGGCTCTCTGTCCGCGGCAAAACTTTGGACAAAGAACCCCATTAAAATAAATATGGGTAAAGTATATCTTTTTATCAGATTGATATTAATTTACTAACCTTTTAATATGGTGGTTATGGTGGTTAAACCGACGCAAAGCTTATTGCGCGCAGGGTAGCAATTCTAAAAAAAGTACCTCAAATATTGTCGGTTACAAATTTATCAACGGATTTTAATTTATTGGCTAATCGAGTGAATGCCTGACCGCGATGACTAAGGGAGTTCTTTTCGCTTAAGTCCATTTCCGCAAAGGTTCGACCGAGTTGTGGTAGATAAAATACCGGATCGTAACCGAACCCGCCATTTCCGCGCGGTTGACGTAATATGATCCCGTCAATTTTCCCTTCTTCCACTAAAGTCAAATCCGGACTGTAGTAAACCGCTACACAGCGGAAATGCGCTTGTCGCTCGGAGTCAGGTATATCCCGCATAACTTCCAGCAATTTGGCTACATTTTGAGCATACGTAGCATTCTCTCCCGCAAAACGCGCCGAAAAAACCCCAGGCTGTCCGTGCAACGCATCCACTTCCAAGCCGGTGTCATCGGCAATCGTCGGTAATCCGGTAAATTCAGCGATCATACGTGCTTTCTTAAATGCATTCTCGAAAAGCGTGTTCCCGTCTTCAACAACTTTGGGACAGTCGGGATATTCATCCAGAGTGTGCCATACCAGCTCCGGTAGAGAAAAAATTCGCTTGATTTCGCGCACTTTATCCCGATTATGAGTAGCAATCAAAATGTCCATTTACGTTCTCTAAGCACTTTTAATTAAGCGGAAAATGTTATGCATAAATTAAGTTAATGTCAAGCTTTGACAAACAAAAATCTAAATAATAAATTCACTTTCAAGATAATAAACTTGTTTTCCAATTGAAAAATTACTCAGATGCTTGTTTCGGAGTAGAAAACTTCTAAATTGGACGAAATTTTATCATTAAAGCATATAATTTTACAATTACTAAATTAACAAATAGTTATAGCGGCTCTAGTTATTTCACTATTGGATTCTTTAGTTCTGTAACTCCTGCCAACGAAAACAACTCTCGAGATAATCGTTGACCATCCCCGCCGCTTGCATAAATGCATAACAAATCTTCGGACCAACGAACCGAAAGCCACGCCGAATCAAATCAGCGCTCATAGCTTCGGCTTCTAAACTTTTGTCCGGTAGTTCCGATAATTTTTGCCAGTGGTTTACAATTGTTTTCCCAGCGGTAAACTGCCAGATATAACGATCGAATGACCCGAACTCCTGTTGAACTTCTAAAAAGCGCGCGGCATTATTTATTGTCGCCTGGATTTTAGCCCGATTACGAATAATTCCCGCATTTGCCAGAAGCGAATTGATTTCGATTTCACCAAAATTAGCAACCTGATTTACATTGAAGCCTGCTAAAGCTCGGCGGAAATTTTCGCGCTTGTGCAGAATCGTACGCCAGCTTAGCCCAGCCTGAAAACTATCCAATACTATGAATTCAAATAATTTTTTGTCATTATGAAGCGGTACCCCCCATTCGGTATCGTGATAATGAATCATCAGCTCATCATTAGCTGGCCAGGGGCAACGTATAATCTTAGTCAAATTGAAATCTCCATCTTACTCTACTGTTAAATTCAAATTTATAAAATTATTTAGGTATTTAGACAAAATTCACAATTTTATGGAAATCACCAAAAAATAGATATTCAAAAAAAACAGGACATTACCCTCGTCTTTTAGAGATAAATAAGATTAGCAAAAGATTGTTTTTGAACTCTTATTTACCGCTGAATAAGTCCAGTAATAAGTTTAGAATAACGAGCAACTTTTATCATTCCCAAAAAATTAGGTGCAATCCTGTTAATGTTGGGAATGCTATGATTTTGCTTTTGTACCTTTTGCTTTCTATCGCGCGGCTTTTTACATTACTTCACAATTGGAGAAAGATAAATGGATATAGTAGCATTGGTTAGAAAAAAGGGATTATTGTTTGATGGTGCTTTCGGTTCCATGCTGATTCAACACGGACTGCCTACGAACGCGAACGCTGAGGTCTGGTGTCTGGAACATCCGGAAGTAGTAACCAAAATTCACGCCGAATATGTCGCGGCTGGGGCAGACGTTCTCACAACCAATACTTTTGGGGCGTCATCATTAAAATTACAAAAGGCAGGTGTCGAGAAACGCGTCGCCGAGATTAACCATCGCATGGTAGAAATGGCGCGCGCCGCCGCAAAGCCGAATACTTTAATCGCCGGTAACATTGGGCCAACCGGTGAAATGTTAGCCCCTTTTGGAAAAATCAGTATTGAAGAAGCCACCATTAATTATGCCGAGCAGGCTGGTTTTCTCGATAAAGCCGGGGTTGATTTATTCATAATTGAAACAATGTTTGACCTGAATGAAGCTCTGGCGGCAATTAAAGGCATTCTGCACGTGTCAGCCAAACCGATTTTTGCAACTATGACTTTTAGCGAAAGCCCGACCGGTTTCGTAACTATTATGGGCAATCCGGTGGAAGAAAGTATGCGCCAGATGGTCGAAGCCGGCGCTATGGCGGTCGGTGCCAATTGTTCGATCGGCAGTGAAAAAATGGTCAGCCTCGCCCAAATAATCCGCGCGGCTGTATCGGTTCCGGTGGTCATTCAGCCGAATGCCGGTATTCCAATTCTGCGAAATGGCAGATTACACTATCCGGAAGAAGTTGCTTTTTATACCCGCAATATTATGACTATCAAACAAGCCGGTGTCGAAATCGTCGGCGGTTGTTGCGGTACAACTCCCGAATATATTCGCGCTATCCGCCAGGCGCTCACATAAAATTTCAGTCGAAGATTTTCACAATAAATCATTTTGATTCCGTAGAGAAGTCGGTAATTTTTACTGCATTTTCACTAATAACGATCTGGTAAAATTCCGGTGTAATTCACAAACACCAATTTACCAATAGCTCAAATTTGCCAAAGCTTGAGCTATTATGCACCAAATTTAGAAGTCATAATGTAACCTTGCCTTTGTAACTCTATCTAAAAAATTACCAATAAATAATACAAATGAAAAAATGGAGTGGAAATGTTTTTAAAAGAAAACGACAAGAAATTCGTGCGCGAAGTATTCTGTCGTCTGAATAATCCGGTCAAAATCATAAATTTTACCCAAACTCTCGAATGTCAATACTGCCGCGAGACTCGCGAATTACTGGAAGAAATCACGGCACTTTCTGATAAATTGAGTCTGGAAGTTTACAATTTCCAAATTGACCGTTCTGTGGCGGAACGATATGGCGTGGACAAGATTCCGGCTACCATTTTGTTTGCTGAAACTGCTCCCCATTCTCGGATTAAATTTTATGGAATTCCAGCCGGCTACGAGTTTACCGCCCTGCTGGAAGATATTGTTGATATTTCTAATAATAAAACCGACCTATCTCCGGAAATCGTAACAGACCTAAAAAAAGTTACCTGGCCAGTGCATATTCAGGTCTTTAGCACCCCGACTTGCCCATATTGTCCGGCGGCGGTGCGCATTGCCCATCGGTTCGCGCTTTTCAATGAAAACATTCGGGCTGATATGATCGAAGCCATCGAATTTCCCCATCTTGCCCAAAAGTATAACGTTCGCGGTGTACCGCGCTCCATTATAAATGAAAATATAATCATTGACGGTGCCGTCTCAGAAAAACAATTTCTGGAAAAAATTTTATCCAGCCAGCCGACGACTTGATTAGCGCAATTAAAATACCAATGGAATTAACGATGTTATTCATTAAATTTACCATCGTTGGAAAACAATCTACCGGAAGAAGAATTAGTTGCTCGCGCCAAAAAGGGCGACCAAGCGGCTCTGTCTCAGTTGGTTCTCAATTACAGCAGTCGCATTTATCATCTCGGGTTGCGTTTAACTGGTAGTCATCAGGATGCTGAGGACATTTTACAGGATACGTTTCTAATTATGGTGAAAAAGATCAACCAATTTCAGGGCAAATCATCTTTCTATACTTGGCTATATCGCATCGCGATGAATGTTGGCTTGCGAAAGTTAAAGTCCAAACCACGCAAATATGAACACATTTCGCTTGACGATCCCGATTTTGAACGATTAAGTTCCGAAGCCGCCAGCGAATGGCCTGATTTCGATTATGATATCGTCAATGATCCTCACTTTCGCCAAAGGTTGGATCGTTTGATTGAACAATTACCCGAAAAGTATCGCACAGTTTTCATTCTGCGTGATTTACATGGATTATCAACCGAAGACACCAGCCGTATTTTGCAGATCACACCTTCCAACACCAAAATTCGGCTGATGCGGGCTCGTAATTTCCTGAAAGAAAATTTGGAAAAAATGTTAAAAGCCGAAATGCAGTTATGAAGCTAGACGAAGAACTTCTCAAGGAAATCTGCGAGTATATGGGTAGTGATCTAAACTCCGCTCCCTGTAAAATTATCCGTGATCATATGGAAGCCTGCCCGAATTGTGAAGTTTACATTGACAAAATTAAAAGAACGATTGAAATTTACCGCCTTGCCGACCAATGTGAGGAAATCCCGGAAAAAGTCACTCGTAATCTTCTAGCTTGCTTAAAACTTGACGATCCAAGCAAGACCTGTAAAAAATAATTTCACCCTTTCTTCAGAATAGATTACAATAGCCAAAATCAAAAATTTTGGCGTGCTTTGCTTTTTGACCACAGAAACACCCGGGCAAAAAAGGGCTAAGGCTGAGAAGGGGCATTGGTCATTAGTCATTGGTCATTGGTAATTGGTCATTAGTAAAGAGGTTGAGAAAAGAGGCTGAGGCTGAGAAAAGAGATTGAGGATTGGAGCAGAGGAGCATTCAATCTAACCATCCAATTTACCATTACGGCATTAAGAACATCTCCGGCTGGGGAGCGAAGTCCCAGCGGAATAAATGGAATTTTCAGCGCTGTCATAGCACTTTCGTAAATATCCATTACCCTTTCCTATGTCACTAATGTTATATGAACTTGATAACTTTTGCGCCTTAAATTCCATTCGCTGGGACTGAACGAACCCCCGTGAGATGTTCTTTAGCCGTTGCCTTTTTTGGTTCTTTTTTCGGCATAGGAAAAAAGAACAGGAGGGTTGGTCATTGGTCATTAGTCATTGGTCATTGGTCATTAGTAAAGAGGGTGAGTAAAAAGAAAGAGTAAAGAGATTGAGGTTGTGGTTGAGAGAGAATTCAAATCTTAGTTTTTTTTCTCAGCCTTAACCTTTCTTTTAGGCTTAGGTAGAGAAAGGAAGGCAGGAGACAGTTTCGCGGAAATTGGTTTGGCTATTTGTGATTTGGAATTTGGGATTTTTCTCATTTAGCAGTTCTTGGCGAACTTGGCGGTTTAATCTTCCAAGACCAAGAAAAATAAGGCTGAGATTGGTCATTGGTCATTAGTAAAGAGGTTGAGAAAAGAGGCTGAGAAAAGAGAATGGTCATTAGTCATTGGTCATTGGTCATTAGTAAAGAGGGTGAGTAAAAAGAAAGAGTAAAGAGGTTGAGGTTGTGGTTGAGAGAGAATTCAAATCTTAGCCTTTTTTCTCAGCCTTGACCTCTTTCTTTTAGGCTGAGGCTGAGAAAATGTAGATTGAGCCGGTAGCACGACCAGATGTAAATAGGTTTACTATAATAGCTTGGCAATTATAAAACCGACGGCGAATCCGGTCAGGAAAACCATTGTCACAAAGCGATAGTTGATGACCTCCTTTTTATAGCCTCTCTTGATTGCCACCAAGGAAACAAAATAACCTAACGCATTAAAAATCCAAAAAATCGGCAGGGTTAATACTTTAGCCACAATCGGTCCAATTACAGGCACAGTTGCCAGCAGAGCAATTAAGCCGGAAAAAGCCTCGGCAAATAATCCGAAAATCATAACCAGCACAACTATAATACCTTTATCAACCCGAAAGTGGATTCCTACAATAACGGCAATGATGATTATCGCCCAGGTAATCAATAACTTGTAATTCCGCTGGAGAAAGCCGATGACATTTTGTATCAAGCGCCTCAAAAACAAAAGGGTTCTTTTGTCATTTTGTTGCTCGTCTTGTTTCATATTTTTACCATAAAATTGTTTATAAAGCCTAAGGTTACCTCGACTGGGATTTCGACGTCTGAGGTAGGTTCATCCCGTAAATCAGGCGCAAGCCATCCAGTGTTAAATAGGGATCGCTGGCTTGGATTAAGGGAGATTGTTGAGCAATAACATTGCTGAATCCACCGGTGGCGATTACAAAAATGTCTGGCTGATTAATCTCTACTCCGATACGACGTATCATTCCTTCAATCATAGCTAGATGACCAAACAAAATCCCACTCTGCATATGAGCGGTTGTATTCTTACCAATAACGCGCGGTGGAAAAGTGAGATTTATTGGATAGAGCTGGGCGGCTTTTCTAAAAAGGTCCCTCGCACCGGTTATAAGTCCGGGAGCAATCGCTCCGCCGATATAATTTCCTTCCTTATCCAGCACATCGAAAGTCGTTGCCGTGCCCAGATCCACGACGATGCTCGGACAATGATATTTCACTCCAGTGGCTACGGCATTGCAAATGCGATCAGCCCCAACTTCAGCCGGATTATCAACTAAAAGACAACATCCGAGATTCAAATTGCAATTGATTAGGAGCGGTTCAATATGGAAAAAGGTTTGCGCCATTTGCTTAAACGGTTCGGTTAGGCGCGGTACGACTGAGCCAATTACAATCCCATCAATTACATTAATGGCAATGCCTTGCTTTTTCAACAAAGATTCAATCCGCCGACCATAATAATCTGCTCCTCGAACCGGATGACTATTTATTCGCAGACATCCCTTAAGGTCATTTTCCCGAAATAGTCCTACGGTTGCATTGGTATTACCTATATCAATTGCTAATAACATTCCTGGGCCTCCCTGACGATTGTTACCTCAGCGGCATGGAACGTCTGATATGTCCGACCGACTTGTAGAATGAGGCCACCGTCGGCACTGATATTTTGGAACACGCCGCTATGAACCTTTTGGCCATCATTGACTTTAATTTTCTGCCCGATATACGGACAATATTTACGCCATTTTTCTAGAATCGTAACAGTTCCGTTACCATTCAGCGCGACCAAATTTTGATCAATCGCAAAAATCAATTTTGCGAGCACATCCTCTCTTTCATACTTTTTTCCGGTAATAGAATAAAGCGAACTGGCGAACGGCAAATCGGGGATAAAAAAATCACTATTTTGATTCAAATTTACGCCGACTCCAATTACTACATCCGCATTATCCTCCGAGCGAGTTTTACTTTGCACCAAAATACCACAAACTTTCATGTTCTTTAGTAAAACATCATTGGGCCATTTCAGTGCCAACCAGGCTGGGGTAACTAGAGTTTGTAGTCCTTCCAGAACACCCACCGCAGTTAGAAACGGGTAAATAAAAAGCGGCGTCTTATTGTGGTGAATTTTTAAATAAATAGAAAATAGTAAAGCCTCGTTGGGTGGAGTAATCCAGCTACGTCCCAAACGCCCTCGCCCAGCACTTTGAAAATCAGCCCAGACTATCGTCCCAGAAGGATGCGAATGCCGACCCAGTAGGTAAGCATTGGTAGAGTCTATCTCTGCAAAATGAACCACCGGAAATTTGAGTATTTCAGTAGGAATCGGCAGGTTGACGAGCCGGAAAGAATTCATAACTTTAGCGCAGGTCAAGCTCTTCAATCAACTCGTCGGCGGAGCTATATTTATCGAGGATAAAAAGAACGTAGAGAACGTCAACACTGATAGCACGCGAAAGAGCTGGATTATATTGCCAGTCATTGGTCAGCGCTTCCCAGTTGCCATCGAAAGCACAACCGACTAATTCTCCCCGCGCGTTTAAAACTGGACTGCCGGAATTTCCGCCGGTGATATCGCAGGAACTGAGAAAAGCCACCGGAACGTCATTCAATTCCCGATCAATCCAGCGGCCATAATCGCGGCTATTCGCCAGCTCGATCAATCTTTCTGGAACGTTAAAGGGCTCAATACCGCTATGTTTGGCAATTACTCCGGCTAAAGTGGTCTGGGGTTGGTAAATGACGGCGTCGCGCGGCTGATAGCCTTCGACGTTACCATAGGTAAACCGCAAACTGCGGTTGGCGTCGGGCAAAACCGTCTTACCCAAAACATTTTTCAAGGCCGAAAGGTACTGCGGTTTGAGAATTAACATTTTGCCGCTTATTGTTTTCTGGTCTTTCTCGATGCGCTCCAGTTCGCAGTTGACTGCGACGGCTAAAGTTATCAATGGATCCTGCCGATCGAGTAAAGACTCGGCGCTCAAATCAAACATTGCCAGACATTCGTCGGCATCGGTAAGTCGGGTATGAGCAAAGGCACTATCAACATAAGCGGCGATAACGGCTTTAGCAGAATCGGCAGGCTGATCCTGAATCAATTCGCGCAAAAAAGCAGGGCGCTCAGCCGAAGAAAATTCGGCTAAATGATTTAGTAATAATTTCAAGATACGGGCATCAGCCGGGGCATAGTAGCCGATGCGCCTGACCTTAAAATCACGCTTGGTACGAGCAATTTGGTAATCAAAAAAACCGTATTCACGTTCACTTTCCGGTTTAGCCTTTTCGCGACTCCATTTTTCGATAGTCAGCGCATCCGCCAGAACCGTAACGTAGCGTAAATATTCAATGTACATATCGCGCTCGAATCCGGTATAATATTCATCGTAGGCTTTCTGGATTTCTGGCAGAATATTCCCATATTGTTCTTGCCAGGCAGGCTTGCCGGCTATTTTTTGAACTAATTCCTTCTCTACTAACTTTTTTTGTCCCAAAATATTTTCACTCTTGAAACCAGCTAATAAACCCTGATTATTTTTCAGCCCATTGTAAAAACCTTTTAGTCGTGAAGATAGGAGTAAGTCAACCTCCGGACTTTTTTGGCTTTCATCTTCAAGTTCGTTGATGATTTCTTGAAAGATCCGAATGCGTAGCGGATATACTAAATTCTGATTATAAGCCACGGAGTAACTCGTGACATTGCGATAGGTGCGACCCGGATAGCCCAAAATGAAAACAAGCTCATCGGGATTAAGTCCTCTGGTAGAAATCGGTAGAAAAGCTTTAGGCTGGTAGGGTACATTTTTCTCGCTATATTCGGCCGGCTTGCCGTCGGGCGCGCAGTAAATTCGCATAAAGGAAAAGTCACCAGTGTGGCGTGGCCACATCCAGTTATCAACTTCACCGCCGAAATTGCCGATAGATTGCGGTGGAGCGTAAACCAAGCGAATGTCCCGAAATTTCCGATAGTGATAAAGATAATAACTGGCACCATCGAGCATAGCGACGACCTTTCCTGTCAGTCCATTGGCAGAATCTTCGCTCTCGGCTTCTAATTGGGCGATAGCGCGTTCCAAAGCGCGAGTGCGTTCTTCCGGCGTCATTTGCGGGGTAAAGGATTTAAGTATTTTTTCAGTGACATCTTCAAAACCAATCATTAGCGACGCCTCATAGCCGGGCGCCGGCAGTTCCTCGGCTTTAGTGCGGGCATAGAAACCTTGTGCCAAGTAATTCTGCTCATCGGTTGAATTTTTCTGAATGGCACTGAAAGCAACATGATGATTAGTAAGCACTAAACCATCTGCCGACACAAATGAACCGGTTCCGCCACCGAATAATAGCACCGCTCCGGCTAAACCGCCACCGTCCGGTTGATATATGTCGGCTGGTTTGATTTTCAAGCCTTTAATTTTGGTCGGGATTTGGTCCGGCGGATACATACCTTCCGCGGCTAATAGCCTGAAATTCAATGTCAAAAGACAAGTCGCCAGAAAAAAGAGTCGTTTTATGTTACTCATAGTTTCTTTCTCTCTTTTTAATTGTTAAAAGCCACGTTCTTTGCGAATCGTTTGATAAGCATCATTGATAGATTTGAATTTTTCTTCCGCCAATTTTTGAAATTCAGGGCCAAGATTGGCTACTTTATCCGGATGATATTTCACCGCCAAATCGCGGTAAGCTTTCTTAATTATCTCAACGTCGTCATTCGGTTTAATTCCCAAAATCTCATAAGATCGGTTGGCGCTACCACTAAAAATCGCCCGAATAGTTTCATAGTCACGGGCGGAAATTCCTAAAGCATCCGAAATTTCCCGAATCGCTTGCGATTCCACTGCTTGGAAATCGCCATCGGCGACGGCAATTCCAAATAAGACGTGAAGTAGTTCCATTCGGGAGTAATAATCCATATTATCGCGAATCTGATGGGCAATGTCTTGGATATTATAATCTTTACCAAGTATCTCCCGATACAGGTAGAGTAAATCCTGAGCATTCCGAGTTCCAAATTGATCAACTAGAAATTTCTTTACGTATTGAATTTCAGAGGATTTGACATTCCGGTCGGATTTACTGATATAGGTAAATAACGAGAGCATTGCCACCGCAAAATCTCCGGCGCGAGTATCGCCGTAAGTTGAAAATGTCTCTCCCGGTTCGGCTTTGCCTCGTTTTTTCTGGACTCCGGAATCGTTAGTAACAACATTACCGATGTAAGCCCCGATCAAAGCTCCCAGTGGTCCGAAAAGCGCCCAGCCGATTCCACCACCAATTATTGTTCCAGCTAATTTTCCCATATTCTTGATCTCAATTTAAAATATTTAACTTTAGAAATAATAAATATTCCTTGGATAAAATCCAACATTAAATAAAAATCCCTCCACCTATGTAAGAGTGGAGGGATCATAACTATTTGGTATAAATACTATCTTAAAGCAAAACCGACACCCAGACCGGCGGCATTGTATTCTCCCATACTATATTCGGCATTGATAGATATAACCGCTATTTTGATATTCAAGCCGGCGGTAAAACGCGTATCATTCTTGCCTTTTAAATCGAATTTGATCTTCGTGCCGTCTTCCATTTTATAAGAGGCAGTGAATTTACTGGACTCTTTGCCAACCCCAACATACGGCGTTAGCATAAGAATAGTCTTACTGACCATTAAATTGAAAGCCGTGCTATTGGCGCTCAATAGGTCACCGATTTCCATTTGTTGATAATAACCTTGAACGGCAATATCTAATGGGAACATCGGTATCGGAATCCAGCGATCAACATCCAATTTTAAACCACCGCCAAGAGCCGAGATTTCGCCAATAGCTTCACCAACATCACCGGGAACTTTAAACTTCGGGATTATTCGGATAGACGGTTCGATGCCCATCGGCAATCCAACGCTAGCTTGCAAGATCGGGAATGGAAATGGTACAGTCTTTAAGTCTTCCAGAGCTTTGATTGACTTCATTCCTGGGATAGATTTTACCTGAATTCCGTCAATCGCTTCCTGAATTTCGGGATCCATCTGAGCAATCGCCTCATTAATTTGATCTTCTGTCAAGCCTTGAGCCTCTAATTGAGTTCTAAGCTGAGATTCGATTTCTCCCTGGACGTAAGGTTGGTTAACCGTGAAAGGCTCCGCTTCCCCGCCAAGGATATTCGGTGTAGTACAGTCAGAAAAAATCTCTTCAGGATTCAAAGTAATTGAATAGCTCTGCGAATTATTCTCAATATTGAACGCGATATCGTCCAATGCCGAAAGATCAAATTGATAGGTAGTCTGACTGGCTTTGCTGGCGGGCGCTAAACCTACTCCAGTCTTTAATTGAATATCAAATCCCAAAGTGCCGTGCGTCCCAGCAGTGTTATATAGACCGGAGTTCATCGCCGTTCCAAACCCAGTGGCTAACGGTTGCAGATATAACTTCCCGTTAGTAGCGGCCAGTTCTTTAATCTGATCCATAGAGAATTCCTGTGCCATAATCGTGGCTACCGCAAAAAGGGTCAATACAACAATCCGGCTAAGTGTTCTTCTCATATTTTCCTCCATGATTTCATTTTTGCTTTAATGTTAGGGTCATTTTGAGTAAAAATCAAGTAGAATTTTAGCGAGCCAATACTAAAGTCGTGATATACTCCACAGATTTGGCACTGGCAATATCATTCGCCAAGCATCGAACGATATAAATTCCAACGCGCGCTTTTGGGCTATAATCACTAGCCCCATCCCAGTAAATTACGCCGCTCGCCGCTGTTTCGAGGTTCGTAGCCAATCGGTAAATCAGGCGTCCCACCAGATCATATATCTCTATGGTAACTTTTGCTGAAGGAAAAGGTAGTAAATATTGGATTCCGATTTCATCATCAATCCCATCACCGTCTGGCGAAAATACATCTGCCGTAGGTTTAATGCCAAGTTTATCAAGCTTTTCATGCAGAATCACACTGTTAGGTTGCCCGGGTGTACCGCCAGCGGCGGCGACACTTGCGCGCCAATTCATCGCCCGATTAGAGTTATCAAATGAAATACGCTCCATTGCTATCCCTTGGATAATTGGCCAGGTTGAATTATAGAAAAGACTGTCAATTGACCGACCGGTCGGATCATATAAGTAAACGGCATCTTCACTATTACTCAAGGATGGAAATTTAGCGGTTATCCAAGTCTGACTTGGTGCTAAATCCGGAAAGTTCAGCACCGATGAATCTCCAGCAATTACAAAATATTCCCCCGGCGGCAGAAAATAACCGGGCGGAATACTCCGGCGCACGGCAGTATTCTGGTCGGAAATCGTCCAACCAGCAAGATCAATGGTATTTTCGCCGGAATTATAGAATTCAAAATATTCGGCAACCGAACTCGAAGCTGTCCGAATATCCCAAGGATATGGCATAAATTCGGACAGAAGTACGCTTCCTCTTGACCAGGAAATCTGAATCGAACGCGATAGCATATTATTATCGTTGATTTGGTCTTCAGACCAGCCAACGCGGACAGTGACAGTGTGTTTGCCGGAGGTTAGTGGACCAATTTCGAAATTTCCACTGTCAGCTTGCCCGGGACCAATACAGTCCAGTGAAATCTGAGAAATGAGATCATTCTCTAAAGATATTATTAAATTTGCACCACAGGCTTGGTTCTGCCCTTTATTGGATATGAAATAGCACCCGGCGAAAACAGTATTCGTGTCGCCGGTAATCGCGGACAGCTGTAATGAATCGAGACTTAAATCATTTTCCGGTCGGGTAACGCTATTGAAATATCCGGCGGTCTGATGTTCGGGACTGACCGAAAGCGCCCACGATTGGGAGGTGTCACTTGCCAGGTGTGGCAGGATTTTTTCAGCCGAATAACCGGCTTTTATTGGCCAGCCGGCTCCATAATAGAGCGAATCAATAATTTTTCCACTCAGATCCTTCAACCAAATTTGATCAGCGGAATTATTCAGACCCGGCCATTTCCCCGGGATAATGACCGCAGCATTGTCCGTCTTAAAATAATTGAAACAGGCGCTGTCGCCGCTTAAGATTAAATATCCACCAGCCGGAACTTTTCCACCCGAAATTTCAGCTTTTAAATAGCGATTACCCAGCATCCAGCCGGATAGGTCAATCGTTTCATCGCTGACATTAATGCACTCAATGAACTCAACCTGATTGCTGGTCGGGTAAGCTAAAAATTCGTTGAGGGTTAAACAGCCGGCTGGAAAAGCTACCACTAAATCGGTACCAGCATAATTATCATCGAGATTCTCATCTAAGCTATATTCAAGTTCTGCCAAATAAAGACTTCGCCCGGCTCTCTCGGCAGTTATCTTCCCCGTAACGATCAGGGTCGAGTCCGACTTAAGGCTCTGGTTTATATCCTGTCGCCAACAAAGTTCATCTGCTTGTCTGCAACTATCCTGATTTTGATCTAAATAGATTTTGATCGAAAAATTTTCAGCTGGATTGCGCCCAACATTCTTGATCTTCAATGAAAAACTCACCTTCTGACCGACCGCATCCAGAGTTTTAGAAAATTTAAATGATGATGGCACAATGGCTAAGTCATTATCCAGTTTGATAATGGAATTAGTCTGGCCGGGCGTGGCTATTATTAGCGAACCGCCCCAATTACCGGTATTCAAAGCCGGTTGCGCTGGATCAAGTCGTTCCAGAGAGACGCCCGTTCCGCCGCCCCAGCTGTCCCGATAACAAATAATATCAATAATATTATCGGTAGCATCATAGAGAAATAGCGAATCCGTCGTGTTATTCAGAGTAGGAAAAGCGGTCGGCACTATCAGCAGTTCCTGAAATTCCGGATAGTCCAGGGTAAAATCAGACCGCGCCGCTACGACGGCGTATTCGCCGGCTTTAATCGCTATGCTCGAATCAGCCAAAGCCAGGCGTTTACCCATTGCATCGCGAAAGCTCCAGCCATTCAGATCAAGTGTTATTTCTGAACGGTTATAGATTTCGAACCACTCGCATTGACCAGCAAGTGGGACAAACATAATTTCATTAATGACTAAAACGCCGGTCGGATAGCCAACCGCCAGTGGGCAATTGGCAATATTATTAGTCAACGTCTCATCTGCCGACCACAGAATTTCGGCTGAAATTTGGTGCAAGCCTCCCGGAATAGCATTGAAAGTAACCGCGACTGTTTGGCTTTCATTCGACTGCAAGGGAGAAAAAATCGTGATAGTTGTATCGGAAACTGTCCCCAAGAACGAATTAATTATGGCGATATTTAACTTAAATGAGTCGGCAGGTTTTTTACCGTTATTGCGCAGGTAAATTTGAGCGGTGACTGGTGAATTGTGTTGAAACGGCGATTTGCCAGGTTTTACTTTAACCGAATCAAGTGCGAGATCATAATCCCGCAAGTCTATTGAATTTCTCCGACCGGGAGTAGCTTTATCCAGGTCTGTTGAGAGCGACCAGTTACTAGCTTGATTGCTACTCGCAAATGAATTTTTTCTCTCAAGTGATACGCCCTGACGATAACCCCAGGCACTCGAATATTCTAATCCATCAATTAGATGAGCGCTGTGGTCTCGGATTATAATAGAATCTTTGGTGTTATTCAGCGCCGGCATAGTCTTAGGACAATCCAGGATAAATGGCACTTGTCCCCAATAACTGATGAAAGTGGTTGAGTCATTAACAATCACGAGGTATTTTTGTGGCGGCAGATAAAAATCTTGGCCAGTTAGCATTATGGTCGTACTATTGTCGCTCAGCATCCATTTTTTCAGATTGATCGTATCGGCGGAAATATTCAAAAGCTCCACCCACTCGCCGCCGTCAGTTGCCGGATAATACATAAATTCATTGATTATCAGACAATTTTCTGAAAACAAAATTTTAATATCCAATGAGTCAAGATTATTATCATACCGCTCATCCGCCGCATAAATAGCTTCTGCCAAAATAGTGTAAATTCCCGACGACAAACCCGGTATCGTCGCGTTTTTCATTGCGGAATCTCCAGCTGCAAGCGCTATCATCTCATCGTAAAATATTTCATCTATTTGCCGGTCGGAATTTTGATCCAGTCCACAGATGATCTGAACAGAGGTAGCGGCTTTCAAGCCGAAATTTTTGACAGTGAACTGCACATCAATCGGCTGATGGGGAAAAATTTGATCAACTGGAGAAACTACTTTCAATCCTTCAATGGCTACATCATAATTGCGGGGCGCAATGCTGTTCCAGAAACCCGGTGTGCCGCGCTGGTTGCGACTATTGCCCCAGTTAGAAATTTGATTAGTACCCTCTGGAATGATTTTTTCCCAGCTGTAGCCGGACAGGGGTTTGGCAGTCGTTAGTACGGCTGATATTGTATCTCCCTGAGCGTTAAAAAGGTATATTTGACTGGCACCCGTATTTATCAGGCCGGTGCGTGCCAAGGAACTATCCTGGATTGTCACCAGCAGGGTGTTTTCAGGAATCAGGTCTTCGTAAGAGCTCGATTTATTACTAACTAAATAGCCGCGATCCATAATGAGAGCGAAACTATGCGGCAAAATAACATCACCATAATCGGCGACAAAACTCAACGTATCTACATAGCCGTTTATTTCCAGGTAGTAACCGCTAAGGGTAACAGCCAGATCACCATAATTGTACAACTCAATAAATTCATCATAGTAGTCTGACCCGACTGGATCAGCCATCACTTCGTTAATTGTAAGGGCTTGACCATCCAAACCGGTGATAAACACGCCGATTATGAAAAGCACCGCGGCTGTTGCCTTTGCTAAATTCAAAAACTCTCCAACTTCTTGCCGTTATTTTATGTCTTAAATCACAGAAAGTCAATGATAAATTCATTAAGTATTTCCTCGCTTGTAAAAAAAGTTGATTTTCAGATTTATTTTTAAGAAAATTAAGAGTGTTCGATTTTTAACAAATAGAAAATTTATGGAGGGAAGTGTGAAAAAATTAATTTTTGGCAAATTCGCATTTTTAAAGAAAACGGAGCGCTTCTTATTGATGCTTGGGCTGTTCGGGACATTATTGTCAATTAATCTTAATGCCCAAAGTGATCGTTATACCCGCAAATCGGTGGCGTTTCTGGATGCATTGATGGTTACTGATTCCAGAATTCGCCTCAATCCGGAGGACGAAAAATACTTGTTGGCCGCGATTCATAACAGGATCCGGATTGCCCGCTTTGATTATAACCCTTTGCCGGATATTGTGCGGTACACTTTCAAAGAGCAATTGCGGGCCAGAGGTGCCGTCTCCGAATCGGAACTTGTTGACCTAATCGAGGCTACCATAGTTCCGGAAATTGTAAAAATACTCGATATAGAGAAGGAAATCCGCGCCCAAAATTTGGTGGACGAGACCCAGCGCAATTCGTTTATTTCGCTCAAAGCCAAAGAATTGGGTATTACCGCGGACCAAATCGAACAAGTAATGAACGCTTCGTACATCTACCTTCCGTTTCTTACGAGCTATACAGTCAGCAAACCCAAAGATGACCCAAACCTGACGGTAACAATCAAAGGTGGTCTGTTCTGGTATCATATTGTTCCGGGCGATGATCCGTATTTGGAGAGCATCGTGACTCTACACACCGAAGCCTCCGGTTCCGCGGAAAAAGCTAAAAGCGATGCTGAATCCGAAGCTTTTCGGCTTGCCGCCAGCACTTTTGCCATTAACCTGCAGGTTTTGACCCGCGATATTGAAATGTTTAAGCTGAGCGCTCCGATAGCCGCTATCGAAAAGCGCACCGTGAAATTTCCGCTCGGCACAGCGGAAGGCATTAAACTAGACGACCCTTTCTTTGTCGGTGAATATATCCAGAACAGCGGCGATAAAATCACTTTTAAGGAATCAGGGTTTGTGCGCGTCAGCAAAGTTGGCGATAATCGTCAAGATCCGCGACAACTTTCTGCGGCTTATGCTATTCAAAAGGGAGATTGGGTAAAAGGAATGACAATGGTTGAACATCCCCGGTTAGGTGTTGACGTGGCTTTAAAGCCGCGCGGGTTTTTTATGAATATCAACGAAGGTGTTTTTGAAAGCGAGGATTTTTTAATCTTTTTTGATGATTATGACGGTTTCGCCTTCGGCGCCGACCTGGATTTTCAGATCAATATTGCTCCATTAACTAACAAACGTCAATCATTTCTGGTTGCAGGCGCCACTGCCGGAGTAGTGCCAGTTAAAAGTGAATTATATAGCACTGATACTTTTATTGATTGGATAATCCCGGACGCCAATAATTCGGCTAGCTTGGTTTACGGCTACACCGGTTATATGCGACGGTTTTATTTTGGGCCGGTGGCAATTCACGGCGAAGCCTTAATTGGCATTCAACATTTACTTTTAACCGATAAGTACAATGAAAAAGACGTTACGATTTCAAATAATAGTCTCGGGGGGCGCCTGAATCTGGCACTCGAATATGCCCTTAATATTGATAGCAATATCGGCATTTTTGCCGGTTTTCAGGCTTTTCCGTCATTTGACTGGTGGACGATTAAATACGGAGACGAAGAAATTGATGTCGCTAACTATGCTGATACTGACAAGCCCTCTATTTCCAGCTTGTCACCAACTTTCGGCATTTATTTCCATTATTCGCCGCCGACTTTATCATTTAACCCAGCATCAGCGTTCCAAGCCAATGGTAACTAAACTAAACGAGGAGTAAAATGAAAAAATTATCGGTAACAATATTAACTATTTTTTGTATTGCTAGTTTAGTTTTCGCCAAATCTGAGAAATCAAAGACGAAATCAAATCTTCCGCGTTCGCACGAGGCTGTCATTTTAGAAAGCACTTCACCTTCTGAGGTAATGGTGCGTGCCACCGGTTACAGTTCCGAGGGCGGCAAAGCCGCCGAAATGGATAAAGAAGCCGAAGCCGATGCTCGTAAAGCCGCCGTCTGGTTGATCTTATTAGGAGGTACCGACCCACTTTTGCAGACCGATGCCGAAAAAGCTGAATTCGCTAAAATCCAGGAAGAATTTTTCGCGCCCTCCAACATAAAACAATTCATCGTTTGGGAATCCGATTATTACCATTCTCGCTTGAAAATTGACGGCGGTAAAACCTTAAAAATCGAAAAAACTTTCAAAGTCAACAAAAGCCTAATCCACGATTATTTGGTAGAAAGAGGTATTCTTACCAAGACTGCCGCTATTACTGAAGCGCTCGGCTTGCCGACGATAATGGTTATCCCGGAGACGGACGGTAAACAAGCACCAATCGAACTTTTGAGAACCAATCCGAACCTCAAAAAAGGTGCGGAAGTAATCGAAGCCTACTTGACGGCTCGCAAATTCGAGGTAATTGTACCCGAACAACAGCAGGCGCTCCAGGAATTAACTTCCGCACATTACACCCTCCAAGGAGCCAGCGAGGATTACAGTTACCTGCTGGCACTCTCAATTGGTAGTGATATTTATATTACCTATAATGTCGCCGTCGAATCTCGCCTATTAGGTTCATCAACAGTAAAAAAGGGTGTGGTTGGTTGTCGTGCCTATGAAACTACGACTGGTCGCTTGCTCGGCACCGAAACTGGCTATAGTCCGGAAAGAACCGCGCCGGATGCCGTTTTAATCGAAGAAGCTATGAATGATGCCGTAGATAAAGTCATCAGCCGGATTATGGCTTATTGGAAAGAGGATATTCAGCAAGGAGTGCAATATAAAGTGATTTTGAACATCAGTGATTCCTTCACCAAATCTGAAGCAGAAGATATGATTTACGCTTTTGGTGATCTGTTGAAAAAGGCTAGCAAAAGGATTAAGGAAAATGTAATAGCTGATTATTCCTATGACGTTTTGATATGGTGTGATCCTGCTCTTTACCAATCCTCATCCGATTTGTATCGTTTTTTCAAACAAAATTATAAAGGCCAGGGTCGCCTTGAGCGGGTCAGTTTGAACCGCAAGCTAATCTTGTTAAACATCGTCGAAGAATAAGAGGCCATCGTGCAAAAGCAATCATTGACTAAAATAATATTAGTTTTAGCAGGTTTGGCGATTTCCTCGGCATCGGCTCAGGTCCCGGATTGGTATAAAACCAATCAGCATAAAAAATATCCCGCCAGCCGCTATTTCCTGGGCGTTGCCGTGGCAGATACTAAAGCCGAAGCCATCGAACTAGCGCGGGCTGACGTCGCTAAGCAGATTCAGGTGCGTATCGAGTCTGAACTTGAAACCATCGAGAGCGAATTCAGAGAAGGCGATAAAAATTACTTAAAAGCCGAAACTACCAATCGCACTAAATCCATTGTCGCGGAAACCGTCTCGGGAATCGAAATCGCCGAGGTCAAAGAGGTCAAGGGCAAAACCTACGTCCTCGCCGTGCTCAATAAGGAAAAGTATCTCTCCACTTTAGAAATCCAGATGGATGAGATCCTGATGAAAAGCGAGCAACTTATCGCGAGCGCACGCCAGATGGTCGCCGACGGTCGAATTCTAAACGCGCTGAATAATTTCATTGATGCCCAGAATACAATCCCGGATTTCTATACAAAAAGTTCATTGTACACCGCCCTTTCCGGTCGCAAGTATCCCAATTTCAACCAGTTCACCGGACCGGGAATAGTTGCGGAAGTGCGTGAAATTTTAGCGCATATCGAATTAAAAATTCTGTCGGGAAATAATCAAATTGCCGTCGCCGGTCAGAATTTGCCCACACCCATTAAAGTGCAGGTTGTCTATGTTCGCGACGGCGAAATCATCGGAGTCGCCGGTTTTCCTGTTATAGCTAGATATGATGGCGGTGAAATTATTACTAAAATCGAAACTGACGCGAACGGAATTGCTGAATTTAATTGCGTAGCTACTCCAACCGACAATGTCGGCCAAAGCGGGGCGGTTAAAATCGCCCTAGATTTATCGAAAATCCCGGAACAGTATCGCGATGCCATGACTCGCTCCGCAGTTCAGATCAACTACATCCTGACTGCTAATGATCTAAAATTTACGGTCGAGGTTATTCAGAAAAACGGCCAACACCTGACATTCATCGAAGACGAGGTAGTGCGATTGATCGCCGCCAATGGCTATACTTGTTCAGCGGATGCGCCCTGGCTAGTTCAAGCAACTTTGGTTATTATCTCTCAGAAGGAGGTTCTCTCGCCGGCTGGCAATCAGCACTTGGTAGAAGCTCAGTTACAATTACGCTTGATAGAAAAGCAAACTGGCAACGTTTTTGCCGCACTGGATATTAATACTAAAGGACTCGATTCACAGTCGCCCGATAGTGCACTCTCCAAAGCCGCTCAAAATCTGAAGATTCCAAGTAATAAATTTGCCGCTTTTTTACAAAGCGCCAATCAGCCCAAAAATGATTAATTCCAAAAAGTAACAAAAGGAGAAAGTATGAAGAAGTTACTCGTATTTGTTTTGTTAATTTCCGTAGCCTTGTTCACGGTCAATTGTGGCGGTAAACAGCCTAAAGCCAAAATGGATGATATCCCTGAATGGTATCTAAATCCGCCTCAAGCTGAAGATGCCATCTATCAAGCCGGTGATGCGGTTAAGTCCAGCATGGCCCTTGCCAAAGACGCGGCTGATGCTCGCGCTCGCGACGCTATTGCCCGGACAGTGGAGCTCAGAGTCACCAACATGATGAAAGACTTTATGCAACAAAGTGGTATGGGAGAAGATGCCGAAGCCCTCGAATTCACTTCTTCCGTTAGCAAACAGGTCGCCAACACCGTTCTGAAAGGTTGCCGGATTGTCAAGCGGGAAATGAAGGTCGAAGGCAATAACTACCACGCTTATTCTCTCGCCGAGTATAACCTGAACTCATTGATTGAGGAAACTCTTAACGAAGCCCGGCGGCAAAAAGCTCTTTATAATGAAGCCAAAGCCAATATGAGCTTCGAAGAACTGGAAAGAGAAATCGAAAAACTTAAAAACGTCGGTCAATGATTGAACCGTTAAAGCCCGTTTAGCTCTAACCAGACGGGCTTTTTTTCTCAATGAAATTTTGCCTTTTTACTATTGCCCTGGTCCTCGGGCTAAAAATTCTGGCGTTTGCTCAAGAATGTGTCCCTTCTTGGTTTGAGAAATTGCCCGAAGTAGAAGGAGTCCGTCTGGCAGTCGGATATTCGGGTAAATTCACCAACGAAGCCGGCGCTAAATCCGCCGCCGTCCAATTGGCTCATAAAAATATGACTAAGCAAATTTCCATTCGACTGCAATTTGACATCGAGGAACTGGCTGATGGACGAATACGCCTGTTGAATCCATCTTTTAAAGAATTCTATGAAGGTTCAATTTTAAATGCAGTTGAAAGTAACTCTTCCGTTATTGACTCAACAATAACCGTGGACGGTTATTTCGTTTTATTGGCATTGCCAGCAATCGAATATCTGCCCATTCCCAATGCTTGTGACAAGCCCTGGAATACACGACTGGACTGGATTGAAAATCTTCCCCAAGAAGATGGCTATGTCTATGGAATTGGTATTGTTGCCAGATACCGCAATTGGGTGCGTGCCTGGCAGGACGCCGATGAATACGCCCGCTTCGATCTCGGCAAGAATTTGCAGGTTAATACTGAATCAATCCACGCCGTCCAACGCAACAATCGCACCACGATTGAATCGGTGATTTTGAAACAGACCTATGATCTGACAATCAATGATGCTACGATCGTCGCTCGCTGGTTAGATACTGCTAACGGTGTCTATTATTCGCTCTGCCGAGCACCCAGACCTTGAGGGGCATTGGTCATTGGTCATTGGTCATTAGTCATTGGTCATTAGTAAGGAGACTGAGGCTGAGATTAGTCATTGGTCATTAGTCATTAGTAAAGAGGCTGAGTAAAGAAGTTGAGAAAAGAGACTGAGGCTGAGAATGGGAGAAAAGGAGAAAGGGAAAAGGAGACAGTCTCGACGACTAAAATTAACCGTTCTAACTATCATTACGGCATTAAGAACATCTCGGGCTGGGAAGCGAATGGTCATTAGTCATTAGTAAAGAGGCTGAGTAAAGAAGTTGAGAAAAGAGACTAAGGCTGAGAATGGGAGAAAAGGAGAAAGGGAAAAGGAGACAGTCTCGACGACTAAAATTAACCGTTCTAACTATCATTACGGCATCAAGAACATCTCCGGCTGGGAAGCGAAGTCCCAGCGGAAAAAATGGAATTTTCAGCGCTGTAGTAGTACTTTCGTAATTATCCATTACCCTTTCCTATGTCACTAATTTTATATGAACTTGATAACTTTTGCGCCTTAAATTCCATTCGATGGGACTAAGCGAACCCCCTGAGATGTTCTTTAGCCGTTGCCTTTTTTGGTTCTTTTTTCGGCATAGGAAAAAAGAACAGGAAGGTTAGTCATTGGCCATTGGTCATTGGTCATTAGTCATTAGTAAAGAGGCTGAGTAAAGAGGTTGAGAAAAGAGACTGAGGCTGAGGCTGAGGCTGAGGTTAGTCATTGGGCATTGGGCATTAGGCATTAGTAAAAAGGCTAAGACTGAAGAAGAACTTAAATCTTAGCCTTTTTTCTCAGCCTTAACCTTTCTTAAGCTGAGGCTGAGTAAAGAGATTGAGTAAATAGATTGAGGTTGAGAAAGAATTCAAATCTTAGCCTTCTTTCTCAGTCTTAACCTTTCTTTAACGAGTTTACAACTCGACTGACGGGATCATCCGGTTGGTTTCTCGCATGGCTTTCATTTTGCCAATAAAATTGCGAAATTAGCAATTAATGAAAGCATTGACGGAGAAATATGGCAAATAAAACCATCGAATTAAAAGGAGTCGATCCAGCTCTGGTGTTCGGCGTCCGAGACGTATTTATCAACAAAATCGAGGAGAGCTTCGGGGCGCGAATATTCGCGCGGGGCACGAAAATAAATCTCGAAGGTAACGAAAATACACTTAGCCAAATTGAGCGCGTGATCGGTCAAATGCTAATGACAATCAATCGCAAAGGATTTGTTGACGAACAGGACGTTACTACTTTAATCAATATGGAACTTGGCGGACAGCAATTGCCGGGCGAAATTACTGCCGATACCGTTATCCTCTTCAAGAAAACCGGCGTGATCAAACCGCGCTCGGTAAATCAGGAACATTATTTCAGCGCCACCTTGAAAAACGACTTAGTGTTTGGCATTGGTCCAGCTGGAACTGGCAAGACTTATCTGGCGGTCGCCATCGCTGTGGCGGCTTTGCGCAATCACGATGTTCAACGCTTAATCCTGACGCGCCCAGCTGTCGAAGCTGGTGAAAGCCTCGGATTTCTGCCGGGCGACCTAACCGAAAAAATTGAACCTTATCTTGCGCCGCTATACGATGCGCTTTATGATATGTTGCCGCCGGAAAAAGTCAGAGTTTACGAAGAGCAACACATTATTGAAGTTCTTCCGCTCGCTTATATGCGGGGGCGCACGCTAAACAATGCCTACGTAATTCTGGATGAAGCCCAAAACACCACGCCAATGCAGATGAAAATGTTCCTAACCCGCTTGGGAGCCAATTCCAAAGCGATTGTCACCGGCGATATAACCCAGATTGATTTGCCCGATCGCCAGAAATCTGGGCTAATTGATGCGCTGGAAATATTGAGGGGCATTGAGGGAATCGAATTTGTTTACTTCGATACCACCGATGTCGTACGCCACCGCCTGGTTAAAAAGATTATAAAAGCTTATAATGGCGAAAGTCCAAATAAATCCTGACTGTAGTCATCCCCTAAAAGCCGGGATTTAATTGCCTTTCTTGATGATAAGACAATAATAATTGTTCAGTTAAAAAAGGTGTTATATAATCAGCAGGCAACGGAAGACTCATACGAGTCTTCCGTGTATCCTGCTGAACCGCCGTGGAGGAGTGTAGGCGAGTGAGTGATAGAGATATGAGGGTTATTATTCAAAAGGGTTTACCAAATCTTATGGTTTCACTGCCAAAGTAACAGCCACTTGATATGAAAATGTCTTTTCGCTATGTTCATCACCGCCGGGATTGCCCATTCTAGCGTCGGGAACACCCATCCTACCGCCAGGACCACCCATACCACCTTCCGGTCTGCCCATTCCGCCGGGGGAGTCCATCATATCACCTGGGCGACCGGATGGTATCTCAACTTTATCAGTTTTGAAACTGACTGTCAAGGGCTTGTTATTTGAAATTTGATCAATTTGCAGATACTGACTAATCACGCTAAATGGCAATTTCAGCTCATAGATAAGTTGCTGGCGATCGAATCCGATTTTGACTTCCAGTCCCAAGTCGTTTTCCAGAGGAACAAGCGTTTTTTGTTTATCACCTGGTCCCAGCAAAATTAACTCGGTTTGCTGTTCATTAAATTTAGCCAAAAAATCATTTTCCGGATCTTTCTGCCCCGGTTGACCGGGTTCAAAAGGCTTCTGTCGGTATTGGTTATCGGTTGGCGTTAGCGGTTGATTGCCGCGGTCGCTTATTCCCAATGGAAATTTGATACCGAAGTGATGGCTTTTACTACCTTTCTGATCAATTCCGACAATAAAACCGTTGATCAATATCTGACGGTGGATGTCCGGGTCGGAAGTTACCAAACATAAGTATAAATTGTCGGCATCATTGGTGACTCCCAAACTGACCTGGCTTTTTTCGTTCCACACCAAGCGTGAGCCCCAGTCCTTAACAACGGCATCTATTATTATACTGCCATCGTTCCAGGCGCTCTGAACTGTGGCCTTTTTACAACTAGGCAGAAGTGCAATTAAAACGCCCATTTCTATTAATGTTTTTTTTGATATTTTTCGCATTTTTCCCTTTCCACAAAATTGTTTTGAAATTTATTTACCGTACAAACGTTTTATCCTAATAACGACTTGCTTAAAATCGTTTACTTTCAAGTGAATTATTTCGCATTACAAAAAACTCAAACTCGCAGTTTAGACAAAGCCAATCCTATTTTTATTCCATTTTAAAATGAAACGAAAGTTAATTATGCTCCGGCTTTTTGTGAGGTCTGCTTAAGAAATCAAAATGTAGGCAAGTTCCGATAATGGACAAGTTAGTTCCTTTTAGATGGATTCAAACTCTGTGGGGTTGGTGATATTGTTTGCCTATAGTTATTTTAACTCCCGCGGAGCTGTAGGAGGTGAGGCTTTATAATCATATAATTCATGTATATTCAATCCCGACTGGTCGGTGTTGGATATAAATGTAAATCATAGTATCGTGTTTATTTTTTCAGGAAACCCCACTTAACATTAGCAGTCGGAAATTTTATATTCACTAAGCGTAATAATATGGTAATTAATTCATCAAGAAGACGATACGTCTTTAAAGTCAAACCCGGATTTTAGGGATGCGGCTCTTCGAAGGGTGGTGGTGGCGGCCCAGGTGGCGGTCCTGGACGCCTTGGCTGATTTTTTACTTTTTCCTGAAAGCGCTTCATCTGCTCTGGGGTAAGCACGCGAGCCAGCTCAGCGTCCAAAGAATCGATACTTCGTTGTAAAATAGCGCGTTGCTCTTCGCTAAACTGTTTGACCCAGAGTGAATGGCGTAATAAGATTTCGTGGATTTCATCCCTTTGTTCTGGGAGTGGGTCAATCATTTTTTCCATTTCGACTACGAAGCCCTCGCCTTTGCGAAAATGAGTAAAACGTTTTTTCTGATTATAGTGTAGCCAACTTGAAGCTCCCACAAAACCTATAATAATTCCCAAAATCAGGACGCTACTTAGCATTAAAGTTGTTCTGGTTGTTTTCTTCATTTTTATTACTCCCAAATTAAATATGCTATCGGATCCATTATGGCTTCGATTGGAGTCTGAGTGATACCGAAGGCTCTCGCCAGGTTCGGCTCGGAACTGGTGAAGAGGTTAAAAATCACAATCAAAGCCAGAATTACTGCGGCTCCAATAATAACTCGACTGTAAGCCGGCCAGAAACCATTCCACAATCTTGCTGGATGCTTTTCCTGACTGGCGAGTTGGCGAATTCGGTTCATCGTCCTTTCAGCAAACCAGGGCTCAAAAGACTCCTGTTTTGTGCCAGCAAGATTTTGTTGAATTTTCTGTAATAGTTGTTCATCTTCCGCCAGTTCGGGATCAGTTTGTCTGGCTGACATAAGAATCTTTTGTTCCTTGGCAGTCAGGTTACGATCGCCGGATAGAAGTAATAGCTTGCGAATTTTATCAATTTTCATAATAGCTCCTTATAGGGTGTTAATAAATTCATAAGTTGGACTTTGGCGCGTGCTAAACGCGACAGCACCGTCCCAACGGGCAATTGCAAAATCTGGGCGGTTTCTTCAGTCGAATAACCTTCGATTAGACGCAAAACAATGGTCGAACGAAATTTCGGCGCCAGTTGAGCAACCGCCCGACGAATAATTGCGCCGCTTTCTGAATCCGCCTGATTCCCGGAATCGCCTGATGTTTTCCTCGAGATTTCAGGATCATCCAGGGGCACAAAACGTGACTGGCGCTTGCGGCGGTTCAGTTCATTAATTGATAAATTCATCGCTATCCGGGTCAGATATGTGCTCAAACTCGATTCTCCTCGAAATTTGGACATACTTTTATAAAAACGGATAAATGTTTCCTGCCCAACGTCCTCGGCTTCCGGACATCTTCCCAGCATTCCAATAACGGTAGCCGCCACTCGCGGTTCATAACGGCGAATGATTTCGGCAAATGCGTTCTCATTTCCTGAAAGACAGGCATCAATTATCTCCTGATCGGTTAGTGACGCTAAATTCTCCATTATTTCTCAAAACATTAAGTTAGACCAATAGGCTGTTGAATTTATTCCAATCCATTCAGATATAAAAAATAGTTTGTTCGATTTGGAATGAAATCACTCATTATTTTGTCTAATCAGCGGTTTTGAAAATTGAAAGGATTTAAAGATTTATGAAGAAAAAAATTTGCTTGATCGTCATTCTGGTTTTGGCGGTCGCCGTCGGATGGCATCTAATTCGGAAGAACGGCTCGGATAAACAGATACAGATTGCCTATGGGCAAGTAACCCGCGGCAATATCGAAACCATCATCTCCAGTACCGGTACGCTGGTAGCGATCGGTACGGTGGACGTCGGTACCCAGGTTTCGGGCCGGATTGATAAAGTTCTGGTGGATTACAATGACATTGTTAAGAAAGATCAAGTTCTGGCGGTTTTGGATACACTGCTATTGAGTCAATCCGTTAAAGAGGCAGAAGCCAATTTGCACAAAATGCAAGCGCTTTACGAACAAGCCGCTTTTCAGTATGATCGCATTTCTAATCTTTTCCAGCAAAAATTGGTTTCGGAGCAAGAATACATTGATGCCCGAACCAATAAAGCCACCAGCGAAGTCAGCTTAAAACAAGCCCAGATTGCCCTCGATAAGGCGGTCGCCGATTATGGTTATGCCATCATCCGCTCACCAATTTCCGGAACGGTTATTGACCGAGTGGTTGAAGAGGGACAGACGGTCGCGGCTAGTTTTTCGACGCCTACTCTTTTCACTATTGCCCGAGATATGACCAAAATGGAAATTGAAGCCCTAGTGGACGAAAGCGATATCGGTGAAATTAAAACCGATCAAAAAGTGCGCTTTACCGTCCAGAGTTATCAGGATAAAATTTTCAATGGAGTCGTAAGACAGGTTCGCCTTCAGCCGCAAACCGTCTCCAATGTCGTCAATTATACGGTCATTGTTGATGCCGATAATCACGAACAACTGTTATTACCGGGAATGACCGCTACCGTGGATTTTATCATTGATTCACGCGAAAACGTGCTGATCGTGCCAAATTCAGCGTTAAAAATTACTCCGACGGAAGAAATGCTGGCGAAAGCACATCAGGTGCGACAAGCACAAATGGAACAATTGCCTGAGTCGGTGAAAGCACAATTCCGGGAACAATCTCCTAAACCACAATTGGCTGATCAATCGCCGAAAGAATTTGATAAATCAACGCGACCGACGCCAATCTGGTATGTCAACGAATCCGGCCAGGTTCTTATGGCTTTGGTGAAAACCGGTTTGAGCGATACCAAGAATACCGAGATTTTGGAAAATCCTGAAATTAAAGAAGGAACTAAAATTATTGTTAGTTTAATTGCCAACGGCAAAAATTCGATCAGCAATTCTTCTAATAATCAGCAACGCGGTATGGGCGGTCCTGGCGGTCCGCCTCCATTTTAATCACAAAAATCAACCGATAAAATACATACAGAATTGAGAGAATAATATGCTAACCGTAATTGAAGTCCGGCAATTGAGTAAAACCTACCAGGTCGGTGATATAGAAGTGCATGCCTTGCGCAAGGTAGATTTCGCAGTGGCGGCGGGTGAATTTACTGCCATAATGGGTGCTTCCGGCTCCGGAAAATCAACCCTAATGAATATGCTGGGTTGTTTGGATCAACCTACCGGCGGGGAATACCTATTGGATGGTGTCAACGTTAGTACGCTGACGCCTGATGAACGCGCCGATATCCGCAACCAAAAAATTGGATTCGTCTTCCAGGGATTCAATCTTCTACCACGCACCACCGCTTTGGAAAATGTCGAACTGCCCTTGATTTACGATCGCCATCATCGCATAACAAATCCTCAAAGTGCCGCCAAAGAAGCGCTGGAACGCGTTGGCCTGGGGGACCGTATGCACCATATTCCTACCCAGCTTTCCGGCGGTCAGCAACAGCGGGTTGCCATTGCTCGAGCGCTGGTAAACCAGCCTTCAATTTTACTTGCTGATGAACCTACCGGCAATCTGGATAGCAAAACGTCTATGGAGATTTTTAGTCTCTTCCAGCAATTAAATGATGAAGGTTTAACAATTGTTATGGTTACTCACGAACGCGATTTTGCCACTTATGCCAAACGTATTCTTCAAATGCGTGATGGAGTTCTCCATAAGGATACCCTAATTAAAAAGCGGCGTAATGCGGCGGAAGACCTTAAAATGCTAATCGCCAAACAGCAACAAGAGGAGGATCAATGAAAAAAATTTATAACCTCTTGAAAGTTGCTATCAAAAGCATATTTAAAAACCGGATGCGCAGTCTGCTAACCTCGCTCGGAATAATCATCGGCGTCAGCGCCGTTATAATTATGGTGGGGGTCGGCCGCGGTTCGCAGGCCGCTATCGAGGATAATATAAAGTCGCTCGGCACCAATCTGATAATCATCTTCCCCGGAGCCTCGCGTAGCGGCGGTGCCAGTATGGGCGCTGGGAGTTTTAACCGTTTTACGATGAAAGATGTAGAAAGAATTAAGGAATCAGCTACATTAATCAGCGCTATTTCGCCGGTCGTCCGTGCTAACGGTCAGGTGATTTATAAAAGCAATAATTGGTACACGAGTATCAGTGGCGTTTCACCGGACTATTTTTCGATAACCAACTGGGAACTGGAAAGTGGTGAGTTTTTTACCGAACGCGATGATTTAGCCCGCAAAAAAGTTGCCCTGTTGGGGAAAACAGTGGCTACGGAGCTATTTGGCGCGGATAATCCGGTGGGTGAGCAAATCCGCATTCGCAATGTTCCTTTTACCGTTATCGGCGTTCTCAAGGAAAAAGGCGGCTCGGGACCGGGTGGTGACCAGGATGATATTATTTTAGCACCTTCGACAACTGTGCTATACCGGTTAAAAGGTTCACAGTGGATTGATATGATTAACGCCAGCGCAATCAGCGAAGAAGCAATGACCGCCGCTCAAGAGGAAATCCGTACCATTCTGCGTGAAGCTCATCGCCTTGGACCGGCTGATGGCGATGATTTTAATATTCGCACTCAATCGGAAATCATTGATTTTGCTTCTTCGACTTCCAAAACTATGACCTTGCTCCTGGGTGCCGTGGCTTGCGTATCGCTGGTAGTCGGTGGCATTGGAATAATGAACATTATGCTGGTATCAGTCACTGAGAGAACGCGCGAAATCGGCATCCGTATGTCGGTTGGAGCCCGCGCCAGCGACATTCTCAGTCAGTTTCTATCGGAAGCCGTTGTTCTTAGTCTATCGGGTGGCATCATCGGCATTATTCTGGCTTTGGCGGCTTCAGCCCTTTTAAACAATTTAACCGATTTGCGAACCGTGATTGATCCGGTAATCATGATTCTGGCATTTACTTTTTCGGGCGCGGTCGGTATTTTCTTCGGCTGGTATCCAGCGCGCAAAGCCGCTAATCTTAATCCGATTGATGCCCTGCGTTATGAATAGAAAGGATTTGTTCTTATGAAAAGAATTAAAATAATTGGCTTGTTTATGTTAATGGCTACGACCATTTGCGCCGCAGATGAGCTTACTCTCGAACAATGTATCGAAGCGGCAGTTGCTAATAACAAATCGCTAGTAAAGAATGAACTCGGCGTTCAGCAAACTGCAATTGGCACCAAAACCGCCTATGGAACTCTACTGCCATCGGTGAGTGCCAGCGCTAGCCAAAGCGGCGGAGATGGCAGTTCGCGATCGAGCGCTAGTTTGCAAATTAACCAGAAAATCTATTCGCCTGGATTATTTTCCGATATAAAATTAGCCCGCAATGAGACTGATATCGCTCATCTTAATTACAACGAGTTAGCTTCCCAGATTCGGAGTGAAGTCGAAACCGCCTATTATAACATTTTAACTGCGCAAAGTTTGTTGAATGTCTATCAGGAAAACCTGACGGCGGCTGATGAAAATCTGCAATTAATTCAGACGATGTATAAACTCGGCACGAAGACCGAATCTGATGTATTGAAAGCCGAAGTTCAGAAAGCGGAAATAGAGAATGAACTGATCAGTCAGGAGCTTGAAATAATCAAACAAAAACGCGCACTTGCAATTTTAATGGGAATATCTCCCAACCAAGATTACGAGATCGCCAAGGTCAACGTTGAACAAATTGACATTCCATCATTAACCGAAGCTAAGGAATTATTATTTATGAACAATTACGAATATCAGTCGCTATTAAAATCGTTAAAAAGCCAGCAAATCAGCCTGCAAATTGCCCGAGAGTCATATCTGCCCTCGCTTAGCGCTGGTTATAGCTATTCGAAAGATTGGACCGGTTCCACTACGACCGATGGCTACGGTTCGTGGGGTTTGTCATTAAATCTCGGGCTATTCAACGGATTCAGTAAAAAGCTAAATGTCCAGAAAAGCAAACTCAGCCTTAGAAGCGCCGAAGTCAGTTTAGAGGCTAAGGAGCAGGAATTACTTGCCACTTTGCTGAATTACTATTCCAATTTTGAAAATCATAATAAAGTTATTGCTCTGCAGGAAAAGAATCTGGAATCAGCCCGCAAAGATTACGAACTTGTTACGCGCCAATGCGAGCTCGGTCTGGCAACTATGTTGGAACAGACAACCGCTCAGGTCTCGCTTCTTTCAGCTCAAACCAATCTTGTCAAAGCCAAATATTCTCGTAAAATCGTCGAATCCCAAATTAAACAACTGCTGGCATTATGATAGCGCGGCGGGGCAAATCATTCGTTGCTATAAGTCATCATTCATCGTTGAGTTCGCCCTTCGATGAGATCAGGGCGACATCAACCTCAGCCTAAAAGAAAGGTTAAGGCTGAGAAAAAAAGCTAAGATTTGAATTCTCTCTCAACCTCAACCTCTTTACTCTTTCTCTTTACTTAGCCTCTTTACTAATGACCAATGCCCAATGACCATTCTCAGCCTTATTTTTTTTGTCTTGGAAGAACAAACTGCTAAATGAGAAAAATCCCAAACTCCAAATCCCAAATCACAAATAGCCAAACCAATTTCCGCGAAACTGTCTCCAGCCTCCTTTTCTTAGTCTCAATCTCTTTACTCAGCCTCTTTACCAATGACCAATGACCAATGACCAATGACCAATGACTAATGACCAATGACCATTCTCAGCCTCAGCCTCTTTACTCGTACCTGAGTGCTTCGATCGGATCGAGTTTAGCGGCTTTCAGCGCCGGATAAGTTCCGAAAACCACACCAATTAAAAGCGAGAAACCCATTCCGACAAAGATTGACCAGAGAGGAATTACCGGTGGCAATTTAAATGCCTTGGCAATTAACAATCCCACTACCACTCCTAATAGAATTCCGATCAAGCCACCAAACAGGCAGATGCCAACCGCCTCTGTCATAAATTGAGTAAGAATATGACGTCGCTTGGCACCAACCGCCTTGCGAATGCCGATTTCCCGGGTGCGTTCCGTCACCGAAACCAGCATAATATTCATAATGCCGATCCCGCCGACTACTAATGAAATTCCGCAGATAATCACCGCCGCAATGAATATAAAACCGGTTAGATTACGCAAGGTATTCATAATCGAGTCAGCTGTTACCACCTCGAAATCATTCTCGTCTCCGGGCGGAACTTTGCGCGCAATCCGTAATATCGCCGTCACCTGATCCATTGCATCGAGAATCGTCTCTGCACTTTTAGCTTTAACGGCAATACTAATAGAACCCCAGTCACCGTAGGTTTTGATAAAGGTCGAGTTCGGGATTGTGACGATATTATCTTGGTTACCCATCATCGCCTGACCCATTTTCTCCATCACTCCGATGACTTCATAGCGAATGCCGTCAATTTTGACTTGCTCGCCGATTGGATAGGTAAATGGAAATAATTTTTCAGCTACATCAGCACCTAATACAGCTACTGCCCGACGATGTTGCACATCCATCAGGCTTATCATTCGTCCTTCGCTGATATTGCGCCCGTTGACATCCGCCCAATACTCGTCACCGCCGTAAACTAACACGTTGGGATTAGTTGCTCTGTCTTTATACTTGACGGTTTTGCCCCAGCGTAAAAATTCCGCTGAAACCGCCGAAACCAGGGTAGCACTGCGTTTAATGGCTTCGGCGTGTTCGTATTTCAAGTCCTTACGCAAGCGATATTTTTGATCGAGATGTCCCACCTGTACCGCCGGATATTTTTGAATCCAGAAAACATTACCCCCAATGCTACTTAGACTCTTAGTCATATAGCGGTCCAGAGCATTTATAATGGACATCATCCCAATAACGGCCGTAACGCCGATAACGATTCCCAGCGTCGTCAAGAACGTGCGCATCTTATTGGACTTTACTGTCTGAAAAGCGAGTTTTAAACCTTCGTCAAAATTCATCTTGACCTTTTTCCAGGAATAAAGGTGGTTTTAATTTGGTGGTCGTTTGTGATCATTCAGTGGTCGTTCGATAGTCATTCATTTAAAAATTTGGTAATTACGGTTTTCATGTCTTATTCATATCTCAGGCATTCGATTGGATTGAGACGGGCGGCTTTGCTCGCTGGGTAAATTCCGAAAAATAGTCCGACTACCGCTGAAAATCCTAAGCCCATAAAAACCGACCAGGCTGGAACAGCCGAGGGAAACGGTGTGATTTTGCTAATGATTAATGAGACGATAAAACTCAAAATAATGGCGATGATACCGCCTACGCCGCAAATGATTACTGATTCGACCAGAAATTGGAAAGTAATGACTTTGCGCTTGGCGCCGAGCGCCATTCGGATGCCGATTTCTTTGCGACGTTCCGTGACTGAAACCAGCATAATATTCATAATGCCGATTCCGCCGACGAGTAGTGACAGCGTCCCGATCCCGATCGCGGCGGTATAAAGTCCACGAGTCAATCTATTGTACATATCAGTCAGAACTTCCTGTTGATTGATCGAAAAATTATCTTCCTGGGTTGGTGTCAATTTGCGGGCAAGGCGCATTAGAAAACGCAATTCGTCTTTGGCTTCTTCGACTCTGGCAGGATCACTTATCTTTACCGCAATTGAAATACTACGGTGCCAGCCAAAGTTTTTAAAAACGGTGCCCAGCGGGACATAAACCTCGGCATCGAGACTTTCGCCTAAGAAACTACCGCGTTTCTCGGTCACACCGATCACGGTATAGGTCGTCGCGCCGATTTTAATTTTTTCGCCAATGGGATTGCGATTTTCGAATAATTTATCTTTGATCTCCCAGCCTAAAACAACATTATTTTTGTTACGTTCGATTTCGGCAAAAGAGAAAAAACGCCCCTCCTCAATCACAAGTCCCGTGACCACATCATAATGGTCCGAGACGCCATTGACTGAAATGCCATTTAGGGTTCTATTGCGATAACGAATATCCTGACGCGTACTGGTAGAAGGCGAAACCGCTTCCGCTAATCGCATCCGTTCCCGAATAAAATCGGCTTCCTTTAATGTCAGCCTCGGGCGATTGCGGAATTTGGAAAAATCTTCCGTAGTCGCCCAGGGATATCTCTCGACATAAAGAGCATTGCTACCAAGATTGGCGATTTGACTGGCAAATCCGCGATTCAATCCTTCAATGATCGAAGCCACCGAAACGACCGTCAGAACACCGATTACGATTCCGAGTGTCGTCAGAATAGTGCGCATTTTGCTTTGCAAAAGAGCACGCAAAGCAATTTTGACATTTTCCCAGAGTTTAATGAAAAAGGAAATCACGGCTTCAATTCCGAATATCTTCAGCGATATTGCCGTCGCGAATATGAACAATCCGCTTGGCTCTTTCGGCAATGTCTTTTTCGTGAGTTATGATTACGACGGTATTGCCAGCCTCATGCAAATCCTTAAAAATCTGCATGATTTCTTCGCCGGTGGCCGAATCCAGATTGCCGGTTGGTTCATCGGCAAGAATAATAGACGGATTATTAACCAATGCTCGAGCGATTGCCACACGCTGACGTTGACCGCCGGATAGTTCATTCGGTTTGTGATTTTTACGATCAGAGAGACTAACTTTCTCAATGGCGGCTTCGGCTAATATTTTCCTTTTAGCCGCCGGTATGCCACTGTAAATCAACGGCAGTTCCACGTTATGGAGGGCGTTTACCCGCGGTAGTAAATTAAAAGTCTGAAACACGAAGCCGATTTTGCGATTACGGATTTCAGCCAGCTGATTGTCGTCCATTTCGTGAACTGGTACGCCTTCTAATTCGTAGCGACCGGAGGTCGGAGTATCCAGACAGCCGATAATGTTCATCAAGGTGGATTTACCGGAACCGGATGGTCCCATAATCGAGACATATTCGTTCGGTTGGATTGAGAGATTCACACCGCGTAACGCATGAACCTCTTCGCTACCGACTTTATATATTTTAACAATATCTTTTAATTCAATTAAAGAATCCATTAGCCACCGAAATAGAAATTTAAACGATATATTACATTATCAAGGTTCAGATCCGGCACACCTTCAACGCGATAGTGATTCATCCGCCAACCTTTTTGATCTATATGGGTGTAGATATATCCGACATTTCCACCTACTGCAAACCAGCGGAAGATATTATAGCGAAAACCTACCGTAGGCATAAGGGTGAAATAATCGGCTGAAAGAGAACTGCTATAGTCATGAAAAGTATGAGATGTCGTTAGAGTATTGGGAGTATAGCCGGCAATTAGACTATCCCAAGAAACAATCGTTCCATGTTGATAAAAGTTTATGGTATTACTGCCACCACCAATCATCAAACCGAGATACAGCTCCGTTTTACTAAAGGGGTGAAAAACTTTGTCAATTGTAAAACCTCCAAAACTAATTGAAAGTTTAACTTCTTTCTGAATATCACCCGGTTTGCCATGGGCAATCACCTCGCCTCCGGCACCAAATCCCCCAATTCGGATACTTTTTCCTAAAAATACCCAGCCGCCACCACCGTTCAGAATCATATATGTATCAAAGTCAGTGACGCCGATCGGGTTAAGAGAGCGATTCAAATCATCTAAATTCAACGGCAGGTAAAAAATATCCCAACCGCCAGCCGCGCCACGGAAATAGCCGTGTTTCTGACCCCTTCTATAGGCTTCTTTGTCATCCTCTTCCCAATTCCAATTCCAATCGTTGAGCGGGAGACGACTTTTCCAATTTTCATCCTCGACGATTTCATCCAGCGATTTTTCTTCTTCTTCAGAAAGTTCATCGCGGAGGGTATCCTGGGTGGGAATTGCTTTCAATTCATCAAAGGGATCATTGGTATTGGTCGAATCAGCCGCGCTTAAAAACGTAGTAAATGCCAATCCAAACATTAGAATGAATAACTTTTTCATTGCTTTGCTCCTTCTTTATCCTATTTTGTTTGTGATTTTTAATATCGAACCGTCTTTGATATCTTTGCTGATGACTTTATAGGGGCCGACAACGATTTCCTCGCCTTCATCAAGACCTTCGAGGATTTCAAAATGGGTGTCGGAGCTAATGCCGATTTTAACAGCGCGTTGTTCAGCCATTGGGCCGGTTGATACTTTTAAAGGTTTATTAGTCTTGGTTGTATCTCCGACTGGAGATTTCACGACGAACACGACTTCCTCAGTCTTGATTTGTCCGAAGGGAACCGCAGTCGGTGTCGGATATTGTGATTTTTCTGTTTTTTCAGTTGGGGATTGTTCGCCATGTGGCGGTTTTACAAGCGGCGGTCGCGCCGTAAGCGCTTGGATCGGAACTGCAATCGCATCTTCTTTTACATCGGTAATAATATCCACGGTGGCCGACATACCGGGTCGGAAGCGAGCATCTTGACCGAGAACGGCAATCTTAACCAGAAAATTGGTTACTTGCTCCTGGGTACCGACTCCGGTCGTAGTGGCGGAGTGGGCAATTTCCGATACGACTCCCTTAAATTTCGTATTGGGGATAGCATCCAGTTCGATTAGTGCCGTATCGCCGATTGATACATTGACAACGTCAGTTTCATCCACATCCACTTCCACCTGAACTTTGGACATATCCGAAACGACGAGGATTACGTCTTCCTGAAAGACCGAGCCGAGGGCGATTTCGCCGACTTCTTTTTTCACGCTGGTAATGATTCCAGCCATTGGAGCTGTGATACGGGTTTTGTCGAGATCGTCCAGTGCCTGCTTCAGAGCGGCTTCCGCCTGGACAACCTGGCTCTCCGCCAATTCCATCTGAGCTTCAGCCGCTTCCATATCTGCTTCCGGCGCTAAATTCCTTTCATAGAGAGCCTTGATGCGCTTTAGTTCACTGGCAACTTTGTTGCGATTGGCTTTAGCTGATTGAACGGTCGAGACCGCCTTTTCGTAGGCGGCTTCGTATTGAGTCCGATCGAGTTCCACCAGCAAATCGCCTTTCTTTACCGTCTGCCCTTCTTCAACTGTAATATTAATTATTCGGGCACTGACATTTGCGCTAATCTTTACCTGCGAAACCGGCTGTAAAGAACCGGAGGCGTTGACAGTCTGAACGATGGTTTGACGCTTGACTTTCTCCGTTTGAACCGCCAGTGGTTTTTCCTTATTCTTATTCATATTGAGCAAAACGATTGCACCAATGACGATAATTACTATTACTGTTATTAAAATTTTCTTTCCGCCTTTTTTCATAATTCACTCCGGTTGTTGCAATATTCCCATTAAATATGCCAGCTGGACTTCAGCGATTTTGGCATCATATTTAGTCGTGACCAAATTTCCCTGAGCTTTGGTGAAAGCAACCTGGGCATCCAGCACATCCAGAAGCGTAGCCGAATTTAAACGGTACATCTCCTGCGCCAAACGCAAATCCTCCTGCGCCGATAGGATATTGATCTCGTTGATTGCGATCATTTCCAGATTGGTATTAATGGTCAGAATTAGCCTCTCAACTTCACTGATAATTTCCAGTTTTTTCTTTTCTATCTGGTCATCATAAAGATTATAGTTGATTTTCTTTTGCTGGATGTTCGCTTTTCGATTAAAGCCGGTAAAAAGTGGGTAACTGATATTCAGATTGAGCGAAGTTCTCCACCATTTATCGAATTCACTGTAAGTGCGTTCGATTTCCGAACCGTCTCGTCCATAGGAAAAAGAACCATTTACCGACGGCCAGAGATCGCCTTGCGCGATTTTATAATTCAAATAGGAGTTCGATTTCTGGATTTGGAGGGATTTCAACTCGGGATTATTTTCCAGCGCTTTTTGCTCGGCTACAGCCTGGTCAATTATCTCAGGCTTGAGGTATGAATCTTCGTAAACATCCAGAGCATAATCAGACGCGAGACCAATTGCCATTTTTAAATCGTTCAAAGCATTTTTCAATGAGGTTTGCTGTTTAATCAAATTCAGACGGCTCTCACCTTCGCTGACCTGGGCTTTGAGTATGTCTTTTTTGGCAACCTGTCCGATTTTGTACATTTCTTCCGTTTTTTTCAATTGTTCCTGGCTGTTTTTCAAAGTCATTTCATAGACTTTCAATAATTCTTTAGCCTTTAAAACTGTATAGAATTTTTCGGTGACATTGGCAATAATGGCTTGTTGAGTGCGATTGAGATTCAATCGAGAACTCTCCGCTTCCCCTTTGGCGAGTTTTATCTGATTCCGTCGTTTGCCGCCATTGTAAAGATTCTGATTGAGAGAAAGACCCGTGCTGAAATAATTGGAAGACGTGTCTTTAGTTGGAATGTAAACGCCTTGGTAAAATCGTTCACCTGCTCCCACAGTGGATTTAGTCGCTGAATAATCAAAACTGACAGACGGTAAAACAGTGCTGTAAGAAGATCGGATACCTTCCTCCGCTATCTGCAATTGTTTATTACTTATTTTTAAGTCCTGATTCTGCGAGATTGCCAATTTTATACAATCCTTTAATGACAATGAATCGGCGCCGTATGCCAGAATTTGCCCAATTAATAAAATTAATAATGCTCTTTTCATAGATATAAACCTATTTTATACTTTTGCCAGGCCTCCCAAGCCGGCAACCGCCAGACAATAAATGATCCAGCAAATGAGGATGGTCCAGATACTCTTACTGGTTTTCACCTTAGTTATTATTCCCACACCGATACCCAGTAAAATCACTTTCCAGAGAACAAAAAGGTCAAGATTGGCGAAAAACCTAAACCAAAAAGTGGAGTTGTCCTGGAGAAATAAAGCCGGGCTGGTATAAATCCGCACAGTCTGCTGAGATAACATAAGTGGAACTTTTACCGCATTAGCGATAATGTCCACCAGATTGGCATAGGCACTCACTGCTAGCATACTTTTATACTTAACTTCGCCGCCGAATAGAAAATTGCTAACCAAAATCAAAACTCCAGCCACCACGGCGGTTCGGATCACCAGGAAGACGGCACTAGTAATATAAGCGCGAGCCGAGCCAGCCTGCTGATCTATTCGGTCGTAAGCCTGGGCTTTTTGTTCTTCAGTCAGACGATCACTCTGGGCGATATAGTCTTTCTGCTCCTCAACCGCCAGCGGCGTTATATATGGCATCACGGCCAGCGCTACCAGCAGGACCAGCAGAAGCGGCACGACAATATCCAGCCAGCTAACTTTGATCACCAGAGCCCGGAAGGTTGCCGATGGTTCCCAGAAAATAGAAATTATTTTACCAAAAATAGTCTTATTCTCGTCATCGCTCATTTTGATTTCTACTCCATTGGTGATAAAAAATCGTGTTTTAGATAAATAAACATACTAAAGGTTGTCAGGCTTTCGGCTTTAAGTTGAACTTTTTAAGCAATTTTTCCCAATTTTTCTCCAGAAAAGTGTGCGCCGCGTCATAAGTATTGTCAATCTCGCCCTCCAAAATTGCCTCTTCGATCGCCGATTTGATAAATCCGACCGCCGGCCCGGGTGGCAGATTACAGAACCGCATAATTTCCTCTCCGCGTACCGGCGATTGGAAAGCCCGCAGACGGTCTTTTTCCCGCACGCTCTCGATTAGATTGACAACTCGGTCGAAATTTGCGCGATAAACTTCAACTTTTTGAATATTTTTTGAGGTAATGTCTGCCCGACATAGCAATATCAGATCATCTAATTCATCTCCGGCTTCGACGATGAGGCGTCGCACGGCACTGTCGGTAATTCCTTCCGAAGCAATGGCGATCGGCCGTAAATGTAAACGAGTCAGTTTGGCGGCGTATTCGATCGTTTTGTTCGGTAATCGTAAACGTTTCCCGATTTCACCAATCATTTGCACGCCCAATTCCTCGTGTCCGTAGAATGTCCAGCCTTTGTCCGGGAAAAATTGCTTGGTCAAAGGCTTAGCTATGTCGTGCAAAAGAGCCGTTAGACGCAATTCAAATTTTGAACTCACCTGGGCAATATTGTCCAGCACCTGTAAAGTATGCTTAAAAACATCTTTATGATGATAGCCATTGCGTTGATCAACTCCATCAAGAGCCGCGATTTCCGGTAGAATCAAATCCAGCAGAGTAGATTCCTGCAGTAGTTCAAAACCGCGCGAGGGGTTTTCTGGCACCATCAAAATTTTGGTAACTTCATCGGTGATGCGTTCCTGCGAAATAATTTTGATTCGCTCGCGGACCCTCTCAATGGCTTTGAAAGTATTGGGCTCGATCCGAAAGTTCAACTGAGTGGCGAAACGAACGGCTCTCAGCATTCTCAGCGGGTCTTCGGAAAAAGTGGTAATCGGGTCCAGCGGAGTACGAATAATTCCGGCATTGAGGTCTTTTAGACCTTCGAAATAATCCGTCAACTCTAGGTAATTTTCCCGATTCAAGGAAAGTGCCATCGCATTGATCGTAAAGTCGCGGCGGGCTAAATCGTCACGTAAACTACTTTCGATAATCTGAGGTTTGCGCGACGAGGTTTCGTATTCCTCCATCCGAGCCGTAGCAACTTCGATCAATTTATCATGATAGGGTATCATAGCAGTGCCAAAGCGTGGGTATTCAATAACATTGTCAACTTTCAGACTTTTTGCCAGTTTGTGCGCAAATTCTATCCCATTACCGATAACGGAAATATCAATGTCTTTAGTATCAATTCCCAATAACCGGTCACGCACCACACCGCCGACCAAAAAGACGCGCTTATGATTACACTCAGCCACGGTGGAGATTTTCTTTAAAATATCAGACAGAGGATCATCTGGAGGGAATAAAAAATTAAGAAATGTCATAATAAAACTTTTAAAATGCTCGTCAATTTACCAACCTGGTCAGTCAATCACAATACTAATCGAAGAACAAATGTTCCACGAATACGGATTTAATTTTGACGGCCTGGATGTATGGATGCGTGGATGAGTAGAGATTGAATTAGAATAGCCATTCTGATTTCTTATAAGCACTTATAAGCACTTAAGAGAACTTGATTGCCTAGCGCCCTTTTTTCATCATCACAGTTATTCTAAACTTAGCTTTCTTCCGCCATTCGTTTATATTTTTGATAGCGCTCTATTACTTCTTCAGACAAGGCTTTTCTAAGCTTTTCCGATTCCTCTGGGAAAGATTTCTTGAGGGTGGCATAACGCACTTCGCCATCTAAAAATTCCATTAGCTTACCATTGGGTTCCTTGCTTTCGAGCTGGAACGGATTTTTACCTTCGGCTTTTAGTAAAGGATTATAACGGTAAAGCGGCCAGTAACCGCACTCGACGGCTTGTCTGGATTCTTCCTGGGAGAGCATTCCCTTGTAAATACCATGATTGATGCAGGGACAATAAGCAATTATCAAAGAAGGACCCGGATATTTCTCGGCTTCCAGCGCGGATTTTAAGAATTGGTTGGCGCTGGCGCCCATCGCCACCGAAGCCACATAGACATTTTTATAATTAATGGCTAACATACCAAGGTCTTTTTTGGAAGTCTTTTTACCGGAGTAAGCAAATTTGGCGACTGAACCTAAAGGCGTCGCTTTGGACGACTGCCCACCGGTATTAGAATAGACTTCTGTATCGAGCACCAAAATATTGACGTCATATCCCATAGCAATAACGTGATCGAGACCACCGTAGCCGATATCATAAGCCCAACCATCACCGCCAATAATCCAGATTGATTTCTTAGTCAAAATATCACGATTTTTCCAGATCTCGGTCAATAGCTTATTACCTTCCCATTTATCAGCCAGAGCGGCTTTGATCCGATCGCCCGCCGCGCGCGAGAGTTCGGCATCGTCTTTGCCATCAAGCCAGGCTTTAAAAGCTTCCGCCAGCTCTCCATCGGCTGATTTGAGTGCCTCATTAATAATTTCCGCCAGATATTCACGACGCTGAATAGTGGCTAAAGCCATTCCGAAACCATATTCGGCATTGTCTTCAAAGAGGGAATTAGCCCAGGCTGGTCCATATCCTGTTTCATTGACACAATAAGGACAAACCACGCTACCGCTATAAATTGACGAACAACCGGTGGCATTCGCGATAATCATCCGGTCGCCGAATAATTGAGTAATGACTTTGAGATAAGGCGTTTCACCACATCCTCCGCAGGCGCCGGAAAATTCAAAAAGCGGTTGCTGGAATTGACTACCCTTGATGGTATCTTTCCGCATCGCATTAGCCTTGACTGGAATAGTTTCAAAATATTCCCAGTTCTCTTTCTGTTCCAGCTGAGACTCGAACGGCTTCATCACTAGAGCTTTTTCATTTTTACGTCCCGGGCAGACGTCGGCACAGTTACCGCAACCGGTGCAATCTAGCACCGAGACTTGCATACGATATTCGTAATTTTCGAGGCCTTTGCCTATGGCTTTAATGGTCTCGAAAGTCTTGGGTGCTTTGGCTTTTTCTTCTGGAGTGACCAGTACCGGACGAATTACAGCGTGTGGGCAGACAAAACTGCACTGATTGCATTGGGTACAATTTTCCTTGATCCACTCCGGAACTTCGATGGCGATTCCGCGCTTTTCATATTTGGTTGTTGCCGTCGGGAAAATGCCACCCGGCGTGAATACGCTACTTGGCAAATTGTCACCATTAAAGGCATTTATCGGCTGTAAAACTTTTTTAACAAAATCCGGCACAGGTTTTGGCGATTCGGCCGTCTCTTTGGCTTCCGCCCAAGATGCTGGGTATTTTACTTCACGAATGGCATTGATGGCAGAATCTACAGCCTGCCAGTTCATCTTGACGATTTTTTCACCCTTGGCACCGTAAGTTTTCTGAATAGCATTTTTTAAGTGCTTGATGGCTTCCTCGAAAGGCAAAACTTTGGACAGCGCGAAGAAGGCTGTCTGCATTACCATATTGATGCGACCTCCGAGTCCCACTTCACCGGCAATTCTATTGGCATCTACCGCATAGAACCGAACTTTCTTGGTTGCGATCGCCCGTTTCATAGCGGCTGGCAAATTAGCGTCCAGCTCGGCGTCATCCCAAAGCGTATTCAGTACGAAAATGCCACCCGGTTTAAGATTAACCAGCATATCGTAATTATTGACATAACTCTGTTTATGACAGGCGACATAATCTGCCAGATTAATCCGATAGGGTGTATGTAATTCTTTTGGTCCGAAACGCAAATAGCTGACCGTCAAACCACCCGATTTTTTCGAATCGTAAGAGAAATAGCCCTGCGCGTATAAATCGGTATTGTCGCCGATAATTTTAATCGCGTCCTTATTGGCACCGACCGTTCCATCCGAGCCAAAACCCCAGAAAATAGATTGGACGGTACCTTCCGGCACAGTGTCAATATCTTCGGTAACTGGCAAACTGCGGAAGGTTACATCATCTTCGATGCCCACCGTAAAACCGTTTTTCGGCTCGGGCAGTTTCAGATTGTCGAAAACGGCTTTTGCCATCGCCGGACTGAATTCTTTTTGGCCAACGCCGTAGCGCCCGCCAACGACTAAGCGATTATCTTTTTCTCGCTGTAAAACAGCACACACATCGGTATAAAGCGGTTCACCAAAAGCGCCAGATTCTTTGGTACGATCCAGCACAGCAATCCGCTTAGCACTCTTGGGCAAAGCCGCCATAAAATGCTTAGCCGAGAAGGGACGATACAGGTGAACCTTTAATACGCCGACTTTCTCGCCTCTGGCATTTAAGTATTCAGCAACACCCTGAACGGTCTCGGACCCGGAACCCATTATAACCACCACTCGCTCCGCATTCGGATCACCGGCATAATCGAATAGGTTATAATGACGGCCGGTAACTTCCCCAACTTTCCGCATCATTTCAGCGACGATTTCGGGAACGGCATCGTAATATTTATTAGCCAATTCAGCTACTTGAAAAAAGATGTCCGGATTCTGAGCCGTGCCACGTAATTGCGGGTGTTCTGGATTCAAACAGCGGGCTCGGAAACGATCAATGTCATCAAAATCAACTAATGACTTAATTGTTTCATAATCTATGACCTCGATTTTCTGAATTTCATGGCTGGTGCGAAAACCATCAAAGAAACTGACAAACGGCAGGCTGGCTTTCAGCGAAGCTAAATGAGTAACCAGTGATAAATCCATCACCTCTTGCACCGATCCGGATGCCATTAAACCAAAACCGGTCGTGCGAGTAGCCATAACGTCCGAATGATCACCGTAAATCGAGAGTGCTTGCCCGGCTACCGCTCGCGCCGAAACATGAAACACGGCTGGCATCAATTCACCAGCAATCTTAAACATATTAGGTATCATTAATAGAAGACCCTGCGAAGCGGTAAAGGTTGTAGTCAGCGCGCCAGCTGAAAGACTGCCGTGCACGGCTCCCGCCGCACCGGCTTCACTCTGCATTTCAACCACTCGCAGGGGCTGTCCGAAAATATTTTTCCGACCTTGCGCCGACCATTCGTCAGCCAGTTCTCCCATCACAGACGATGGTGTAATCGGATAAATAGCCGCAACTTCACTAAGAGCATAGGCTATATGAGTTGCCGCTGTATTGCCATCCATAGTTTTCATAGTTTTAGACATGGTGATTCTCCATTGAATATTTTAATGTTTATAAAATTATTTGAATTATTGCTGGGTTTTTTTGAATTAGTAAATTCATCACTTTCAAAACTAAAGAAAGTTACGACCGAAATGCCCAGAAAAGCAACCGCTATCTCTATAAGGGAGGTAATTGCAGAGCCACACGTATTTTTTCGGAAAAAAATGAAGGGAATATTTTCAATTAGTCTTAAAAAGGGAGGAAAGATTGACCCTTCTTAACCTAATGCTATCCATTTCATCATCATAATCAGCTTCAACACCATAAATCAGTTAAAGGATAAATTATGGTTCCAATAAAAAAGTGAAGCCCAAAAAATATCACCTTGCCGCTCCTTTTAAAAGCAAAAAGGGCAATCATGCGATTGCCCTTTTGCGGTGTCCTCATAGAGAGGAGGGAGGAGGGAAACTTTGTTTACTTATCGCTGGTCATGATAAAAAACGATTTGTTTTCAAAACTCTTATACTTAGGACGCAGGCGATCGGTTTCATAAAATTTTTCTACATCTACTACTTTTTTGGTGCTAGTAACAACCTCCAGGTCCGTATGACCATAGACACCATTACGCAAGTTGACCAGTAGTCCGGAACGACCATTCATAATCAACTCAAATGCGATATTACCATAAGCCATCGGCACGATCGAATCGAGGGCATCTGGATCACCGCATCGCACCAAATAACCGAGTTTCTGGCTGATGACGTTAATTTTATGACCGTTATTATATTTTCCGGATAGTTCTTTAAGCTGCCTTGCAACTACATCCCCGATTCCGCCCAGTTTTTTATGACCAAAGGCATCAGTCTCTTCGCTCTGGAACATCATCTGATCCTGATTCTGCATCATAGCACCTTCTGAAACTAGAACCACCGAATAGCGACTGGGATTAGTAAAGCGATCCTGCACCAATAGCTCGGTTAAGCGCTCCATATTGAATTTATACTCGGGAATTACACAGCGGTTGGCAGCCCCAGCTAGAGTCGGAAGCAAAGCTGTAAAACCGGCATAGCGTCCGAAAACTTCGATTACCAGAAAACGTTCGTGTGAACCGGCTGAAGTCCGCAAACTATGAGTCAACTCCAGCGTCCGCGTCACGCAAGTACTGAAACCGATGCAATAATCCGTACCGGGGACATCATTATCCATAGTTTTGGGAACACCAATCACCTTCACCCCCGCTTTATGCAAAGTGACGCCGTAGCTCAGGGTATCATCCCCGCCGATCGGAATTAGATAATCAATCCCGAGAAAATCGAGGTTTTTAAGTACTTCAGGGGTCAGATCATTAACCTCAGCTGTATATTTATCCCGCAAATGCTCCGGCACAGCATCCAATTTAACACTACTTGGCCGCGTGCGGGAAGTATGTAAAAATGTCCCACCGGTGCGCCCGGCTTTGTTGACGATTTCCTGATTCAGCATGATGAAATTCTGGCTGTTGTCAGCCTCTTTATCTCGAATGATATTGATCATCCCCGCCCAGCCGCGTCGGATACCAATAACCTCAAAGCCCTCTTTTAATGCCCTTAAAGTAATGCCGCGAATTGCCGGATTTAAACCAGGTACATCGCCGCCACCTGTCAATATTCCGATTCTCTTTTTCAATTAATGCTCCTTATATTGTTTCAACTAAAACAGATCATCAAATCGGATTCAATTTTAACATAAATTAAGCAAATTTTCAACAATCTTATTAAACCTTGGATTTAGGATTTTTCTTAAAATGAATAAAGCCGATTGCTCGCCAGAATATCCATAAAATTACGCCATATACAATTATAAGTCCGAAAGTAATCCAGTAACCCTTGAGACTATTATTGAAAAAATTCATCGGCACATTTAGCAGTATTAAAAGTGGCAAACCCAGAAATAGCGCAATGCCGCTGGAATAGACCAAATCTTCGGCTACCGGCGTCTTGAATTCCGGATCCGTTACCCGAATCATTACTAGGCCGGAGTTCAACGTTCCGGTCATTTCCGCAAAAATCGCCGCAAACCGTTCAAAATGGTAATCGTCAAACGCGCGATAACAAACATACTTCAGTAAATAATAAGTAGCAAAACCTCCAATGACCGACATAACTAAAATCGGCGCCCAGTACATCCAGACAACTTTTAGACTGATTCCACAAATCGAACCGACAATCAGGTAATCAACGAAAAGCCCAGCCGTGCGAGTCATAAGCCCCGGATCAATCAAGTAGCTTTTTTTGATTTTATCTAAAAACTTACGCATCACCAGCGCCACCAAGAGGGCAATTACAAAATGAAAAGCCCAAACGGTTGCAACGAATCCGCCGGCCCCAATTTTAAGCAATGCAATTTCCACACCTTTAGCCACCCAAAACGATATTAAATATACAACCCCAATTACCGCCACCTGAAAAGCCAGCGGCTCAATCGCTTCCATTGATAAGGTCAAAAAACCAGCAATCGGTTTTTCACCCTTTTTAATAACGCCGGTGCGCATATCAGAAGTAATCGAGTCCATCCCTTGGATTAGTGCCGTCTCGCCCCGCTTAATACCTTTATTGACAATGACCATACCGGCAAAATAAGCGACTAAATATCCGATAGCCGCAATCGTTAAACCAGCCATTCCGCCGCCGGTGAAACCGTACTTTTCCCAACCTTTACCTATTGTAAAGGCCTGTCCCGGTCCCATTCCAAATCCCATCGGCAATAGCAGTCCAAGCCCTATAAAAAGGTCGGGACGAATAGTATATACGAACCCAAAGCATACCAACATACCGATTAATCCCTGAATGATGTAACTCGAAAGCATACTCAAGGAAAAACTTAAAGGGCCTTTACCCCAGGAAGTTTTTTCACCGCGCAAACCAATAGCAACGAAAGTCAGCGCCAACAAATGATAAACGTACAGCCCCATTCTTTCTTCGGAGATTGGCACAATGTTCAATACTTGCGAGCCCAGAATTAACCCGATAAAACCGGCAATCAGGTTATTCGGCACCAAATATTTCTGGAAAAAAAGACCGTAGCGCCGAAAAACTGTCCCGGCAACTAAAAATACACTCATAAAAGAAAAATCAAGGACTATATCCTTAAAATTCAATGTAAAATTCCATAAATCCATTTCTCTTCCTCCAATTAATTAATGCATTTTAAAATCATCAGTTGAGTTATCTATCAGATGCCATTCGGCATTCAGTATAATACTTTCTATTCTCACGATATAAATATTAATTGGAATAAAATCCAGGCCGAGTTAGCTGATTGGCTCTTATCGGCTATCCGTCAACTTTTCTTCACCTGGTAGTAGCACGCTTTGGGCGATTCGACTTTTCCCTGTTTCTTTAAGCCCGCGATAACCTTGGCGACTTCGTCTTTGGTTAAACCGGTCATTTCGGCTACCTCCCCGGCTTTCAGTGGCTTACCTGCCTTTTCGATGGCAGACAGGATTTTGCTTTCGATTTCAGACATTTTTAATCTCCTTTGTAAAAATTATTCAGTTAGAATTGTTTGGATTATTCGGGCGATTTAGAGCCTCCGGATCTTGCAGACGCCTCTCGACACCTTTGGTTAATACCCCAGCCTGGTAACCGTCCACAATCCGATGATCGAAAGTCCCAGTCAGCGGTAAAATGTCTCTAATGACAATCTGATCATCAATCACCACCGGCTTTTTCGCTATTTTCCCCATTGCGACAACTGCCGGAAGTTTACCAATTGGAAAAAGCGCTGGCATTCCGGTATGCAGACCAAAAGTTCCGATATTAGTCAACATAATGCTCCCGAACGGATCTGGTTTGATTTTCAAAAATGGAAATGTCCACCCCATATCGAAAATCCACCATTTTATAAATAGAAATACAGGCCGCCGAAAAGGCCAGGGAATTTTAGCCAGTTTATCTTTGGCGGCAAAAGCACCTTCTTCTTCCTCGCCATCACGCTTTTTTTCAACAACTTTCTGGGTGATCTGGCCAATTTCAGTAGCGGACAGTTCCTGGCATTTTCTCAATACCAAACCGGTCATCGCCTCCCCGCCGACATTTACCGATAAAAAGACATCGGCATTCTCGCGGGCAACTACCTGCCCCCGTCGGATAAAACAATTTACTTCCGGCATATCTTCATAAAGAGCCCGAGCAATCGCCGCCGCTACAAAATAGGTTATAGTCAGATGAATTCCGGCTTCCCTTTTCTCCTTGATATACTGGAGAACTGAGGTGACATCTACCTCATAAGTTCCATAAATACGGCTATCCTTAGGCGCTGTATAAGTAGCAATCGCCAATTGACGCCAACTATTCATTAGATTTTTTGTTTTACTCAACTTTAATTTACACTCACCCCAAAATTACCTCTAATTTAAAACATTGCTAAAAAAAACGAGATTATTTTCCAAAGCCCGAAAATAAGTAGATACTGGTTAGATTAGCTATGTTTCTTCTCGATTTTTGATGTTTCATTCCGGAGTTGATTCAATATTTACTTCTCAAATTAAGCGCAATTAACTTTTCCTCGAATCCAATTCCTACCATATTTTTATCAACGCCTGCCGATTGTATTCCAATATATTTACAACGCTTTAAATTCATTCCGATCCTAAAGTGAATAGTTCGAACTATCACGCTTGTGACATTCAGGTCAATTTTTCAGTCATTTTGACGGTGAAATCCCTCAACTGGGACGATGGTAATAGATTATTTCTATTCGTAATTTTGAAACAACACCCGTGAGGTAATAACTAAACTCGCCAGCCCGTCTATTCCCAATAAATAGCGCTAGCGTTAAGCAGGATACCGTTTAAAAGCTTGGAATTTGCCTAATCAAGTTGATAGGATGCGATAAATCTTTATTAGCTCTTCATCGAGTGGTTTTTTCTTCTCCCAGCTTTCCGGTAAAGGAATAAATGTCACCGAGTTATTTATCCAGCCGACCATAACATCGGACTTGCCATCCTCAAGTGCCTTAACTGCATGATAGCCTAACCGACTGGCTAATAAACGGTCGGTTGCGGTAGGACTTCCGCCGCGCTGAATATGTCCGAGCACACAAACATGACAAATCGTGTGATACTGCTGGTATAATTTGGCGGCAATCTCATGGGCATTACCGAGTTCATCACCTTCCGCTACTACAATTAGACTGCTGGTTTTCCCGGCGATCGCCCAGGTTTTTATCAAATTACCAAGATTCTCCAGAGTCACCTTGGTTTCTGGCACTAGAATCTCCTCTGCTCCACCACAAATCCCGACTTCTAAAGCAATAAATCCGGCGCTCCGTCCCATAACTTCGACAATGAAGAGTCGGTCGTGCGATGCGGCTGTATCCCGAATTTTATCAATCGAATCGAGAGCCGTGTTTACGGCCGTGTCGTAGCCGATAGTTATATCAGTACCATAAATATCATTGTCAATTGTAGCTGGTATACCTACAACCTGGATTCCGCTTTCTTCATAAAGATCGTGGGTGCCTCGGAAACTGCCATCTCCACCGACTACTATCAGACCGTCAATTTTCCATTCAGCCAAGTGTTCAGCGGCGCGTTTGCGACCCGATTTATGCCGAAAAGCCTCACTACGAGAAGTTTTGAGGAAAGTGCCGCCTTTTTGAATCATATTGCTTACCGAACGTCGGTTCAACGGAATAACATCGCCGTTAATCAAACCTTCGAATCCACCATATACTCCGAAAACATCAATACCATCATAAATGGCTGTTCGTACTACGGCTCTTACGCAGGCATTCATCCCCGGCGCATCACCTCCACTGGTGAGAATCGCAATTCTTTTTAAAACGCCCATATATTTACCTTTCTAAATTTAAAATTCACATCTCAACGGGAATCTCGATATACTGGGCTTTGACACCGGATAGCAGGTTGAGTTTGCGGGCTAATTCGATGTGTTTATCTCTTTCACCGACGAGCTCCAGAATAATCGAACCGACATCCGAACATTGATCCAACACACCTTCGTGCAGACCAAGTCGGGTCCGGATCAAGCAACCCCATTCGGTCAAAATTTTCTGGACATTGACCGCTTCTTTTTTACGCAGATTTACGACGATGATCATAAAACTTTTAGTCATAGATCCTCCTGATACTTTAGCAATATATTGTTGAACTAATTATCATTTAAAATTTAACACATTGGTTTCAGCGAATTGTTTCCAAACTCTTTGACTGGCTTTCTGGGCTTCTTCACGAATTAATTCTTCATCGAGCGTTAAAAATGCTCCGTCGGTGTAGATTTGTTGACCATCCACCATAACCATATCCGCGCGAGCGCTGGGCATTCCATTAATAATATGACGGAAAATATTGTCCGAGTTAAACGGCGTAACCGGTATATAATCGAAAACCGTAATATCCGCCGCCGCACCTGCTACAATTTGACCTAATTGGAAGCCGATCAATTGACTGGCAAACGTGGAATTGGTTTTGAATAAACATTGCGGTAAATAATTGAGGATTTGAGTGTCGGCAACTCCAGCTTGGCGTTGGATTAAATAACCGGCGCGACAGGTCGCCAGCATCGCGGAAGTCATCCCATCCGTACCCAGTCCAATCGAAACGTCATCTGCCGGGGGTAAATTCAATCGCCCGACGGAATTATCGGCATTCGATTCGGGATTATGTACAATAATACTACCACTCCGAGCAACTTCAGTCAGTTCTGCTTGATCGAGATGAACGCCGTGCGCCAGAATGGATTTTTTACCCAGTAATCCAAAATGTTTTAGCCGACTGACCGGTCCATCATAACCTAATTCACGACAATATTCCCGATCTATTTTATCCTCTGCACAATGAATATTAATACCAATTTCCGGGTCGTAGTATTGAGCAATTTCAGCCATTGATTTTTCTGATAAAGTAAAATTGGCATGCAAGCCGAGATTTCCCTGTAATCGTCGCTGATCGCGATGAGATTCGATAAAGGCAAGATTTTCCTGTAAGCTGTCATGGAAAGTCTTCCGGCCGTTGCGGTCAGAAATTTCATAGCAAAGACAAGCCCGCAAGCCACTCCGCTCGACGACTGCGGCGATGTTATCGAGGCTACCTTTGACGTGCGACGGTGATGAGTGGTGATCAAAAATCGTAGTTACCCCGGATTTAATGCAGTCCAACAGGGACAAAAGCGCCGCCAATTGAACTGCTTCCGGATCGAGCGCCCGGTCGAAACGCCACCACAAGTTCTCCAAATGTTCTTGAAAATTTGTTACCGGCCCTGCTGGAGAAAGCCCTTTAGCCAGCGCCGCATAAAAATGATGATGCAGATTAATTAATCCCGGAAAAATTACTTTGCCCTGAGTATCGTAAATTTCGACCTGTTCGGTATTAGTAACTTGGGGAAACACCTCAGATTCGTTGCCAACTTTCTCGACTATCCCATTGCAAATATACACAGCTCCGTCTTCATAAACCGTGTTGATACCATCAAATAGCGGTCCACCATAAATAACAATTGGAAGATTTTCTTTTTTATCCATAAACGCCTCTGCTAACTGTGTTCAATAAATTAGAATAATGTGCCACCATTAGTATTTAAAGCTAACTTACCGTTTAAGACTGGCTGGAAATTCAATTTGTACTTTAAACCTTCTAATATAATCACGATATAAAATAGTAGAATCTATCGAACATTCAAAAAATTAATTCTCTTCAAGAGCCGGAATCGGGATTATTCGAAATCCCATTAAAATCAATTTAAACAAAATATTTACAATTTCGGGTGAGCTACTACCTGAAGCGCCAGATCAATGAAATCCTGATATAATTTCTTTAGTTCCGGGTAATTATCCAGTAAAGCAAGATGTTTTTCGATCGTTTGGTAGTCGCCACGCATAAGAGGTCCAGTCAGGGCATCGGTAGCGCTTTTTTCCCAACCGCTGAGGACAGCTTGCTCGGTAATCGGTTGTAGAATCGCCTGAGCTTTTGACGGCTCAAGATTACTGTCACTGTTCAGTATTTTAATGGCATTAATTAAAGCGACTACATAATTATTCAAGAAAACGGCTGATAGGTGGATGGTCTCTTTTTGATTACGATTAAGCAGGTAAGGCTGGCCGCCGATTGACCTAACGATTTCTGCTAAGGATTTCTTAATTACGCCTTCGCAAGTATAAACGCACTGACCAAGCAGGCGAATGCCCGTTGTTATGTCTGGCACACTGACAACCGGGTGCAAAGAACCAGTTGCGGCGCCCTTGCGTTTCAGACTGCTTAACGCCTCCGAACTTAGAAAACCGGAAGTGTGAAAGACCTTGACCGCCTTAAAATCCGGAAGGCATTGACTTATTTGAGTCGCAATCTCCTCGATAGCGTCGTCGGTAACAGCGATGATAATCCAGTCCGGCTTATCACGGCAAGCGGCTGTCAAATCGGTTGAAAAATTCTGAAAAGGTACGGCCTGCTTAGCCTGAGCTAAACGTTCCGGACTACGATTCCAGACAAATTCTGGTTTGAACCCAAGCCGATTCAGATGATAAGCCAGCGAAACGCCAACTCGACTGGCTCCGAAAAGATTAAACCTTTTCCCCGCAAAATCATTCATATTGGATCGCCAAGAAATATCCGCTGACTTTTCGATTTGGAATCATCGGCATTTTTGAATAGAACGCTCCCATTATCTTGCGAATTTGGACTGTATTTTCCTTCATCTATTCCACCGCTTCATTTGGTTTAAAGTAAACAGTCGCTAGCTAAATAACAAGTCCGTTAACCGGTTAAAATCGTCACATTTCTAAAACGGTTGTCGCGGAACTCAATTGTCTGGCAAGCCAGTTCCAGACATTTTTATAACAAAAAACCTCGAATATTACCACTTTGTCCTCATAGATTTCCTGCTGAACAGTTGTGTGATTACGAATTAAGGCGCAGTCCGTCACTTCCTCGAACGGAGTCTGAATTCGCAGATAGCGACCTTCCCGCGCAATAGCTCGCTCCAAAGCCTGGATCAAATCGTCAATTCGTAGTTGGTTCAACGCCGAGATGAACACCGCTTCAGGATAAGTTTTTTGGGCAATCTTGAAGACATTTTCATCTAATCGGTCAATTTTATTGAAAACAATTAACGATGGGCGGTTACCAGCGCCGAGTTCGTTCAAAACTTCTTCGACCGACACCAATTGCTGAAGACAATGCGGTGAACTTATATCAGCGACTTTGATAATCAGGTCAGCATCAATAATTTCCCGCAAAGTACTGCGAAAGGAAGCAATCAGGTTGTGAGGTAATTTGCGAATGAATCCGATTGTATCGCTTAATAAAACATTTGGATAGCCGTCGAGATTCAACTGACGAACCGTTGTATCGAGAGTGGCAAAAAGTTTATCTTCGACTAAAACATCAGCACCGGTGAAAAGATTAAGAATCGTTGATTTGCCAGCATTGGTGTAACCGGCTAAGGCAATCCTAAAACAGTTCGCGCGGCGCTGACTCTGAACGGTGCGCTGGCGATCAATAGCAACCAGTTCGCTTTTGAGTTTTGCGATTCGGGTCTTGATTAAACGGCGGTCGGTTTCAATTTGAGTTTCGCCGGATCCGGCTCGGACGCCAATGCCCCCGATTTGGCGTTCCAGGTGCGTCCAGCGCCTGGTCAAGCGTGGTAGAAGATACTCAAGTGTAGCTAATTCAATCTGAGTGTGAGCTTCATTAGTATGGGCATGACTGGCAAAAATTTCGAGAATAACGCCGGTGCGATCGCGCACTTCGACATCCAGAAATTCCTGCAAATTACGCATTTGAGTTGGCGAAAGATCATCGTCAAATACGATCTCGCGGATATTTTGGGATTTTAAAAAGTCACGAATCTCGGTGGCTTTGCCCCGGCCGATGAAATAGGCTGGATCAACGGCTCTTTGATTCACAAATTGCTTATCAGCCATTTCATAACCGAGAGTATTCATTAGTAATTCTAATTCAGTTAAATGTTCTTCGGTTATATGGCGCGGCTGATTGGAATTAATTATGCCCACCAGGAGAACTTTTTCAGATGGTAGAACCGCGCCGGTTGGAAAAATTTTAGATTGATTGTGCAACTTGCTCATTCGGCAGGTGGATTTACCATTTCGATTCGATTTAAACGACCGATAAACGTTTCCGCAATGGCCAAAAACAATGCGCAAAACAGTAGCAACGTGCTAAATTCGCGGGTCAATGTCAATTGGCTGATTTCATCAGTACTGGTTTCACTAACCACGGTAATATTCGCCGGAGCATTTTTAATCAAATTTTTATAATCGGCTACGCTAAAAAATTCAGCAGCTGTTTCACTGAGCGGCAAATTGACGGCAAATTTTTCAATCACACCACCTTCCCGAATCACGGAATAAATTCCAATTTCGGCTGTATTATCAAATGAAAAATAATTAGACACAACCGACGGGTTGAACCGACGTCCGGAAGGAGTTTGCACCTGAGGGATGGAATTTTCACCGAGAATTCTGGTAATTATGACGGTGTCTCCGTTTGTGTAATTCAAGGGCTGAGTAGCACCTCCAGCAATATATTGAGTCATACGTTGCAGAATGACCGGGAAAAATCCGGAAAATGGCAGGTCGCTCCAGTCTGCCTTGGGAACGGTAGCCATCATTACCGCTCGCCCGGCTTCGTAATGCGTTTCAACCATTAGCGGTGTATTATCATCGAAGGACATCAATATTTTATGCTTTGATCCGCAGATTAAACCGGGTGCTTTAAAAAAACGCGGAGTGGCGGTCGGGCTAACATTTTCCGGCCATAAATCGCGAAAAATCGGGTGACTGGAATCATATTTACCAACCCCGAGATAGCTGTCATCAACAGTTTCCCGAGTATTATGCCAACGTGGAAAGCCGAAGCGATCCGCCCAGAGAGCATTGAACTGTTCAGGAGTGCAGTTGTGAGCAACATAGAGCAATATGCCACCGCCATTTTGCAAGTACTCGCTAAGGTTTTTCTGGCTGACTGAACTTAGACTGACAACCTCAGTGAAAATTATGCCGTCGTAACTGTTTAGAATTTCATTACCGAGATATTCGCTGGTAGTAAAGCGGGCTTCAATCATCTGATCGGGATTGGCTTGCAATGCTTTCATAATATAATCGCCGTCGGTTGCTTGACTACCCACGACCAAAATGCGTAAAGTTGCAGGAATATTCAAGACGAAGAAACGCCGATTGTCAACCGCCAGATTATCATCCGCAATCTGTAAATAGCCACTCAAAATCCCGGAATTCAGCGGAATGAACTCAAAAGTCGCCTGCTCGCTTTTCGCGGGAGGCAAATTAATCAGCGCCTGAGCAACTCGTTCCTCTTCAATAAACAATGAAACCAGATTTTCTTGAGGTTGTCGTCGCCAATTAATTGTGGTGCTTTGCAAGGTAACCGGTTTGTCCTTGGCATAAATTTGTTCGTTAAAATGGATCGCGCCCAGCGCCGAGTTGTCCGCTTCACCAGTAACCGGGAAAAGCACTAACCGGATTTTATTGGCGATTATTTCGGCCAGAAGTTTTTGTTCCATTGGCGATTTTCTGTTCCAGTTGTTAGCCTGGAAGTCACTTACGAGCCAGATGACACCATTCAGGTCTTGGTTTTTAATTATATCCTCGACTGCTAAAGCAATTGCCGGAAGCAACTGTCTGGCGAAATTAGTCTCCGGGGTATGAACCAATTCGCGCTCCAAATCAGAGAGGCTGTAAACCGTAGTTCGGTTGCTGATTCCAGCTGTTTCCGTGGCAAGGATCAAGTTCAAATTAACCGGGAAATCAATATTTTTAGCGCTCGATAGGATTGCCTCTATGCCTCTGGATAATTGCGTCCGCCCGTCACACTTCAAACTCATTGAAGCCGAATTATCAACGATAAGGTATAGATTAGCACCTTTCGCCATATAAATTCCAGGGGTTTGACTACTACGATACGGTCTGGCAAAAATCAGAATAAGGCATAAAATCAGCAGAGTTCGGATAATTAGCAGAATAATTTGTCGAATTTTCAGACGACGGAGAACGTCAGCCTGGAGACTTTTTAAAAAACGCAGACTGCTAAATTCCACCACCTGAAATCGTTGACGACCAAGTAGATGAATCAGCAAAGGAATGCCAGCCAACGGCAAGAGCCAGAGAAATCCCGGATTTAAAAAGGACATCTCAACTCCTGCGGCTGGAATTTATTTCCGTGAAGTAAATTCAATTCAGGTTTTGTCTTGCAAAAGGGCAACGATCTGGTCAGCGGCAGTATTGAGAGGCAATTCGCGCTGATCGCCATTTTTCATATCTTTGAAAATGACTATATTGCGGGAAATCTCATCTTCGCCGATAATTACTACCCAGTTAGCTTGTTCGCGATCGGCATCCCGCAACTGAGCTTTGATCGAACGACGCAGGAAATCCATTTGAGCATTGACCTTTTTGCGGCGTAGTTCGGTCACCAGTCGAAAGCCGGCCGTTCGAGAGTTTTCACTCATTGTAATAACGTAAACCAAGTTGTCCGTCGGTTCGGGAAAGCTCCCTACCTGTTCCAGAACAAGCAAAAGACGTTCTATACCGGACGCCACTCCGACGCCCGGAGTTGGCTTGCCACCGAGATCGGCGATCAGGTGGTCATAGCGACCACCGCCACAAAGGGCATCTTGAGCACCTAAGAGAGGCGAGGTAATTTCGAAAGTGGTCCGCGTGTAGTAATCCAAACCACGCACCAGCGCTTGATCAATCGTATAGGGAACATTACTAACGTCGAGTAAATGACATACTTTTTTAAAATGTAGTCGGTCGTCATTGCTCAGATAATCGAGTATCGAAGGAGCATGTTCAGCCATAATTTGCCGGCAGATTTCGACTTTACAATCGAAAAGACGCAGGACGTTTTTCTGGAGACGTTCCTGGCAAGCGCCACAAAGTTCAGCATGATAAGGTTCGATAGCCTTTCGCAAAACTGTCAAATATTGGCCACGCGTTAGACGATCACCTATGCTATTTAGTCTAATATTAAGTTCAGTCAAACCTAATTCGCGATACAATTCATAAACGGTTTGGATCGTTTCGGCGTCGGCTTCCGGATGCGGGGAACCGATGATTTCAAATCCGAATTGGTGAAATTGTCTTAAGCGGCCTTTCTGGGGTCGTTCCTGCCGAAAAAGAGAATCTATGTAATAGAGTTTAGTCAGCGGGCTAATCTGCTCTAAATTATTCTGGATATAGGCGCGCATAACCGGCGCAGTGAGTTCAGGTTTCAGGGTAATACTGGTGCCGCCTTTATCGAGAAAAGTGTACATTTCTTTGGAAACTACATCTGTATCGCCGCCAATACTGCGTGTGAATAATTCTGTGACCTCGAAAGCTGGGGTACGAATCTCCTTGTAATTGTTGCGCTTAAAATATTCACGTAGGAAATTTTCCAGAAATTGCCATTGATGAACTTCAGAAGGAAGTATATCGCGGGTGCCTTTGACACGTTGATACAACATATTGATTATCAACTTTTTTTTTGCTTTAAGCTGGTCAACCTGTGGTACTCATAGATTTAAGAATATCCAGAGCAGTTTTCTTCTTACCACAGGGCACAAACAATTTGGCGTAGGAGCCGGTCGCGCCGGTGCTTTGCAGAGAAAAAGTAGTATGGAGCGGGTCTATTTTCAGGATAGTTTCAATACCATTATTTTCGAGAGATTCTTTGACCATCTCCGCCATTACGATGTCCGATAAGACACCGAGACAAAACCACTTGACATCAGTCATTTTCTCTTCTGGAAGGCGGGCGACCAATTCAGCATTACAATCAATGCATTTTGAGGTGCCCTCGACGTATTCACATAAACAACGGGGACAAAACGGCATTTCTAACCTCTATACTTGAGAATCATATTTATAAAAAATATCGGCGATTTCTTTTGCCGATTTAGCGGCTAAGATTTCCGCTCGACAATTGGCATTATTCAGCATACGCGATAATTTGCTGAGCAATTTCAGGTGCTTGCTGGGAAATCTCTCGGGAGTCAAGAGAAGAATAAAAATATGCACCGGTTGGGCATCTATCGAATCGAAATCAATGCCTTCTGGCGATACACCAGCCGCAACCAACACTTCCATTGTTTCGTGATATTTGCCGTGCGGCAAAGCGACTCCCTTGCCGATCCCGGTTGTCATCAATTTTTCGCGCTCAATGACCGCCTGACAGGCGGCTTCCGGATTGGAAATTAAGCCTTCATCGTATAACCGTTCTACCAATATGCTAATTACCTCTTCCTTCGTTTCCGCCGAAAGTGGATAGACGATTAAGCGCGGTGTCAAAATTTTATCAAGTTCCATTAGACTTTACTTCTCATTCAAAAATCGTAACTAATTTATAGTATAAAGCATTTTTACACAACTTTAATCATTCCAAAAATATAACGGATAGTCCAATTTTCAAAACAGTCAAAATAAATGGATAAAATCATCGGTTTTAGATCGTAGCCGCTGAGTGCAAAAATTGCCGATCACTGGCACCGATAACCCGACCTTTCCTAACTCTCATTTAATGGCATAACAATTTAGACCAGCCAATTTTAGGTGAATATTTTACAATATAATCAGGTTACTTCGGTCAATTAAAAACCACCTGTCTTGACTAACAGCTCCTTACCCTGAATTCTAGTCCAAAAGTAATAGAAATTTAACTTAAATGACTTTGTAAACCAGAATGCCGACCATCAAAATCAGGGACACGATAATCAACGCAACGCTAATGTTGCCCTTCTTAATTTCTTCCCATTCATTAATATCTTTTGACAGCAGGTTAAAAACTTTGATAGCTAAACCGATGCCGAGCGAGAAACCGAGCGCGGCTACGAGTGCCCAACCAATAGCCCTAAGATACATCGTGAAAGTATAAGACCAGGAAAATGGGTCCATTTGATACCTCCTTTTGAGTTTTATTGATTCTAATTGAGTTTTTTCTTTTCAAATATTTATTGCCAATCTTATGATTCGATCCGTAATTAAGTTACTAATAATCAATTTTTTTTATCAACTACTTTTTTCCAATGAGACCAAATTAAAGCAGGGCAGGATTATGGGAGATTTCTTCCAGTCGCCAGTAATCGACGAAAGCCTAAGATATAGGAGGGTTCTATTTTGATTAGAAAATGTATTATCAATCGGATCATTCTTCTGATCGAATTTCAAACTTCTGCTCAATTTATCTAGTTCCAATTTGGTTTAGTTATTTCGGCCTTTCACCACTAGTTTTTATTGCCAAGTTGAATTATTGTGTCTAATTTGCGACGCAATTTTAATAAAACGATAGAGCATTTTGAAAATGAAATTAAAAGCTGAACCGGAGAAAATATCTGAAGCAGTTGAATTTCTCCAAAAACGGTTAAAAAATCAGAGTGCCAAAATAGCAATCGTGCTCGGATCAGGATTGGGTTACTTTGCCGAGCAACTCGAAATCGTTGACCGAATTGATCAACAAGAAATTCCACATTATCCGACTTCTACGGTTGTCGGTCACGCCGGTAAATTCATCATTTGTAACATCTCCGGCATACCGTTGATCGCCATCCAAGGACGGACTCATCTCTATGAAGGACGCACTCTGGCTGAGGTAACCTTTTATGTCGAAATTTTAGCCCGCCTCGGCATTCGCTACTTGATTCTGACCAATGCGGCTGGTGGAATAGATCCAAAACTAAAACCGGGTAGTATAGTTCTACTTACTGATTATATTAGTTTTACCCGAATACCACTAACGCCGGATGGTCAAAGCCAAACAGCTTCGCCCTTTTGCGCTGAAATGATCGCTATGGTACGAGAAATCGCTCTCCAAAATAAAATCGAATTGCACGAGGGGATCTACTGCTGGACTCTCGGACCTAGCTATGAAACCCCAGCCGAAATCCAAGCCGCTCGCAAATTGGGCGCTACCGTCGTCGGTATGTCCACTATTCCCGAGGCGGTCACAGCCCAAAGGCTTGGCTTGAAAGTGCTCGGTATTAGCTTAGTCACTAATCTGGCGGCTGGCATTAGTGAGTCACCGATTACCCACGAAGAAGTCCAGGTTACAGCTAATAGAAGTAAGGAAGTTTATTCCATTTTAATGGAAAAAATAATAATTGAGTTAGCAAAAAATGACTGAATTTTTCTATATTTAGCTCGATTTTTGTTTTCCTGAATTTGTTCATTTAAAATACCATAAAACTGATGGGACGCATCACTAAACAAACAGAAACTGAACTGCTTAGCTGGCCGAAAGCATTACTTTACTCGGTTGGGGTTTATCTAATTTTAGGAATTATCGCTATTTTAGTGGGTCTATACTTTTCGAGAGATTTACCTTCAATCGAGCAACTTAAACAAGTCAATCCGGAACTGGTTACTCGAGTTTACTCCTCCGATGGGGTTATTTTACAGGAGTTATATACTCAGCATCGCATTTACGTCCCGATCGAAAAAATCCCACCGGCTATGGTGCAGGCTGTCGTATCCATTGAAGACTATCGCTTCTATAAGCATTGGGGCGTCAGTTTGCGTGATTTCGCTCGAGCAATGGTAATTGACATTATTACCCTTAGTAAAAAAGAAGGCGCCAGTACTATTACTCAGCAATTAGCCCGGATGTTGTATGAGTCAATCGGTTTTGAAAAGACCTTTGTCCGCAAAATTAAAGAATTGCTAACTGCTGTACAGATCGAGCGCATGTATTCTAAGAGTGAGATTATCGAAATGTATCTAAACTCCAACTGGATGGGACACGGCGTTTACGGTATTCAGGCGGCGGCTCAGCGCTTCTTCGATAAAAATTCCGAGCAACTCACCCCGGACGAATGTGCTTTATTAGCCGGAATAATAAAAAATTCCGTCCGGTTCTCGCCGATCCGCAATCCAATCAATGCCTACCAGCGCCGTAACCTTGTTCTGCATCGGATGCACAAATACGGTTACCTTTCCGATGAAGAATATGCTCTTTACAAAAATACACCTCTCCAGGTTTTCAAACCGGAATTGCCGCCTGAACGTGCTCCGTATTTCGTTGAATACATTCGGCAATGGCTTCAGCGCGAGGATGAGAAACTCGGGATTGATATTTACCGCGACGGTTTGTCCATCTATACCACAATTGATTCAAAAATACAGGCGGCGGCTGATTCCGCCCTGACCAGACATCTACAATATCAGCAAAATTTGCTTAATTCAAGGTTACTCAGCAACCCCCCTGAATTACGTGATTTTATAAAAGATACTACCATATCCCTTGCGCAAGTGCGCGATATGATCCGGGGTAATATTCCGATGAGTCCCAGTATGCAAGCCAGTCTGGTAGTTCAGGGAGCACTGGTGGCAATTGATCCGGCTACCGGACATATTTTAGCTATGATCGGTGGTCGAGATTTTCGTGAATCCGAATTCAATCGCGCTACTCAGGCTAAACGCCAACCGGGCTCGGCTTTCAAACCGATTGTCTTCGCCGCCGCGATAGATAATGGTTTTCCGGTAACTACTCAATTACTTAATCAGCCGGTGGTTTTGAATATGCCAGACGGTAGCCGCTGGGCACCGAAAAATTACGATTTATCAACCGGCGGTCCTACCACTTTGCGCGAAGGATTGGCTAAGTCACTCAATTTAATTTCCGTACGCGTCATTCAAGAACTAATTTCCCCAACTTCAGTCGTCGAACTGGCGAAACGTATGCACTTGACTACTAATATTTTACCGGTTGACGCTCTAGCACTGGGCGCTTGTGAAGTCATCCCGATTGAATTAACCTCGGCTTTTGGAATCTTCGAAAACCACGGAGTTTGGGTTGAACCAATCGCTATTACCCGCATTGACGATCGTTATGGCAATACGATTGCTCAGTATAAACCGCGTCAGGAATTAGTTCTAAGCGAAGAGACGGCTTATTTGGTAACCAGTTTACTGGAGTCCGCTATAAATGTAGGAACTGGCGCCGGAGCGCGCAGTGTTTATGGATTCCGATTGCCAGCCGCCGGTAAAACCGGTACAACCAACAATTTCAATGACGCCTGGTTCATCGGTTATACTCCCTATATGGTAGCCGGAGTCTGGGTAGGAGTGGACAATCCGGCTATTTCTCTCGGCAATCGCCAATCCGGCGCGGCCGCCGCTTTACCGATCTGGGCTAATTTTATGCGGGAATCTCATAATACAAAAGGCTGGAAAGCTAAGAATTTTGAACGTCCGGACGGAATCGTCGAAGTCCAAATCTGTTCCGAAACTAAACTCCTGCCCTCAACCTATTGCCCGATCGAGACTGAAGTTTTTGCCAAGCCGACCGTCCCTACCGAACATTGTCAAATTCACAATGAAGTCGGTAAACCGCGCCCCAAAGACAACGTCGTTTTCTAATCGCACAAAAATTTAACCAATTAAGCAATCGAAAACTGGTATTCCGCAATCTATATTATTAGTCTAAAAGAAATCTTCTAACAAACTCATCTTTTAGGAAAATGGTCGGACGATGCAGACCGCTAATTTGCCAGGTGCTACTTAGAAACCGTTCGATCATTTTCTGGTCACATATTTCTCTTATAATTGGATAAAAATTACCTTCTTTGCGACCGGTACCGTAGAGAATTCCACGCTCAAACAGCAATTTAAGCAAACCCAATCCGAGGCTGTACCGACTTTCACGACCGTTCAAATCTTTCTCCAGAAAAATCCGATCTGATTCGATTTCAGGGCAATGTGGCTTTTTTTCGTTATCTATCACCTCACGCATAAAATTCAAAATCCGGCAGATTCGGAAAAG